>Ga0116113_1000141_pt1 | contig 16925 bp, 6 predicted proteins | sample June2015DPH_10_2_FD_89788 | JGI IMG/M metagenome (GOLD analysis project Ga0116113, IMG submission 89788) | Peatland microbial communities from SPRUCE experiment site at the Marcell Experimental Forest, Minnesota, USA - June2015DPH_10_10 | ecosystem: Environmental > Terrestrial > Soil > Wetlands >... | reverse complement strand
CCGCAAAGATTTTCTCGAGATCTACACCTACGCCAAGAAGAAGGGATTTCTCATCACCCTCTTCACCAACGGCACGCTCATCACCGAAAAGATTGCGGATTATCTGCTGGAGTGGCCGCCGTTCGCCATCGAGATCACATTGTATGGGCGGACTCGAGAGACTTATGAAACTTTGACGCAGATTCCTGGGTCGTATGAGCGCTGCTTGCGGGGAATCAAGTTGCTACGCGAACGGGGGTTGCCACTGAAATTGAAGACGGTGGCGACCAGCATTAATAAGCATGAAATTGCGGCTATGCGTCAGTTTGCCGAGGAGCAACTGGGCTCGGAGTTCAAGATGGACGGCGAGATAAATCCGCGGATTGATTGCTCGCAGAGTCCGCTGGCCGTAAGGCTTACACCGGAGGAAGTCGTTGCTCTGGATATGCACGCCCCGAGGGGGCCTAGCGAGTATCGCCGGTTGGCAAAGCACGACCTAGAGAGGCCCCCGAACCTTGCGAAAATAGAAACCGTTTATTTCTGCGGAGGTGGGCGCAATTCGTTTGCAATTAACGCGAAAGGCGAGATGAGCATTTGCGCTGTCTCACAACAAGAAACGTTCGACATTCGAAAATCGGGCCTGAAGCCTGCATGGGAGGAGTCCTTGCGCGAGGTGCGCGCGCGCAAGCGCACTCGACTGACGAAATGCGTACAGTGCCGGATTCAGTCGCTGTGCGGTATGTGTCCTGCCAATGGCGAAATGGAAAACGGCGACAAGGAGAGCCCGGTCGATTTTCTTTGCAATATAGCTCATCTGCGGGCAGCAGTTATCGGAGCCGAGGCTCTGCCGCACGGAGAATGTGAGTTCTGCAGCGGCGGGAGCGAGTATGGCGCGCTGATGGAGTCGGCTCGACGGATTCGCAACAAGGAGATTGACGTGGACAGTTGGTCGGGTCCACGACAAATCCTGCCAATTCTCAATAATCCGACAGTGTCGGCGGGAGGCTGCGGGAGCTGTGGAAATCACTAACCAGGCGGGCAATTATACGGGGGCTCGATGAATCGCGAAATGGAGCAGGTCGACAATAGGAAACCCTATCGGCCGCCGCTGCTGGCAGTAATTAGTCTGCGACCCGAGGAGGCAGTACTGGGGCACTGCAAGATTTTCGGCCAGGGCGGCACAGTGGCACTGGGCGGGGGCATTTGTGGAATTACCTGCGCGAGCGCCGGATCCTAGTGACTTTGGAAGCCGATGACAAGCCGGATCGAGTCCAGCGTGACAAAGCCCCGTGGCGCGTCTGGCGCTGTAATCAATCGCGGGTTCTCTGTGGGAGGGGTGCGTGTGCATCTCTCGGGAGCGCGCACCGCCGATGTAGCCCTGGTTTTACCTTTGGAGCCCTTTCGCTCTGAGGGATGTTCGCTCGAAGGTTGTGAGTTGGACATCGATATTCGGGTGGAGTGGGTCCACTCCATTCCTTGGTTCCGAGGGGTGAGGACGTTCGACTCGGGAACAACCTGGAGGCTCTACGAAAACGAAACTGGGTTTGGTTTCTACTTCAGCTCGAAAGTGTTCGGAGATCGTCCTTTTAAGAGTCTCCTCATAGACAGAGAATTTCGTCGGGCAACACTTCAGCTGAGCGAGGAATGCTTTGAGAGTTGCGCTTATTTTGCGGAGCCCCTCGAGTATCCCCTAGACGAACTCCTAATCATGCACCGGCTCACCCAGGAGCGGGCGATTGAGTTGCATGGGGTGGGCATTGTGGGCCCGGATGGCGCCAGCAATTTGTTCGTCGGGCATTCCGGGGCGGGGAAGAGCACTACGGCGCGGCTTTGGAGTTCGCTTCACAAAGTAGCCATCCTAAGCGACGACCGGATTATCGTACGCGAAAGCCCAGTTCGCGAGCTACTGCCGGGTGACGATCCCAGGCAGATCTTCATGTACGGCACGCCGTGGCATGGCGAGGGTTGCTTTGCTTTGCCGCAGCGCGCGCCGCTAGGACGGATTTTTGTTTTGGAGCATGGGCATGGGAATGTGCTCACGCGGCTGAGCCGCAGCCAGATGGTGGCGGAGTTGTTCGCCCGTGCTTTTGTGCCGTTTCATCGGCATGAGTATGTGGATTCGGCGTTGAGTTTTCTCGAGCGAGTGGCGGATTCGGTGCCTTGTTACCGTTTTTCGTTCGAGCCGGATGAGCGCGCAGTGGAGAGGATTTTGCGGTGCAAGGAGTAGGGTGATCCAATCCCTCGGGGGCTAAAGCCCGTGTTAAAAAGTATCCGGGATCGCAGCCCTGAAGCGCTGCGGCGCCCAAGAGCTTTCCTTCCATGAAGTCGTCACCAAGAATTGCGCCATCGAAAATGTGCGATTTGGTAGAGAGTGCGCGCGATAACGTGTTGCCGTCCCTGCGGGACTGGTTCAGCTTTTTCTCCTGTTCCCGGCACTGCCGTGCCGGGCTTTCCTATGCCGCCCCTTCGGGGCTTGAGTCGTGTCGAACGACTCATCTTCCATGACTGGCTCCCTATCCGCTTCCGATCAGTTTGAGGGTGTTTGCCGGGAGCTGTTGGCGCGCGGGCTTTCGGTGCGCTTTGAGGCGCGGGGGGCGAGCATGTCTCCTTGCATACGGGACGGGGAGATTGTGCATGTTACCGGCGTAATCGTGAGCAAATTACGAAAGGACGATATTGTCTTAGTGAAATCTAACGATGGCTTCCGGGTCCATCGGTTGGTGACGGTCGACTATGCCAACGATTTGTTCATCACGCGCGGAGATTGCGGGCAGCAGGACGACGCTGCCGTGCGCGGCGAACAGATCCTCGGCTTGGCCGTGGCCAAAGAAGTGAAGCTAGGACAAAAAATGTTCCAGGCAAAATTTAGAGGAATCGGCGGAGGCTGGCTGCGCGGCGCGGCTCGAGGCCAGTATCTTATCGAGAAAACTCTGAGGCAGGGAATGCGTTCGCTTCTGCTGTTCGGAGCCTGCGCGGCGCTTCTCGGGTTGCCGGCCGCTCCCCAGGCGCAAAGCCAGGTGGCGGTGGACTCTGTGAACACGGTCTCGGGACTGCTCGCCGCCGGCCCCAGCACCGGAACATACACGCACACCGTCGGCACCGGAACGAACCGGTTGCTGGTGGTGGAGTATTTGATGGACATCGTCAATTCCCCCGGCAGCAATATTACGAACATCACTTTTAACGGCGTCTCGCTGACCAAATGGGGCGCGGCGAACAATTCCACGAACACCCGGCGGGCGGAAATCTGGTATATGGTGAATCCCCCATCGGGCACCTTGAACGGCACGCTAGTGCAGGACAACACGGGCGCTTCGACGGTGGGAGCGGTGGTCGGCATTATCAGTTTCACCGGGGTCGACCAGACCGTTCCCCTGGGCGCGTTTACCTCCGCGGGCGGGGCGGCCGGGACTTATTCGCAACTTAATGTGAGCAGCGTGGTCAACGGCATGGTGCTGGACGGGCTGGCTACGGGCGGCAATCAAACCATCACGGTGCCCGGTCCGCAGGTTTCGGAGTGGAATGTGAATAGCGGCGGGAGTCTGGCTCAGGGCTCTCTCGCCGGCAGCGGCAGCGCGCGCGCGGGCGCTCCCAGCGTACCGCTCTCGGAGACTTTCAGCGGAACTTCGGACTGGGAAGCAGCAGGCGTTTCCATCAATCCCTCGACCGCTGATATTGGAGTCACGACCAGCGTGGGCAGTGCGGTGTTTGTAGGCAGCAATACTACTTACACCATTACGGTTTCGAACAACGGGCCTTCCGCCGCCAACGGCATTACGCTCACCGATACTCTGGCATCAGGTATGACGTTGGTTTCAACGACTCCGAGCGTGGGCACGACGTGTACCGGAACCGGCCCGATCAGTTGCACTCTTCCGACACCACTTGCCAGCGGAGCGACCGCGACCATCGTCGTGGTTGAAACCGCTGCCACCTCGGGAGCTTATGCCAATACGGCTACTGTAAACGACTCTGGAACGCCGCCTGATCCCAACACCGGCAACAATACTTATACGGCCGTCGCGACAGTGCAGGCGGCGGCCTGCGCGACTCCTCCGCAGGCCGTCGCGAATAACAACGTGACCGGCGTGCTGAATACTTACTATCCGGGATCGGCGAGCGTGCTGCCGGGTGCGACGTCGATTACGGTAGGCGCAGCCAGCGGAGGACCGGGGGGAACTCCGGCGGCGATTGCGGCAGGAAATCTTCTACTCGTGATCCAGATGCAGGATGCCAGCATCAACGACTCGAACAACGTTGCGTATGGCAACGGTTACACGGGCCAGGGTTTTACGGCCCTGAATAGCGCCGGAGACTACGAATTTGTGACCGCGCAATCGGCCGTGGGGACCGGCGGCGGAACCGTTGCGATCACGGGAGCTGGCGCCGGCGGGGGATTGGTTTTTGGCTACGACGCCGCCGCTGCTACCGCGAACAAAGCGCAGAGCACCTACCAGGTCATTGTGGTGCCGCAATACACCACTGCCACTTTTAATGCAACCACGCCGCCAACGGCTCTGGCCTGGAATGGCTCCGTGGGCGGAGTGCTGGCGCTCGATACTTCGAGCACGCTGACTTTGAACGGCGCGACGGTATCGGTAAGCGGACAAGGCTTTCGCGGCGGCGCGGGCATGCAATTGACGGGCGCGGGCGGTGCCAATACGGATTATGAGCAACCCGCTCCCACTACTTACACCGGAGCGGTGGGCGGCGCACCGGGGTGGGATGCCAACAAGGGCGAAGGCACTGCCGGAACGCCCGAGTGGGTGGAATCGAACAACACGTTCCTGCACACGAATGTGGGGTACCCCAGCGGTGCTCTCGGCACCGACGGCAGTATGGCGCGCGGGGCTCCGGGTAACGCCGGCGGCGGCGGCACCGACGGCGATCCCAACGGCACCAACGACCAGAACGCGGGCGGCGGTGGCGGAAGCAACGGCGGCGCGGGCGGTTTTGGCGGCGATTCCTGGAACACCAATCTAAGCGTCGGCGGCGAAGGCGGAACGGTTTTTCCGGCGACGATCAATCGCATCGCTCTCGGCGGCGGCGGCGGCGCGGGTACGCGCAACAACTCCGACGGCGATAACCAAGCGAGCGGCGGCGCGGCCGGCGGCGGCCTCATCATCATTCGCACTTACGCGCTCAGCGGGAGCGCGACTCTTACCGCAAATGGAACGTCCGCTTACAACGGAACGGCCAACGATGCCGGCGGTGGCGGCGGAGCCGGCGGCACGATTGTTGTGCTTTCCGCCAATGGCGGCGAGGGTGGCCTGACCCTTCAGGCCAACGGCGGCAGTGGTGGGAATGCCTGGCAGATTGAACCTTTTAGTCTGGCCAATCGCCACGGACCGGGAGGTGGCGGCGGCGGTGGCGTGATCCTGGTTTCGGGAGCCCCGGCGAGTTCGAGCGTGACCGGGGGGACCAACGGCCTCACCGAAAATCCCGGAGTCGCCTACGGAGCGACGTCCGGCACCGCGGGTACTGTGGTTACGAACGCTAGCATCACGCAAACTTCCGGGACGCAGTCCGGGGCGCAGTGCACGCCGGATATGACGATCACCAAGAGTCACTCGGGAAGTTTCGTGCGCGGTTCGACGGCGATCTGGACTCTGACCGCCAACAATATAAGTCCCTACGGAGCCACCATTGGTACGGTGACGGTGAATGACACGCTGCCTCTGGGTGTAACTCCCACCGGCGCTAGCGGCACGGGATGGTCTTGTTCGATTGCATCGCAGAGCGTGAGTTGCACCGATTCTACAGTTCTGGCCGGCGCCAGCAGCTACCCGGCGATTACGGTGAATCTCAACGTGGGCCAGACGGCGCCTGCGAGCCTGACGAATACGGCTCTGGTGAGTGGAGGCGGCGAGATCAATCTTACCAACGACACTGCCACCGATATAGCCACGGTGGTTTCTATCTCAGACCTAAGTGTAAGCAACGCGGCCTCGCCCGATCCGGTGTCGGCTGGAAGCAACATTACTTATGCGCAGGTGGTTACTAACAATGGCCCTAGCGCCGCCGACGATGCGGTTTTGGTGCAGGCGACACCGGCGAACACCACCTTTGTTTCGATGTCGGCGCCGTCGGGCTGGGTTTGTAACACACCTTCCGTGGGCTTGACCGGCAATGTAGTCTGCACCGACTTGAGCATGGCGGGCGGCACTGCGGGGACGTTCGCACTCGTCGTGAAGGTGAACACCGGCGTGGCGAGTGGCACAGCGATTACCGATACGGCCACGGTGAGCTCGGCAGTGTTTGATCCGAATTCGTTGAACAATACCGCGATCGCTACCACTGTGGTGGGAACTACTGCGCAAGCCGAGATGACGGTAACGAATACGGCCTCGCCGAATCCCGTGGTCGCGGGAAGCGACATTACTTACACGCAGACGGCGACGAATGTTGGCAGCGCCGCGGCCAACACTCCGACTTTGAGCGAGAACATTCCGGCGAACACGACATTTGTCTTCATCTCTACGCCGCCGGGGACAACCTGCACCACTCCGGGTGTGGGCGGGACCGGCGCAGTAAATTGCAGCGCGCCCTCCGCCCCGGCGGGTTCGAGCGGCACTGTTACTCTCGTAGTGCAAGTGAATGCCGGCACGGCGAGCGGAACGATCATCACCGATACAGTGAATGTGAACTCGACGAATCAGGCTTTTGGAGGTAACTCCTCCACCGCGACCGATGTGGTGGCATCTTCTTCTTCGCAGGCGGACTTGGCGTTGGGTACGGTGGCTACTCCGGCCACGGTCTGGTCCGGCAACGACATCACGTACACGCAAACCATTACCAATAATGGTCCCGCAGCTGCTTCCGGGGTTACTTTTACCGAACCGATTCCTACTAACACCACCTTTGTTTCTGTCTCGGCGCCGGTGGGTTGGTCTTGCACTACAACTACTTCTGTAGTCTGCACAGATCCGAGCCTGGCTTCCGGGGCCTCGGCGGACATTATTGTGGTGGTTAACGTGGCCTCGACCGTGACCGCAACCTCAGTTACAGCCAGCTCTACGATCTCGGCCACTACCGGCGATCCTAACTCGGCGAATAACAGTACCAGCGTGGTCACTACTGTCGGCCAAATTTGTGAGCTAGCGGTGACCAATAGCGCGAGCCCCGCTGCGGTGCAGGATAGCGGTACCATCACTTATACCCAGGTGGTAACAAATACAGGTCCGAGTAACTGCCTCGGGGCAACCTTCACGGAAGCGTTTCCCACCAACACTACTTTTGTCTCGCTCACGCCTGTGCCCACGGGATGGACTTGTACCACCACGGGCTCGATTAGTTGCTCGAACCCCAGCGTCGCTCCGGGATCAAGCAGCACATTCACGGTAAAAGTGACTGTAGGAGCAGCAGTGCCAGCCGGCACACTTATCACGGATACCGCAACTGTGGCCGCCACCACCCACGATACGAATCCAAACGATAACTCGGCCACGGCGACGGTTGCGGTAGCGAGTAATACCGAGGCGGATCTAGCGGTCACCAATTCATGCAGCCCCAATCCGGTGAATGCAGGGCAGAACATTACATGTACGCAGACTATAACCAACAACGGGCCGGCGACCGCGGGAGGTACGGTAGTTATAATCGTAGACCAGGTTCCCGCCAACACCACGTATGTTTCGCAGACGGGAACGGCAGGATGGACTTGCGGCATGTTCACGAGTCCATCCACCTACACGTGCAGCATCGGAAGTTTGGCGGCCAATGCCAGTGCAACGTTTAGTTTCGTTGTGAATGTGAACGCCGGCACTGCTTCTGGCACGACCATTAGCGATACCGATTCCGTAAGTGCCGCTCCCACCACCGACCCTAACTCCAACAACAACAGCGCTACGGCCAGTGTGGTTGTGGCGGACTCCGCCGATTTATCGGTCACGAATACGGCGAATCCGGTTCCGGTTCAGGCGGGGAACAACATCACTTATAACCAGGTAGTCGCCAACGCAGGGCCGAGCGTTGCGACTGGAGTTAGTTTCACGGAGAGTACTCCGCCGAATACGACTTTCGTTCAACTGACACCCATTCCAACCGGCTGGTCTTGTACTCTGCCGACGGCGGGAACTGCTGGCACAATCACGTGTACGAATCCAAGCCTCGCGGTGGGCAGCGCCAGCTTCCCCGTTGTGGTGCAGGTTACTGCAGGAACTGTGCATGGCACGGCAATCAACGATACCGCAACCGTAAGTTCCACGACGAGCGATCCGAACGCGGCAAATAACAGCGCAACGGCAGCGGATGTTGTGGCGCTTTCAACGGACTCCGACCTTATCGTGACGAATAGCGCAGCGCCGACTTCGGTTGCGTCCGGCGCTAACGTTACCTATACGCAGAGCGTCACGAACAACGGGCCGGCAGCGGCAACCTCCGTGAGCTTTACTCAGACCACACCGCCGAATACAAATTTCCAAGCGATTACTGCGCCGCCCACGGGGTGGACGTGCACAAAGCCGGCCGTTGGCTCGGCTGGCACGATCACATGCACTGACGGCAGCAGTTTGGCCTTGAATGCTACCGCCAACTTTACTTTAGTTCTGCAGGTGGCTTCTGGCACTGCCTCCGGTACGAGCATTGCTGAGACGCCCACAGCCACGGCAGGGAACATCGTTCCCAATCTCACGACTAATAGTGCGACCGCGACGGTCATCGTGGCCAACGCCAACAGCGCGGATATGGCCATCGTCAAGACCGCCACGCCGAGTCCCACCGTAGCCGATGGCGATACTCTGACTTATAGCTTGGCGGTAACGAACAATGGTCCCGCCACCGCGACCAATGTAACTGTGACGGACCCTCTGCCGAGCGACGTTACCTGGCTGCAAGACTCCACTACGCAGGGTACCTGCTCGCAGGCGGGCGGTACGGTCACTTGTCTACTCGGATCGATGAACAGCGGAGCGACCGCGACAGTCACCATACTGACCCTCGCAGGCGCCCCGGGTACGGCCACCAACACGGCGACGGTAAGTGCAGACCAGACTGATCCGAATCTGGCCAATAACACTTCTACGCAGACCGAAACCATTACAGCCGCCACCAGCATTCAACTGCAGTCTTTCGCGGCACGAAAAACCAAGAGTAAGAACGGTGCGGTCACTGCAGTTCTATTCTGGAAAACTGGCGGCGAGGCGCACAATCTTGGATTTAACGTCTACCGCGAGCAAAACGGCGAGCGCGTGCAGTTGAATCCTTCATTGATTGCGGGTTCCGCATTGTTGATGAGCGGGGCTCTGCCTAAGCATTCCGGCAAGACTTACTCCTGGATTGATTACTCCGCGAGCGCCGGCAACAGTTCTTACTGGCTGGAAGATGTGGATGTCAATGGCACTCGAACTCTGCATGGTCCGGTTTCGGCGGAGGATGGTGGGACGTCTGCATCCGCCGATGACACGCTTCCTGCGACTCCTTTGACGGTGAATCAACTGAGCCAGGCGAAACCTTCGGCCGCGGTGGCCGCTCTGAGCCACCCTGTGGAAGATGTTTTGCGCGATTTCCAGCCCACCGTTACGCAACAACAATTGCAATTCAAGTTGGCCGCTAACCCCGCCGTAAAGATTGCCGTCACGCACGAAGGCTGGTATCAGCTGACGCAACCGGAACTGATCGAGGCCGGGTTGGATCCGAATGTCGATCCGGCGTACCTGCATCTCTATGCGGAAGCGAAGGAGCAGTCGATTCAGATTACAGGTGCAACGCCTGGTCCGGGAGGCTTTGGACCGCAAGCTACGATCAACTTCTATGGCACCGCAATCGACACGCCGTACACCGGGACCAGAGTCTACTGGCTCGCGGCCGGGGACACTCCAGGCATTCGTATCCAGCAGTTGCCGCCTTCGCATGGATCGAATCAGCCAGGGTCGAGTTTTCCGTTTTCTGTGGAACTTGCGCCCCATACCACCTACTTCTCTGCGCTAATGACTTCGAACGGCAACAATTTCTTCGGGCCTCTGGTCACCACAACTCCCCTGGAGCAAACCTTGCAGGTGCTTCATCTCGACCCAAGCGCCACGGTTCCGGCCAGTCTGGAAGTCAATTTACAAGGAGTGATACTGGGCGTGCCGCATGAGGTTTCGATCACACTCAACGGCACGAGCCTGGGGAACCTGATCTATACGGGGGAGAGTCTCGGCACATTCAGAATAACTGTGCCGGCTGGCCTGTTGCTCAATGGAAGCAATACCGTCACCTTGACTTCGCAAGATGGAGAGTATGACATCAGCTTGGTGCAGTCGATCAGGATCAATTACCAGCACGCCTATGTGGCGGATTCGGACCGGTTGATATTCACTGGCAGGCCTGGGGATGAACTGAAGGTGACGGGTTTCTCGACGGCCCCAGCGATGGTGGTGGATATCACGGACCCCGCCAATCCCGTGGAACTTACTCCCGCGGTGAATGCGAATTCGGCCAACGGCACTTATGCGTTCGAGGTGCAGGCGCCCTGGACCGCGACGAATACCGCGAACCCATCGCTGCATACAATCCTTGCCCTGGCCGGCGAGCGGATTGATGCCGCGGCGGGCATTCGCGCAAACCATCCATCGCATTGGCATAGCCCGCAGCCGGGAAGTGAAATTGTGATGGTGACGCCGGAGCAATTCGCCAGCGCTCTCCAACCATTGGCGCTTGCGCATGAAGCTTCGGGTGCCTCGTCCGCCGTGGTTTACATCAACGACTTATATGACGAGTTCAACTTCGGCGAGCACAGTCCGGGCGCGATTCGTGACTTTCTACGTACTGCGGTCAAAGCCTGGCAGACTGCGCCGAGGTATCTATTACTAAACGGGCGAGCCTCGCTTGATCCGCGCAATTACCTTGGCTTCGGCCATCTTGACTTTGTGCCGACCACAATCGTGCCTACGACTTCGCTGATGACGGCATCCGACGATTGGTTCTCCGATTTTGGCGACAGCGGAATGCCGACGATTGCTACCGGACGCTTGCCAGTGAGTACTCCAGCGGAAGCCAGCTTAGTTGCCGACAAGATCGCGACTTATGAAGGCCAGTCGACGAATGGTCCGTGGACCTCTCAAGTTCTGATGGTGGCGGATGCGGACGGCACTGAGAATTTCTCGAAAGATAGCCTGCTGGTGCAGGCGCAGTTACCTTCGACCGTGCAAGTGAGGGATGTATTCACCAGCACGACGGGCGTAGGAGCGGCGCAGCAGGAGATTCTCGCCGACATCAACTCCGGTCAGGTGCTGGTGAATTATGCGGGGCACGGTTCGGAAGATCAGTGGTCGGGCGACGACCTGTTCGATAACAACGCTGTGAGTTCGCTGACGAATGGTTCGTCGCTGCCGGTGTTCTTTATCATGGACTGCCTGAATGGTTTCTTTCAGGATGTGTACGACGAGCCGCTGGGAGTTACGCTTATGCTGGCTCCAAATGGGGGCGCTGTCGCGGTGTTGGCGTCCAGCGGGCTAAACCAGGCGCCGCCGCAGACCAACTTGGATCGGTTAGTCGTACAAAGCGCGATGAGTCCCTTGCAGCCCGCATTAGGAGACGCGATCCTTAAGGCGAAGGCGGGAATCAAGGATCTGAGCGTGCGAAAGACTTTCAATCTGCTGGGCGATCCGGCGATGAAGATCAAGCCGCCGGCGTCGACGCCTGCGCACTAACCTCGGCTCACTAAGCCAGTAGGCTTACGCCTTGGCCATATCTTCCACCACGGCCGTTCGACGCAACGGTTCGGAGATCGCCTTCATCACTTTTTCGAAACCGGCAAAGTCGAGGGACTGCGGGCCATCGGAGAGCGCGCGCTCCGGACAGGGATGCACTTCGATGATCAGGCCATCGGCGCCTACGGCGACGGCTGCGCGCGAGACGGCGGCGATCAGACTCTGCTTGCCGGTGCCGTGCGAAGGATCGGCCATTACCGGCAAATGAGAAAGGTCGCGCGCCAGGGCCACGGCGGCAAGATCGAAAGTGTTGCGCATCTCGGTCTCAAAAGTTTTAATGCCGCGTTCGCACAGGACAACCTGGCTGTTGCCTCCTGAGAGCAAATACTCCGCCGCGAGCAGCCATTCTTTCACTGTTGCCGAAGGGCCGCGCTTCAGCAGCACTGGCTTGTTCACGGTCGCGAGGCGCCGCAGGAGGGCGAAGTTCTGCATGTTGCGCGCGCCGACCTGCAGCATATCGACATGCTCGCAGATGATGTCGACGTCTTCCGTACTCATGACCTCCGTGACCACCGGCAGACCGGACTGCTCGCGAGCCTGACGCAAAATCTTGAGGGCTTCGAGGCCTAGTCCCTGAAAATCATAGGGGGACGTGCGTGGCTTATAGGCACCGCCGCGGAGCATATGGGCGCCGGCGCGCTTGACCGCGTGGGCGGTACTCAAGAGTTGCTCGGGGGATTCTACCGAGCAAGGTCCGGCGATGATCACAACACCCGGGCCACCGATGTTCACGTTGCCCACCTTTACGATGGTCCGCTCGGGTTGCACCTGGCGGCTGACCAATTTAAAAGGCTGGGCGATGGCGACGACGTTATCCACACCGGGCGCGACTTGCAGGGCCTCGATTTCGTGGCGGCGGCCGTTGCCCACGGCGGCCACAATGGTGCGCTCCACTCCGCGCGTAACGTGAGGCTGATAACCAGCCTCGCGAATGCGCTCGATGATGTGCGCAATCTCCTGCTCGGTTGCTTTCTCCGACATGTTGACGATCATGGGTTTTGCTCCTTAGTAAGCTGGTTTCAAAATTTGCGCACAAAAGAAAAGCCGCGATTCCGGGATCGCGGCTTTGAGCTTGCTTGAATCTTAATGATCTTTATTTATCGTCACTCGATCATGGCCGACTCGATTACCCGCAAGCTTTGCCGCTGCCGCTACTCCGGTAAGCCCGGTAGCAGCGAAACGGCCCGCTAAACGAAGTAAATGGCTTCATGAATGTTCTTTCCGAGCAGCGATTGTATCGCGCTTGCGGTTTGAGAAAAGACATTATTTGCGTTGGAGGCGATCAGGCGCACCGTGCCCACAACCAGAATCACCGCCATCTGACCGCGTGTTCCGCAATGTCCCGGCCCTCTTCTTCGAGCCGGAGCCTGTGGATGCAGTCGAATATATTCTGCCTCCGAGTACCGCGTAATTCCCGCGAGAGCGAATACCGTATGACGGAAACATGATGCCGCAGCCGAGGAGCCTTGTCAAATGCTATGGGTGCTGAGGTGCTGACAGCTACGGGTGGTCTCCTGACGCGGAGGCCTGTGGTAGCGCGGGCGTCCTGGCCGTTTGCCCGAGAGGTTGTCCTCGCCATCGGCGCGGCGGACGTGACGCCCGCCACTTCGGCTTCGCTCAGTGCAGGCTCCCAGCCCCCGGGACCGCGGGGCTACGGTCGCGAGTCGCGGGCTAAGGCTGGAGCTTCTGGCGGCGCTGGCCGGATGAGTTCTTGGGCGGAAGCCTGCGTCAGGCGCAACAACGAGTTGGGCAGAATTCCAAGATAGAGCGTGGCCGCGAGGCATGAGGCTAGCGCCAGACCGAGTGTGAAAGGAACCGGAGTCACAGGAACGGCTCGGCGCGATTCGCGCATGTACATCACGACGATGATGCGCAGGTAATAGTATGCGCCGATGCCGCTATTGAGGACGCCGATGACGGTAAGCCAAATCAGGTTGGCGTTGACGGTGGCGCTGAATACGTAGAACTTGGCGAAGAAGCCGCCGGTCATGGGAATGCCGATGAGCGACAGCAGAAAGATCGTCAGCGTGGCGGCGAGCAGCGGGGAGCTGCGGCCCAGGCCTTCGTAGTCCTCGAGGGCGACGTAACGCTCGCCGGCGTTGGCGAAGTGGCTTACCACCGCGAAGGCGCCGAGATTCATGGCGGCGTAGGAAGCGGTGTAGAACATGGCCGCGGAGGTTCCAAGTGCGGGCGCAGCGGCAAAGGCCGCAAGTAAGTACCCGGCGTGCGCGATCGAGGAATAGGCCAGAAGGCGTTTTACGTTGCTCTGGACCAGCGCGCAGAGGTTGCCCAGAGTCATGGAGAGCGCGGCGGCCACCCAGACGAGCCAGAATCCGCCGGGCACGTGAAGCACAAAAATCACCCGCAATAAAACTGCAAAGGCAGCGGCTTTCGGTGCAGTCGACATGAGGCCGACGATGGGCGCGGGTGCGCCTTCGTAGACGTCGGGGGTCCAGACGTGAAAGGGCGCGGCGGCCACTTTGAAGCCCAGGCCGACGAACATGAACGCCACGGCGACGTAGGCCAGCATGGGAAGCGGGCCGGCTTGCAAGGCCTTGCCGATCTGATCGATGTTGGTCGAGCCGGTGGCGCCGAACATCAGCGCCACTCCGTAGAGAAAGAATGCGGTGGCGAAGGATCCGAGCAGGAAATATTTGAGGGACGCTTCGGCGCTAGAGGCGTTGTTGCGGCGGAAGCCGGTGAGCACATACGAAGAGATCGACGAGATCTCGAGGGCGATGAAGATGAGAACCAACTCGATCGCCGACGACATCAGCGCCATCCCGACTGTGGCGAAGAGAATCAAAGCGTAATACTCTCCGGCGCGGGTGTGCTGGACGGCCAGATACTCGTAAGAAGTGAGAATTACGACGGCGGCGATGGCGATGACCAGAACGTGAAAGAAGACGCTGAAGCCATCGATCTGCACCATGTCCCAGAAGGCGAGGCCGGGAGATTGTGCGGTGAACCAGGTCGCGGCCAGCGCCGCGATGGCGCCGAGGAAAGCGATGGTGCCTAGAATTCTATGGCTCTGGGATTCGTCGAGCAGGGGCTCGAGCATCATCACAACCATGCCGAAGACGGAGAGCACGATCTCGGGCAAGATGCGGATATAGTCCGCACTCTGGGGCAGAGCCGGCGAGAACGTTTGAGCGAGGATGGCGATCACTGTTCCGGCGGTCATTTTCTCGGCGATCATGATTCCGGCGATCACTGTCCCACCATCCTACTGGCTACGCGCACGAAGGGAGTGAGCGCGGTTTGCACGGCGGGGTCAATTGCGCCCAGCCAAAGAATGGGAGCGACACCCATGATCAGCGCCACCAGCGCGCAGGGCCACACCGCGGTTTTTTCGAAGCCGGAAAGATCGAGCAGAGAATTATTGACCGCGAGCGTGACCTTGCCGTAGAAGACGCGCTGATACATCCAGAGCAGGTAGACGGCGCTCCAGATGATGCCAGTGGCCGCGAGAATGCCGTAAATCGGCCGATCCTGGAAAGCTCCGCTCATCACCAGAAATTCGCCGATAAAGCCGTTGAGCAAAGGCAGACCGGCCGAGGCCAGCACAATCACCAGGTAGGAGGCGGCATAGAGCGGCATGGGCGCGGCCAAGCCGCCGAACTCGCTGATCTCGTAGGTGTGGCGGCGCTCATGCAGAATCCCCGCCAGCATGAATAGGCCTCCGGTGGAGATGCCGTGAGCGAGCATCACAAACATGGCGCCGTTAAGTCCGGCCTGGGTGAAGCTGAAGATGCCGAGCACCACGAATCCCAAATGGCTCACGGAAGAGTAGGCGATCAGCTTCTTCATGTTGGGCTGCACCATCGCCACGAGCGCGCCGTAGATGATGCCGATGAGCGCGAGAACCATGATCCAGGACGCGTTGCGACGCGATTGCTCGGGGAATAAACCCAGGTTGAAGCGCAGCAAGCCGTACGTTCCCATCTTCAGCAGAACGCCGGCGAGCAGTACGGAGCCGGCGGTGGGCGCTTCCACGTGAGCGTCGGGGAGCCAAGTGTGGAAGGGGAAAAGAGGGACTTTGACGGCGAAGGCGAGGAAGAATCCGAGAAACAGCCACTGCGCGGCGGCGGGAAATTGCGGCACCGCTCCGCGCATGATCTGGTCGCGCACGACCACGAAGTCGAAGCTGCCGGTATGCGCGTACAGCCAGAGGATTGCCGCCAGCATGAACACGGAGCCGATCATGGTGTACATGAAAAACTTTACCGCGGCGTAAACTTTGCGCTCGTGGCCGAAAATGCCGATCAGCAGCGCCATCGGGATCAGCGTGGCTTCCCAGAAGAAGTAAAAGAGAAAGAGATCGAGCGAGGTGAAGACGCCGATCAACGCGGTTTCGAGAAGCAATAGCAGGATGAAGAATTCTTTGACCCGTTCGTGAATCGAGGTCCAGGAAATCAGCACGCACAAGGGAGTGAGAAACGTCGTGAGGACCACGAGCCAGAGCGAGATTCCATCCACGCCCATGTGATAGTGGATATTCGGAGTGGAAACCCAGGGCTTATCGATCTGATATTGAAAACCGCTCTGGGCGCGATGGAAATAGACGGGAAGGTGCAACGACAGGACGAAGGTTAGCAGGGAAACGACGAGGGCAAAAATGCGAATGTCGCGGTCGCGGCGGGGCGCCACCAGCAGCAGGAGTCCGCCGGCCAGCGGGACAAACGTCACCAGCGTCAGGATGGCGGAGCTGAGAAAGTCAGTGTTCATCGCACACCCATCCAGATCATGAAAGCGAGCACTACGGCGGAGCCGGCCGCGATCCAGCCCGCGTAGGAGCGAATGTTGCCCGATTGCATATGGCGAGCCTCGTCGGAAGCGTAGCCCGCGTCGGCGGCGGATTCGTTCACCGCGGCATCGATCATTTTTCGATCAACGTCTTGCCAGAGGATTTCTGTGGATCCGTCGATCAATGGTTTAACGAACAACGCGGCGTAGATTTCGTCCACGTAATATTTGTGCAGCAGAGTTTGATAGCCGCCCGAGAGCGACGCGGCAATCTTCTCCGGCAATTGCGGGCTGCGGTAATAGAGCAGCCAGGCCAAGCCCAAACCAAGGAAAGCCACTGCCACCGAAATGCCGGTGAAAATGAGTTCGGTCGAGGTTCCGGTCTTGGGCTCGGGACCCTCGGTTTCCTCCTCCGGCGCGCCTTTCCCTTCCGTGGCCGTACCGTCTGCGCCGGGCGGCGCAGTGGTGTGGAAAACCGGACCGAGGAATTTATCGAATTGATTGTTG
>Ga0116113_1000139_pt1 | contig 17123 bp, 15 predicted proteins | sample June2015DPH_10_2_FD_89788 | JGI IMG/M metagenome (GOLD analysis project Ga0116113, IMG submission 89788) | Peatland microbial communities from SPRUCE experiment site at the Marcell Experimental Forest, Minnesota, USA - June2015DPH_10_10 | ecosystem: Environmental > Terrestrial > Soil > Wetlands... | reverse complement strand
GTTACAGCCATCGTCTTCGGCAGATCGATGGAGGCCGGTTTTGTCTCCGCCTGTTTCTGATTGTGCTTGGTTTCGCCGCTCTTGACCTGGATGCCGCCTTTGAGCATGGCGCCGTCTTCCACGCTGATGCGCATGGTGGTAACGTCACCGATGACCGAGCCTTCGGCTCGGATATCGACGCGATCGGTGCAATCGATGTTTCCGTTCACCTTGCCGAGAACCACAACTTCGCGGGCGGTGATGTTGGCTTGCGCGCTGCCGTTGCGTCCGATGGTGACGCGGTGATCGGGCAGCGTGATCTTGCCTTCGACGCGGCCGTCAATGTAGAGCGCTTCCGCGCCGCTGAGTTCGCCCTTGATGACGAGCGTGCGGCCGATGGTGGCCTGCTCGACGGGCACGGTGGTGGTTTTCACGGGATTGTAAGAGTTAGGGCTCGAGGCTGGCGAAGTGGATTTTACGTCGGACTGGTTGGACTGGAGCATGCGACCTTCCTTTGTTTCCGCGGGCTCCGTTAGCGCGCCCGGCGGGGAGTCTGGGATTAGGCCTCTGGTGGTTCGTGTCCCATCGGCCATCGTCAATATCGCACAGAGGTAAGTAATTCTCCGAGATTACGAAAGAGAGTGAACGGTTGCGCCGGTAACTTGACAGTGGGACGGGTGTCGTTAATGACTTCCGTTCAGTCGGCTTGAAGAGCCTCGCTGAGTTCTTCCCATTCGCTCAGGAAGGTAGAGTGCGCGGCTTTGTGCCTGTCGAGTTCCTCTGCCTGGCGCTGGCTTTCTTCGGCGCTGACGAAATCCTGCATTGCAGTTTCACACTGCGCGATCGAAGTTTCGGCGCGGCTGATTTCCGCCTCCAGTTCGCGGATGCGATCTTCCATCTTCTTGCGCTTGATGGGATTCATGCGCTTCGCCTTGCCCGCGTTCGAAGCGTCGGCTGGGACTTGATTGCCGTTTGAAGGCTTCTCAGGCGCGGGTTCGACCGCCTTCAGTTGCTGCCGGATGGATTCATCCTGCTTCTTGTTCCCGCCCTGTTTGCGCCAGAGATAATCTTCGTAGTTGCCGGGATAGACTTCGACCCTTCCGTCTCCGATCTCGAAAACGCGAGTAGCCAGATTGTCGATGAAGTAGCGATCATGCGAGACGAAGACGACCGTGCCCGTGTATCTCATGAGAGCATCGAGCAAGACATCTTTGGCGCGCAGGTCGAGGTGGTTGGTGGGCTCGTCGAGCAGCAAGAAGTTTGCCGGATGCAATAGCAAACGCAGTAGCGCATAGCGGCCACGCTCGCCGCCGGAAAGCACTCCGATCTTTTTGAAAACGTCGTCTTCAGAAAACAGAAAGCATCCGAGCAGGCTGCGCAGTTCCGTCTGCGTGGAGCCCGGCGAAGCGTTGCCCAGGTCGTCGATCATGCGCGCGTCGGGATCAAGTTCTTTGTACTGATCCTGCGCAAAGTAGTCGGCCTCAACGTTGTGGCCGAGTTTGTATTCGCCTTGCGTCGTCCGTTCCGTGTCCGCCAGCAGCTTGATCAGCGTGGACTTGCCCGCTCCGTTGACGCCGACCAGCGCAATGCGGTCGCCGCGCTCGATCAGAAAATTAACGTTGCGGAAAACTTCTTTTTCGCCGGTGTTGCCGCCAGGCTTCGCAGGATAAGTTTTCGCTACATCGACGAACTCCGCCACGATCCGTCCACTCGGCTTCGGCTGCGGAAACGAAAAGTGAATCGTCTTTTCTTCGGGAGGAACTTCGATGCGCTCAATCTTCTCCAACTCTTTAATCCGGCTCTGCACTTGCTTCGCCTTCGTGGCCTGGTAGCGGAAGCGGTTGATAAATACTTCCAGTTGCTCGATGCGGTCGCGCTGATTTTTGTACGCAGCCTGCAACTGCTCGTTGCGCTGCGTCTTTTGCAAAAGAAATTTGTCGTAGTTGCCGGTGTAGAACCAGAAGCGCTTGTTCCAGATTTCCGCGATCTTGTTCACTACCACGTCGAGAAAATAACGGTCGTGCGAAATCAGTACCAGTGCGTACGGATAATCGTGCAAGTATTCTTCCAGCCAGTTGCGCGCTTCGAGATCGAGATGGTTCGTCGGCTCGTCGAGCAAAAGTAGATTGGGTTTTTGCAGCAGCAGTTTAGCCAGCGCCAGCCGCATCTGCCAGCCGCCGGAGAATTCGTCGGTCTGCCGCTCCCAGTCTTCCTTGCGAAAGCCAAGTCCCTGCAGCACGCGCCCTACGTCGGCTTCAATCGAATATCCGCCGCGGGTTTGGAACTCGTGCTCCAGGCTGTGGTAGCGGTCCGCGACGTTCGCATATTCCGGACTCGTATGATCGAGTTCCGAAATTTGTTGCATCAGCGTTTCCATCTCCCGCTCCATGGCGTGCAGTTCGCTGAACACTGACATGCATTCGGCGAAAACCGTGCGGCCTGAGAGCGAAAGCCCATCTTGCGGAAGATATCCGGCGGTCGTACCCTTGGCGACGATGAGCGAGCCGTAGTCGAACGTGTCGAGCCCGGCCAGAACCTTCATCAGCGTAGATTTGCCGGTGCCATTCGCGCCCACCAGGCCGACGCGGTCGTGGGGCGTGATCAGCCAGTCGGTGTTTTCAAAAAGAAGTTTGTGGCCGAAGCGTTTTCCGGCGCCAGAAAGCTGGATCATGGGCTGGAATTATCGTCTCATAAAAACGGTACCCAGTCCCTAGTACCTGGCGCGGAGGCCCGTGGGTTGGCCAGGTCAATCGACCATGTCGACAAACCCGTCTCCCTCGGTTGTTTCAATCCAATTGCGGATTCGGTTCAGAAGGAGCACAGAGCGATCAGCATCGCGTGCGTCGACGGCCCTGACTTTAATGCCGAGTTCGCGCGTGCGAAAGTGTTCGTCGTCGATTCTTTGCTCTAGAACCACATTGAGAAGCAAGTTGCCGTGCGCCAAGGTTTCGGCGATAGTCTCGACCGCGATAAGCCAAGTCCCCTTGGAAGTATCAACTGTCGATAGATTGATCGGCAGCTGCTTTGGAGGACCGTGTGGGCGTAAGGTCATGCGGGAAAGTATCCCACACCTTCAATGCGCGATTGCGCGTCCGTTGCGGCTTTCAGGGTGTTTGCCCAAAAGAGCACCGGCAAACCGAATGCGCTCCATAGCGCGATCGATCACGGCTTCCTGTTCACGCGCGTACTTCACTTCGCGGCCCTTGGCGAGCCGCTGACGGGCTTCTTCCGCGCTGAACCATGTGGGGTGGCGCTGGAGTTCATCGGGCCGGCGCATCTCGTGGACTTCCATCAGAAATGCCTTCACCACAAATTCCTGCACGCCGCCCGGCTGCCAGAACACGCCCTTGGAGTGGATATAAAGATGAAAGTGCCGAGGCTCGATGGTGCCCAGCGCGCCCGCTTCTTCAGCGGCTTCGCGCTCGGCGGCCTGGCTGTGTGAGAGATGAGTTTCCGGCGAACCTTTAGGGAAGGTCCACTTATTTCCGCCGTTGGTGTTCACCAGCAGGAATTCCACGTCCGCACCTCGCCTGCGGTAACAGATCGCCGCCACCTGCAGTGGCAGAGATTTCGCGATGCGCGGCGAACCCATGGGGTGCCTCCTGCGTTAATCCTAGATCAAAGATGTTGCAGGAATGTTAACATGCAACAAAAATTGTGCAGGGGGGATTACTGTAGTTTCCACCAGCGCGGCACACTGCGTAAAGCCGAAAAGCGAATCGTGCACAATCCAGTGAGCTGGCACGTCATTCATTTGCAAGCCATCCAAGCTGCGACCGTTCAGCAGGAGCCACGGCCACTACCCTCGACCCCGGTCATTTGAACTGCGGTTTATGCAAACAAGGTAAAGTAGAGACGATGACCGCATGGACTGACCCTACGCGTAAGCCGTTAAGCCGGCGCCAGATGCTGGCTCAGACTTGCAAGACAGCGTTGGCGCTCCCGTGGCTGAATGTGGCCACAGCGAGCCTCGCCACACTGAATCTGGCGTTGATCGAATCATCCTGCGGAGGATCGAGTAACGGAAGCACGGCGCCAACTCCTCCGCTTTCCGACGATCAATTCCTCGACCAGACGGAGCAGGCAGCGTTCCTGTATTTCTGGGAGCAGGCCAGCGCCACCACTGGCCAGGTCAAAGATCGCGCCTACGCGACGGGCGTCAACGATACGCGAACGCTCTCGAGCATTGCCGCGACCGGCTTCGGGCTTACCGCACTCTGCATCGCCGCGCAACGGGGATATATGCCCAGCTCGCAGATTCAGGCGCGAGTTCTGGCCACGCTGAATTTCATCTGGAACGATCTGCCTCAGGAAAACGGTTTCTTCTACCACTACGTCGACATGAATACCGGCCTGGCGGAGCCCGGTTCCGAAGTATCGTCGATTGATACGTCGATTTTGTTGTGCGGCGTGCTCACCTGCCGGCAATATTTTCAGGACTCGCAGATTCAAAGCCTGGCTGCACAGATCTACCAGCGCGTGAACTGGCCGTGGATGCTCAATGGCGGCACAACGTTTTCCCAGGGCTGGTTGCCGGGGAGCGGCTTCCTGACCACGCGCTGGGATACCTACAGCGAACTGATGATGCTTTACCTGCTGGCCATTGGCTCAACCACCTACCCGGTCCCGGCAAGTTCGTGGAATGCATTCTCGCGTCCGCTGGTTACGTTTCAGGGCTATACCTACATCAGCGGGAATGCTCCGCTGTTTATCCACCAGTATTCGCACGCCTGGTTCGATTTCCGCAACCAGCAGGATGCCTACGCGAACTACTTCACCAACTCGATCATTGCCACTGAGGCCCACAAGGCGTTCTGTCTGTCTTTGTCATTGGCCGGCGAATTTTCCGACTATCAGGAGAATCTCTGGGGAATCACGGCGTCGGATTCGCAGAATAATGGCTACGTCGCGTGGGGTGGACCTCCTACGATGGGGCCAATCGATGGTTCCATTGTGCCCTCGGCCGCAGGCGGATCGGTTCCGTTCCTGTCGCCAGATTGCATCGCCGCCCTGCGCAACATTCAGAGCGCCTATTCCAACGCGTGGCAACGCTACAGCTACGTGGATGCTTTCAATCCACTGACCGGATGGTATGACACGGATGCTTTAGGCATTTCCTTGGGCATCGCCATGCTCATGGCTGAGAACTACCGTTCGGCTTTCGTATGGGATAACTTCATGCAGAATCCCGAACCGCAGGCGGCGATGACCGCGGTGGGATTCACATAAACATCGTGACTTAATTTGAGTGGCTCGTCTGATTGAAGCCGATTCAGTGTGCCGGCGTCGGCGCCGATACCGGCGCGGGCGATTCGGCGACTCGCACGACGGAGCATTCCGCTTTTTTGCCGCTGGCGCTCTTCACCTTGCCCTTGGTGCCGCTGATCTCGAATTCCATTCCGCTACCGACAACGAAATCGGTTGCCTTCAAGGATTCATTCTCGTTGGTGCGGCAGGTGTATTGCTTGCCTTGCGCCACGAAGGAAAGATCGTATTGCTGATGCTTGTGGGTTTTCTTGTCGGTGGTGCCGGCGGGCTGAAAATCCTTTAGCGTGGTTGTGCCCTCGATCTTCGATCCCGCTACCGCCGTCATCGCGAATCCCATTACCAGGAGCGCAGTCGTATAACCCTTACGCATGATTCAACCTCCGGCTTGATTTTACGTTGGGGAAGCGGTCTTGGCTCTGAAACTTTTGGCCGGTGTGAATCGGCCGGGGCCCTGCGGAATCAAAGCCGCGACCTTCCGAGCCGCGGCCGATAAGAACATTACTCTCTAGTTACTAGGTATAACCCTGTATACCCGAGTTCCTTCGAAACTGGCACGATAGTCCGCTTTTGCCTCATTTCGGCACGATTTTTTTTCGGCAAGCCATTGGAAGCACTCTCAAAACGCGTTTTGTGCATTGACGACGATGCTGCGATCTTGCGCCTGCACCAGCGTCTGCTCGAAGATGCCGGATACTCCGTGCTGACGGCAGCTTCCGGCGAGGAAGCATTGTCCATGCTGGAGCAAGGCGCCTCGCCCGACATTGCAGTGCTGGACTACAGCATGCCCGGAATGGACGGCGAAGAACTTTCGCAGCGGTTGCGCAGGCGGTATCCGAAGCTGCGCCTTATCGCCGCTTCTGGAAATGAGATTCCTCCTGCCATGCTCGAGGCCGTTGATGGCCACATGCTGAAAGGGCGTAAGCCGGAACAGCTTGTTTTCGTCGTTTCCGAGGTTTTGTCCGGATCCAAAGAGGTCCCAGAGGGAGACAGGAAATTTTTGGGAACGATTTTGTGCGTGGAAGACGAGGAGTTGCAACTTCGGTTGCGCGAGATGCTGCTGGAATCCGCGGGCTTTAAGGTGTTCGGAGCGCGAACCGCAAAAGAGGCTATGGAGATTTTTCGATCGAACCATATCGATGCGGTGGTGATGGACTATTGGCTGTCCGCCGAAAATGGTACCGCCATCGCGGAGCGGATGAAGGCGCTGCGGCCCAGAACTCCGATTGTGATGCTGTCAGGGTTTTCATCCTTGCCGGGCGAGGGCGCTGTGGTGGATGCCTGGCTGCGCAAAGCCGAAATTCAGCCGGACGATCTGGTCCGCGAAGTGACCCGGCTGGTCAATCTTCGCAAGGATCCACGTCGCACCACGATTACAGAATGAGAACGCTTAGGGCCAGAAATTCGTCAGCAGCCGGGCAAAATTTCGCGCGCGCCCTCGTGTTCGCGGTCTGCCTCGTCTTCTTGTTTCAAGACGCCCCCCTGGCGGCTTTCTCGGGCACTGAACCCTCCACCGACACGAAATCCGAGAATCCGGTAAAGCACCTAAGCCTGCAGGAATTGGGAAACATCGAAGTAACCACTGCGTCCAAGCAACCGGAGCGGGTGATGAATACTTCCGCGGCGATCTACGTGATCACGCAAGAGGATATTGAGCGTTCCGGCGCGACCAACCTGCCGGAGGTTTTGCGTCTCGCCCCGGGAGTTGAGGTCGCTCGCATCGACAGCAGCAAGTGGTCGATCGGCATTCGCGGTTTCGGGAGCAGGCTGGCGCGGGACGTGCTGGTGCTGATCGACGGCAGAACGGTCTATTCCACCCTGCTCGCGGGCACTTATTGGGAAGTGCAAAATGTGATGATCGAGGATGTAGACCGCATTGAGGTGATTCGCGGGCCGGGAGGCACCATCTGGGGACCGAACGCCGTCAACGGCGTCATCAACATCATTACGAAAAGCAGCAAGGATACGCATGGGGAGTTGGTATCCGCCGAAGCAGGCAATATAAAAACGGGCTTGGCCGACGCGCGTTACGGAAGCGGAACCTCAGGGAACTTCAACTACCGTGTCTATGCCATGGGATTTGATCGCGGTCCCCAGTATCATCCCGATGGCAATAACTTCGACGCCTGGCGCGCGGCGCAAGGCGGCTTCCGCACCGATTGGTCGAGAGGCCCCCGCGATAGTTTCACAGTGCAGGGCGATATCTATGCCGAAGGCGCAGGCGAGGCTGTCGGCGCAACCTATTACACCCCGCCTTATTCGCAGACGCTCTACGGCACGGCCCGGCTTTCCGGAGGAAATCTTCTGGGACGTTGGCAAAGAGTCTTCGAAGAAGGCAAAGATTTCCAGTTGCAGGCTTTCTATGATCGCACGGTCCGCCTTGAACCCAACTTCGACGATCTGCGCAATACTTACGACGTCGATCTTCTAGACCGTTTTCGTCTGCCTGGGCGTCAGCAGATCTCGTGGGGCTTGGGAGCGCGTTTCAGCCGAGGCGACAATCCCGTGGTGGTTTCCGGTTTGACGTTCGAGCCTGACCCGCGGACCGATCGCCTGCTCACCGCTTTCTTGCAGGACGAAATCAACCTGGTCGACAAACGCCTCACGCTCACCGCCGGAACGAAATTTTTGCGAACGAATTTTACCGGCTGGCAATTGCAACCCACCGGTCGGATTCTATGGACCCCAACCAGCAATCAGTCCGTGTGGGCTGCCTTTACGCACGCGGTTCGAACTCCATCGGACGCGGAAGAAAACTTTTCTCTTCTCGGCTACATTGGCTACGACGGAACGCCACCCACCGGAATGCCGTTCTTTGCCCGCTTTAATCCCAATCCGAACTTCCGCTCGGAAGAACTCAACGGCTATGAGTTAGGGTATCGCTTGCTCGTGCACAAGGCGGTCTACCTCGACATCGCGTCGTTTTTCAACCACTACGGCGATCTCTTCAGCGAAGACGTTACCGGCTCACCGTATGTGGTAAACAGCCCGGCGACGGGCAATTACCTGCTGCTGCCCGCCGATTTCGGCAACGGACTCACGGGTACCACGAAAGGAGTGGAGTTTGCTCCGGAGTGGAGACCGCTGCCTTTCTGGCGATTGCGCGCGTCTTATTCCTACCTCCAGATGGATATAAAGAAGTCTGCCGGTTCGTTGGATATCGGCACAGCTCACATTACCGAAGGCTCCAGCCCAAAGCATGAGATAACAATTCTCTCGGGACTTGATTTTGCCAAAGTTCTCAGCCTTGACGTGACTTACCGCTACGTCAGCGATCTGCCCGCCCTGAAGATTCCTGCGTACTCGACCGCGGATGTCCGGTTTGACTACCAGCCGAACCGGCAATTCAAGCTGTCATTTGTCGGTCGAAACCTGTTTCAACCGCATCACGACGAGTTCAGCGGCGTCGATCCCGGGCCGACCGTGGGAATCAAAAGAAGCTTGTACGGACAGCTCACGTGGACACGCTAAGAACGGATCAATCTTCTGCCTTTCGCCAGCGCCTGGTGCCGGCGAGGGGGAGGCGTGTAGCGCTAAGTTCGCGCCGTGGGCGGCCAATGGCGCTACTCGTGACAGCGCTGTTCCTGTTATTCGCCTTTATTCCCGCCTCCGCTCAGACCCATCCCACTGAGTTCCAGGTAAAGGCTGCGTACGTCTACAACTTTGGAAAATTTGTGAAGTGGCCTGCCGAAGCGGCTCCGCCCGCCAGCCCGTTCGAAATCTGTGTGCTGGGAAAAGACTCCTTCGCAACGGTTCTGGATACGACCGTATCTGGCGAGAGTATTGATCGCAGGAACATTGCCGTGAAGCGGATTTCGAACCCGCAGGAGGCGGTCGAATGCAACATCCTCTTCATAGGCTCATCGGAGGAGGGCCGTCTGAAAGCAATCGTGGCGGCCACGCAGCATCTGAACGTCCTGACGGTCAGTGATATCCCGCATTTTGCGGAGCGCGGCGGCGTGATTGGATTTGTAACGCAAGAGGAGAAGATTCGTTTCGAAGTAAATTTGGCAGCGGCCGAACAGTCGCACTTGGCTCTCAGTTCAGAATTGTTGAAGGTGGCCAGTCGGGTGATCGCCAAGCCCACGTCCTGAACTAGATATGATCGCCCAGCGCAAACAGTCGATTTCGACGAAGCTCACCATGATGAACATCCTGGTGAGCGGCGCTGCCTTGCTGCTGGCCTGCGCCGGATTTTTTGCCTACGATCAGATCACCTTTCGCGAGAGTTTAGTACGCACCCTATCCGCACAAGGACAGATCATCGGCTCCAACAGCGCGTCTGCTCTGCTGTTTGACGATCCCCAGGCTGCCCTGAATACCCTTTCCGCGCTTAAGAGTTTCCCGAATATCGTCTCGGCAGGTATTTTGACGGCCAACCGGCAGACCTTCGCGCAGTACAGCCGCGATGGTGAAGACGAACTGCTGAACGTCCCCGTTCTGCGCGACGATCAAGCCGAGGCCTACCGGTTCGGAAGCACTCACCTCATTTTGGTGCGCAAGATTGTTCTGGATCAGAAGCTGATCGGGTTTGTCTACCTGCGCGCCGATTTGAACGAACGTGCTGTGAGGTTGCGCCGTTATGCTCTCATCGCCTTCGGCGTGTTGCTGTTGTCTTTGCTTTTTGCCTTGCTGGTTTCCTCCGCTTTTCGCAAGTCCGTCGCGGAACCGATTACGGCGCTGGCCGAGACGGCGCGCAGCGTTTCACGGAATCGTGACTACTCGGTACGGGTTGCGCCTACGGGCGAACGCGATGAAGTCGCGGTTTTGATCGACGCATTCAATGAAATGCTCCGCGAGATCCAACAGCGGGACCGCGCCCTGCGCAATGCCCGCGACGAGCTCGAGCAGCGCGTCTCCGACCGGACTCACGACCTAGTCTCAGCCAATCGGGAACTCGAGGCATTTTCCTACTCGGTGTCTCACGACTTGCGGGGTCCGCTCGAGGTGCTGAACGGCTTCAGCTATATGTTGATGACCAAGCATGCCGGCCAACTTGATAGCGGCGGAAAGGAATCAGTCGAGAACATTCGCACTGCCGCGCGGCGCATGTCGGAATTGATCGACGATTTGCTGAATCTTTCACGAATGACCACGAGCACCATGCATCGGGAACGCGTCGACCTGAGCGCCTTCGCTCGCTCGATAATGGAGGACCTGTGCCGCGAAGCGCCCAGCCGCCAGGTCGACTTCGTGGCTCCGGAGAGCGCGGAAGCCTTTGGCGATCCTCGTCTTTTGCGGATCATGCTGGACAATTTATTACGCAACGCGTGGAAGTACACCTCGCGCCGCGAGCACGCCCATATCGAACTCGGGCGCGAAACCAAGAATGGCCGGATTGTCTATTTCGTGAGAGACGACGGAAGCGGTTTCGATCAACGGTCCGCCGATCGTCTTTTTCAACCCTTTCAGCGCTTGCACTCAGCGGCCGAGTTTCCCGGCAATGGCATCGGACTGGCGACCGTCCGCCGCATTGTTCAACGGCATGGAGGCGAAGTGTGGGCGGAAGGCGCAGTAGAAAAAGGCGCCACTTTTTACTTCACGTTGGAATCGCGAACTTCCTGAATGGTCTGACGAAACAGGTCTGACGATTGCCGTTAGAGTTCATCGTCAGCAGCCGACGTCCAGGCGTCGATGAACTCGCGCGGCGTCACGATTCGCGTCTCTTTCCAGACCTCGGGGAAATGACGAATATTCCCAGTAACGAGATAATCGGCCTGCGCGGCCTCGGCGCATTCCAGGAAATGATTATCGTCAGGATCGATTGCCGCCAGGACGCCTAATGCAGGAGAGACTACCGACACAATTCTCCGGATTCTGGCCATCGCCCCCGCGGCTTTGCCCGATTCGATTGCGAGCCTGGGACGTTTCAGCACGTCTTGGTATTCGGCAAGAACCGATTCGGAGGCAAACCATTGCACCTCGCCGGAAATGGCAAGGTTGATGACGGCTTCCGGCAACCCGCCCCTGGTCATTAACGCTGAAACCAAAACGTTGGTGTCGATGACAACCCGAATCATTGTCCGGGGCGCTGGCCGCGCTCACGCCGTGCTGCGGAAATCTCCGTGTCGATTTCTTCCATCGTGAGTCTATCGGTGCCGTTTTGCCTGGAGTCCTGTTGGATGCACGCAAGCCATTCAGGGGAAGCGGGAACCGTGCGCACGCTGACTTGCTCTCCTTCGGACATGGGCCGACCGATCAGGCTTTCAATGGCCAGTTTTTGATCGGGTGACAAGTCTTTGACACTGTGAATCATAGCTCTCACTCGCTTCAATTGATCCTAGCGTACGCTTTAGAGATTGTCACGAAAAGGCAAACTAACAAAAGGGCAATTGGTCGGGGCGCGCGGATTTGAACCGCGGACCCCCTGCGCCCAAGGCAGGTGCGCTACCAGGCTGCGCTACGCCCCGACATTGCGAACCGCCAACGACTCCGCGGAATCAACAACGCTTTCGATTATAAACGACGAACAGCGCTATAATTCTTTACAGAATATGTCGAGCCCGCGGTATGCGTTGGTTGCGTATGTAAAGAGTCCAGTGGGAGAGTTCGTGGAGAACCTCCGGCGAGAGCTGCATCCCGCGATGCCGCATCTGTCGGCCCACATCACGTTTCTGCCGCCGCGGCCTTTGCAGGGTACGGAAGGCGAGGCGTTGCAGGTGCTCGAGAGTGTCTGCGGCCGGGCCGAGCCTTTCGAAGTGACTCTCGGCGACGTCGAAACCTTCGTTCCGACTACTCCCACGGTCTACATTCGCGTGGCTCATGCCGCAGCGCGTCTGGAAGAGTTGCACGACCAGCTTAACGCGCACGCCTTGGCTTTCGCCGAACAGTGGCCCTACACGCCTCATCTGACGATTGCGAAATTGCCGAACGAAGAAGCCGCGCAGCAGGCGATGGAAATGGCCCGCGACCGCTGGCGCCAATATTCAGGCAGTCGCCGCATCCTGCTCGACCGGCTCACGTTTGTGCGCGAAGACGCACAGAGCTGCTGGGTCGACCTGGCCCCGGTTCTGCTAGGCGGAAGTTTAGTCTCGCCGTAAATGACCGGCCCTCCAGAATAGTAGTAAACTCCGCGCCCTCCGCGGACGTTCTCAGCGATCTCCGCGTTTGAAGATTTTGACGAAGCTTTTCCAGGTCCCCAAAAGCCTGAATCGCGGAGGTCGCCAAGAACACCCGCGGAGTCTGCGGAGAGCACTCGATCTGCGAGCGCCGCATTGACTTGCCGCTGCTCGCCCCCTAAGATGATCCGCCAAGGACATACCTGCCCGCGTGATCGGCCAAACCATTTCGCATTACCGCATTACCGAGAAGCTCGGCGGCGGCGGCATGGGTGTCGTCTACAAAGCCGAGGACATAAAACTCGGCCGCTTCGTCGCCCTCAAATTCCTACCCGATGAAGTGGCCAAAGATCCGCAGGCGCTAAGCCGGTTCCAACGCGAGGCTAAGGCCGCTTCTGCGCTGAACCATCCGAACATTTGCACCATCCATGAAATCGACGACCAGCATGGCCAGACCTTTATTGCCATGGAGTTTCTGGATGGCATTACCCTGAAGCACTGCATCGCGGGGCAGCCCGTCGAAATTGAGACGGTGCTAGCCCTCGCCATCGAGATTGCCGACGCTCTCGATGCCGCGCACGAAGGCGGAATCGTTCACCGCGACATCAAGCCCGCGAATCTTTTTGTGACCAAGCGCGGTCACGCCAAGATTCTCGATTTCGGCCTGGCCAAAGTAACTCTGCGCAGCAGCCGCATTCCCGATGGCGCGACCGCGACGCTTCAGGAAACGTTGCCGAGCGAAGAGCACCTGACCAGCCCCGGCTCGACCCTCGGCACCGTGTCTTATATGTCGCCGGAGCAGGTGCGTGGCCGCGAGCTCGACGCGCGCACCGATCTGTTTTCTTTCGGCGCAGTTCTTTATGAAATGGTGACGGGCACGGTACCGTTTCGCGGAGAAGGTTCGGGCGACATTTTTGATGCGATCCTGCACAAGCCACCCACTGCAGCGGTGCGGCTGAATCCAGAAGTGCCCGTGGAACTCGAACGCATCATCAACAAAGCTCTCGAGAAGGATAAGGACCTGCGCTACCAGCACGCATCCGAAATGCGGGCCGATCTGAAACGACTGAAGCGTGAGACGGAATCCGGCAGGGTAAGCGCGGATTCTTCCTCCGCGAATGTTTCCGGGCCGGCAGCATTGCCGGCCGCTGTTTCCGCATCTAGCGCAAAGATTCCGGCTTCCACCTCAGCATCGTCAAGCTCAGTACTGATCGCCGAAGCGCAGCGGCATAAAGGCAAGCTCGCGGGCGCAGCCGTCGCGGTGATCGTGCTACTGATCGCTGCGGCGTTCGGCGCCTACAAACTTCTGCACAAAAATGCGCCGGTGATCGACACTCACAACATCACCATCCGCCAGCTCACCGAACACGGGCAGGCAGTCGGCTTTGCCAGCATCTCGGCCGACGGCCGCTTGGTAGCTTATGGCAGGCGCGAAGTCGAACGCAGCCTGCGCGTGAAGCAGGTGGCAACTGGCAGCGAGGTCACAGTAGTGCCTCCGCAAACTGGGTTCTTCGGCAAAGGCGCTACATTCACGCCCGACGGCAACTATCTTTACTACGCGCATCAAGACCCCGCGAACCCAAACAGCATAAATCTCTATAGTGTGCCGGCCTTGGGTGGTGCGTCGCGGCAAATCGTGAGTGATGTAACCAGCGCCGTCGCATTCTCACCCGACGGCAAGCGTATGGTTTACACGCGCAGCATTCAGGACAAAGGAGAAGATCAATTACTGATCGCGAATGCGGACGGTAGCGATGAAAAGATCATCTTCCGCCATGAGTCCGGCGCTAACGGCATCCGCACCAGCCCTTCGTGGTCGGCGTCGGGCAACCTCATCGCGGTGGGGATGTTACAGCTGGGCCAGAAAGATGTTCTTTCATCCATTCTGGTTTTGACTTCAGAGGGCAAGCAGGTTAAGACCTTCCCTCTACCTGTGCTGATTAGCGATGTGGCATGGCTGCCCGATTCCTCCGGAGTGTTCTTCGACGGGATTCAAACGTCGGTAATTCGGAGTCAGATATGGTTGCAGCCCTATCCCGAAGGTGCGCCCTTCAAGATTAACAATGATTTGAGCGACTACTACTCGCTAAGTGTAACCGCGGATGGAAAGTCGTTCGTTACCACACAGCAGCGCCAGCAGGCGACGATTTACGTAGGCGATTCTCCAGCTGTACTGAATGACAAAATCGATTGGAAGCTGAGTCCAATCTCGACCGAACAAGCGACGGGATTCGGCCTTTCCTGGACCAGTTCGGGCAAGCTCCTACAGCAAGATGGATCCGTTCACATTTTTGTCACGGACGCGGATGGCAGCAACCGGGTTCGTGTGCTGGAGGACAATGCGCCCGCTTTCGGTCCCCGCTCCTGCGGTTCCGGCGACCTAGTCATTATGTCCAGAGTGCTCGCGAACAATGCGCCGAACCTGTGGCGTCTGAATATGGCCACCGGAGAAACGAAGCAGCTCACGTTTGGTAAAGACGAGGAGGTTGGCTCCTGCACTCCCGACGGAAAATGGATGCTCTATGCGGGACCTGCTCTCAGCGACAACCTGTTTCACATCTACAAGGTTTCAACGGACGGCGGCGAGCCGGTGGAACTTGCCAAGGGACAGGTGCGTGAGGCAGCGGTTTCCCCGGACGGCCAAATGGTCGCCTATGTCAGGATCGACGGACAGGGTGCCAGCGCGAAGTCGAAATTCGTGGTGCAAAAGCTGGAAGGCGGCCCGTCGGTGCAGGAGATCGAAGTCCCTTCGGCCTACGCGCGGCAGTACCTCGGCTGGACGCCTGATGGCCGGGCGTTGACCTTCGTGCACAATACGACCGGCAACACGCAGAATGTGTACATGCAGCCGCTGGCTGGCGGCGCACCCGTTCAGTTGACCCACTTCGACTCCGAGCCCTCGGCCTTGGTTACCTACGCGTGGTCACGCGACGGCAAGAAGTTCGCGGTCACTCGTGCCCGCTATAACGATACTGACGTGGTCATGTTCAGCGGTTTCCGCTGAGAGCATTTTCAGAATTCAGAATGAAAGATTGGAAAGGACTTTGGCTTATGTTGGAGATTCAGACCAAGCAGTTGCCGCCGGACATCGTCGTCCTGGAAATCACGGGCAGAATCACCATTGGCCGGGAATGCAAGCAACTGGAATGGGCCACCGACAGCCTGGTCCGAGAGAAGCAGCAGAAGAAGATCATCTTCGACTTGAGCGGCGTGACCCACATCGACAGCACTGGCATTGGGATCATCGTCATGTCGGCCGGCCAAGCCAAGCAGGCCGGCGGAGAACTGCGGCTGGCCGGCGCCAATAAACATATTGAACAGGTATTGAAGCTCACCAGCCTAGACAAGATCGTTACCTGGAATCCGACTGTGGCGGAGGCAGCCGGAGGTTTCTAGGCGCGAGAGCGGTGTCATCCCGAGCTCCCGAGACACTCCGTATACTCATCTCACGGTAATTCTCGACTGATTACCTGCCCGTTACGTTACTCCTGCCTACTCCGCATGGCCCCTGGTACATTTCCCTCCCGTGCGTTGCGCAGGCCGTTGCCACCCTGTAAACAGAAGAGAGGGAATGGGTTGAATCCCGCGCCGTTAGCCGTTTCAGGCGCGGATTGCAGCACCAGCCGGAGGGCGCAGAATGCAGATCGGGGTCTACGGTTCGGGTTATCTGGGAACAGTGATTTCGGCATGTCTGGCAGATTTTGGCACTCCCGTTTCATGTTGTCATCCCGACCGCACTCGCATGGTCGAGATGGCTCAGGGAAATATTCCTTTCCACGAGAAGAATCTGAAAGAGATCATCCGGCGCAACGTTCGCGCGGGGCGCCTCGCATATTCCACCGACATCGAATCGTTTGCGCGCAAGACGCAAGTCATTTTTCTGGCGGAAGATAACGCCGACAACCTGACCGATGTAGTGATGCGGATCGCGCGGCTGGCGACCAAGCCTCCGATTCTGACGATTGTCACACCGGTTTCTGTGGGCACTGCTGGCGCGCTTGAGAAATCTTTGAAAGATGCGGGCCTGCATGGAACGATCGTTTCGCAGCCCATGTTCTTCACCGACGGTTGCGCCGTAGAAGACTTCAACTGGCCTGACCGATTGATTCTGGGGTCGACCTCGAACGAAGCGGTGCAAATTCTCAAACAGATTTTTCATCCGCTGGTGATGCGCGGAGTTCCCGTGATTGTGACCAATCAATCGACCGCGGAACTCGTGCGCGAATCGGCGACGGCGTTTGTGGCGACGAAGATTTCTTTCATCAACGAAGTTGCGGCGCTGTGCGAGCGTGTAGGCGCGGACGCAGTCAGCCTGGCACTCGCTCTTGGTCTCGACAAGAAGATTGCTCCGCGCTGCTTGCAGCCGGGAGCGGGCATGGGCGGCGTGTTTGCCGAGTCGGACATGGATTCGCTGGCGCAGTTGGCTCAGGCGAACGGGGTTTCGCTGAAAGTGCTGAGCGCGGCGCGCGACGTTAACCACACGTTGGCCGATCGACTGGTCGACAAAATCGCGCTGGCTTTGAATTCAGTCGAGAACAAAGACGTGGGAATTCTTGGGCTGGCATTCAAGCCGAACACGAATTCTGTGGCAGGTTCGTCGGCGATGCGGTTGGTAGAATCCCTGGTTGCCAAGGGCGCGCGCGTGCGGGCTTACGATCCCGTTGCTTTGGATGAGGCGAAGTTGCGGCTCAATGGTTCGGTGCGTTATTGCGAATCGGCCTATGCGGCTGCCGAAGGAATGGATGCGCTGGTGGTTGGTACAGGCTGGCCTGAGTTCCGCGTGCTTGATTTTGACCGGATCAAACATCTGCTCAAGAAACC
>Ga0116113_1000134_pt1 | contig 17583 bp, 15 predicted proteins | sample June2015DPH_10_2_FD_89788 | JGI IMG/M metagenome (GOLD analysis project Ga0116113, IMG submission 89788) | Peatland microbial communities from SPRUCE experiment site at the Marcell Experimental Forest, Minnesota, USA - June2015DPH_10_10 | ecosystem: Environmental > Terrestrial > Soil > Wetlands... | reverse complement strand
TCCCGGTGCGCGATTCTCTACGGTCGAGATGGCGCGAGCCAGCGTGCGCACATCGCCGGAGCGCAGTTGGTCGAGCCATGTCTGGATGTCAGGGTTCAAGGCAGCGGTCAACAAACAGTGTAAAGCAGGGCGAGCGTTTCTGAACAAGAAGGCGCGCTGCTTGCCGACTAATACCGCACGACGCCGCAGTCCGAACAGGACCTGTGTCGCCGCGAACTCTCCCCAAGAACGGTCCTCGGCAATTTCTTCATCGTTCAGTGAATCGTAGTAACGGGCAACCGTATCATGGAAGCTGCGGCATACAAGGTGGTGGTAACCTATGGCAGATTTAACTCTTCAGTCAACAGTTGAGCAGGTGCGAGCACAGGTGTCTCAGTTGGTAGCCCTCGGTAATCAATGGGCTAAGCTGGGAACAACAGAACGCCATCGACTCCTGCATTTGCACTTCCTCCGATTGACAGCCCTAGTCTCCGGTGCCCTTACGCTGATTGAAATCGGCAACGCACCCGCTGCCTTCGCTCTCGACAAAAGTATTATCGATACGCTTTTCGGAGGACTGTATTTCGGCTACGCCATCGAGGAAACGACGCTCCAAGAAAACATCAAGAAGGGCGGCAAAGGTCGTGGCACGCGATATCCTAGCTGGACTGCGGTGGCGAAAGCGGTAGACGAACAGCTGTACATCAAGAAACCGGCCTTCAAGGGAATGGCGGCTGGCTCCCTTCTCGGCTTTCTCGTCAAGTACGGGGAACAGGCAAACACCTTCCAGCACGGCGGTCTGTTCTCCATCGTGCTCCAAGACAAAAGCCTCCCGCCGAAGTTGTTGGAGAATTTTGCATACCGCTGCGTCCGTACGATGGTCACATATCTCCAGTACATTGCGATGCTCGAAGGCATCCCTATTGACGAACTCCGACGTATCCACTCAGTGAAAACGTCCGCGGTCACCTCCACGACAGTCCCATAGCCAAGATCACCTGATCCCATTCGTCTAGTCTTTCAGCAACTGCCTTGCGATCACCAGCCGCTGAATCTCGCTGGTCCCCTCGCCGATGGTGCACAATTTCACGTCGCGGTAATACTTCTCGGCGGGATAGTCTTTGATGAAGCCGTAGCCGCCGTGAATCTGCACGCCCTCGTTGGCGCATCGCACGGCAACTTCGCTGGCGTAGAGCTTCGCCATCGAGGATTCCAGCGTTGTCTTCATACCAGCGTCTTTCATCGACGCCGCGCGCATGGTGAGCAGGCGGGCCGCGTCAATCTCCGTCGCCATGTCGGCCAGCTTCCACTGGATCGCCTGAAACTCTCCAATCGCTTTGCCAAATTGCTTGCGCTCTTTGGAGTAGTTCAAGGCGGCTTCGTATGCGCCCTGCGCCATGCCCAGCGACAGAGCCGCAATCGAGATGCGGCCGCCATCGAGCACGCGCATCGCGTCGATGAAGCCATCGCCCTCTTTGCCCAGCAGATTCTCCGCAGGGATCACGCAATCTTCAAAAATCATCTCGGCGGTATCGCTGGCGCGCAAGCCGAGCTTGTTTTCTTTTTTGCCGGGACGAAATCCCTTGGTATCTTTGTCGACGATGAAAGCGGACAGCCCATGCGTCTTGGCGGCGCGGTCGGTCACCGCAATTACCACCATCACATCCGCGTAGTGGCCGTTGGTGCAGAAAGTCTTCGTGCCATTCAGAACCCAGCTGTTGCCGCGGCGCTTCGCGGTCATGCGAGCGCTGCCCGCATCAGATCCAGAAGATGGCTCAGTCAATCCCCACGCGCCGATAAAATCGCCCGTCGCCAGTTTGCTGACGTACTTTTTCTTTTGCGCCTCGTCGCCGGCGAGAAAAATGTGATTGGAACAGAGCGACGTATGCGCAGCGACAATGATGCCAACCGATCCATCCACGCGCGACAACTCTTCGATGGCGATTACATATTCCACATAGCCCATACCGGCGCCCGCGTACTCGGGCGGAAAAACGGTTCCCAACAATCCGAGCTTGCCCAGTTCCTTAATCGTAGCCAGAGGAAACTCGCAAGCCTCATCCCACTTCATGACGTTGGGCAAAATCTCGCGCTCGGCGAACTCGCGAACGGTTTTCTTGAGCTGCTGCTGCTCGTCGCTTAATTGAAAATCCAAGATTCCTCCACCGACTCGACCTGACTTTCGATTAGAACATAGCCGCAGAAGGGGAGAAAGTTACCTTGGGCAGTGGAACACAGCAACGCGCAAACCAGCATGATTACTGATGATTCTTCACATCAATCCCGGCATCCCAACCGACCGGATGGTTTGCCAACAATTCATTCCATGTCGAGTTGAGGTAAAACAAAATCAATCAGCAATTTCATCCGCCAGAATAAATCGTTCGAACACCTCATTCGAAACTAAGCGACCGCGCTCCGTCAGGCAAACCAGGTCTCCGCGCCGCTCCATCAGCCCGCCCCCGACGAGTTCAGTAACTGCGGCTCGCGCAGCCTCGACCGATTCCTCGCCAAATTTCGATGACAACTCCCGCAGGCTAACGCCGCGGTTCAGCCGCAGCCCAAGGAAGAAGCTCTCTTCCAAGGCTGCCGAGCGCGAGACTCGGGTGCGCTGCAAGCCCGCCGCGCTCACGTATTTCTCGAGAGAATCCGAGGGAGCGAATCGCACCGCGTCGTTTTCCGGCGCAACGGAGACTAGCATCGAGTGTGCGTCCACGCCGAAACCGAAATAGGGCTGGCGTGTCCAATACTTCAAGTTATGCCTCGACTCGAAACCGTCGCGCGCGAAGTTGGAAATCTCATACTGCGGGATACCCGCCGCTTGGAGCCGATCGCCCGCCGTCGTATAAAAATCAGCCACGGCTTCTTCATCCGGCACAAAGTGAGCGTGATAGCGCGTGCCTCCCGCGATGACCTCGCGTCCCAGCCGCGAATCCTCGTCCACTTCGAGCATGTAGACACTCGCGTGGGGAACTCCGGTCGCGATGGCTTCCGTTAAAGAGAATTCCCAACTCTCCGCAGTCTGGTGCGGCAACCCCGCGATGAGATCGATGTTGATATTCGCGATCCCAGCAGCCCGCAATCGATTTATGTCTTCCAGCACAGTCGCGCGTTTGTGCAGACGGCCGACCGCGGCCGCTTCTTGGTCCACAAACGACTGCACTCCAAGACTCACGCGGTTCACACCGCAGCGCAGCAAACTCTCCAGCATGGCGGAAGTCAATGTGCCGGGAGCGCCCTCGACAGTTATTTCCGCTTCGGGACTCACCTCGAACTCGCGCCGCACTGCACCAAAGATCCGCTCCAACTGCCCGGCCTCGAGCACCGTCGGCGTTCCTCCGCCCAGGTAAATGGAATCCACCGCGCGCTCCATCTTCCCGCCCATCTCCGCCGCGACTCGTGGTGCATTCTCGATATCGGAACAGATGCGATCCACATAGCGTTCGAACACCACCCGCGAAAAAACGTCGGATGCAAAGTTGCAGTAGCTGCACTTGGTGCGGCAAAATGGCACCGAAATGTAAATACCGAGGGGCATGCAGATCATTATCCCACCCGCGCAACCCGCAAACCTTTTCCATCCTGCGGCCGGCTTCGGCCATCCATATTGAGGTACGCTGTTAACAGCGCCACGGGCGCGGCTTTACCGCCCGATTCGCCTCGAACCGATGTCTCAGGAAGAAGAAGTATTAGGCAAAGCGTATGACAGCCGCCTGATGGCGCGGCTGCTGAAGTATCTGCGTCCCTATCGCTGGCAGGTGGCGATTGCGCTGGCCTCGATTGTTCTGAAGTCGTTCGCCGACGTGCTCGGGCCATATCTCACCAAGGTGGCGATCGATCGCTATCTCGCGCCGAAAGCGGTGGCGACCGCGACATCTTCCGGCATCTGGAGCTGGCTCAGTCCGCACGCCGTCACCGGCATCGCGCAGATCGCGGCCATTTATGTTGGACTGCTCGTCTTGAGCTTCCTGCTGGAGTTCTTGCAAACCTACTACATGCAGTGGACGGGCCAGAAAGTGATGTTCGATCTGCGCCGTCAGATCTTCCGCCATCTGCAGCGGCTGCACGTCGCCTTCTTCGACAAGAATCCAGTCGGCCGCCTGGTCACGCGCGTTACGACCGATGTGGATGCATTGAATGAGATGTTCACTTCAGGCGTGGTGTCGATCTTCGAAGATCTCTTTGTGCTGGCGGGCATCCTGGGCGTGATGCTGTGCATGAACTGGAAGCTGGCGCTGATCACCTTTGCCGTGCTGCCATTCATCGTTGTCGCGACGAAGATCTTCCGCGACCGGGTGCGTGATTCCTACCGCCGCATTCGCGTTGCCATCGCGCGCATCAACTCCTACTTACAGGAGCACATCAGTGGGATGATGGTGCTGCAGCTTTTCAACCGCGAACGCAAGGCTTATACCCGCTTTGAGGAAATCAATCGCAGCCATATGGACGCGTTCAAAGACGCGATCATGGCCTACTCCGTCTACTATCCCGTGGTCGAGATTCTCTCGGCGATCGCGATTGCCTGCGTCATCTGGTTCGGTGGCGGTGACGTGATGCGCAACACTCCCGTGACCAGCGTCGCCGTGAGTTTCAACCCGAAGACGCTGATCGCATTTCAACTTGTATCGACCGTTGCGAGTTTGGGCGTGCTGGTTGCCTTCATTCAATACGCTTTGCGCTTCTTCCGGCCGATCATGGACTTCAGCGAGAAATACAACATCCTGCAATCGGCCATGGCGGCGAGCGAGCGCATCTTCAAACTGCTAGATACGCCGGTGCAGGTAGTCTCGCCGGCGGTTACGAAGCGTCCTGAAGGCCCGGGCCGAATCGAGTTCGATCACGTCTGGTTCGCTTATCGCGACGCTTCTGAGAGTGGAGCGATTAGCGAGCAACTGCCCGACTGGGTTCTGCGCGATGTTACCTTCGCCATCGAGCCTGGCGAAACCGTAGCGATCGTCGGCCATACCGGTGCGGGCAAGACGACTCTGATCTCGCTTCTCCTGCGCTTCTACGACGTGCAGAAAGGCGCGGTGCGGATTGACGGCGTCGATGTCAAGGAGATGGACCTTGCTGACTTGCGCAGCCGCTTCGGCGTCGTGCTGCAGGATCCGTTCCTGTTTAGCGGGACGATTGGCGGAAACATCCGGCTCGGCACAAAACGTATTCAGGATGCGGACATCGAGCAGGCCGCAGACGATGTGAACCTCACTGACTTCATCCGCGCGCTGCCCAAGGGTTTTGACGAAGAAGTGCGCGAGCGCGGCTCGACGCTATCGACCGGACAGAAGCAGTTGATCTCGTTCGCGCGTGCTCTGGCGCATGAGCCGAAAATCCTGATTCTCGATGAAGCGACCTCCAGCGTGGATACGGAAACCGAATTCCGGGTGCGCGATGCACTCAACCGCATGGTCGAGGGACGCACATCGCTGATCATCGCGCACCGGCTGTCGACCGTGCAGCGCGCCGACAAGATCATCGTCATGCACAAAGGTCAGGTGCGCGAAATGGGAACGCATCAGCAACTCCTGGCCCAGCGCGGCATCTACTTCAAGCTCTACCAGCTCCAATACAAAGATCAGGAGCTGGGCTCAGTCCAATCATCGCCCTCGGGTTCCGAAGTCAACGCTAGCGGAGATGATTAGAACTTCTGGCATTACAATGCTCTCTTGCGAATCCTGATCTCAGCGGGCGAAGCTTCCGGAGAAATGTATGGCGCGCAGCTCATTGCGGCCCTGCGGCGGCGCGTTCCGCAACTCGAATTCTTCGGGGCTGGGGGAGAGCGGATGCGCGCCGCCGGCTGCGACACGGTTGTCGATGCGAAAGATCTTTCCGTCGTCGGCATCACTGAAATCCTGAGCCATCTGCCGAAGATTTATGGATTGTATCGGCATCTGATCGCCGAAGCTGACAGGCGCAAGCCTGATCTTGCGATCGTCATCGACTCGCCGGCGTTCAACTGGCGGGTGGCACGGCAGATGAAGAAGCGCGGCATTCCTGTGGTCTATTATGTCGCGCCGCAGTTCTGGGCTTGGCGCCAGGGACGCGTGCGGCTCATCCACGACTACATCGACAAAGCACTGGTAATTTTTCCGTTTGAAGAAAAGTTTTACCGCGATCGTGGCGTAGATGCGACGTTCGTCGGCCATCCCTTGGCAGACTTGCCACAGCCAGCGATTGGGCGCAGCGATTATGCAGCGCAATTTCATCTCGATCCTGCGAAACAATGGATCACGCTGATGCCCGGCAGCCGCGTAAAAGAAGTCCGGATGAACCTGCCGACGATTCTGGAAGCGGCCCCACAGCTTGGCGACGGATATGAATTTCTGCTGCCGGTTGCGCCCACGCTTAATCGGGCCTTTCTGCAAAACCTTATCAGCCAGCGAGGCATCACGCTCGTCCCCGAATCGTTGCCCGCGCTGTGGCATTCGCGGGCTGGCATCGTTGCCAGCGGCACAGCTACCGTGGAGGCAGCCATGATGCGTACACCGTTTGTGATGGTGTACCGCGTTTCGCCGCTTACGTATATGCTGGGCAAACCGCGAGTCACAGTTCCACGCTTCGCCATGGTCAATCTGATCGCCGGGGAGGAAATCGTCCCCGAGTTGGTGCAGCAGGATTTTACAGCCGCGAACGTCGTCGCCCGAATGCGGGAGATTCTGCCTGACGGCGATGTGCGCGATCGCATGATCGCGGGCCTGACGCGGGTGAAGGCCATGTTGCAGGCGCCGGGGCGGGGCGTCGAAGGTCCGGCGTTGCATCCGGCAGACCGCGCCGCCGAAATTATTTCGTCGCTTGGCCAACGTTGACGGGCAAATCATTCATCGCAGAATCGAGAACGGCGGGCTTGCCTTGGCGAAGGTTCTCGCATCAGACATAATTGGGACAACCAATAATGTAACCCTGGTTACCGAGAGTAAGGACTACTTTTGACAGAAATCATTCCGCGTATCCATAGCCCAAATAGATATTCAGGATCTCCAATTCGCGCCGCGAAGTGGGCTTTCGTCCTTTGGATCGCCGTCGGCGGAATTTGGAATGATAATGCGAGTTTCGCTCAGTCACAGCAGCCTCAATCAGAACCTCATCCTGCAAGCATCAGCGGTACAGTGGTTGATCCAGACGGAGCAGTAATCGCCAATGTGAAAGTAAGCCTGGCGCAGCCGGGCATAGCCGCTCCTGGCGGATCCGCGACAGATACGCCCTCGAAAAGAGAAGCGCTTTCTGATGGCGACGGGCATTTTGTTTTTTTAGATGTGGCCCCTGGACCGTTTCAACTATCCTTTGAAGCCTCCAGTTTCGCGCCGCTGGAGAAGGCTGGAGTTGTTCACGCCGGGGAAGACTTCGTTTTTCCGCAGATCGTACTCGCGGTCGCCCGCAATACTATAAACGTAGAGGTGCTTGTGCCGCAGGAGCAAGTGGCGCAGGATGAGATCAGGGTTGAAGAGAAACAGCGCCTGCTGGGAGTCTTTCCTAACTTTTATATCAGCTACATTCCCAACGCGGTTCCCCTTACGACGAAGCAGAAGTTCGAGCTGGCGTGGAAGACCACCATTGATCCGGTGTCGTTTGCAATCACAGGCGCCGTTGCCGGCATTGAACAGGCCGACGATGCCTTCAGTGGATACGGGCAGGGGATGCAGGGCTACGCGAAGCGCTACGGCGCCGCTTATGCGGACTTAGTGTCGGGAGTCTTTTTGGGCAGCGCGATATTTCCATCGCTCTTAAAGCAGGACCCGCGATATTTCTACAAGGGCACGGGCAGCCGGAAGTCGAGGTTTTTCTACGCCGTTGCGAATGCGGTGATCTGCAAGGGCGACAATGGACACTGGCAGCCGAATTACTCGTTCATTCTCGGAGATCTGGCCGCAGGCGGTATCTCCAATCTGTATTATCCCGCGCAAAATCGAAATGGGGTGTCGCTGACGTTTGAAAATATGGGGATCGCTGTGGGCGGGGGCGCAATCGGCAATGTGGTTCAGGAATTTTTCCTCAAAAGGTTCACGAGCCACGCCCCCGCGCCAGAGCAAGCTAAACCGTGATATTCAGAAGTGTCTGAACACAAGAAAAGGGCAGATCCGGTTAGTAGGATTATTTTCAGTAGGAGGGCAAGCTATGGTTCCGCTCGCAGGTTCTCTCTGCGTTGCCGGTAGCAGAATGTGTCGTCGGGCTGTGACACTTCGCGTCACTCTGGGGTCTAAAGACATCTCTGATTCTTGGCATTTGACGGGCAGCGCGGGAAATCTAGCATCTTCAAAAAACCGCTAAGCCTTGTGCTCCCAGCATCTTTTAGGTGAGAATCTTCATCATAGGGAATGGTTAGCCGTTTCCCTGGAGACTCTCCTTAATGCTGATTCGCCTTCGGCGCGCCCCGAGCGTCCTGTCGAGTTCCCTTACCCTGCTGCTATTGGCTTTGGTCGCGATCCCGTCGCGGGCTGCCGAGAAGACGCACCTGCGCGTAGACGATTACCAGATCGAGGTTGAACTCACGCCTCATCTGCATCAGATTTCGGCGCGGGCGAAGGTGAAGTTTACTGCGCTTCAGGACATCAGCGTGGCCGTCTTCGAACTGCACAACAACCTGCGCGTTACCCGGGTTCTGGACGACCAGAACCAGCCGCTCTCGGCTGAGCGCGTCACCCAGGATTCGACGATTCGCGTGCCGTTGCCCGCGGGACTTGCCCGGGACGCCTCGACCACGCTCACTTTCGAATACGAAGGTCAGCTCGAAACCGCCGACGACAGCCCGGTTCCCGGGCTTAAGCTTGCCTATGTTGGCGACGACACCAGCTACCTGCTCTATGCCGGGCGCTGGTTCCCTGTGAGCGGCTACGGAATGAACCGCTTTACTTCGACCATCAGCGTGACTGTTCCTTCGCACATGCTTGTGATTGGGAGTGGGAAGGCCACAACGTCCGATAATCCGCCTTCGAAGAAGCCCAACACGAACGGCCTTCCAACCAAGACGTTCACATTCGCCTATACGAAGCCGAGTTTCCCCGGCACCATCGTCGTGGGCAGCTTCAAGGAATATAAGAGCGACGAAGCCGGAATGGACTTGCACGTTTATTTCAAGCCCACGCATCAGGCGCTGGCTCCCGAATATACGACTACCGCGGTGCAGGAATTTACTTACTTCATCACGCTGTACGGAACTCCGCTATCGCAAAAGCTAAACGTGGTGGAGCTGCCGGGTGACACCGTTCCCTACGCCTGGGGTCCAGAGATCGCCGGCATCGCAAGCCCTTCGATCACTGAGAAAACTAATTACCGACTGTTGGCCAACGCGATCGCACATCAATGGTGGGGAGCGTCAGTTAGTCCGGCTACAAAAGATGATTGGTGGCTGGTCGATGGCTTCTCCCGCTATTCCGAAGCTATGTATGTGGAGAGCGCAGCGGGCGCAGCCGGCCTTGAGGAAGCTGTAAAAGACATGTCGGTGGGCGCGCTGGCCTACGATACCGTTCCGCTCTCGAGTGTCAGCAAGCTCGACCCGTTCTCCACTGAGTTTCAGTCACTTGTCACCGACAAAGGCGCGATGATTCTGCACATGCTGCGATGGGTGCTGGGCGAGGAGAAATATCTCAAGACTATGCGCGAGTTCGCCGAGACTTACGCCGGCAAATCGGCCACTATGGACGACTTCAAAGCCATTGCCGAAAAATATTATGGCGATCAACTCACATGGTTCTTTTCTCAGTGGCTCGATTCCACGGGTGCTCCGGAATTTAAGGTGAAGTACTCGGTCTATCGCCTGGGAGGAGCCGCGTCCAAAGACGCCAAGAGCCCGGGCTTCCGCGTTACCGGGGAGATTTCTCAGGATCTTGATCTTTTCCGCATGCCCGTCGATCTGCGCATTGACACCGACGGCAAAACAGAAGACAAGAGGCTCGAAGTAGTAGGCATCAGCTCGCCGTTTGCCATCGAAACCTTCGGACGGCCGCGGCGCATCGTCGTCGATCCTGACCATCACGTACTCACCAACAATTCCGATGTGAAGCTGCGTTCTTCGATTCTGCGCGGGATGGCGCTGCAGCAGCAGGGCGACCTGTCGGGAGCGCTCGGCGAATTCAATAAAGCGCTTGACCAGAACAAGAACAGCTCCCTGGCTCACTACCGCATCGCGGAAATTTTCTTCCTGCAGAGGAACTATCAGGCCGCGGCAAACTCCTATCGAGCTTCCATCAACGGCAACGGCGAACCGCGCTGGACGGAGGTTTGGAGCCATATCCAGCTCGGCAAGATCTTCGACGTTACCGGCCAGCGCGAGCGCGCCATCAATGAATACCGGCAAGCCATTCAAACCAACGACGACACGTTCGCCGCACTCGAAGAGGCGCGCAGGTATTTAGCCAAGGCCTACGAGCGGCCAAAAAATAAAGAGTAGAGGTCGAGGCGAGATGGGTCAGCCGATTTTTGAACCGGCTACCAGAGCTTTGGATTTCTTCTCCCGCGCGCGGCTGAATTCGAGAATCTCGCACGGGGAGACTTCGCTGGAATGAACGTCGACGATGGACGCTGCGGAGAGCCTTGTACCGCGGAGTTGGTGACGAATGTCCGAGGTGAGCATTCGCTCAGAGCCATACGCTTCGGCAAAATCGAACTGTACTTTTTGCAACGAATCTTTTTGTAGCGTACTTAGTCGTAGTCGATTCTGTTGAGGGGTATTGGCCAGCGCGGCATCTGTTACAACTCCAATCGCGCCGTGCAATTGCTGAATGCGCGCTACGGCCTTATCAACCAGACGCGCGAATTCTGCACCGTCTGCATTCTCACGCCCCTGGCGCAATATCCTCTGCGCTTCCTCGGCAGAAAACCAAGTGCGATCTCGCTTCGACTCCTGCGGTGGACTGAGGCGCAACACCTCGCAGAGGTAGGCCTTGATGGCAACTCGCTTCTCGCCAGATCTCGAAGTTCGCTTCCTATCGATCGGCATGCGTAGATAACTCGCGAACGAAGCTTCTTCGATACGGCCATGAACGCCCGCTTCCTCGAACGCCTCTAGCGCCGCCGCCTGGGCGTGCGTGAGCCCCGGCTCCGCACTCCCTTTGGGAAAGGTCCAGCGCCCTCCGCCACCCCGGGTGCGAACCAGTAGGAACTCGATCGTAGTGGCCCGCATCCGGTAGCAAACCGCAGCCACCTTTTCGCACTCGCTCAATTTGCGGAGTTGCGACAATCGAACGAACCTGCCCGACGACCGGCGCGTGCGAGTCGTGGACCGGACGATGATCAGCTGCGAATTCCGAGCAGTCCCGCTGTTGTTACTCATCGCATCAGATTGCAGGATTTCAGCGGCTTCTGCTAGATCACAACTTGGTTCTCGACCGGGAAGATTGCTTCGCCGCGAACATGAACGGTGCCGGTATCTTTCTGCATACTTGCATCTCACCTGCCGCGAAGACAGTATTTACTTTCATCATCCGCAATTCGCGCCAGGAGAAACTCTTGGAGAACATGCATTGCCTTCGCTGCAATCGCGAACTCGAACCGGGGCATAAATCCGTTGCGCTGTATATGTTCGCGCAGACGGTGGGAATAAGGCCGCGCCAGAAGTCGGCGGCGCATCGCATCTCTTTCTGCCCGCAATGCGCAGTCTCGCTCGCTATGGGACCGCCGCCCGAGGGCGCGCTCAACATGGCCGCCTGGGATATGATTCGCGACCTCGTCGGCTCAGACCCAGCGTTGAACCAGGCTGCCTGGGAGAGTCTGAGTGGCGTCTTAGGATTACTACCGGCGACCGGCACGGACGGCCCGCATTCCTCAGCACGCGCCGCTGGATATTTCGAGTTCTGACGGCCTAGGACCGCAATTCCGCCGCGCCAGTCTGCAAACCACGCGCACTCACCCTCATTAAACTCCCCAGATAACTTTTTCGGCCTCTGGTCGTCTAAAGAACTAATCAAGGTGGTGGAACTTTGCGAGATGCGGGCGCGTACTAAAGAGTAGATAGTTAGGCGGGATTGAGACCCCTCGCCTGAACGTCGCCCGGGACCCCCACGCGGCCTCCCCGGAAGCGTGGGGGTGTACTTCATGCGAATACTTCTCGATATCGTAAGGCAATCGCTCTCCACGCTGTGGGCGCACAAGCTGCGCTCGTTCCTCACCATGTTTGGAATCGCGTGGGGCGTGGGCTCGCTGCTGCTGCTTGTGGGGTTGGGGGAAGGGTTTCGCAGCGGCCAGGAAAAACAGCTCGCTACCCTGGGACAAAACATAATGTTCATGTTTCCGGGGCGCATTCCGGCGGTCGAGGGCAGCACGCAATCCGGGCAGACTTATTACTTCACCTATGCCGATTATTCTGCCATTCGCCAGCAGGCGAAGTTCGTAGGTGCGGTGTCTCCGGTGCTGAATCGCGAAGACATTCGCGCTGTCAGCGACTACGGATCCACTAACGGGCAGGTCTTCGGCGTTGCTACCGACTACAACCAGATTCGCAACGTGCCCATTCGTCCCGGCCGCTGGTTCAACGACGAAGACAACACTGAGCGCCGCCGTGTGGCGGTCGTGGGATGGGAAATGCTGAAGAACATGTTTCCGGGACGCCCCGCCGTAGGCTCTACGATTCTTCTCAATGGGATCAGTTTCGACGTGATCGGCGTGGTCGATAAAGTTGGACGCGACGGCAATAACGGCACCAACTCGCGCATCTTCATTCCCATCGAGACGATGCGTAACCTGTTTCGCCTGACTAAGGCGAATTCCGAGGATGCGATTTCTTTTATCAACTACACGCCCATCCGCAAAGACCTGCATACCGAGGCGAAGAATGAGATTCACCAGATCATCGCCACACGCCACGGCTTCGATCCTAAACTCGAAGACGCATTTGAAGACTGGGACACTATCGAAAACATGCAGCGCGTGAGCAAGATTTTCGACGCGATGGATTGGTTCCTCGGCGTGGTCGGCGTCGTCACTCTGGGGCTTGGCGCGATCGGCATTGTCAACATCATGCTGGTCTCAGTGAGCGAACGCACCAAGGAAATTGGCTTGCGCAAGGCACTGGGCGCAACCCACAAAAACATTCTCACGCAATTCTTTGTCGAAGGAGCTTTTCTGACCGCCTTCAGCGGCGGTATCGGCTTGGCTTTAGCCACAGGATTTGTCACGCTGCTGGCGATGTTGCCGGCACCAGAGGGTTTCGATACGCCGCGAATCATTCCAGCGTCGGCGCTGGCGGCAATTGGATCGCTGGCCATCGCGGGAATTTCCGCTGGCCTCTATCCCGCACGGAAAGCCGCGCTGATGGAGCCGGTGGAAGCGTTGAGGCAAGAGTAAGGAGCCACTCATGGCGGTGCCACCTAATTACGATGCCACTATCCAACTACGATTGTCATCCCGAGCAGCGCGAGGGATCCTGGTGTTTGCCGACGCCAGACGTGTTGGCGGCGCAAGCAAGAACCAGGATTCCTCGCTTCGCTCGGAATGACAAGAGTTGATTCGGTGTAAAAGCTAGCAGCTAGAAGCTAGGAGCTAGTAACTAAATGATCGTCGATCTCGCCAACCAGGCCTACAACGCGCTCCGGCACAATCGCCGTCGCAGCGTGCTGACCATGCTCGGCATGGCTTGGGGCATTGCCACCGTCGTGCTCTTGCTGGCTTACGGATCTGGTTTCGAGCGCGGCCTTTGGGTGGCGTTCCGCTCGTTCGGCACGAATCTGGTTTTCATCTTTCCCGGCCGCACCGAATTGCAGGCCGGAGGCACCAAGGCTGGCACTCCGGTCAGGTTGACCACCGACGACCTCGACTACATCCGCGACGAAGTGCCCTTGCTTAAGCACGTTTCTCCTGAAGTCGCCAAACAGACGCTCGTGGCTTATGGCACCCGCAGCGCGACCTACGGCGTCAGCGGAGTTTACGCCTCCTATGGACGCATGCGCCGTCTCGACACCGAAGAAGGCACTTTCTTCAGCGAGTCTGACGATTTTACTCACACTCGCGTCGCCATCATCGGATCAGACGTAAGAAAAAAACTTTTCTCGGGCCAGAATGCCCTTGGCGAAACCATTCGTCTCGACGGCATTTCGTACCAGGTCATCGGAGTGATGAGGCATCAGGTGCAGAATGGCGACGACAACATCAACGGCCACGTCTATATTCCGTTCAGCGCGATGAGCGATCTGGTCAATCCTTATTATCTGAATTCCATCGTGATGGAATACGAAGGCGATCACGACAAGGTCGTAACGGCGGTGCGGAACTCGATGGGCTTTCATCACAACTTCGATCCCAAGGATCGCCGCGCGATATTCGTCTTTGACGTTTTTGCGGACTTGCTTGACCTGCAAGTGATCAGCACCGGAATAAAAATCCTGCTCGGCTTTATCGGCCTGCTGACACTGGGCATCGGCGGTGTGGGGCTGATGAACATCATGCTGGTTTCGGTGTCGCAGCGCACGCGCGAGATTGGCGTGGAAAAAGCTCTGGGCGCGCATCGCTGGCACATCCTGTTCCAGTTTCTGGCCGAGGCGCTCGTGATCACCGCTCTGGGCGGCCTTTTGGGAGTGTTGCTGGCCTATCTGGTTTCCTGGAGCGTAGGCTCGCTCACGCTGTGGAGCGCCTTTGAAGAAAACGCCAGCGAAGGCGATATTCACCTCTACATCGATTTCGCCACGCTGATCTGGTCGACAGCTATTTTGAGTTTCGTTGGCATCATCAGCGGCATGCTGCCCGCGATTAAGGCTGCGCGGTTGAACCCGATCGAGGCTCTGCGGTATGAGTAGGATTGTCGTCCCGCGGCCAACTCAACCGATTTGCCTCAAAAGCTCCCGCTCAGTAGTGGTATCGCGCCTGCAGAAAGTCGATCCGCCGTTCACTTACGCGATACACCAAGCGGTGTTCCTGAGTAATCCGGCGCGACCAGCAGCCCGCCAGTAAGTACTTCAATGGCTCTGGCTTCCCGATGCCGGTAAACGGATCACGCAGGACAGCCTCGATGAGGTCGAAGGCGCGAACGGCAACTTTGCGGTCTGTCTCAACCCAATAGCGCAGGTCTTGCCGAAACTCAGGATGAAAGATGGCTTCCCGTTCAACGCTGCGCGGCAAGTCCCATCTCCCGGCGGAGTTTCTCGAGTGGTTCTGGCCTGCCCTTCCGGCCTATCGCCCGCCGCAGCGCGGTGAGCAAACGCTGCGCATTCTTGGGTGACCGCAAAAGGTGTGCCGTCTCGATCAAACCTGCCAATTCATCGGCCGGAACCATCGCAACTTTCCTTTGTCCCTTGCGCACGACGATTACGACTTCGTGGTCGTTGGCAACACGATCAAGCACAGAAGCCAGGCTCTGGCGCAGGTTCGTGTATGTAGTTTCTGTCATGTATTGTGCCTATATGTAATTGTACGGGATTGCTGTACGTAGGCAGGGTTTATTCCGTTGATCTTGTCGGCGGCCATCCCCGGCTTCGTAGGCATGATCAGCGGCATGCTGCCTGCGATCAAGGCTGCGCGGCTGAACCCGATCGAGGCTCTGCGGTACGCGTAGAACCGCGCGGCTTGTGAATTGATTCACTGCCTGCGGGTGTCTGCGACGCTCCACCCGAACTTCCCGCTCCGGCCTGCGCGTTGGAACCTCCTCCAATCGGAATCCAGGCTCCCGAGGCTTCTGTGCATGAATCGTCTGCGCAGTATTGGAAGCTGGTCACCGGATGCAATTCCCAGATGGAATAACGCCAGCATTTGGCCGTCTTGTTTGCCAGAGCGCAATTATCAGCGGGCTTGTTGTGTTCGCTATCCACGAGCAGTTGCCCGACGATTCGAACTTTGTGGCCAAGCGCGGGTTGGAGATTGTCGAGAGTCCATGCGGTCGGGTCGAATTGCGCGCGGTAGTGCGGAGTCATCTCGACGATCACGCTATTCTGCTGCAACGCCTTGGGAGGCTTTGATGGGTTTGCAGAGTTCACCTGACTCGTCAAAGTTTGATCAAACCCGATGCCAATGTGAAAATCCACGTTCGACCACTGACCATCTGGCCCGATCAAGTCGCAGTTGCTGCTCTCCGCCGCGGTGTGCTCGTAATAGTAAAGGTAACCAACCAGCCCAAACTGCTTGCCTTCTCCCATCTGGCTCAGTTGGTCTTTATAGGTGGCGTGGTTATTGCCTTTTCCCAAATCGGTGGGCGTGCCGCTGTTGAGGGTGTCGAAAGCTGACTGATCAAGAAAGTTAATTCCCGTGGCCGAGGTCGGGGTCAAATTCTTAAGGTAGTTGAGATAAGGGTCATACCCGCCGGCCTTACTGCAACCGGTGGGGTAATCCTCGTGACACGCCTGAAAATCCGCAATGTTGTCTTCGCATTCCTGCGCTTCGATGGTGACGCCGTTGATAACGATGGGCGCTGCGCTTTCCGTAGGCGTCGGATTTCGATTCGATGGCGCCAAATTCATTGCCAGAGCCAGTGCCACGGGCGCAAGCGGCGCAACATACCGGCCGAAGGTATGATTCGTCTGCGAACTGTTTGCGGGCATAATCTGCTCCTTTGGAACGATTCTTCACACCAATATTTCCGGGCCGCGCCGTGCTGTTAAGCCCACCTTGCGATCACTTATTGGCATCACCCGTGCCGCCATTCTGTATTGTGCTCGAGCCATTTGCATTGTCCTTCGACCCAGCTTGTATCCCCTTGCTCACACCGTAAGTGGAAGCGCTGATTCCCAGCAAAGCCAAAATATTCGTTGGCACCTCGGGAAGCTTTGTACTGGAGGCCACGATCAGAGCAAAACTCATTCCGATGACGAATGTGAAGATCAGCAATTGAAAACGCGAGGTGCTGGCTCCTCCCGCCGTGGAGTCGTCTTCCAGCAGTTTCGAGATGTCAATGATTCCGCTGGCAATTGCAGCGAGCACCGCGAACCCGAACAGAAAGATCAGCACCAGCAAGGCATATGTGACGGCCAGCTTTAGCTTCATCATCGGCTCGCCCGGAATGTAGACCGCAATCACAAAGGCGCTCACGATTGTCACTACCACCATGCCGAGGAACATCAACAGAAATATCTTGCGGTCCTCTTTGTCCATATCATCCTCCTATTTGAATAGATCTCGTATTCGGGGGAGCATCGCTTGCGCCTTGCCGCCAAGGTATAGAGCATGGCTTCCAGCCAGCGCGCCCAGCACTGTATCGGGCATCTTCGGAAATTCCTTCGGATTGTGCATCACTTGCAGCAGATAGTACCCCGCCACAAAGAGCGTGACCGCAAGGGCCTGAATGCGTCCGGGGCTTGGGGTCGTTGAAAAACCGGTCGGACTATCAGGGTCCCGGACGTCGCCATCGAGCAGGTAATTGAGACTGATGCCGCCCGTCATCAACTTCCACAGCACGACGCAGAACAACCCACCAACCAGGATGGCGCCTTCCCAATATGCCAGCATCCTAAGGAAGTGCATGTTGCCCTCAGTTTTCAGTGTTCGATTGAACTACGCACGCCACAGCCCCGGGGAAGTGGCGCAAAATATACACACGCTTGCAGGCGTTGGCAATCATTTTTTTAATTTGTTACGAAAACCGAACAAGACCTGCGGTCTGGCCTAATGAGGTGCGAACTTGGGTTCATGCCGGTCTCACCCCGCTGAGGGATACAATTGTTTGCGTGCCTGAAACCGTTACCGCGCGCCTCG
>Ga0116113_1000125_pt1 | contig 18018 bp, 16 predicted proteins | sample June2015DPH_10_2_FD_89788 | JGI IMG/M metagenome (GOLD analysis project Ga0116113, IMG submission 89788) | Peatland microbial communities from SPRUCE experiment site at the Marcell Experimental Forest, Minnesota, USA - June2015DPH_10_10 | ecosystem: Environmental > Terrestrial > Soil > Wetlands... | reverse complement strand
CCTGGGTGTTCCTGCGTTAGGCGATGTCGGCCCTGAGACCGCAGTGCCTCACAAGGGAACGCAGACCGCTGCCGAAGCCACTGCGGCGGCTCCCCATGGAGCGTACGAATTTCGGCCCGACGTTGTGCCCGGAGACTTGGGAGTCGCAAAACGTCCGCTTGATGCCAAGTTGATCCGCCGCGACTTTCCCATTCTTGAAGAGCGGGTGCACGGCCGTCCGCTGATTTGGCTCGACAACGCTGCTACTACGCAGAAGCCGAATGCGGTGATCGATCGTATCTCGGATTTTTACCGGCATGAAAACTCCAATATCCATCGCGCCGCTCACGAACTCGCGGCACGTGCCACCGACGCTTACGAAAGCGCGAGAGAGAAGACTCGCCGCTTTCTGAATGCGTCAACTACCCGCGAAATCATTTTCGTGCGTGGCGCCACGGAAGGCATCAACCTGATTGCCCAGACTTGGGGACGACGCAATGTTCGCGAAGGCGATGAAGTCGTCATTACCTGGCTCGAACATCACGCCAATATTGTCCCCTGGCAGATGCTTTGTTTGGAAAAGGGCGCACGCTTGCGCGTGGCGCCTGTCAACGATCGCGGGGAAATCATTCTCGAAGAGTACGAAAGGCTGCTTGGTCCGCGCACGAAAATCGTGTCGTTGAGCCAGGTATCGAACGCGCTTGGAACCATCACGCCGGCGCGCGAGATGGTCGAGATCGCGCACCGCTACGGCGCTCGCGTGGTGGTTGACGGCGCACAAGCCGTTTCCCACATGCCTGTGGATGTGCAGGCTCTCGATTGCGACTTCTACGTCTTCTCTGGGCACAAAGTTTTTGGGCCCACGGGAATCGGCGTAGTTTTCGGCAAGCTCGACGTGCTCGACACCATGCCGCCGTGGCAGGGTGGCGGAAACATGATTGCCGACGTCACGTTCGAAAAAACTACATACCAGCCGGCGCCCGCACGGTTCGAGGCTGGCACCGGCAACATTGCCGATGCCGTTGGACTGGGAGCTGCGCTCGATTACGTCAGCGGAATCGGGATGGAAAACATCGCCGCCTACGAGCATGAGCTTTTGAATTACGGTACGGCGAGACTGCTCACGGTGCCCGGCTTGCGGTTGATCGGAACAGCGCGCGAAAAGGCAAGCGTGATGTCTTTCGTTCTCGATGAAGTTCGCACGGAAGATGTTGGAGTCGCGCTCAACCAGGAAGGCATCGCCGTGCGATCCGGCCACCACTGCGCTCAACCCATTCTGCGCCGCATGGGAGTGGAAAGCTCAGTCCGGCCGTCGCTCGCCTTCTACAACACCTGTGAGGAAATTGATGCGCTTGTCGCCGCACTGCTTCGTTTCCAGGCAGGCCGGGGACATCGCAAGTTGTAATCTGAGCGAGGAAGCTCGTCTCAGCTTGGCTGTCGGCCGCGGCATCCTCTGGAACAACCCGTTGCTCAACGACCCGAACACGGTTGGAAGATTAACGGAAACTTAACGGAAACGTCATCATTCCGTAACCGGATTACCGTAATATCCCCTCAGTGAATGTCTAGCACGTTAATAGACATGCATGACCAGCCCTCCCCCTCATAATCCCAGGGCCGCAGTCAATTTGTACGCTAGTCGGTCGTTCCGCGTCGCAGCGACTGCCATCGCAAACTTAGAAAGTAGCCTGCTAAGCCGGGATGGCGAAGCCCTGACTCTGCTCCGGCACTGAATTCCGAAGACCGAAAGAATTTGTCCAGCCTTACAGCCCAACAAAAAGAATCCCACTTACCCATGACAACCTTACCCATCTCAGACGGAATACCCAGTTGGTTTGCGGTCTATACCGCCTCAAATCACGAGAAACGCGTCGCGCAACATCTCCAGATGAAGGAGATTGAGACTTTCTTGCCGCTGTACGGCGTCACCAAGCGGTGGAAGAACCGCACCACGGTGAAAGTCGAACTGCCGCTTTTTGCCGGATACGTCTTCGCGCGAATCAAGCCAACCGAGAGCGCCAGAGTGCTTGGAGTGCCGATGGTCTATTCCATCGTCGGTAACGGGCGCTCATTCGCTCCCCTGCCCGATGCCGAAATTGAAACTCTCCGTGCCGGGTTACTGGGTCGGCAAGCTCATCCGTTTCCTTATGTGAAGGCGGGCAATCGGGTACGAATTCGGTCGGGAGCTCTCGCAGGCATGGCAGGCGTTGTTGTCCGCACTTATGGAAGCCTGACCGTTGTACTCACCGTGGAAATGATTCAGAAGAGCATCGCTGTGCATGTCGAAGCTGACGAGTTGGAATCGTGTTCGCCGTGCATGCCCCTGTCGGCGTGAGAACTACTGCCGAAAATCGAAGCGAAGAAGGAGACTCCTATATATGAAATTACAGACGGCGAAAGCTGCTTTGTGGGTAGTTGCACTGGCGTTGAGTGGAACGAGCGTGGCCGCAGCCCAGATCTCGCTGAGGAACTCGAGCCAACCGAGCGTGCCATCCGCCGTGAGCGCCGGCAAGACCCCAGAGATTGTATCAACGCCGCTAGCCGCGAACCTCGAGCCGTCGCTGCCGGACGCTCCAAGTGCGGTTGCGCAGGGGTCGGCCCAGGAAGCACCCCCTCCCCCGCCAGCAGCTGCGGCACGACCTATTCTGTCGCCGATCGATACTTCGGCTGGCGGAACGTTCTGGATTGCGAATGGAGCGCTCCTTGGCTCAACGATCGCGAACGCAGCGGAGATTGGGAATTGCCGGCCCAGCGCTTGCCAAGCCGTGCCTTCCGCCATACGCAGCCGAGGCACTCTGTATGCAGTAGGCATCCCTGCGAGTCTTGGGGTCACGTATATAAGCTATCGACTCAAGCGAAGCGGCACCAGATGGTGGATCGCCCCGGTTGCGTTGTTTACCGCCGGCAACATTATCTATGCCGCGCATGCCGCCAGCTTCAGTAACCACTAGGCAGAAACGAACTCTCAAAGCTCCACAGAAATCTGCCGTTGTCGAACCCGCAGTTGTCGGAAGGAGTTTTCAGACGGATGCAAAACAAACCTGAAGCACGAATTACCAGAATTCCGCCCATGGGGCGGACATCCCACTTGCTCGCCTTGCCTCCGGGATTCCGTCCTGCCGAAGTATCTCTCGGGGAGATTTGGGCCAAGATCTGGAAGCGAAGGGTCGCTGCGTCGTTGTTTGCGGGCGCAATTCTTCTGATCGTAGTGCTGTACACCTTCCTGAAAAAGCCGGTGTATGAAAGCGTTGCGCAAATAAGGGTTGATTCCAGCCAGCAGGGAAGTCTTGGACTGGAGGACCTGGTTTCGCAGAAGCTTGCGGACTCCGACAGCGAAGGCGGGCGGTTGCAGACCGAACTCACGATCTTGCAGTGCGCTCCCGTGTCCATGCAGGTGATAAAGAACCTCGACCTCGGGCACCGGGAAGAGTTCGCGGGCAAGTCATTAATGGCGAAGGTGAACGCGATCGATCCGGTCAATATGGATCCACTGTCGCGGGAAAAGCTGCTGCTGAAATTCCACGATGCTGAGAAGCTGGAGGTCTTGCCCAAAACAAGAGTGATTGAGATCCGTTTTCAGAACACCAATCCAAAGCTTGCGTCGGATACGGTAAACGCCATCGTAGATGCATACTTGCAGCGCAATTTCGATGTCAAGTACCAGGGCGCAGTGCAGGTTTCACAATGGCTTTCGAAGCAGATGGAGGAACTAAAAAGCAATGCAGCCCAGGCAGAGCAGAGATTAGCTCAGTTCCAAAAACAAAATAACATCCTGGGAACGGATGAGAATAATAACATCGTCATCGACCGGTTGCGCCATTTGAATTCGCAGCTGGCAGATGCCGAGGGAGACCGGATTATCAAAGAGGCTCGCTACCGCCTGGCAAGTTCCGGAAACCCCGAGTTGGTGGCCGCCGTAGTCCCAAGCACGACCTTGCAAGCTTTGCGCATGCAAGAAGCCGACCTGAAGTCGCAGTATGCGCAACTCGACGCCAAGTTCGGCAGCGGATTTCCCAGGGTGCAGGAGTTGCAAGCTCAGCTGAAGCGGCTCGATCAAACCATTGCCGACGAAGTGAATAATGTTGGCCAGCGCCTGCATGATGAATTTCTGGCTGCTCAAAACAGTGAGAGTCTGCTGCGGCAGCAATTTGAAAGTCAACGGCAGGAGGCCTTCAACCTGAACGCGAGTGCCGTGCAGTTTGCCACGCTTAAGCATGAGGTCGAGTCCAGCCAGGAACTGAGCGACACTCTGGAATTGAAATTGAAAGAAGCCGGTCTCATGGCGGGATTGGCGTCGGCAGATATCAGTATTGTGTCTCGAGGCATGATTCCGGCGCGCCCTGCTTTCCCCAAAAAATCGTTGATGCTCCCTCTGGGGTTTCTTGTCAGCATCTTCGCCGGATTGGTGTTTGTATTTGCCCTGGAGTCCTTCGACGATTCCATGCGCACGTCCGAAGATGTCGAATTGGTTTCGTCCATTCCTGCCCTCGCCACAATTCCCCTCATCACTCGAAGAGTGCTGCGCAACAGTGTGAGGAAGCATCAAGCAGGTCTCGGCGGCTTGGGCACCATGGCCGTGCAGCGGCCCACATCGCTTCTGGCCGAATCGTACCGTGTGCTTTGCAACTCGCTACTGCTCACCGCGGCGGACAATCATCCGCAAGTTCTGGTAGTAACCAGTTCGTTCCCCGGCGAAGGCAAATCGGTGTCAAGCTGCAACCTTGCCATCACGCTGGCGCAGCGCGGGTCGCGCGTGCTGCTGGTAGACACCGATCTGCGGCGATCGAACTTGCTGCATCAGTTGGGAGTTGAGTCCAGTACTGCTCCGGGCCTCAGTTCCATCCTGACGGGCAAGAGTGCGTCGGAACCGCCGATGAAACCCTTCCCGCAACTTCCAAAGCTAGATGTGATCGCCGCCGGCCCCCAGACGCCCTGGCCAGCTGAGTTGCTGCTCTCGAAGAAGATGGGAGAGTTACTCGAGAAGTGGCGGACCGAGTATGACCACATTGTTCTCGACACCCCGCCGTTGCTGTTCTTCGCTGACACCATGCCCCTCGCCTCACAGGCCGATGGCGTGTTGTTGGTGGTGTTCGCCGGACGGTCCCGTCGAAAGGATATGGTCCGCACGCTGGACTTGCTTTCCCGATCGAAAGCACATGTTCTGGGAGTGATTCTGAACGGAGTCGTTCTCGAGTCCGAATACGCGAATTCCTATGTTACGTACGGATACAGCAACAACTACGGTGATATCAATGAAAGCAAATCTGCCTAACCGGAGCTTCGGGAAACATCTGCGAGCGCCGGTACTTGCGCTTCTTGCCTTGGGACTGGCGGCGATCGCACCGTTCGCGGTCGGCCAACAGAACACGACAGATGCCGCGCCGCCCGCACTTCGAATCGCCGCCGGTGATCTGGTTGCCGTGGACGTGTTCGATACCGCCGAGCTTTCAGCGAAGCTGAGAGTGAGCGAGAAAGGCGATATCGATCTTCCGGTTGCCGGCAGTCTCCACGTCGGAGGCCTCACGGCAGAGGAAGCGGCAGTCAGTATCGAGGGTCTTTTGCGCGACGAAAAAATCCTCAAGCATCCCCATGTCGAGGTCTTCGTTCAGGAGTACGCCACGCAAGGCGTCTCGATTCTTGGCGAGGTCAAGAATCCCGGTGTGTATCCGGAACTCGGATCGCATTCGCTGCTCGACTTCATTTCCGTGGCCGGAGGCATAACGCCGACCGCAGGCAAGGCAGTCACCATAACGCATAAGAATGATCCGGATCATCCCACGACCATCCAGCTCGATAATTCGCCCGATGTGGCGAAGCACGCGGCTGTGGCGATTTTGCCCGGCGATACCATCGTCGTTTCGCGCTCCGGCATAGTTTATGTGGTTGGCGATCTGGGTAAGCCAGGAGGGTTCCTCATCGACGCCAATCAGCGTCTTACGGCCCTTCAAGCAATCGCGTTGGCTCAAGGTGCGAACAAGGATTCCGCCCTGAACCGCTCGAGGCTGATCCGGAAAACGCCCAACGGCCCACAGGAATCGCGAGTGCTTCTGGGAAGCATTCTCGCCGGTAAGCAGAGTGACATCAGTCTTGAAGACGGCGATATTTTATTCGTTCCCACAAGCAAGAGTAAGACCGTGGCGTTTCAAGGCATCAATTCCGCACTTGGCCTGGTCACTGGCATTGCCGTCTACAGAGGCTTCTAAGGCATGAACGCCCGCGCCCTAATAATAGGCTTGCTGTTTGCAGCCTTCGCGCTCGCCCCCGCGGTTCTCTCGGGACAGGCGGTTGATCCGAGTGTGGATGCGATTGATCCGTCGGTCAATTCTCGCATTCAGGATCCCGACCATCCCGATAGCCCATTGCTTCCGGGCGGCAATTCCTCCTGGACCGGGCAGCCGATCATGAGCCAAGCGCAAACTTCAGCAGCGTCCACAGCGGCGCAGAAAACTGGTTCCGCAACGAAAGCGAGTCAGTTTCCAAGTCTGCTGGGCGCGTCGGCCTGGGGCGGTTCATCGCTCGCCCCACTGTCTACGCAAAGCGCCACCGTCACTCCGGAGCATACTCAAACTGCATCGCGGTGGACGAAAACTGCAGCATCTCGCAAACTCAACATGGTGACAGCCACTGTCGACGTCAAAACGGCCAAGCTGGGCCACTCCGATGACGACTTCTCCGAGGAAGACGCGCTCTCGATCGAACAGAAGCAACTGGCAGATGCAAACTCGAAGCTGCGTAAGCTGAAACAGGCGGCGGACAAGTCCAAGCGTTCGAGAATTACGAATCCCTTCCAGGCCAAGGCCGACGCTGCCACCGCGGCGCATTGGGGTTCTGACAAGTCCAGCGCCAGAGCTCTCGCGCAAGAGCAACACGAGAGTGGGATGCTGTTGCATTCCGGCTTCAACGCGCGGACCACGCGAAAAAGAAAACGCGCGCATGGTTCCTCATCCTCCAACGCGAACTCCCGCTAATTAAATCCTTCCAGGTTTCCTCTATGGCCGTTCAATCTCAAGCGTTCACCACACTTCAAACGACTGAAACGCGGATGAAGGAGTGGGAAGAATTTGTGCAGGGCTCAACCCGCACGATTGAAGCATCAATCGCCACGCATCAACGGTTGTTGGCCGATGAAACCACGGTCCGATCCATCGCCGCCGTCACCGACGCGCTGGTAAACGCTTTTCGGCAAGGCCAGAAAGTTCTTTTATTCGGCAATGGAGGAAGCGCGGCGGACGCCCAGCATATTGCAGCGGAGTTTGTGGGCCGTTTTGCTATCGAGCGCGCCGCATTGCCCGTCTCGGCGCTATCGGTGAACACATCATGCCTCACGGCCATCGGCAACGACTACGGATTTGATCTCGTGTTCGCCCGGCAAATCGAAGCCTTCGGGAAGCCCGGCGATGTGGCCGTGGGAATTTCAACGAGCGGGAACTCCCCCAATGTATTACTAGGTTTGGCCAAAGCAAAAGACATGGGAATGACAACAGTGGCGCTGGCTGGCGCATCGGGTGGGAAGATGAGGCGCAACGCAGATTACTGCATCTGTGCGCCGTCCGATGAAACGCCACGCATCCAGGAGTGTCACATCCTGATCGGACATGTGATTGCAGAGCTCGCAGAGAAAGCGATGGTCTATGGTGCGAGCCGTATTTCTTGATCGCGACGGCGTCATCAACCGGAAAGCCCCCGAAGGCCGTTACGTGACGCGATGGGCAGAGGTGAAGTTCCTGCCGGGCGCAGCCGAGGCCGTAAAGCGGATTCATGAGGCCGGCTTCGAGGTCATCGTTGTAAGCAATCAGAGGGCTGTGGCCAAGGGGCTGATCTCGAAAACGGAACTTGAGTTCTTGCATGTGCAAATGTGGCAGGAACTTTTCCGCGGGGAGAAAGGTTTCGACGCGGTCTATTATTGCCCGCATGACAGCCATCCCCCGTGCCGTTGCCGCAAGCCGCAGCCGGGAATGTTTCTAACAGCCGCGCAGGATCGCGGAATCGACTTGGCCGCATCCTGGATGGTCGGAGATTCCGAGAGTGACGTGCTGGCTGGTCGAAACGCCGGTTGCAGAACAATACGAATCGGCTCACCAGATACTGATTGTTCCACCGCCGCAGACGAGTTGGCCAAGTCCTTAGTGCAGGCGGTAAATGTGATTCTCGCCGCCGAATCGCTGGATACTAGCCGCGATTCCAGCAAATCTTCGAACGTCTCACTCGCTTCAACATCCAATTAGACGAGCCGAAGTTCGACATCCGAAGTTCAACATCCGCAATCCCTCGAGATCAATGAAAGGAGTGAGACGATGATCAGCCTCCTGAACCGCACTGTATTCAACTTTCGTTTGCTTACTCTGCTTTTGCCGCTGCTGTCTTTCCTGATTGCAGGCTCCGTCGAGTGGCAGCGAATCGTCTTGTCTGACATCGATCCATATCCGTATTTTGGCCTCTTGGTGTTTGCAACCATCGCGTGGTTAATCGCGATCGAGAACTACGGTCTCTGCACCACGAAATACATACTGACGAGCGGAGGAAATGTCTACGCCGCTTTTCTGGCAACCCTGACGACGTTGTTTGCGGAACTGGTAATCATGTTTTTCTATCGTGCAGCAAGTTTTTCGCGGCTGTTTGTTTCTTCCAGCGCGATTATCTTGTTCTTCTCCACCGTCGGACTACGGTTTTTGCTTCGCGCCATTTTGAAGGGGCGTCTTCTACGCAAGTCTGGAAGCATTCGGGTGTTAATTGTCGGAGCAGATGACTTTGCCAGGCGCACTGCGCGATCGTTAGTGGACCGCGAGTTCAAGGGCGTCGAGATTGCCGGATTCGTCCGTCTGCCCGGCCAGGACGCAACCGTGGAAGGCACCGTCTGTGACCTCGACGGCATCGGCAACATGATGGCGGGCAGCCGCATCGACGACGTGGTGCTCGCTCTACCGGCTGCGCGATTACACGAACTGCCGCAGATACTTGAAAAGGTGCGGCACGTTGGAATTCCAGTGCGCGCAGTTCTTGATTTAGGAGATCAGCCTCCGACCAGCGATCGTCTGCTGAACGTCAACGGAGTATGGATGGTAAACGTCTGCCACACTCCGGCTGAATCGGTCATGTACATGATCCTGAACCGCGGGTTCGACATCGTCTTCTCATCTGCCGTTCTGTTGGTCACAGCGCCGCTGATGGCGATAATCGTCGCCGCGGTGAAGCTCAGCTCCCCTGGGCCAGTACTCTTCGCCCAAAAACGAGTCGGCTTCAAAGGCGACGTTTTCAAGATGTACAAATTTCGCACCATGCATACCAGCAGCGGAACAGAGGGCGACACGCGCTGGACCTCACCGAACGATTCCCGTCGCACCCGCGTCGGCACATTTCTGCGCAGAACCAGCCTCGACGAACTCCCACAGTTCTTCAATGTGCTTAAAGGCGATATGAGCGTAGTTGGGCCGCGCCCAGAGCGTCCTCACTTCGTTGAAAAGTTCGCCGTAGAAGTTCCCAGATATCGTGCTCGGCATTATCTCAAGGTCGGCATCACCGGCTGGGCGCAGGTCAACGGCTGGCGCGGTGACACTTCGATCGAGAAACGCATAGAACACGACCTCTATTATCTGCAGAACTGGAGCCTGCTGTTCGATCTCCGCATCGTCGTTCGCACCGTATTGCATACGGTCAACGCCAAGCACGCCTACTAGCGCCTACAAATACATACCTACAAATAGAAGATGAGCTCACTTTCAGGAATCGTTTTGGTCGGTGGTCTGGGCACTCGCTTGTCATCCGTCTTCCCCGGCGAGCCCAAGAGCATGGCTCCAGTGGCCAATCGGCCGTTCCTGGAATACGTGCTCGCCAAACTACGGCTCGGCGAGATCACGGATGTCGTGCTCTGCGTCGGCTACAGGCGAAGCTGGGTTCAAACCCACTTTCAGAAAGGGACGAAGTGGGGTTTGAGCCTCCGCTATTCCGTGGAAGAAGAACTCCTGGGGAATGCCGGCGCGGTGAAAAAAGCCGCACGCATGCTCGATGCCTCCGCGCTATTTGTCTTCCACGGAAATTCGTTGCTCGACCTTGATGTGCAGGCGATGTGGGATTTTCACCACAGCCGCAAAGCGCTCGCAACTGTTGCCCTCGTGGCATCGCCCAGAGCCAACCGCTACGGAGACATCTTGACCAATGAACGCGGCGAAATCACAGCGTTCCGCGAGAAATATGACGACGCGATTCAGAGCAATAAGGGGAAGCGCCTCATCAACGCCGGCGCCTACCTGTTAAGCCGGCAGTTTATCGACTTAATCCCCGATGGCCGCCCGGTCTCGATCGAAAAAGATTTGTTCCCCGTGCTCATAGGATTCGGACTGTACGGTTTTGTCAGCAACGGATACTTCGTTGATATCGGTGTTCCAGAAGATTTAGCGAGAGCGCAACGTGAACTGCCCATGAGGTCCAGAGTATGAGGTCCACAATATGAAGATTCGTGCAAAAGCACCACTGCGCATCAGTTTCGCGGGAGGCGGCACCGATGTTCCTCCTTATCCCGAGCGCAACGGCGGCTGCGTTTTGAATGCGACCATCGACAGCTTTGCGTGGGGTAGCTTGCGTCCACGGCAGGACGGAAGAATCCGGCTCGCTTCCGCCGACTTCAACCTGCTTCTCGATTACACCACCCAGTGTGAAATGCTGCCGGATGGCCAACTCGATCTGGTGAAGGCAGTCATCAACCGTTTCGGCGCGAAGGATTCCGGAGGATTCGAAATCTTTCTGCACAGCGATGCTCCTCCGGGGTCGGGCCTTGGTTCGTCCTCCGCGCTCATGGTTGCTTTGGTTGGGCTGATCAAAGAATTCCAGAACATACGAATGACCCCTTACGAGGTTGCGGAATCCGCATATCGCATCGAGCGTCAAGACCTGGGGATACAAGGCGGCCTTCAGGATCAGTACGCGGCCAGCTTCGGTGGATTCAACTTCATGGAATTCTACGGCGATCGAGTCGTGATCAACCCGCTACGCGTGAATCCGGAAGTGCTGAATGAACTGGAGCACAACCTGCTGCTCTGCTACACGGGGCAGACCCGCCGGTCGGATCGCATCATTGAGGATCAAACCCAGCGCCTGGAGTCCGGCAATTCTGAAACAATCGACGCGCTGTCGCAGCAAAAGCAACTAGCGGTCGACATGAAGAGCGCATTGATGCGCCACAAATTGGATGACTTCGGCGCACTGCTCAACTCCGCATGGGAAGCCAAGCGGCGCATGTCTTCAAAGATCAGCAATCCTATGATCGAAGAAATGTACGCAGAAGCCAGAAAGAACGGCGCGCTGGGTGGGAAAATTACCGGCGCCGGTGGCGGTGGTTTCATTCTGTTCTATTGCCAGTTCGAAAATAAACTCAGGGTAGCCGAAGCACTCTCTAAAATGGGCGCCGTACCCAAGGAATTCGCCTTTGAAGGCCACGGCCTTCAGACCTGGAGAGCACAGGAGATTGTCACCACCGTGGGCGTCTTCGATTCAGCCCCGGCGGTTTATCCAAGGGCCGTGTAACTCGGGCCTTCGTTCTCATCTCAGTATCTCGGCGTCCTTATCGTGAATCGCTCCACTCGAATCGTAGTGAACACCGCCGCTTCTTACGCGCGCATCGCAGTTGCGGCGGGCGCCGGCTTCATCACATTGCCGCTCGTTTTGCGAATGCTGGGCACGACAGATTTCGGAATCTTTTCGGTTATCGCCGGAAGTCTGAGTGTCCTGCTGTTTATAAATAGCGCTCTTACCGGCGGAGCTCAACGCCACATCGCCTATTCGCTGGGCGAAGGTAGCGCAGAAGAAGCTGGAAAATGGTTCAACGCCAGCCTGGTGATTCATGCGGTTCTTGCTCTTGGCATGACCTTGACGGCGCTTCTCGCTTCGCACTGGGTAATCTACCGGCTCCTCAGTCTGCCGCCGGCGCGGCTGGACGCAGCCATGTGGATTTATCGCGCGGTCGTCGCTGTGCTTTTCTGCAGCATCATTTCCACTCCCTACCAGGCCCTGCTCATGGCGAAAGAGTCAATGACGGCGCTGTCGGTAATGGCGATGGCGAGTTCGTTGTTCCTGGTGGCTGGCGTTTGTTTGCTTAAGTTCCTTCCCGGCGATCATCTTCTCTGGTATTCGGGAATCTATGTGGTGAGTGACGGAGTTCTTCTCACAGGGCCAGCGTTTTTTTGTCTGGCTCACTACTCCGAGTGCAGGCAGTTATCTTCTAACGCCATGAGTTGGAGCAAAGTCAGAAAACTCCTCGGCTTTTCGAGTTGGAATCTCCTGGGCACCCTAGCCGTACAGATCCGTTATCAGGGACCGGCAATTCTCTTGAACCGTTTCGTCGGCACTACCGCCAACGCCGCCAACGGAATTGCTATGCAGGTCAACGGCTTTGCTTCGAGCGTCAGCACCGGACTCCTGGTTGCAACCTCGCCGCCAATCGTCAAAGCGGAGGGCTCCGGTAACCGCACCGAGATGCTGTTCCTTTCGAACCTCTCGAATAAATATGCGTTCGTGCTGCTGTGGTTTTTAGTCGGCCCTCTTTTATTTGAACTGAAATATTGCCTGGGCTTGTGGCTGCATCAGATGCCGGCAAACACCACGATCTTTTCTACCGCTCTGCTGATAGCTCTCTTATTCGACATGCTGACCGCAGGATTCACGTCCGCCGTTCAGGCAGAGGGGCGCATCGCGCTGTATCAAGGCGTGATCGGCATATTGCTTTGCATTTCGGTGCCCGTCGGCTATCTGCTGCTGCGCGCGCGCATGCCCGCAAGCTCCGTGATGTGGGCCGTGGTCGGCTCCTCCGTCCTGTCCGGCGCGGGGCGGCTGTGGTTCTTGTGCAACAGAATCGGGCTGAAGGCATCGCAATGGCTAAAGGGCGTTCTTCGTCCGTGCGCCGTGACTTGCGCCGCATGTTGCTTAGTCATGGGATTAGTGGTGTTTTCGGTGAAGCCTGGGTTCCTGCGCCTGGCGTGGCTGTATGTGCTGAACTCCGGCATGACCGCGATTCTGGTTTGGGCATTTGCCACGAGTGATGGAGAACGCCGCTTGCGCCAGACTTATGTCTCTAAACTTCAGGAGCAAGCTTTTTCAGGAAGCCGCTGGGTTCACGCGTTTGCATCGAGGAAATCATAGCTCTTCTTCTGTCGCCGCTATCGCCGGCACACGCAGCAACAATGACAATGACACTCGACAGTCTCAAAAACAGTGAACGCTCCCGGCACACTGAAAAGGTGAGCATTCTGATGCTCACGCACAATGCTCCGCGGTATGTCGACCTCTCCATTCGAACGCTGGCTCGCTATACGCGCAACGTCAATTACGAACTGGTGGCTGTCGATAATGCGTCGGAGCAGCCCACAAAAACCCGCCTGAACCAATTACGCGAAGAAGGCCTAATCCAGCATTTGACGTTTCTGGATTACAACTCGTTCTTCGCTGGCGGAAACAACGTCGCGGCCCGGCACGCTGCGGAAGACAGCACTCACTTCCTGTTGCTCAATAGCGATGTAGAGATCAAGAATCCCGATTGGCTGTCGAATCTACTGGCGGTACACAAGCCGGGAATCACTTCCTATGGTGTGGTAGAAGGTCCGTTGCGCGTGGATGGATATTGCCTTCTAGTCGATGCGCAACTCTATCGCGAGAACAAACTTGACGAAAACCATCAATTTTTCTGGGCGGTTACGAAGTTCCAGGCTGCGCTTCTCGCGCAAGGATACTCGGTGCAAGGCTACGCAGAGCACGAACGCTATCTGCATCATTTCGGCGGCAAGAGTGGAAACGACTTCAAGTCGGCGAAAGGTCTCGTAGCCACGCAAGAAAAACTCGCCGAATGGTTTCAGGGGAGAACCATCCAAGTACTGGATACCCTTTCCGACGGCTCGATTCCCCAACGGCCGCGAAAGAATGTGATCGATCGCGGCATCGCGCGACTCCAGCAACTCTTTGCCTGAGCCTTGTTGTGACAAGCAGGTTCCCTCTGAAGACCATCACCGTGATCGACACGAGTTTCGGCACTTGGAATCTTGGGGATGAAATCATCATGCAGGCCGTGAATGATGTCATCCACGAGATTTTCCCGGATGCCCGCGTGTTTCGCCTGCCCAGCCATGAGGCGCTCAGCCGTCGGTCTTATTACTTTCTGAGGCAGAGCGATTTGTGTTTGATCGGCGGCACGAATGTGCTGGCCTCCAAGGGATGGCGATTACGCTGGCGCGATTCGATCTTCTTAAAGAATGCCATTTGCTTTGGAGTGACCTGGGGCGGCATCAGCCCGAAGCCCGCCTTCAGAGACCGTGTGTTGCTGCGCCGCGTGCTCGACGGGGGTCAGATCCATTCTGTTCGCGACCGTTACACGAAAGATCTGCTCGATCAAATCGGAGTCGCGAGCGTGTCTACATCGTGTCCGACCATGTGGATGCTGACTCCCGAACACTGCGCGGCAGTTCCTTTCGTCAAGGCGAAGAATGTGCTGTTTACGCTGACCGCTTATCGCTGCGATCCCACGGCTGACCGCGCGATGATCGACATCCTGAGAAAACACTACGAGACACTTCACTTCTTTCCTCAGATGCATGGCGACTACGCATACTTTCAGGACTTGAACATTCCCGGCGTGCGCGTCATCGGACCGAATTTGCGCTCTTACGATGAGTTCCTTGCGAATGAAGATGTGGACTATGTGGGAAGCCGTCTTCACGGCGGCATTCGCGCTCTTCAGTTCAAGAAGCGGACGCTCGTGATTGGAATCGATCACCGCAGCGCAGAGATCGCCAACGATACGGGATTGCCTGTGCTGCGACGAACGGAGATGAAAGAGCTTGAAGTTTGGGTGAACGGAAATGTTCCCACCAGAATCAACCTGCCAACCGACAACATCACGAACTGGAAGGCTAATCTTCGGCTTCGTTGAGAGTGATTCGTAGTTTCTTCCGAACAGGTTTTCACCATGAATGGTCTTAGGATTACGTTTCTGCTTCCCGGTTCCGGCCACTTGCCCACAGGTGGAGGAAAAGTGGTTTATGAGTATGCCAATCATCTTTCCCGTCGAGGACATCGAGTGACTCTTGTGCATCCTGCGCTTAGCGATGATGAGACTGATCATCTGCAGGGCGTTCGACGCGCTGCTTCTTACATCCAGCGGAGCGCTACTGGCGGATTTCGTCCGGATAAGTGGTTTCCGCTCGAGCGGAATGTTCGGACGATTTGGGTTCCTACACTTTCCAGCCGGTTCATTCCCGATGGCGATGTTGTGCTGGCTACGGCTTGGGCTACGGCGGAATGGGTTCCGGCTTATCCTGCATCGAAAGGCGAAAAGTTTTATTTGATACAAAGTTGGGAAACCTGGTCTGGACCTGAGGATCGCGTTCGCGCTACCTGGCTGACTCCGCTGAAGAAAATTGTGGTTGCTCGCTGGTTGCGGGATATTGCCGGCGAACTCGGGGTGGAATGCTCCTACATTCCGAATGGCATTGACTTTGACCGGTTCGGATTGGACGAGCCGATTGAAAAACGCGATCCGAATCGAGTGATGATGCTTTATCACACTCACCCTGTAAAAGGCTCGGCCGATGGCCTTGAGGCGCTTGCTCTGGTGCAAAAAAAATTGCCTGACTTGCGCGCTACTTTGTTCGGTACGTCTCCGGCCAGCCCGGCTTTCCCGCGATGGGTTGACTATCGCCGCTTGCCCAGCCAGCGCGAACTGCGCGCTTGTTACAACCGGGCGTCGATCTTCATCGCTCCGGGGCGAACTGAAGGCTGGCCGTTGCCTCCTGCCGAAGCCATGTTCTGCGGAGCGGCACTTGCGGCCACCGATATTGGCGGGCATCGCGAGTACGGTGTTCACGAGCAGACTGCGCTCTTGAGTCCGGCACGCTCTCCTGAACAGCTGGCGGAGAACGTGTTGCGGCTGGTGCGTGACGCTAAGTTGCGGACCAGACTCGCGCGGCAAGGGCATGACTGCATTCAAAAATACGGCTGGGAGTTGGCCGTGGATTCGTTCGAGCAGCTCCTGAGTCCTAATCCGGTTCGTATGTTTCAGCCTCACGCCGAACAGTTCTCGGTTCTCAGTTCTCAGTAAAATCAGCGATCAGTTCCCGGCGGGGGGCTTATTCGACGGAAGGTTGACCTCGCCGCGATGGATGACAGTCCGGGTTTGAAATGCCCGGGGGTACCCCCCCTCCCCACCCCCCTCGATATCTGGAATCATGGGGTTAGACATGTTTTGGCCCGCAAAATCTAGGGCCTAAAGGACTTAGATACTAAAATCCAGATAATAAAGAACTTAGGGGCTTGACGACTTCGGTTCGCCCGACTGTGATCGCCTCGACCATGATCGCGCGATTTTTTGGCGGGCGCAAGGTCAGATGTCACAACGGGGCTGTGGAAAACTAAGATGAGCCGTCGATCCCATTGAAACTAAAGGCGCTCCTTGCTTACCTGAATTAATAATATGAGTGATTTTTCACCGAGCTACAGCGAAATGTACCGGCAGTATCAACGGCCCCAGAGTGACTTTTTCGGGGGCATGGCGGTGCTGGCGCTGTTGGTCTGCGTCATCGGCTGTGTCGCGCCCGAGCTGGAGATGGTGCTAACCGGCGGCCGCGTCCCAATTCCCGAGGCCTTTGTGAAGGTCGGATGTTTCTGCTTTCTCGCGCTTGTGGTGATGATCTATCGCAAACTTGACCTAACCTCTTTCCCCACGACGGCATGGGTAGCAGTTACTGTCTACCTCCTGTTGGCGTTTCCCTTTTTGTGGTTTGTCGAGTCAAAACATCCGGACGAGATTCTGCTGGCCTACAACGCTTACTATTGCCCCCTGATCTTTGCTCCAGTGGCGTGTGCGCTGAGGGGCAAGCTGTCAGAGCGGTCGGCGATGCGGATATTCATGGGCACCTTCTTCGCCAGCGCCGCTCTGGGGTGGGCTCAATTCTTATCTCAAGATCCCGTCGTCAGGCTGGCGAGCACCGACGGCAACTTCAGAATCTTTGCCAGCCAGTGGATGCAGGGTGGCGAAAGATCGATGCGGGCGATGAGCTTCTTCGGCAATGCCCAGGAGTTTGGCAGCTTCCTGGTGCTGATAGCAGCGGTCGGCATTGGAATGTGCGGCAGGCGCGGCGGCTGGAAGAAGGGAGCGCCGCTCTATCTGCTTGCCGCTGCCACCTGCTACGCGACGCTGACACGGGCAACATTCGTTCAACTCTTTTTCGCCTCCGTTGCGGCACTGACCTTCACCTTCGGAAGGAACCGGAAGCGGATGAAATGGCAACCGCTCATCGCGCTTTGCCTGGGTCTCGTTATCGCATTCAGCGGTTTCTCGAAACAGATCAGCGACCAGATCAGCGATAAGAAGAGTCTCGCCGATGACAGTTCGCTGCAGCAAAGGCTTATGCAATGGGGAATCCATGTGTCGAAGCTGGAGCATTCTTCGACCGCCGAGCAGTTGTTCGGGCTCGGGTTCTGCCAGGCGGACAAGCCAGCTATGGTCCCTGTTAAGGAGGGCTGGACTTTGGGCGACGCACTCATCGACAACCTTTACCTCGCCCTCGTCATGCACATCGGATTCGTTGGTGCGGCGCTGATGTTGGCGTTGCTGTGGGGGATGTGGCGTTTTATCAAGAAAGAAGCGATTGAGCGTCCCAACCCTCTCGTTATAGGGATCGCGGCCTTTTGGTCCACGTTCCTGATGACCGGCATGTTCAATATCCAGGCGGCGAATTATGGATTCTGGTTCCTGATCGCAGTCATCATCTCTCGCCGCCCAGGCGAGGCCGATGAAGAGGTCGAGTGGGATGAAGCGGACGAGCCTACTTCCGAGTTAGGGGAACTCGAAGCCGTCGCCCTGTGATTGGCTCGAACGAAAGACAAATGAGTCTGAATCCCAAAGCCCTCTTCGCGAAGGGGCAGGAGATACGCGTGCACTGGCTAAAATATTTGCTGACCCGCAGTGGGGAAAATCTTTCCCCGAAAACCATCCTGAACTTGAGAGCGGCGGTGAACTATCTCGAATTGGGGCAGTGGATGCGCTCCAAAGGCTACAAGTTG
>Ga0116113_1000124_pt1 | contig 18057 bp, 8 predicted proteins | sample June2015DPH_10_2_FD_89788 | JGI IMG/M metagenome (GOLD analysis project Ga0116113, IMG submission 89788) | Peatland microbial communities from SPRUCE experiment site at the Marcell Experimental Forest, Minnesota, USA - June2015DPH_10_10 | ecosystem: Environmental > Terrestrial > Soil > Wetlands >... | reverse complement strand
TTCAGGAAGTTTCTTTCGGATAGTAGCGATCAGGTTGGATTCTCGCTGCATGCGCTCGTCGTTGGTCATTGTGCTATGAGAATCGCCGAATCTGAGTCTGGCAGGTTTGCACCACATTGACGCAATGCAATTCGACATACGATTGCGAGCCGAAGAGAGCGCCCGAGCAGCAGGAGCGGCTTCCGCCATAAAACAGTCGCGATGGAAAGCGGCTGTCAGCAGGATGAAACGTTGACTTTCGACACCAAAAATGAAATCATTATTTTGTCGAGTGCGGAGCAGCGTTGCCCGCAAAGTTGACGTTGTTCCCGCCTTCTAACGCATTTATTCATACTTCATAGGAAGTTGCCTTCTGCGCATTCGAAATTCTTGAGAGGAGGTCAATCATGCCGCTAGTAGCAGCGTCCAAGAAACTCATCAAATTCGATACAAAGACATTCCTTTCGACCATCGACGGCGGCGGTAGGAAGATCGCAGCTTTTCCCAAAAAGCAGACGATCTTTGTTCAGGGCGACTCGTCCGATGCTGTTTTTTATATACAGAAGGGAAAAGTAAGACTCACCGTTGTGTCGAAGACCGGGAAGGAAGCGACAATCGGCATTTTGAACGAGGGCAGTTTCTTCGGCGAAGGCTGCCTTACAGGGCAGCCTCTGCGACTCTGCTCCGCAACCGCGATGACCGATTGCGTTGTGATGAAAATCGACAAGAAGTCCATGGTGGAAGTGCTTCACCGTGAACCTGCGTTCTCCGAATTGTTCGTGGCGTATTTGCTGGCGCGGAACGTCCGGTACGAAGAGGATTTGGTTGACCAGCTTTTCAATTCCAGCGAGAAACGGCTGGCTCGTGTTCTTCTCCTGCTGGCTCACTTCGGGAAGGACGGAAAACCCGAAGTTGCAATTCCCAAAATCAGTCAAGAGACTCTGGCAGAGATGATTGGTACAACCCGGTCGCGGGTCAGCTTTTTCATGAACAGGTTCAGGAAGTTGGGCTTCATTCGCTACAACGGTGAGCTTGAAGTCCACAGTTCGCTTCTCAGCATCGTGCTCCACGACTAGAAATTCGTTCCGAAAAAACGGAACTCTACTCTCTTGCAGACATAGCCACTCTCGGCTTCGCCATTTCCTTGACGACTTCGGCGAGTGCCGCTTTGGCCGATTGCTTTTTTGTTTTTCTCTTACCCATAACCCATGATTTCACAAGTCCGGGGCGTCTACAGATCAATTTGGATCATGTGTTCTGAGTCGAAGCGGGAATATCGCCATTCGGTCGCGCTGAGGCCCCTCACGGAGTTTGGACACCGATATTCTGAAACCTGAGCAATTTTGAGCAGTCACCAAATAGGCCACCGTTGTAATTTCTTAGCAGATGTGAAGGAACTTAGGCGGCCCACGGTCGTTTTGTTCCTCTGGTGGCGCAGCCGTACATTTGTATACAGGAAAAGTAGCTCATCCCCTCGCTGCGCCACATCTTACTTTTTGAACGCTGTTCACACAGCAAGTCAAGCTCCGGTCAGGCTCATGGGGCGTTCGTCGAACAACCCTCGCCCAAACTAAAGCGGAAGCGGTTCCAGCCGCAATTTGACAAAGGTTGGGCGGAAGCCTAGCCTTCAATTGAGCGAGCTACCTCTCCTTACTCTTTCAGGTCCTCTGAACTAAGTCAGCCCATCTGAAGTTTTTTCCCCTTAGATGCACCTTCAAGGAGGAACTACGTTATGACCCTATTGACTCGTTGGGAGCCTTTCCGTGAGTTTTCCACCATGCAAGACCGCATGAACCGCATGAACCGTCTTTTCCGTGAGTCCTATAGCCCCGAAGGACCGGACGAGGCGTTAACAACCACCAGCTACGCACCGCCGGTGGACATCTATGAAGACGAGCACAACATTACTCTGAAGCTTGAAGTTCCGGGCATCGACGAAAAAGACATTGATGTCCGTGTCGAGAACAACACCCTCACCGTCCATGGCGAGCGCAAGATCGAGAAGGAAGAGAAAGAGGAGAACTTCCGTCGCGTCGAACGTCAGTACGGAAGCTTTACCCGCTCGTTCACTCTGCCCAGTTCCGTCGATTCCGGGCAAGTGAGCGCCCACTACGACAAGGGTGTGTTGAAGATCAAACTCGCCAAGACGGCGGAAGCCAAGCCCAAGCAGATCAAGGTGAATGTTGGCAGCGAGAAGACGGTCGAAGCCAAGGTTCAGGGCAAGGCCGCGTAAAGAACAAGTCACCATAGAAACGGGAGGCGCTCATGTGCCTCCCGTTTGTTTCTTCCCCGTCTAAGCCTAGCAGGCTGCTGAAAAAGTACTGCTAATCCACAGCCAAGTGTGTTACGAGAAAGCATGCGCGGAACAGATCAGCAGCAGAATCATATGTTCCGTTACTTATCACCCGAAACCCGTGTCCGCAAGGATCATCCGCTGCGCGCCATCCGGGCCATGGTTGACCAAGTGCTCGCCCAATTGTCGCGACGGTTTGACAGCATGTATGCCACCGTGGGGCGGCCGTCGATTCCACCCGAGAAGCTGTTGCGGGCGCAGTTGCTGCAGATGCTCTACACCATTCGCAGTGAGCGTTTGCTGATGGAAGAGATGGACTACAACTTGCTGTTTCGCTGGTTTGTAGGTCTGAACGCGGATGACGAGGTATGGGATGCAACCACCTTCACGAAGAATCGCGATCGGTTGCTGCAAGCTGACGTAGCCAAAGAACTGTTGGCGAAGGTGGTGGCGCAAGCGAGCGCCCAGGGCCTGACCTCGGATGAGCATTTCACGGTAGACGGGACGCTGCTGGAAGCCTGGGCGGGAGCAAAGACTTTTCAGGTCAGAGAGAGTAAGTCGGACACTCCGCCGGATGATCCCGGCAACCCGACGGTAGACTTTCACGGCGAGCGGCGGTCGAACGAGACGCATGAGTCGAAAACTGATCCCGAGGCGCAATTGGCGCGCAAAGGGCCGGGCAAGGAGGCGAAGTTGAGTTACTGCGGGAATTTGTTGGTGGAGAACCGCAATGGTCTGATCGTAGGGGCAGAAGTTTTCCAAGCCAATGGCACGGCAGAACGCGATGCGGCGCTGGTGATGTTGGAGAAGCTAGCGGGCACGCGGCCGGTGACGGTAGGCGGAGATAAAGGATTCGACACGCATGGATTCGTGGCCGAGTGCCGCAATATCAATGTGACGCCGCATGTGGCGCAGAACCACAAGCGGCCTGGCGGCAGCGCGATCGATGGGCGCACGACGCGGCACCCCGGCTATGCCATCAGCCAAAGAAAGAGGAAGAGAATCGAAGAATGCTTCGGCTGGCTGAAGACAATTGCGCTGATGCGCAAGCTGCGGCATCGTGGAGTTTGCAAGGTGGACTGGATCTTCACCTTCGCCTGCGCGGCCTACAATCTGGTGCGCATGCGAAACCTTGCGGCCGCAGTTCCTGCGGTGTAAGTCGAGGCCGAAGTGTGTCCCGCAGCGCCAAAAGATGGCGCTGGCGAGCGATGCAGTTTTCAACGGTAGCACAAATCTAGCACAAATCTAAGATGCATAATGTAAGTTATTGATAATACAAAATTAACAATGGCGGAAGCGAGTGGGAGTCGAACCCACCGGTGACGGGTGACCCGCCGCCCGCCGGTTTTGAAGACCGGGACGATCACCGGACCGCATGCGCTTCCGTCGTCCTTTGCAACAATACCGCAGGTTGCCGGAAGCCGATGCGGAAAAGCGGGCTTTCCACGGTGTACTTTTTCGTTTGCTCGTTGGCGCTCTGGTTAACCGTTACTGTTCGATAACCCGCCCCCCCGCCCCCGCCCCCCTGCCGGTCTTTGGAATCATCGAGTTATAAGGACGCTCTGTTCCAACTAACGGCGTTGGAGAATCCCTCTCGCGACGTGGAGGCAATTGAACTCCTGACTTTGCTCGTGGAACGTTACGAGCAGGAGCATTACCCTATCCCGGCGGCCGATCCAGGTTCGGTTGTGCGCTTTCTGAATGAGCGGCAGAATCTGACTCAATGCGACCTGATTCCCCCAGTTTGATTCGGAGAGCGATGTTTCGATGTTCCCCACAGGGAAACGGAATCTCACCCCAGGACAAGTGCGAAAACTCAGCAGCCGGTTTAAACTTCCGGCTGATGTTTTCATCTCCAAGGCGGGCGCGGACCGACTCGCGCCGCGGGCGGAAGCTGACCTAAAGCGCAGGCCTCATTTTGAAATTTTGAAAGGCTTAACGGCACGTCTGAACGTCCTGCCCTTCCCGAACCGACTGGAACGCTTCCGCGCGAGACGCGCTGCCGGTGGCTGCGGAGAGCGGTTGCACGGGAGGAAAAACATCCGGCAGCCGTGGCGCTGCGGCAGACACGTCCTTAGCAAAGTCTTGGCCTAGAAACGCCGCTACGGTCGCGGCAATCTGCGCCTGCGTCACCGGTGAGATGTTGGTGCGTTCACCCAGCGCCGGAGTATCGGGGCCAAGGACCGCGATCCAGATATTTTCCGAGCCCTTCTGATCTACGCCGTGCTCCTTCCATTCCGCCGGACCGCTGCCGCGCCCGTGGTCGGTGGTGATGATGAAAGTGGTCTGGCCGCGGTACTCCGGTATCGACTGCATGGTGTTCCAGAGTTCTTCCGTGAAGCGATCGAATTGATGCGCGCTCTCGAGCACGAGGTCATAACGGCCGGAGTGGGCCCAGTTATCGGTTTCTCCGTAGCCCACGAATAGGACGCGCGGGTGACTTTTCTGGACATACTCGAGCAGCGGAATCTGCAGGAAAGAATCGTAGACATCGTCGTCGTCGAGGCGTGTAGTCGTGCGATACAGGCGGTTCAACAATTCCTGGGTGGGAGTGAGCTGCCCTTTCTCCGGAAGATCCCAACCGGCCTGCATTACGAGCTGGCTGCGTTTCTCGTTGAAGATGTCGGCGAAGACATTCCACGTACCATGGACCGCAACTTTGCCCTGAAACTCCGGCAGGCGATTCAGCCACTCGAAGACGGTGAGATTGGGATTGATACCGAATTCGTTGCTGTCGATGCGCGGGTCGGGATGCCCGCTGAGCATCTCGTTGTAGCCGGGGTAGGAAAACGCGAGGCCGTTGGTGACGTGGGCTACGCTGCCCTTGGTCTGGTTGCCGAAGATTTGCCCCTGCTGGGCGACGACTCCCCAGAGAAACGGAAAAAGAGCGCGGCGGCGTTCCGCGACATCGTCGCGCCAGTAATCGCGGCGCAGGCGATTGACGTCGTCCCAGATGCCGCCATCTTTTTCGTTGAGCAAAGTGGGGTCGGCGCCGGAGAAGATTTCCTGCCAGCGCAGCCCGTCGCTCACGATCAGGACGACGTTGCGGGTTTTGAGGGGAGGAAACGATTGTTGTGCCGAGCTTCGTGGAGCAGAGATCAGGCCCAACCCCAACGCGGTTGCAAAAGCTAGGAGTACGCGATTTCTTTGCATTATTTGTGACTGGTTTCGCCCACGACGGCTTTTGTTTGAGGTTGCAACTTGCAACTCAAAGTTTGGCGCTCTTTCGCAGTGAGTTAAAAGCTATAGCACAATTTTACGCGCAAGACCCGCGAAACCGCGGAGCAACTGGGCAAAATGTCTTCGAGCGGTTAAATAGCTCTTGGGATCCTGACTTACGGTTGGCGCAGATTACAGCTCGAGCTTCTAGTTCACGGTTTCGGAAACTGCAGCCGAGACGCTGGCGTTGTCGTTGTTATCGCCCGAGTAAGTCGCGGTGATGGTTCTCGGACCCGCGGACTTGAAAGTGACTGAGCAGACTCCGGCGCCTGCGGCCAGGTTTGCGGCACAACTTCCGCCCGTACTCGCGTTCAGTGTGACCCGTCCGGTCGGAATGCCGTAACCGGAGGCAGGCGCCACGCTGAATTGAAACGCCACCGGCTGTCCCACCGTGGATGGATTAGGACTGTAGCTGGTGATTGTCGTGGTGCTGCCGGTCTTATTTACGGTGAGAGTTACTGTGACGGTCGGGGTGGTGTAGTCCTGGGTCAGAGTGGGCGTTAAGGTCGCGGAGAGAGTCCGGCTGCCAACGGCGAGCACGGCGCCGGTGGATGGGCTATAGACGAATGTTCCGGCGGCGTTGGCGGTCGCGTTCAGTTGAGTCGCAGTCAGCGCTGCCCCGTAGGAGATTGGCGCGGGCATCGCCCAGGTGATCGTTGGCACTAATTTCTTCGCCGTGGTGGTTTGCGTGGCCGTGACCGAGAGATAGTTCGTTGTCGCAGCCCATCTGGCGGTAAGCAAACAGGTCCCGGTGCCACTGCTCATGCTGACGGTGGTGCCGGCGACGGAGCAGGCCCCGCTGGCCTTAATCGTGGGTGTGGCGCCCGAATTCGTGGTCGCAACCACGGCGAAACTAGACTGGTATACGGCGCTGGAGGGAGCGCCGGTGAAGGTGACCGTGGGCGCAGCTTCGGTCGCGGTCGTGGATTGCTTCACCGCCGCTGCCGCCAGATAATTGCCATTGCCAATCTGCGTTGCCGTGACCGTACAGGTTCCGGTGCCGCTGGTCATGGTGAAGGTCACGCCCGCATGGTTGCAAACTCCAGAGCTGCCGTAAGAGACCGGCAACCCTGAACTGGCGGTGGCCGCAACCGTGAAGCTGCTGTTGTAGGCTGCCGAGGCCGGGGCGCTCTGGGTGAATGTGATGACTTGCGTCGCCGGAGTGATCTGCAGTGAAACCCCGGCGGTGGATGCCAGATAGTCGGTGCCATCAGCCGGAGTGAAACTCACCGCCAGAGTCTGGCTGCCGGCGTTCAGCACCGTCCCCGCCGGAGGCGAGTAGGCAAAGCTGCCGGGTACGTTCGCCGTCGCATTCAACTGCAATCCGCTGAGCGGGGTGCCGTAGGGGATCGCGGCCGGGGGCGCCCATGTGATGTGAGTTGCGGCCGGATTCACAACGAGGGTCACGCTGCCCGTAGAGGAATTATAGTCGGCGCTGTCGTTCGGAGTGAAGCTGACCGAGAGCGCCTGGTTTCCCGCACTCAACAGTGCCCCAAACCCGGGCGAGTAGACAAAGCTGCCAGGCACATTCGCGGTGGCGTTCAGTTGGGTCGCGCTCAACGCCGTGCCATAGGCGATGGGGGACGGTGCCGGCCAGGTGACGGTGGTTGCAGCCGGGCTCACCGAGACGGTTTGCGCGATTGGAGTAGCCGCGGCGTATCCGCCATTCCCGCCCTGGGTTGCCTGAATGGTGAGCGGTCCGGCGCCCGTGATCGTCAGCAGATTTCCGCTGACCGTCGCCGAACCGGCGATTACGTTGTAAGTCACTGGCAGGCCCGAGCTGGCGGTCGCGTTCAATGCAACCGGCGCTCCGCCGTAGACCTGCGGCAGTATGAGTGGGAAGGTTATAGTTTGGGTCGAGAGCAGGCCGCTTCCCGAGAGCCGAACTGTATGCACGCTGGCAGGATGGTTCAGCGAGTTATCGTTGAGAGTGAGCGTACCGGGCAAAACGCCGGCGCTGCCCGGGGCGAACACAACCGCAACCTGGCACTGGCCTGCGGATGCCACCTGGCTATGCGAGGCGCAATCCGTGTCGCCGGAAGCAACCTGAGCGAAGTTTGTGGCCAGCGCGAGATTCGAAATCGTCAACGGTTGATTACCGGCGTCGGAAACCGTAACTGTCTGGGCTGCACTTGTCGATCCCACGCTGGTGTTGCCGAAAATGAGCGGCGCGCTCTGCGTCCGATTCAATTGGTAAACGGCGTTGGTGTCCGACACGTATAAGTTTCCCGCTGCATCCAGGGCAATGCCCTGCGGATTACTCAGGCCGGCGATGGCCAGGCTCGACTGCACCGCGCCTCCGCCAGCCAGGCGCACGATCCGTGCGTTGCCCGAATCGGCGACGTAAACCGCTCCGGAAGCGTCGACCGCCACTCCGCTCGGATTGTTGAAGCCGCTGCCCATCGGGACCGGTGTTCGCCCTCCCGCCGGAAACTCGACTACCTGGTTGTTGCCCGCGACATAAAAATTTCCTGCCGAATCGATTGCGAGCCCCTGGGGACCAGTCCGGCCGGAGAGCATGATCGTCGGCGCTCCGCCGCCTGCAGGGAGTTCAAGCACATCGCCGGCGCCGACGTCGGCTATGTAAAGGTCTCCACTGCCATCCGTCGCCAGCGCACCGGGGGAAGCCAGTCCGGTGATTTTAAGAGCTGACATATCCGCAGGGTTTAAAGTCCCTTGTTCGTCGGGGACCATGACCACGCGAGCGTTCCCGGTGTCGGAGATGTACAGATCTCCCGCTCCATCCAACGCGATGGCGGTCGGATTGTTCAGGCCGGAGGCGATCAGCGTGTTCGGTGCAAAGCTGGCCGCCGCCAGTTCGATCACTTGGCTATTGGCATAATCCAGCACATACACGTTTCCAGTACCATCGATCGCCGCGCCGGCGGCCTGCCCGTTATTCGCCAGAGCGGCAATCGTGGACTGCGCGCCGGGATCGAAAGTCACCGCGCTGGATTGTCCCACTCCGTTTAAGTACCAGGTGGTAAGCGGCAGGCTGCTGCCCTGCGCAAAGAGCATCACGCCGCCGGAGCGGAGTCCCGGCGCCGAGGGCGTGAAACCCACATTCACCACGCAGCTCTGGCCGGCGGTGTACGTCCCTCCGGCGATGCAAGTGCTGCCGCCGCCGTCGGTGTAATCCAGATTTGCCGCGCCCGCCGTGAGTATGTTGACCGCCGACAAAGTCGTGTCCGCGGCAAAGCTATAGCTCAGGGCTTGGACGGGCGCTGCCGTGCCCACATTCACGGATCCGAAACTTCCCGCCGAATTCAGCAACGTCACGACGATCGCCGTCGAGGTTGAGCCACCATAGTTCACGTCCCCGGAATAAATTGCCGTGATGCTGTTCGCGCCCGGGGCGAGCTGTGATCCGCTGAGAGTGACCGTTGCGCTCGAATCCGTTGCGTCGATGGCGGAAACCGTAGCCGTGCCCAACAGAATGGCACCGGACATGAAATTCACGGTCTGCGTGGGCGCGGTGCCGCTCCCGGTCACCGATACCGTGGCCGTAAGTGTGGTCGTCTGATTCGGAGCGAGATTGCTCTGCTGCGACGTAATCGCGGCCGCGCTCGCTGCCTGTTGCAAGGTCAGGACTCCAGGCACGAACGAAGAGAAGCCGTAATTCGCCGCCGCCAGCGAGCCTTGTGAGATGACCACTGGATACGCGCCAGGCGCGGAGGTAGAGGACGCCGCCGTTCCCTCGCTGGGCATGCCGCTGGTGGCCGAGCTTTGCGTATCTCCATTTACGAAGCCGCTGATGGTGTAGGTTAACGGAGGCAGCGGCTGGCCGTAGGTGCCGTACGCACTGCCGGCAGCTACCGTCAGTCCCAATGGATTCACCTGCAGCGTGGTGCCGCCGCTTGACGACTTATAGTCGGTGCTGTCCGCCGGAGTAAAGCTTACCGATAGAGCCTGGCTTCCGGCGCCCAACAGAGTTCCGGCCGGAGGCGAATACACAAAAGCTCCCGCGCTCACCGGAGTGGCGGTTGCGTCCAGTTGAGCGGAGCCCAATGTCGTGCCGTATGTGATTGCCGCTGGATTGGGCCACACCACCGCGGTCGGTGTGGCATTCACCTGCAGCGCGACCGTGGCCTTGGCTGCGGTGTAATCGCTGCCGTCGTTCGGAGTGAACAAAACCGACAGAGTCTGGCTTCCGGTGGTGAGAACAGTGCCCGCCGGCGGCGAGTAGGCGAAGCTGCCGGGCACGTTGGCGGTGGCATTCAGTTGCGTGCCGCTGAGCGCTGTTCCATAGGGTATCGGAGCGGGCGCAGGCCAGCTTATTACCGGAGCAGAACGGTTGGACTTGCATTGCGCCACCATATCCGCCACCGTCGCGGTAACCGCGTTTACGCCTTGCGGAGTCACCGAAGTGTCCGTCCCCTCCGGCCCCGTACAGCCCGTGAGCGAGGTCAAAGCCCACGGCGTTGCCACCTGCTGTAGAAACAGATAAGACTGCGCTGCCGAGGGGTTCAAACCGTTGTTGCACACCCACGCGGACATACTGGTCCGGGGAAAACTTAGCGTTGCCCCCGGTTGCACGATGCTCTGGGCGGCTTCACTCGCCAGATCTGACGGGGTCGAGCCTCCCGCGGGCAGGCACTGCGTGTTGGTCCAAGTGCTAACGTTACTGGCTTCGAGGTTGTACCAGGGGTTGTCGACGAAAGGAACGCCATTGGTTGGGGTGACAGTCACCGGCGCCGCATACGGAACCTGGCATCCTTGCTTAATATCGGAAAACACCGGGCCGACCGTCAGTTCTACGTTATCGAAGTCAACCCCATACCAGGACATGGCGTATGCCACGGCCGCAGAACCGGCGGAGCTGCCGTGAGCGCAGTACGCTCCCGTGCTCTGCGAACGAAAATAACTCAGCATGGTCGCGGGGCGGCAGGCGCCGGTCAGGACGCTTCCGCCTTCCCAGTCCTGGTTGAATATGACCTGTACGAAGTTGAATCCGGCCTTGATGTAGGACGATGAGAAGTTCTCCTCTCCGGCGGTCCTGGTATCGCCGCTGCCGTCTACGAAAACGATGGTGCCGGCGGTCCCCGGGCCGCTTTCGCCCCAAATGGCGCCAACGTCAGGCATGTTGGGGCATGAAACCGTTGCGGAATAGCACTTGGCGCCGGCGGCAAAGCCCGAACCGCAGCTGATCGAGCTAACGTTTGAAACTTGACCAAGCGGAAGCTGGGCGGATGCGGTACTAGCCACAGCGAGAAAAGAAACGATCAAGAGCCTCTTCAACTCCGGACGCCTCCTGGTTTACCGGCGATCTAAGACAGCAGGCGACCTAAAACCACAAAAGAGGTTCACAGAGCATTCCCTTCGCGACGATATAAAACTGACGGTCGTGGCTCGACCGAGGGAGCCATCAATGTTTCGTAGCGCTTCCAACTGCCCCCCCACCCTAGACCTTCTGGCTTACCCTTGTTCTCGTTCGACTCCCTGGGCTGGATTGCTAAGAGCAATGTTTGCCGTCGTTTTGCTCCTGTCGGTATTGACCACCGGGGGTGTTCGCGGCACTTATTAGGAGGAAGAAAATTCAGCCTCGCTCACGCCCCGCTTATCAGTAACAATAAGTACGCCACTTTTCGCCAGGTCGTCAAGAAAAAACCGCAGGAAGGAACATCGTAATTCAGTGACCGTTCAACTTCGGACCAATGCAGTCTATACGAGTTTCCTGTAGTCACCCCGGAGGGGCGATCGTTTTGCGATCCGAATCGCTCAGCATAATTTTGGGGGCAATCAGACAGATCCGAGCGGCCTCGGGAGACAGGCATGTCAAGGGAAAGCAATAATGATAGGTAATCTTGTAAGTCCCCTGCGTAGCGACTTGAATCTGGTGGCGGCGGTTGGACTCGAACCAACGACCTACGGATTATGAGACCGTCGCTCTAGCCACCTGAGCTACGCCGCCACATTTTGTTCTTTTGTTCAGGAACTTGCTGCAATCCCGAGATCTACACCCGGCTTCCTGCAACTGCGTTGCGTTGCTCTCTGGGAAGGCAACATGGAGCATCTGCAGCGCAACCATATCACCAGGCATGGGGATGGTTCTAGGCCCTGATAAAGCAAATAAATTGTAAATGGTGGATCGAGTGAGCGCAATGATCGGCTAGCGGTTCAGTTTGAAAACAGAAACTTTACTTTGTGTTCCGGGAACACTCCCTGTCGGACTTGCATGTGAACTCGATCTCAAAGGGCGGGTTACTTTTCCGCGATCGGTGGCCGGCTTCCATTTTTCGAAATGCCACGATCGGGCGGGGCTAACGGAACCGCCCAAGAGCTTGCGCTCCCTGAAATTCTGGCGGTGAGTTTATTGTTCGGCCCTACGTCCCTAGCTTTGCCTAACCCTAGCAAGTTACAGAAAACGGAAGGCGAACCCGAGCTAGCTACCTGTAACTTACCGTGACATACTTGTAAACTTTCCCGACCTCGGCATACCCCTGATACAGCGCTTGGCGAGCTGACGGTCATTGCCCCCTGTCTCGACCTCACTCGGCCACTTTGCGAATTCGTTTCCTCAGTGGAGAAACTCTACGCCCAAAAAACCGATCAGAGTGCTCATCGTGGATGACCATGTGGTCGTGCGCGCAGGCTTTGGCAGTGTGCTACGCGGCGAAGCAGGCTTCACGGTGACGGGGTCGGTAGGCAGTGGCGAGGAGGCCTTGGTTTCACTGGCGCATTGCCCGGTCGAGGTCCTATTGCTGGACCTGCACATGCCCGGCATGAGCGGCATCGAGACACTAGTGGCCATGCGGAAGCTTACGAATCCGCCCAAGACGATCGTGCTCTCTAGCTTCGAACCTGATGAAGAGATTCTTACGGCGATTGAGACCGGGGCTCAGGGGTATCTCCGCAAAGACACCTCCACAAGCGAGATCGTCGAAGCCATTTATGCCGTGCATGCCGGCGGCAGCCACTTGCCATCCTGGGTGACGACGCGTATATCCCAACGCCGGCCCCGCTCGCGCCTCAGTCCGCGCGAAGTCGAGATTCTGGAAATGGTCGCCAAGGGACTTACTAATAAGGATATCGGGCGCGTAATCGGAGTCAGCCCCTTCACCGTGCGGAACCATGTGCGGCACATCATGGTGAAGCTGGAGGCGGGCGACCGCACCGAGGCCGCGACGGTCGCCATTCAGGAAGGAATTCTTACCCCGCATCATTCCTCCCATGACGGCGGAGACAACGACAGATGCACCGCGGGACAACCGGCAATTCCACTTCCGTGGATGCATGCCAAGTCTGGGCCTCGTGGCCTCGCGCGGAATACTTTCGGCGATTGAAAGTTGACCCGACCCCCGTTTCGGTGAACTCTTACCTCTGGTCTCTGGCCCGCGCTCGGGCTGCGATAAAATAGGCGTCTCTCATGGCTGATTCGAAGGACCGCCGCGAGTTTCTGAAGTCTCTCAGCCGAAGCGCTCTCGTCTTGAGCTTTGCCGATGTTTTAAGCCTAGCGGAGCCAACGTGGGCAAAACCTGTCAGCGCGCCGCAGCAAGTTGGTTCCGAGCCCTCTTACAACAACAGCCCCAGGCCGATGGCTCCGGGGCCGACCTCTCCCGTGATGAATACACCGCTTGGAGTCAGCTTCGTCGATGTGGCGACGGAATCCGGACTTAACGCGAAAACCATTTACGGCGCCGAGAACAAAAATAAATATCTTCTCGAAACTACAGGTTGCGGCGTGGCCTTTTACGATTACGATCAAGACGACTGGCTCGACATTTTTCTGGTGAACGGCTGGCGGCTTGAAGAGTTTCCCCATGGCGATGGTCCCACCTGCCATCTTTTCAAAAATAACCGCGATGGCACTTTTACTGACGTCACTCAGCGGGCTGGCCTGGCCCGCCGCGGTTGGGGACAAGCTTGTTGCGTGGGAGACTATGACAACGACGGTCACGACGACTTATTCGTGACTTACTACGGGCAGAATTCGTTATTCCATAATAATGGAGACGGTACCTTTACCGACGTTACGGTAAGAGCAGGGTTAACCCAAAACCGGACGCGCTGGAACTCGGGCTGCGCCTTTCTTGACTACGACCGCGACGGACACCTCGATCTGTTTGTGGCGAACTACATCGATCTCGATTTGAAGACGGCGCCGCTTCCGGAGTCGGGTCCTTGTACTTACAAAGGCATACTCGTAGCCTGCGGTCCTCCGGGCCTTCCCGGCGGAAGGAACATTCTTTACCGCAACAACGGTAATGGAGTTTTCAGCGATGTGTCAGAGAAAGCCGGAATCTGGAACACCGACGGCCAGTATGGCCTGGGAGTGTGCGTAGCCGATCTGGATAACGATGGCTGGCCTGACATCTATGTGGCCAACGATTCCAATGTATCGACTCTCTATCGAAATCAAAAAGATGGAACCTTTTTGGATGTGGCTATCGAAGCCGGTGCAGGTCTCTCACCCGATGGAAAGCCGCAAGCGGGCATGGGAGTTTCGATCGGAGACTACAATCACGACGGCAATCTCGATATAGTGAAAACGAATTTTGCGGGCGATACCGCTTCTCTCTATAAGAATTTGGGCAATGGAAGTTTCGATGACCAGACCTATCAATCTGGCCTCGGTCTCAACACGCGATATTTAATGTGGGGCGTCGGCTTCTTCGACATGGATAACGATGGCTGGCTGGACATTTTGATTGCGAATGGGCACGTCTATCCGGAGGTCAATAGTTCGAAGACGGAAGCTCCGTATGCCCAGCCTAAGTATCTCTATCGCAATTTGCGCGACGGCCGTTTTGAAGACGTAACTGCGAAGGGCGGACCTGGAATTACGGCTCCGGTGGCCGCGCGTGGCTGCTCCTTCGGAGATTACGACAACGATGGCGATCTCGATGTTGTGGTGAATTGCGTTAATTCCTTGCCCCAACTCCTCCGCTGCGACTCCCAACTGAAACGAAACTGGATCAAGATTAAGACCGTCGGAGTAAAGTCCAATCGCACGGGCATCGGCGCTCGTGTGCGAGTCGTAGCCAAGCCTGCTTTGCCCTCAGCGCCGATGGTGCAAGTAGATGAAGTCCGCAGCGGCAGCGGTTATTACTCGCAAAATGACCTGCGATTACACTTCGGTTTGGATCAGGCTACAGTCGTCGACCTTCTCGAAGTTCGTTGGCCTTCTGGGCAGTTGGATGTCTTCAGGAATCTGGCGGTCAACCGCATGTATGTTTTACAGGAAGGCAACAAACAACCTGCAGTAAGAGAACTCCCAACCTTCAGCAAGTCTAGGCCTTGATAAAACTAGAGAGGGTCTCACCAAAAGTAAGTTGCAATAACCCGAGGAGGCCCTGCCACGAAGTTAGTGACCGTGGTCTGCAGGACGACTTGCAGATTTTTTTTCTGCCAGTCCGCCGGAGCGTGCCGAAAGGCTTCTTCCAGATAATCGTGCCGGGAGATGAATTCGCCGGCGGCCTGCGTTCCAGCCGCGCCCAATCCGGCAGCCGCGATCAGAACTTGGCCCGTCTTCGCATCCAGCAACCGAGTGACAACCGCAAAGTCTTCCAGAATCTCTCCGTGTGGCCCCACCCCTCGGGAGCGAACCAGCCCCGCAGATCCTTGTTCCTGAATCTTAAGGTTGCCGTCCTGTTCGACAAACGCAAAGCGAAGGTTGGAAGTCATTTGTAGCGTCCACGGATTATTGAACGCGCCGACCATCACCGCGGGCGAATTGCGCAGGTCTTCGAAGGAGTAGTTTGAGCCAATGCGAACTTGACTCGGCTTATTAATGTGATCGAAGAGGGCCGAAAGTCTGGCCGCAAGGTAGACATCTCCTACCGCCACACCGTATTCGTGATAAAGGAGTAAGTCTCCCCACACCAGCTTTTCCTTCGGATCCAATGGAAGTGGCTGATCGTATCTTTCCACTTCGGTTTGGAATGTGCCCGGGTGAGTTCGTGAGTATCTTTGATAAAGATCGAGCGACGGACGGTAGAACACCGGTTTAGCCAGACAGATTAGGACTGGCTGGGAGGTGGCGAAGACCGGAGACCAGAATTGCTCCAATGAGGACTGCTTGGGCGTTCGGATAGGAGATTTTTCTGCCAAGCCTGCGAGAAGTAAAAGTACGGCCGCGACCGCGGCAAACGTTTGCCAGGAGAATCTGCGATTCCTCCCGCGCGAACCATCCGTCTTGATGTCCAAGGCCGGCGCCGTTTCCCAACGAAATTCTGGAGCGTATGAACCATGGGGCAGTTCGATTCGAACCGGCGAGGGAGCGGATGCAGAATAATAGTATTGTTCGAGCCTTCTGCGAACCTCTCCTGCTTGCACCCGAACGACCGAGTCGTCGGATGTCGCATAGTCCGCCTTGCGGCGAAATATCTCGATACCGATCATTCGCTCTTTAAGAAATTCGTCGCGGCCTTCCAGCTTATGTTGAACCACATAGGCGAGGAATTGCTTGCCTCGCGCACTGTTCCGGAAGGGATGGCTGTCAAGGATATTGCGGAGTTCCCTCAGGATCGCCGCTTTCTCGGCGTCGCTGAATGCGGTGATTCGGTGCGAACCTGTAATGAGCGGTTCCGCAATCGTAGCCATGGCCCGTACCTCCCGGTGTTACCGCGGCCGCCTCATCTCGTATCGCGTGTTGAAGCCGCGCTGTGAGACTACTTGTCCAGCCGGGGTGGACGTTACCGCCAAGTGAAAAGTATTGTCAAGAAATGTTTTCCCATAGAGCCCAAGGCGGAGCCGAAAAGCGTCAACCATCTGGTGAGGTTTCAACGACTTGCAGGAGTATCGCGGGTAACAATCCCCGGGGGGCATGGGGCCCTCTGCATTTTGCTTTGTAAAACGTTTAGGGCGCCCACGCAAGCACGGTTACGATCACGGGCAAGCGACGTTTCGCAATGGGGAACGCCGCTCGGTTCGGCGGCTCACGGAAGATGTATCCCTAGTCTACTCTCGGCGTAGGTTGATCATGGTGCTTGCACTGAAACCTGTTTACCTTCGTAGTTCACGATCTTGTCGGGTCTGGCTTCGACCGCTTCGCCCACGCCGTGGCCGGCAGACACCCAAACTATCTTGAATACGATTTGCCTGGGCATGCTCGCATATTGGCCTTGGCGCTCTCCAATCGTGAGGGTCTTGTCGGCCTCTGACCATTTGAGGGGAATAAGTGTGTGCGCGCCCTTCTCGTAGTTGTAGCTGTCGCCCTCATCTTGATACACGTCGAACTTACCGTCGGCGCCCCGGAAAATTCGCAGCTCAATCGGTCCCTCCGGTTTCTCGTCCGCATATTCAATCTCAGGGCCCAGGGGAACGATAGAGCCTGCGCGCACCAATAGAGGAATACGGTCGATCGGAGCCTCTGCGTCTATCTCCTGAGATCCCTTGAAGGTTGCGCCAGACCAGAAGTCGTACCAGATCGGGGACTCCGGCAGATAAACCTCGCGGTGCGTAGCATTTTGCTCAAGCACCGGACTCACTAAGAGCGCAGGCCCAAACATAAATTGATCCCCGATGTTCCAAGTCTTTGGGTCGGCACGCCAATCCATCACAAGGGGCCTTTGGATGGTGTAGTCCTGATCGCTTACCTTCCATGCGAGAGAGTATAGGTAGGGCACGAGGCGATAGCGCAGCTTGTCATACTTGAGAAGGATCGGCTCCACTTTTGCATAGGTCCACATCTCATTATGCGCGCGGTGACCGTGAGTGCGGAAGATTGGACAAAACGTACCGAACTCGAACCAGCGCGTATAGAGTTCTTCGTAGGCGGGGTCATCCGGCGGGCGATCAAAGGGCTGATGGTAACCTCCGATGTCGGTCGTCCAGTAAGGAAATCCAGAGAGGGCGAAGTTAAGACCGGCTGGCACCTGATGGCTTAGCGCCCAGTAAGTGCTATACACATCGCCGGACCAGATGGTTGCGCCTACGCGCTGCTGGCCGAGAAAAGCCGAGCGCGTCAGCAGGAAAACTCGCTTCTGATCGGTTCTCGCCCGCCAATGCTCCTGCACTCCAGCGGTGTGCATGAAGGGAAAGATATTGGTAAAGCGAGCGCCATTGCCGATGGCAAGAGTTTTGTCGCGGAGACTCGCGTCTCCGGAATGCGGCCAGTATTCCTCCGGCTCCGAACTGTCCAGCCAGAAGGCATCCCAACCTTGCAAAAACAGTTTTCCCGGCAGATCCTCCCAGAAAACGTCGCGTCCCTTCGGATTCGTAGGGTCGTAAATGTGAGCATTGGGTACGTCCAGGTGCTTCGCCGTGACTTCCTGAAAAGTCTGCGATTGCGCATCGAGCAAGGCCCAAACAGAGATCATCGCGTGCACATGCTCATCGTGCAAAGTCTTCAATTCCGCGGGAACATCCGTATAGTTGGCATTAAAGATGGGGTCGCCTTCCGTCTTCCACCAATACCAATCCTGCACGATGGCATCGAGTGGAATGCGCTCTTGACGGTAGCGATGCGCTACCTCGAGTATCTCGTCCTGCGACATGTACCGGTCTTTGGATTGGAAAAAACCGTAAGCCCACTTCGGCAGCATCGGCGTATGGCCGGTCAGATTCCGGTAGCCGTGGATGATCTGATCCATCTCCGGCCCATAGATGAAGTAGTAATCGACCGC
>Ga0116113_1000114_pt1 | contig 19684 bp, 14 predicted proteins | sample June2015DPH_10_2_FD_89788 | JGI IMG/M metagenome (GOLD analysis project Ga0116113, IMG submission 89788) | Peatland microbial communities from SPRUCE experiment site at the Marcell Experimental Forest, Minnesota, USA - June2015DPH_10_10 | ecosystem: Environmental > Terrestrial > Soil > Wetlands... | reverse complement strand
TCATCGCTCTCGGTGAAGCGAATCGCCGCTCCATCGTGCGAACGAAGTGGGCCGAGGAGCAACTGCGAGAAGCACATGACGAATTGGAGCGCAAGGTTCAGGAACGAACCGCGGACTTGAAGACGGCGAACGACAGCCTGCGCGAACTTTCAAGCCGCCTGCAGCAGATGCGCGACGAAGAGCGGCGCCAAATTGCAAGAGAGCTACATGACAGCGTGGGCCAACTGCTTGCCGCTCTGAGCATGAATATCGCGGTCGTGCAGCGTCAGTCCAACCAACTCGATTCGGCGGGAGCCCGAGCCGTCTCCGAAAATGCCGCTATGGTGGAGCAAATCAGCCGGGAAATTCGCACTATCTCCCATCTGCTTCATCCCCCATTGCTCGATGCCGCTGGGCTCGCATCCGCGCTTCGCTGGTATGTGGATGGGTTCTCCGAGCGCAGTAAGATCAAGGTCGATGTGGATATCCCAGAGGAGTTTGGCCGTCTTTCCGACGAAATGGAAATCGCAATTTTTCGGATGGTCCAGGAGTGCCTCACGAATATTCATCGCCATTCAGGAGGGGCTGCGGCGACGATACGTGTCCGTGAAGAAGATCACCGCCTTCGCGTTGAAATTCAAGACCAGGGCAAAGGTATACCCCAGGAAAAACAGGTGGAACTCAGCTCTTCGGCTCGAACCGGTGTAGGCTTTCGCGGCATGCGCGAGCGTCTGAGGCAACTGGGCGGAATTCTCGAAATTCAGTCGGATGGGACAGGCACCGCGGTCATCGCCACGTTGCCACTTCAACCCTCGGTGGCCGGCGGTGAGCAAGAATCAAGGACAACCGGGACTTAGTCGCATTCTCACCCTAACCAGAATCAAACCTGCTGCTCATTTCCCCGTGATTAAACTCCTTCCGCGTTTTTCTCTAAACATAAGGTGATTCCGGTATGTTCCGGAGACGCTCTGCCTCACTAAGCTTAAAAGTATGTCAATTAGGAAGCGACTTCTATGCGTCTGTTGAGTGCCCGGCTTATTGTTTCCCTCATTGTCGGCATCACACTGGTATCTCTCGGCTTTTCTTACTATGAAGTGGTAGGAGAAAAACGTTCCTTGCGCAACGATCTGGAACGTCGTGCAGAGGTGCTCGGTGAAAGCGTAGCAGGGAATGTTGAGAAGTCGTGGGAGGCTGGGTCAGAGCGCGGGCTGCAGCGGTTGGTACAGCGCTTCGGCAATCGCGAACATCTGTTAGGCGTTGCCGTTTACGATCGCCAGGGAAAAAAGATGGCGATCACTTCCGAGTTAGGGCAACTTCTTACGACGACACCGCCGGAAGTGACCAAAGCCATGGCGGAGGGCCACGGCGAGAGTTCATTCGTGCGTGTGGGCAAGACTCCGGCGCAGATTTTCGCGCTGCCACTCCACCGCCAGGATCAAGTTGTGGGTGGGCTCGCGGTGGTGCATGACGCTACCTACATCCGCGCACAAAGCCTTCGCGTCTGGCGCGCGGCCTTCTTAAGAGTACTCGTTCAGGTTTTCCTTATTGTTCTCATCACGCTGCTGATTGTGCGTTGGAGCATCGCCGGTCCCATCGCGCGGGCTGCGCAGTGGATGCGCGCGCTTCGCACGGGCAGAATTTCATCGCGCCAGCAAATGCCCGACCTGGATATCTTCAGGCCGCTGGCGTGGGAAGTAGCCACGCTGGCGGAAAGCCTGAGCCAGGCCCGCAGCGCGGCAGAAAATGAAGCCCGTTTGCGCGAAGCCTCAGAATCCATGTGGACGGCGGATCGGCTAGCGGTGCAAATCCAGACCCGTCTGGGAGGCAGCCGCTTGTTTGTCGTGTCAAATCGCGAGCCTTACATGCACCAGCACAATGGCAAATCCATCGATGTGGTTGTGCCGCCAAGCGGCCTCGTGAGCGCTCTGGCGCCGGTGCTTAATGCCTGCGACGGAACCTGGATCGCGCACGGTAGCGGGGACGCCGACTCCGAAGTTGTCGATGCGCATGATCGCTTGCGCGTTCCGCCCGATGACCCTCGTTACACGTTGCGCCGGTTGTGGCTGAGCAAGGAGGAGGAAGAAGGTTACTACTACGGGTTTGCCAACGAAGGCTTGTGGCCGCTTTGCCACATCGCTCATACCCGTCCTCTATTCCAGGCGCAGGACTGGCAGCACTATCAGGATGTCAATCGAAAATTCACTGCTGCCCTGCTCGAAGAAATTGAGGACACCCCCAATCCGGTGGTACTCGTTCAGGACTACCACTTTGCGCTGTTGCCCCGGATGATCAAAGAAAAAAGGCCAGACGCGCGCGTGGCAATTTTCTGGCACATTCCGTGGCCAAACCCGGAAGCCTTTGCCATCTGCCCATGGCAGCGCCAATTAGTGGACGGATTATTAGGAGCGGATCTTATCGGCTTCCACATCCAATCGCATTGCAACAACTTCCTGCAAACGGTGGATCGGACTCTGGAGTCACGCGTGGACTGGGAACACTTTTCCGTTTTGCGCCAAAGCCATCGCACCATGGTTCGGCCTTTCCCTATCAGCGTTGACCTCACGGATGATGAATCCATCGAAAGCGACCGCCACGGAGTCAACTACCTCGAGCGCTCGGCCTTGATGCATAACCTTGGCGTGGAGGCTGAGTTCATGGGCATCGGCGTCGATCGCGTCGACTATACGAAGGGAATCCCTGAGCGCTTCTGCGCGATCGAACGGTTTCTCGAAAAGTATCCCAAGTATCAAGGCAAATTTACTTTTGTGCAGATCGGCGCGCCCAGCCGCACTCACATAAAGCGTTATCACGACCTGCTGGCCGAGGTCGAAGCCGAAGCGGAACGAATCAATTGGCGATTTCAGACAGGGAAGTGGAAGCCCATCATCTTTCTTAAACGGCAGCATAACCACCAGGAGATTGAGCGTTACTACTCCGCCGCCGATCTTTGCCTGGTAACGTCTTTACCCGACGGCATGAACCTGGTCGCGAAAGAGTTTATCGCCGCGCGGCGCGACGAGCGTGGAGTATTGATCTTGAGCCAATTTACCGGCGCAGCCCGCGAATTGCGCGATGCCTTGCTGGTGAACCCCTACAATATCGATCAGACTGCCGAAGCGATTCGAGCTGCGCTGGAAATGGAACCGGAAGAAAAGCAGTTACGCATGCACCGCATGCGCAGAAACGTTAAAGAACACAATATCTACCGCTGGGCGGGGAGTCTGATCACCGAACTCTGCGAGCTGAGGCTCGATGCGGATCGCGATCGAGAGAGATTTCGTGGGAATGTGGCCGTTGCCTGATGCACCGAGAGGACGCTCAACTGCACACCTGCGAACGATCGACTGATTGGAGTCAGAAGTCTTTTTGCTCGCGTATCTCGAGATATCGATCTCAGTGATTTCTGATGACGGCGCGCAAGGCTCATGGCCGCATTGCAATTGGACCTTGCTCTCCACTCTTTGGAATCGTCGCCCCGGGATCTGCCGCGATGGTGACCTCTACCTCGGCGCCCTTCTTAAGGCGTACTTTTTCGCCATTCTCGTCAGTGAGAGAGTTCTCGATGCGAAGCTCTCGATAGAGGTGATCGGCCCCTTCGACGGCGATCTGAGCCTTTTCTGGGACGCTCGGAGCCGGAGACTGGATAATCTTTTCGACCGTCCCCGTGAGAGTGGTGCTTGGTTTATCGCTCCCTGGTTTATCGCTCATAGATCGTTCCTCATTTCCGTTCCGTAGTCTAACAGCTTGCTAATGCTTCGACCCCGCGTCTGCGTCTCCCGCCATGTTTTCGTGCTCGCCTTTGTGGCCGAACTCCAAACCGATGTGCGGCTCCGATTCCGTGCCAGTAATTCGAATGGGTACTTCTGTCCCAACTCCGTCTTTGCTGAAGATCGGATCGACCGGTTTCAACAGAATCGACTTCCAGCCGGTTGTCATTTGCGAAAGCTTTGCGTCCAGCATCGCCTTTCCATGAAAGTTGAACTGTCTTCCATCCAGCCCATAGTCGCCGGCCATATCGATGTGCGTTCCCGGAATAAGAAAATGAAGCAAAGAAAAAGACAGCAATCCGTTTTTTAGAGTGAACACTCCTTCCAAATCGGCCGGCACATCCTCGCCCGCGTATTCCTTCGCTTCCTTAATCTTTCCCTGGGTGCGAATGCTCAGCGAATCAAGTTTCTCCCGCACTTTCTCGTTGGTGAACTCCGCCTGTGGCACATGAAAAGTGCCTGCCAATTTTAATCTGTCGGCCACACTGGCGTCACCCGGAACAAGGCTCAGTTTCGTCTTCATTTGCACCGCCCCGGTCATCACGGGCGTGTCTGTGCGCACGCCCAGCTTGAGCAAGTCTTCAATCCGAGCCCGGTCCAGCACGACGTCGAGTTCTATGTCGTGACCCTTTGCATTCTTCATGCGGACCACGGATCCCTTCGCCGTAAAAGACGTATGAAGAAACGTTGCATTCACTTGCCGGAGCTGTGTGTCACCGTTGGTGCCGTCAACAATGGCATGGAACTCGGTGTGCAGCGCCACGGGGTGTCCGCTCGTCGCAATTTGAAAGTCCGGCGTATCGGTCGTTCCATGTACGGTGATGTCGCTCAGAGTTCCAGAGTAATTGCCGGTAGATGAGAGCGTTCCTCCAATGCCCTTGATCGTGCTGAGATCCGCATTGCTGAAGGAATAGTCCCCTTGCACCGGCGTATCCCGCGGACTGTCTTGTTGCCATGGGCCAAACAGTCCGGTCGATTGAATGTCCCCCACAGGCTTCGGATTCACCAGGGTCGCATTAAACTGGAAGGGCTGGCCCTGGCCTATATCCTTCATCTTCACGTTTGAGATGGCAAATTCCAGCGGCTGCTTGTCCGGGTTTGGATGGTTAATCACCAGCTTTGTGTTCTCGCAGACAAATTCGTCCACGAAAATGGTCATCTTCGGTGACCTCGAACCCATGCTTGTGATTTGCTGGCGATCGTCCTTGGGCGGAATGTTTAGCTCCAGGCCTTTCACATACACAGTCTCAACGTGCATCGGAGAACGAAACAGGCTCCGCAATGAGCTTTGAAAGCTGAATTGCTCGGCCGCAATCAGCGGCTGGATCCCCGGTTCGTAAGGATTCGGATCCGTCTTGCCAAAAATCTTCAGCCCATTTCCCGAAACCTGGATTCCGTGCACCACGGAAACTTGAAAACTCTTCAGCTCCACTTTGCCGCCGAAGCGATTCGATAAAGTACCGATAACCCGAGCTCGAACAATCGGCTGAGCTCGCTCCATCACCAACCGGGCAGCAACTCCAGCGCTAACCAGAAAAATGACGGCGATCAAGCCGACCCACTTCCAGCCGCTCGCCATGCGCTTATTCTCTCGAGTTCGGGAAGCCTGCATAGTCTCCACCTCAACATCTGCGCACACATCAACTTACTTTATAAACCGTAACCCTGAACGGATTCTTGAATGCTCATCGCCGATTTCAGGTGCCCGGGTTCGATGCCGAACCTCGCATAGGGGTTTGGATGCGGCGGTTTTCAACCGGAGACTACAGCAAACAACTTAGACGGCTGATTGTGCTGCTCTGACCAGGACTAGAACTTCCGAGTGTAAGAAGCAGAAATTTCGCTTGGGAGAAATACAGTGTTTCTGGTATGTTAACTACACTGTTCAACGGATCGATTCATCGAAGACGTCCTTGAGTACCGACTTGGGTCGGTTTCAAGGACATGAGGTCAAACTCCGTCGAACCTAGCTTCACACGCCACTTCTTTAGGAAACCTCCAAGCGCCCGCTCGCGCTAGGGCAGTTCGCACGTAGTTCAATAGTAAATAAAAACCTTACTTGGAGACGTGCTTCATGCAGAAGAGTCTGTTGCTGAGCGTGTGCCTCTTGTTTGCCGTCGGTGTTTCCGCCGCATCTACCGGCGTTACCGTCACAAGCCCCGCGAATGGTTCCACGGTTCAAGGATCCGTGTCCTTTGTTGCATCGGCGACCACCTCGTGTTCAGGGGGAGTCGCCTCCATGGGCATCTACACAGCGCCCGGGGTCTTAGCCTACGTGGCGAACGGATCCAGCTTGAATACCAGCCTGAGCCTGAGCGCCGGAACCTATAACACCACGGTCGAAGAGTGGGACTACTGCGGCGGCGCGTCCACGAAGGCGGTCACCGTTACGGTCAGCAGCAGTCAGGCAGGCGTGACTATCACCTCGCCCACCAACAATGGCAATCCGGGCTCTCCCGTAAATTTCATTGCCTCCGCGAGCTCCACGTGCTCCAAGGGAGTCGCTTCCATGGGCATTTATACCGCTCCTTATCAACTGGCTTACGTCGGAAACGGAGCGAGTCTCAACACCAACCTCTCGTTGAGCGCAGGAACCTACAACGCAACCGTAACCGAATGGGATAATTGCGGCGGCGCCAGCTCTACCCCCGTCACTTTCACGGTAAGCAGCGGCGGCAGTGGCAGCGGCGGTGGCAGTGGTTCCGGCGGTTCTTCTTTCACCAACCTGCAACATAGCGGCGGATGGGATGAATACGGTCAGATTGCTCCGACCTACGTCGACTGTTCTCCTTCGCCTTGTGACGGCATCACTTTCTCTATGGAGCAGAACATCAAGTCGCCTTCGATGAGCGGAGAAGCCACCGAATACAACCTCGGCTCAGACAAAGACATCGCTTACGGCGACGGCCTCTGGAACAATCATCTCATCGGCTCACAATCTTCTCAAGGCATGCCCGATAGCGGTCACGACGAGGTGAACACCTACCACAACTTCACCTACGACGTTTACTTTTACGGAAGCAACCTCGGCCTATCGCAGGCGCTGGAATTCGACGTCAATCAGTTTTTCGATAGCATGGGTTTCATTTTTGGGCACGAGTGCCGTGTCGCGGCCGGCAATGAGTGGGATGTCTGGGACAATGTTAGCGCGAAATGGGTCCCGACTGGCATTGCCTGCAATCCCATTGACAACGAGTGGAACCACCTCACCATCAAGGTCGAGCGCACCACCAGTAATCAAATGACCTATCAATCCATCGAACTCAATGGCGTGACCAGCACCCTCAATTGGACCTACGGCCACGGTTCTGCGCCATCCAGTTGGTGGGGCATTACCATCAACTACCAGATGGATGGAAATAACAAGCAATCGCCTTACTCCGTCTACCTCGATGAATTAACCTTCACGTACCAGTGAGCATGCTGATCCCATAAAAAATGCGGATCCGGAGAACCCGGATCCGCGTAAAGTTTAGAGCCAGCGCTAGATTATTAGCGCGGGTTGCTCCCGCCGGAGGCAGTCGGCGAGCAAGGCTTGCCTGTAGTCGACGTCCCTGGCGTCGCAGAATTTCCCTGCTTATTTCCTGAGGTCGAGGGCGACGAACCTGAATTGTTGGACGAACCCGAATTGTTAGATCCAGCATCCGGAGTCGAGCCGCTGCCCGGCAAAGTTCCGCAAGGCGATCCGCTTGGCGTAGTTCCAGGTGTGTTGGACGTATTCGGATTCACCGTCGATGGCGTGGTGTTGCTGCCCGGAGTCGCCGGGTTCGTCGAGTTTGATCCGGGCACAGTCGATGGCGCGGTTGGTGGTTTCGTTGAGCCAGTCTGCGGCTTTACGGAACCGGTCTGTGGCGCTGTGTTCGGCGCCGGCGTTGCTGAACTCGGAGCCTGGCTTTGACCTGCCGATCCACCCGGCGCTGCTCCGCCGCCAGCAGACCCACTTTGTGCCACAACCCACGTGGCGCAAAACAAAAGCACTGAGAGTATAGAAAGTTTTCTTGCGGACATTAACGAAGCCTCCAGTAATGAATTTTGGTGCGTGCCCCGCGCCCATTGCTGCTGGTTCAAAGATCTAATCCCAGTCTGCGCGTCCCCCTAAACCAAACCCATCGAGAGGATGCCGTAGCCTACCGTAAAGAATCTGGTATCCTCCGTTTTCTATTCCCACGCGTTTGGCACCGACCGCAGATTTCAAAGAATTAAAAATTCAACGCAGGCACGAACCCACTACCGCCGAGGTCCTGCGGCAGGAACTGGAGCCATGCGCTGCTGCAAATGCTGCGTTTGGGCTGTGTGCCTTTGCTGTAGTGCCTGTGTCTGTTGCTGGTGCTTCTGCTCCAACTGCTGCGTCCCGGCATCGTTACCTTTTTGCTTGGCCAGTTGCGCGTGTTCTTTATCTTGCTGCTGTTGAAGTTTCCGCCGTTCCTTATCTTGCTGAGCAGCCAGCTTCTGCTGCTGTTGCTGGTATTTCTTGTCCTGTTTAGGATTTCCGGTATTCGGCGCGGCAGGCCGCTCGGCTGGCGGAAGATCTTTCGGATGGATTGCCGTGTTCGCCGCACCAGCCTCAGGACGCGCCGCACCCGCGCCGCGATTGTCCGGCGCTTTATAAGGCGCTCCCGCATCCTTCGCTTCTACAACGCCGCGGCCGCTGAAATCTCCCGGGCGTGACGTGGCTGCAATCGGCGGCTTTCCGTGGTTCGCCGAAGCACGAAGCTGCGGATTGCCGCGCGCCGCCGCCACGTGCTGAGTTTGAGCGGCTACCGGCGGAACGTGTCTCCCCTGTGCCGCCGCCTCTTCTTGCGGCGTGGGACGTGCGTCGATTCCTCCGTTGCCTCCGTTGTAGCTCACGCGATTCACAGTGTTGTTGACTACCGTCTCGTTGTAAACGTTGTGAATATCGGTCACGTTCACGTTCATCACCGCGCGGTTATAGAAAAAGTGTCCGCCATCCCAACGTCCGCCTGAAAAACCCACACCGAAGTAGCCAAATCCATAGTTGATGCCGCCATAAAAACCTATAGTCGGACCCCAGAAGCCCTCATGCCAAAGGAATGCTTCGCCACCCCAGCCCCACCAGCCCGGGGTCCACAGAAATCCGACTTCCGGAGCGAGCACCCATGTACCCGGTACCCAGTAATAATCGGCAATATCGTCGTCCCAATACCAGTACCCCGGCGTCCACAGATAACCATCGCCAGGACAAATGGGCTGCTCATACACCGGAATTGCTGGGGGACCAACAGTGATCGCTAATCTGAATTGCCCGAAGGATGCGGCCGTCAGGGCTAGCATGACGAGGACTAGGGATATTGAACGAAGAGCCAGCGAGCGAACAGAGAAGTTGGTATTCATTGTGTTTCCTCTTGCCGAATCATCCTTCGCTTGCCCGATAACTCTCTGCTGCTGCGGGTTGCGCGGACTGATAAGGCCAGATACGAGCAACGGCATCAGAAAGCCTAGAGAGCCACCCCAAACCTGCCTATACAGTGGATTACTTAGCCAAGGCTTGCCCAGGCTGTATGTATTTCATTCGGGTCAAATCTCATGCTGCCTTCCTACATCATGCTGATCCGGATGTAGCGTCGCAGGTCCGGAAGTGCGGTCAAGAATACATAGCCGACGAACAGCAAAGATGCTGCGCCTACTATCTTCGTTAATGTTGCTGCGGATTTGTTCACAGTGCCTCCTTGTTTATTGAGCTCTTTTCGAGAGCAACTTTTGGATGTCTTTCGCGTTAGAGAGGTAGCCAGGAATCGCGAAGAAGAAGCGGTCGCATGGAATGGGAAGGGCACGAATTCATCAGTGCCCTTAAGTCTTTGAGAGTGAACGGCGCTTTGGCGACCGTGATTTCCCGTAATGGGACGGTGATTAGCCCACTGCTTTATTTCCCGGCAACTATCCGCAGACCTGGGTTAATGGATACAAAGGCGAAAACGCGGCAGAGTGGAGCTACGCCGGCGGCAACAGCATCCCCTTTTCCAGATGCCGCGTGACGTGCGCATACGAGGCCGCATGCGGGTCGTGCGTCACCATCACAATCGTCTTGTGGAAGTCTTCATTCAGTCGTTTCAGAATTTCCAACACTTCGGTCGCCGAGTGACTATCTAAATCTCCCGTAGGCTCATCCGCCAGCAGAAGCGTAGGATCGCTCACAATCGCGCGGGCAATCGCAACCCGTTGTTCCTGTCCGCCTGAAAGCTGCTTGGGAAGATGGTTGACGCGTTCTTCCAATCCCACGAGCTTCAACGCAGTCAAAACGTGGTCGCGCCTTTGCTGCGCGTTGAGTTTGGTCAGCAACAGCGGCAGTTCCACATTTTCAAACGCCGTCAGCACCGGAATCAGGTTAAATGTCTGGAAGACGTACCCGATGTGCTCGTTGCGCCAGTGCGCCGCCTGCGAGTCGCTGAACTGAAAAACGTTCTGATTCTGCACCAGCAATTCGCCGGAGGTCGGCCGGTCAATGGCCGCGATCATATTCAGCAGCGTGGTCTTGCCCGAGCCCGAAGGCCCCATCAACGCCATGAATTCGCCCGCCGCAATGTCAATTGAGACATCGTCAAGAGCCGTCACTTGAAACGCCTCGCGCTTGAAAATCTTGCTGACATTTCGCGCCTGCACAACTTTAGTTCCGGTAGCAATTTTGTTTTCCATAACTGTGCTCATGATTACTGCCCCTTGATTTTAATTGTGTCTCCGTCTTTCAGATCCGGCGGCCCTTTGCTGATTACGCTTTCACCGCCCACCAGTCCGTCCACGAGAAAGCCGTCGCTACGCTGGCTCAGCACGTGAATCTCCCGCATGCGAGCCTTGCCATCGAAGGCTAGAAATACGACCTTCTTGCCGTCGTGATCCCGCACCGCAGTAGCCGGCACAAACGCTCCTGCCGGTTGCGTACTCGTGGATTTCTGCTCGTCCGCCAGAAACTTCACCGTGGCATTCATCTCCGGCCGCAGATAATCATCCGGATTCAGCACCTGCACCTTCACCTGCACGGTCGCCTTCTGCCGGTTGGCCTCAGGCGAGATTTGCGCAATCTCACCGTTGTACTTGCGATCGGGATAGGCGTCGGTGGTGACGATCCCTTTTTGTTTAGGCCCCAGCCGCGCGAAGTCCGCCTGCGCAATGTCGAGCTCAACTTGAAGGTCGTTTAAGTCCGCCAGCGACACTACAGATCCCTGCGGCCCGCCAGCCGCGGCGCTGGCGAACTGCGCAGTGATCAGTTCACCTTTCTCGGCCGTGCGGTCGAGAATCGTTCCGGTGACCGGCGCCCGGATCACAGTAGCGTCGAGCTGTGACTTGGCATAATCCAACTGGCCTTGCGCTTGCGCCACCGATCCGCGCGCACGCGCGATTTCTTCCGCGCGCGGTCCAATCTTCATAAGCTGAGAAGCTTTTTCCAGAGAATTCACTCTCTGCTGGTCCGCTTCGAACTTTGCCGTAGCATCGTCCATCACTTGCCGCGAAACCACCCCGGCAGATGAGAGTTGCTTCGTGCGATCCAGAGTCAGCTTGTCATCGACCAAAGTCGCGCGGGCTTCGTCAAGATTATGTTGCGCCTGCTGAATTTCTTCCGGCCTCTACCCGTGCTCAAGCTCGTCGAGATAAGCGCGAGCGTTATCGAGCGATCCCTTCGCTTGATTGTATGAAGCGCGAAACTCCTCATCTTCCAGTCGGACCAGAACCTGTCCCTCTTTAACTTTGTCGCCCTTCTCCACGCCAATCCAGGCCAGGCGTCCAGTGACTTTGGAATTCACATTGATGGTGTGATGAGCCACAATGTACCCGGTAGCCGAAAGCACCGTGCCGCCCACATCGCTGCTCTCCGCGGAAGCGCGTGTCACCTCAACCTCCGGCACGTCGCGAGAAAGCAACCGGTAGGCAAGAACGGACAAGCTCAACACGGCGACGACAACGATCCCAATAACAATGTAGCGGCGCGCCCACCGCGGCGGTTCCCCAGTGCTCGCGCTGCGCGCCGAGCGGTCGATCCGCAAGCTCTGCAAGTCTTCGTGTTTTGCATCAATCGGCATAAGAATCCAAACGGCTCCCGCCTTCCGGCTTTCGGCGTCCGGATAAAATCTCCTGGCCCAAAGCCCGAAGCCCGAAGCCGCTTTTGTACTTGTCCAGTCTCATAAAAGCTCGATCACCCTCGCAGCGCCGTAAGAATATTCTGCCGCGCCGCGTGCCACGCCGGAGCGAATCCGCCCACCAATCCCATGACCAGCGCGAATCCAATTGCAGCCGTAGCAACCGCCCACGTAATCTGCAGGCTGAACACAACTTCGCTAAAAGTCACCTGGTTCGAAGTTCCCGTCTGCATTCCATTGAAGGGCAGCATCAGCAGAATTCCCACCACCGCGCCCAACAAAGCCAGCATCAGAGATTCCAAAACAAAAGATGTCAGAATCGATCGACGCGAGAATCCCAGCACTCGCAAAGTTGCGATTTCGCGCCCGCGATACGCCACTGCCGCATACATCGTATTCATCGCCGCAAAACTCGACCCAATGGCCATGATGACGGCAACCACAATGCCAATGAACTTGATCGGACCTCCGGAACTGGTTTGCTTCGCGTAGTAATCCGTCTCCAGCACGCCCTCAAGCTTAAGCCGCTGGTCATCACTCACCCGCTTGGTGAGGGCGTCCGCGGATATCGCATCCGTGGCGGCCAGGTACGCGGAAGAATATCCGCCCTGCCGGTCGAAGTCCGTGGCCATCTGATTCACATCGCCCCACACCTCTGATTCATAGGCCGAACCGCCTGCGTCAAATACGCCAACCACATTCCACGATCCTTTGCCGAACTCCATCGTGTCCCCAATGTTGGCATGCGAAAAGCGCGAACGGATGGATCTACTCACCACAACCTCGCGCTGCCCCGGCTGGAACCAGCGTCCATCAATCAATTTCGCGCTTGGCCGAAGCTCTAGACCATCGGGCATCATGCCGCGCACCGTAACGTTCACTTCTCCCGTGCCATCCTTGCGCGGCAGCACGATCACCACCACCAACTCGCCAGATGCCATCGGCTCGCCATGGCTGTCCTTAGCGATTCCGGGCAGAACCCTGAGCGTAGGAAAAAGCGAAGCATCAAAGCCGCCCGACAATTCCGCCTCCGACCCTTTGCGCAGCACCAGCACGTTCTGCGAATTCCCGCTGGAAACGAAAGCCTTCTTAAGGCCTGCCAGCAAAGCCATCAGGAAAATCGCCGTGGTAACGGTCAGCGCAATCCCCAGCGCAGTCATGATGGTAAGCCCTTTGCGAAGCTTCAAGTTCCGAATGTTGTAACGGATAGGTATCGCCATAAATAATTCCAATCCCGGTATAGCTGCCTGGTAGCGCATCCCGTAGCGCCGGAAAAATCCCGTCGCTGCGGCCCTCGCTTCATCACCCGATATGCCGCAACCCCTCCACAATATTTACGCGCGACGCGCCATAAGCGGGAATATATCCGCTAAGAAACCCTACGGTCACCGCCACCAGTAAGCACAGGCCCATTGTCGGCAGCTTAACTTTCATGTCGATGGGAATGCCGATCGCGATCGAAGAATGCGTGATCAACTGAATCAATCCAGTTGCCCCGAGTATGCCCAGCACCCCGCCTGCCACCGCCAAAGCCACCGCTTCGAAGACAAACAGCGACAGCACGCGCTGGCGAGTGAACCCCAGTGTTTTCAGCACAGCGATTTCACGGGTCCGGCTGCGAACCGACATGGCCATGGTATTCGCCGAAACCAACAGGATGGTGAACACCACCGCTCCACAGATGCCAAGAATGAATGCCTTCACATTGCCCAGCGTGGCCACAAACGAAAGCTGAAAGGCTTTTTCGCTCTCCGTTTTCGTTTGCTCGGGCGAGTTGCGGAACATGTCGTCAATTTCACTCGAGACGCGGGCCACATCGTCCGGCTTGGCCAACTGCGTGGAATACCAACCCGCCTGCCCTTTGAACCAGGGCACCGCTTCTTCGAGATACTTGGCGTTGAAATATAGCGCGTTCTGCGGCGGATCCCGGTGGTAGATGCCGCGGATCGTTAGCTCGGGGTTCACGTCAAAGATGGTACCCAGAAGCGTAATCTTGTCGCCGACTTTCCAGCCATACTTATTGGCCAGGGTCACATCCACGAGCGCTCCGGCGCGGTCACGCTGCCAGGCCAATATCTGCTCCGGCGGAATGATCTTGTCGGATGCGACCTTCATATATTCGTCGGGATCGGTCGCCAACTGCGCAAAGAAGTTCTCTGGACGGTCATCCTTATAACGGCCTCCAAACCAAGTCATCGGAGCGACTGCGACCACACCGGGAAGGCTCCGAATCTTGTCGCGGTAGTAGGCGGGAAGAAAAAATGCCAAAGAAACGCGGTCGCGCGTAATCACCCTTCTCGCTGAGTCCGGCGCTCCCACGTCAATATAAAACGTCCGCCAGATCGAGGCCATCAGAGTGAGCAGCAACAGAGAAAAGCCAATGCTCAGCAGCGTCAGAATGCTGCGCCGCTTGTTGCGAAACGTATTGCGCACGACAAAACTGCTGAGCGTCATAGATTTAGCCGATATGCCGTAACCCTTCTACAATCTCCACTCGCGACGCATGATAAGACGGCACCAGTGAGCTCAAGAATCCCACCAGCGCCGCCGCCAACACGGCTACGCCTAGCGTTCCAGCCGTAACCTGCATCTGCGCCAGAAAAAAGCCCATCGGCGAATGTTTCATGAGCGTCAGCAGCAGCCACGCGAATCCGCAGCCAAACAATCCTCCTGCAATCGAAAGCGACATAGCCTCGCCCACGAACAGGCCAAGGATGGTCTGCCGCTCAAACCCCAAAGTCTTGAGCACGGCCACTTCGCGCGTTCTTTCGCGAATCGACATTGCCATCGTGTTGGCCGAAACCAGAAGCGTAGTGAAGACCACAGCCAAACATATGCTCAAGATGAAAGCCTTCACATTCCCCAGCATGTTGACGAAAGTCAGCCCGAAAGCTTTTTCGCTTTCGGTCTTGGTGGGCTGCGGTGAATTGCGAAACATATCGTCGACGGCGCTGGCGACTTTGCTCACGTCCTCAGGCGACGCTGCCATAATGCCGAACGTGCCGGCCTTGCCTTTAAAATCGGGCACTGCCTCTTCCAGATATTTCGTGTTGAAGTAAAGCGTCTTGTTCGCCGTCGGCCAATGAAAGATGCCGCGAATGGTCAACTCCAGGTTGATGGGATAAATCGTGCCCTGCAGCACCACGCGATCTCCCAGCTTCCAGCCAAATTGCTTGGCCAGTTCGTCGTTCACGATCGTCCCTGCCCGGTCGCGCTGCCATGCGGCAAGCTGGTCGGCCGGTATCTGCATCTCCGGGAAGACTTTCGGAAACTCATCGGGATCGGTGCCGAACTGCGCGAAAAAGTTTTCCGGCTTGTTATCCTTATATAAACCGCCAAACCACGAATTGGGTACGACCGCCACTACTCCGGGCACAGCGCGGATTTTCTCGCGATAAAAGCCCGGCAAGTCGAACGTAAGCGACACCCGGTGTCGCGTCACCAGTCGCCGCGTCGATTCCGCGCTCCCCTTCTCGATGTAGAAACCGCGCCACACCGTGATCATGAAAGTCAGCAGCAGCAGGGAAACTCCAATGCTCAACACAGTCAGAATGCTGCGGCGCTTGTTGCGGAGGGCGTTCTTGGTGACAAATCGGGTTAACGTCATATTTTGAACCCCAGTTGAATCCAAGGAAAAACGCGGCGTGCTGGCGAGCAGACCAGCTCAGTCCAGGCAGGCCACAAGCATAAATGAACAAGTCCGCTTCCCACAACCTGCGTCCGATCCCGCAAGAACCCCGCCCCGCGCATCAATCATCTGGCTCCATACTCGATCCGCGCACGCCCCAGCGCCAGTGGAGATCGTCACACGGCCTGCATGACAATTGTCACACTTCTTTCCCTCAACTAACCCTAACGTTCCCTTCAAAAGATAGGTCTCGCGGGATCCGTTATTCTCGTGTGCGCTGGCATCCGCCAGCAGGTCGCAAAGATTCCGGCAGGCGACGCATGGTGTTCGACGTACGTTGTTGGGCGAACCTTTGCGACGAACGTTTTGAAAGGGTGCGGCTTCGAGCCGCGCCAAAAAATACAACAAAACTAATATCGGCTTCAGCCGCCCGTTTCACACCGATTTCACAGTACTTCGGTAACTCGAACCTCAAACTCCCGAGCGCTATCCTACCCTTAACCTGCCCCGGGTTTTAAACCACGCAATTCTCCCCCGGAACTGCGCGGCTTTTTTCTGGGATGAGGCACGGAACCATGTCCACAAAAATCGGCCACTTCGAAATCCTGAGTGAACTCTCTAAATCTGCGACTGGCGCCGTTTACAAGGCGAACGACCCGCAAACTAGCCAAACCGTCGCTTTGAAAACAATTCAGCTATCTGCCTTTGGCGAACAAGCCGCCCAACTGGAGCAGTGTCTCCTCGCAGAAGCCGAGACCACTAAGGTCCTAAGCCACTCCAACCTCTCGCCCGTTTTCGGCGCGGGAGAAATCGATGGCCAATTCTGCGCCGCCATGGAATACATTCAGGGCAACAGCATCGCCACCATGCTCGCCCGCAAAGAAGGATTCTCCATCTGGGACCTGCTCGATATCGGACGTCAGGTTTGCAGCGGCCTCGATCACGCTCACTCCCACAAAGTTTTTCACTATAGTCTCGAGCCCGCAAAGATCATGTGCGGCTGGGATGGCACCGTCAGAATTCTGAGCTATGGCATCTCCGGCGTCGGCAAATTTACCGCGCAAATGCCCGGCGTCCCCGCGATCCTGCCATACATGTCTCCCGAACAGATCCGCGGCGAGAATATCGATGCTCGCTCCAACTTCTTCAGTCTCGGCGCCATGTTTTACGAGATGGTCGCTGACCGCAAGGCCTTCGATCGGGAAGATGCCGACTCCCTGCGCCAGAGCATTCTCGAGAGCACCCCTATCCCGCCCATGCACCTGAATCCAAAACTCCACCCGGTGCTGAGCGATCTCATCATGAAGGCTCTCGCGAAAGATCCCGGAGAACGCTACCAGAGCGGAAGGGAACTGCTCGACGATCTGGAGAAGTGCAAGGAATCCAAGCCGCAGGCCGCAAAGCCGGCAAGCGTGCCCGCGAAAACTCCGGCCATTCCGGAGGCCGTCAAAGCGGCAAACCAGGCAAAATTCGTCGGAGCGGCTGCTCCTCCAGTAGCCTCCAATCCGGCCGCAGCGACCCCAGTTCCAAGCCGTCCCACTCAGCCAAAGCCTCAGGCCGCGCCGCCCGTACAAACAACTCCGGTTCAAAACCAGCCAGTTCAGAACCAGCCAGTTCAGAACCAGCCAGTTCAAAAACCGCCAGCAGAAAAGAAAATTGCACCTCCATCACCCACTTTCAGCAAAGCCTCCGCCGCCGCCGCGGGATGCGGGCCGGGATGCGCCAATACCGATGCGGTTTCAGCTGCACCTATCAGAGCTTCCAGCAAAACCGCGCCGCCGCCTCCGGCTTTCTCGTCTTCGGCCGTCGTCGATGAACCGGCCGTAGTCGCTTCCCGAGTTCAGTCGCCCAAGATCGCCGTAGATCCCATGATGTCCGAGGACAACGCTGGGTCTCGCGCCGGCAGCTTGAGTTTTTCGGAGATGACCGAACTGCCTCCCCTCAAAGAAGTCTACGCAGCACCGCCCCCGCCGCCGCAAATGACGCCTCCGCCACCGGTCTTCGGCAAGCCGGCTTCTCAATCCCGCAACTCCACGATGTATGAATATGAAGAGGAGAAGCCCAAGGTTCAGCCCCGTGAAGTCGCTCAGAAAGCGTTGAAGGAAGTGAAGAACATCCCGCCCAGCCTGATGGTTTATTCCATCGCCGGAGCGGCAGTCGTGATCTTGATCATCGCCGTAGTTCTCGTTCTCCACGTCAACAGTTTGAATAGTGACAGTGATTCCCCTCGCCCTGTCGCGGAATCCACTGCGCAACCCGCGCCTAGCCAGCCGGTCGCCCGCCCGCAGCCAACGCCCACGCAGCCAGCTCAGCCAGTCGAAACAGCGCAGTCTCAACCCGTCGCGCCTGTGGCAGAGGCCGAACCAGCCTCAACTCACGCGGCGGCAAAGACTAAAAACTCCAAGAGGAAAACCGCAACTCCCGTAGTCGCCGCCGTAGTAGTTCCCGGACAGATGTCGGTCGATTCCGTTCCGCAAGGCGCGCAAGTTTCGATCGACGGCAAGACCGACCCCTCCTGGATTACGCCCTTCACCTTGCCCGGATTAGACCCCGGCCAACATTCCGTTACTGCCAGCAAGTCCGGCTACTCCTCCGACACGCGAACCGTCGAGGTCGCTTCCGGCAGCAAGTCGTTTGTGGTAACCCATCTCACTCAACTCATGGCGACGCTCGCAGTATCGAGCACTCCCGCCGGAGCCAGCGTCTACATCGACGGCAAAGACACCGGAAAACAAACTCCCGCCCAGGTTTCGCTAGACAAAGGGACGCACGTAGTTCTGGTACGCAAGTCGGGTTACCTCGACGAAACCACCAATCCCCAGTTCACATTGGGCCAAACGGTAAGTTTCTCGCCCACGCTGCGCCTCCTGGGCAATGTCGATGACATCAGGACCGTCGGGAAAATGAATAAGCTCTTCGGCGGCAAGGATACCAAGGCCATGGGCGCGGTCAGCGTCAAGACTCAGCCCAAGGGAGCCCAGGTCGCCGTCAACCAGCACATGCTCGATAAGAGTTCGCCCGTCGACTTTACCCTTGACCCCGGCAACTACATGGTAGACATAACCATGAGCGGCTACGTCTCCGTCCACAAAGTAATCACTGTAGATAAAGGTGGCAAAGCCGTAATCGACGAAGTCCTGAAGCACGAGTAGCCGTCAGAAAATCTGATTCGCACTAACGCCTGTCATTCCTCACCGGGCGCCAAGCCCGGTGAGGAACCTGCTTTGCCTCTCCCGAGCGAGGCGGGGAACATTCCATCGGACTCAGCTCGTCCCTGTTTCTTCCACCTACTTGCTCACCGCAAACTGCGGATTACTGTTAAGCGTTCCCGATGGAGTAAGAACAGAAACCACACCCGTAGTCCCGCCAGTCGGAACCGTAGTTTTGATATAAGTGTCCGACTCAACAGTAAACTCCGCTTCCACTCCGTTGAACTTGACGCTGGTAGTTCCAGTCAGGCCGTTGCCGAGGATGATGACACTCTGCCCGACTGATCCTGCCACTGGCACGGTTTCCACAAGAGGGCTGAGCCCGGTCGTTAATTGGAAGGCGGTCCCATAGCCGTCATCTGGATTCAGGTATCCGGCGGGAATGCCGCCAAAGGCGTCGGTTCCGTAAAGGTTTCCGTCTGTGCCTTGAATAACCGGCGCGAGCGGATTGAAGCCATACCCAAGACCTTCACGGAATTTGTAGAGCAGCGTGTACACGCCCTCGGGTGTGAGTCGATAGACGCCGCCTGAGACATCCGGATCCCACGAACCAGAAGGACCACCTCCTAAAACGCCATAAAAATTACCGTCGCTGCCAAGCGTGAGTGCTGCCGAACTCCAGCCTACGTAGGCGCTAGCTCGATCGAAGTTATAAATTACCGAGTATTGGCCGGCCGGGGTAATCTTGAAGACAACGCCGTTGTAACCCGTGCCTCCGCTTTGAGTCGCGCCCACAAAGTTGCCGTCGGCATCCTGCACCAGTCCTGCCGCGGGATACGTTCCGCCAGGGCAGTTGCCGTTTTCGAAAGCGCAGAAATTATGGATTACTGTGTACGTACCCGAAGGGGTAATTTTGTAGACCACGCCAGTGTTCTCGGATCCCCCAACCAGGGTTGTACCGTAAAAGTTTCCGTCGTTGCCCTGGATCGGAGGGTAGAGTGCGTAATTGCCGTCAATGCAGTTTGGGAGCACGCAAAAAGAGTGGAGCACCGTGTACTGGCCGTTCAGGCTCAC
>Ga0116113_1000102_pt1 | contig 21550 bp, 14 predicted proteins | sample June2015DPH_10_2_FD_89788 | JGI IMG/M metagenome (GOLD analysis project Ga0116113, IMG submission 89788) | Peatland microbial communities from SPRUCE experiment site at the Marcell Experimental Forest, Minnesota, USA - June2015DPH_10_10 | ecosystem: Environmental > Terrestrial > Soil > Wetlands... | reverse complement strand
TGCGACTTCATCCCTGATGCGAACCAAATCCTCTCTGGCCTGGGCCAACTGCGCGTCACGTTCCCGAAGTGTGGCTCGTTTTTTTCCGCCGTCGAACAGGTCATACCCAAAGCGAACGCCGAAGGTCCCGAAATTACGGGCGAGAAAGGGCACATTTTCCTGGTAGTTATAGCGGGCATAAGCTTCAATGTTCGGGATATACTCGCGTTTTGCCGCCCGCACGCCGGCTGAAGCTTTCTCGACTTCAGCCTGTGCCTCGGTGATTTCCGGCTGAGAATCCAGAGCGATTTTTACGCATTGCTCGCGCTGGCAGCTTTCGACAGGGGCCGCAACATCAGGATCGAGAGCGATGTCGGTCTTGAGCGGCAATCCCAAGATATCGTTGAACTTTAGTCGGAGATCCGAGAGCTGGAGTTCCGTCGTCAGCAGACCCTGTTTCGCCTGGAGTAACTGGGCCTTGGTTTCGATCAGATCTACTTCGAGTGTGCTGCCATACTTGACCTGCTGGACGCGCTCGCTTTGCTGGTCTTCGACGGCGCGAATGTTCGCTTCGATAGCCTGGTGCTTGGACTGCACTACCAAAATGTTGTAGTAGAGCTCACGGACTTTCAGAGCAACATCGTTTTCAACTCCACGTGCCTTTTCACGGCTCGGGTTCAGATTCGCGCGTGCTACGTCATTTCCCGCTTTGATTTTGAACAGTTGAGTGAGCGGTTGGGTCACCTCCGTGCCGCTCAAAATGTAGTTAATATCCCCCTGGTTGATCGTAAGTGGCCGCGCGGGAATAGGGCTGCCCCCTACGATGCCCAGGCCACCTGCGGGAATGCCGATGAACTGCGTATCGGTGGCATGTCCAAAGGTGCTGGCATTCCAAATGTTTGGCAAGTACGCGCTTCTCGCCACCTTCTTGGCGTGTTGTTCTTCTTCGACATGAAGAGCCGCGATACGCACACCGTGATTACGCTTCAGCGCAATCTCCACGGCTTCATGAAGGTTAATGGTACGTGGAGTTGTTGAGCCGGTCTGTTGAGCTTGTACTACAACCGCTCCCACGAACAGGGTGGTTGCTATTAATATGCGCAAAGCTTTCACGATTTTTTCCTTTGACTCGAAATGAATGCCCGCTGCAGCAGGGGAATCTGCGCGAAATTCATGGGGGCCTGGCGGAGAAGTGCGGTCAGAAGCAGGATCGCCGCACAGGTCCAAGCCACAAGATGGAACGCATCAATGAAGGTTAGACTGTAGGCTTGAAGGCGCAACTTGCTGCCAATGATCTCGGCAGCACGGCCGGTAACGGCCATCAACCCGCTTGATTTTGCAGACAGCCCAGCGGCCAATTGATGCAGATTCTCGTCGGTGACCCACGAACCGGATTGCACGTGCAAGCCTAAGAGGTTCGAGTGCAGTTTCTCGCGTTCGGCGATGTAATGCCCCATGAAAGCCACGCCCACCTGACCGCCCAGCAATCGTACGGTGTGAAAGAATGCGGCAAACGTGAGCGCGCGTTGCGGGGCGCTCAACCCTCCAGAAAACGCTGCTTGCTGGACGAGCGATGCGACCAACCCCACGATTGCGAAAGATTGACCGACGGCCATGAGCAACTCTGACCGGAAGTAATTCTCGGGAGCCCAAGCGCTGGTGAAGTTCGCGTTTATGAGACAGGCAAAAGCCACAGCGGCGAAGCCGGCGGCCATCAGCAACCGCGCATCGACTCCCTTGGACAAGAGTAGAGCCCCGACGAACGCTAGAAAAAGCTCAAAAACGGCGGTCCACAGAATTGACGGCCCGTATTGTTGCGCAGCAAGCCCGCGCACGGATAATGATTGTGGGATGATGATGATGGTCGCGAGCAGCACGAAGCGATACGCGAGAAGCGCCACCGCAAGCAGGATCGTGTTCCACTGGCGCAAATACGGCAGATCTACAAGAAAGTTGGGGCTGCGCAGGCGGCGTAGCAGAGAACAGACTAAGAGAAACATGCCGCTCGCGAACAGGGCCGTGAACGTGCCGGATCGCCACCAGTCAAGCCGTTGTCCCTGGTCAAGAGCAGCAAACAGTGAAGCAAAACCAGCGCTGAGGAACAAAAATCCTATGAAACTCGGTGGCTGCTTGTTGGTTTGCGGCTTTGGTGATGGGGGCATGCCGAAGTAAATGCATGCCATCATCACGGGAGTAAGGAAAGCCGGAATCCAGAAAATCCAGTGCCAGGAAAGATTGTCTCGGCAAAATCCGTAAATCGATGGAGCGAAGTTGACCGCCCCTTCGATGCAGGTCGCATAGAGGGCGATGACAAGGGCCAGGTAGCGGAGAGGAATGTTCTTCAAAGCAAACGTCAGGGTCAGCGGATAAAATGTGCCCGAAGTCAATCCGGCGATTACCAGCAGCGCGCGGCCACGTGCTCACTTTTCTTGAGGAGTGCTAGTAGATCGGGGTTAATCGTGTCGGCCTCAGTCGCGGGCATACCGTGAGGAAGGTCCTTGTAGATTTGCTGTTCCTCAGCAACCTTGCCGACAGCGGTCCAGCCGCGACTAATGCAGTGCCCTTCCATGGAAATCTAACCGCCAGCAACTGACTGATAGGTCAAGCCTTGTGGCAGGATCAACGCGACCGCTCAAAATCACCACCCGGCCTTCACACGGCAGAGGCCAGACGCCGAAATCATCTCTCCTCACAGGCAACGTTGACGCCACTACGCATCCCAGTGGCAGACGCCAAGCCCTTAGGAGCTGCGCTCTACCAATCGTTAAACCTAATGCATGCAGAGGGTTACGAATATCGAAAACTAAATTATCTATATGGGAAATATCGAATCGATGTGACAGGTGAACAATAATTGGTAACTACATGATTTAAATTGATTTGGTGGCCAGGGAGGGAGTTGAACCCCCGACGCCAGCCTTTTCAGGGCTGCGCTCTACCACCTGAGCTACCTGGCCACACTTCGAAAACCGCAGCACCGCTGCGGATACGAGGCTCGTTCGCTTCACGCTGATGGGCGAAGAATTGCCAACGGAATGAAACTGCGCCGAGACGAATCAGTCAGAAAACCTGCGGAACGCACTTGATTATAGCAATGACGTCGCCTTCGCTCAAACCCTCACAACCGACGGTGGTGGGGTTTCCGCAACTGCCTATGTGGGGACGGCCGCCTCGGCTGTCCGCTCGAGTGCAACTCGACCTCGTCTCCCGTCGGCGCTGCCAAACTTCGCCACCCGGTTCGCCGACCCATGGCATCAGCCCACCTGATTTAAAGCGCACGCCCAAACCTCCCCACCGAAGATTGTCAGCCGGCAGCGGTTCTCTCCGAACCAGTAGGGAATCTCGCGGTAGTCATCCACCTCGAACAACGCCAGATCCGCGTCTTTTCCCGTTTCAATGCTGCCTTTCCGCTCCGCCACGCGCAGCGCCCATGCTCCATTGATGGTAGCCGCCGCAATCGCCTCTGCCGGCGACATCTTCATGTGCGTGCAAGCCAGAGACATAGCCATCGGCATGCTCAAAGTCGGCGAAGTACCGGGGTTGTAGTCCGTAGCCAGCGCCACCGGCACCCCGGCATCAATGAACTTCCGCGCCGGCGGATAATCCTTTAGCCCCAGAAAATAATTTGCTCCCGGAACCAGCGTGGCCATGGTGTCGCGCTTTGCCAACTCTGCTATGTCGTCGTCATTCACGTGATCCATGTGATCGAACGAGACCGGATCGAAACGCAAGAACGGCCTCAGCGCCGTCTCAGTCAGTTGACCCATGTGCCCGCGCACCCTCAATCCCTTCTCCTGCGCAGCCTTGAATATCCGCTCGGTCTGCTGCGCGTTGAAAGCTCCCTGGTCGCAAAACACGTCAACAAAGCGAGCCAGCCTCCGCTTCGCCACCTGCGGAATCATATCCCGGCAAACTATCTCAACGTACTTGTCTGGATGCTCGCGGAATTCTGCTGGAACCACATGCGCGCCAAGAAGCGTAGGGACAACGGTTCCCGGCCAGCGCGACGCGGCCTCGCGAATCGCTTCAAGCGATTTCAGCTCCGACTCCAGCGTCAACCCATAGCCGGATTTCGCCTCCACCGTGGTGGTTCCGTGAGCGGCCATGTCCTGCAACACGGCCAAGACCTTCATCGCCAGCACGCTCTTCCCTGCCATCCGCACGCCTTCGAGGCTCGATTGAATCCCGCCGCCCGATGCCGCGATAGCTTCATAAGACGCACCCTCGATGCGCTTCTCGAAATCGACCGACCGTGGACCAACAAAAACCGGATGGGTGTGCGAATCGACAAAGCCCGGCAAAACGACTCGGCTGGCGCAGTCGATCTCAGTAACTTTCTTGCGGTTCTTCTTCAGCCAGGGATCGCGCAGCGCGTCTTTCGTCCTGCCGACCGAGACGATCTTCCCGCCGAGGCACAGCACAGCGCCGTTCTCGATGATGCCGAGTTCCCTAAGACCGGGGCCTCGGCGCGGCCCGGGCTGGTTAGGAGAAAACCGGATCGTGAGCAATTGGCCAATGTTGGCCAGGAACAACGGAGGCGAGGCTCCTCTCCTACTGTTTTTTGAAAGGGTCAAGCGATTAAGTCTAAACTATTGTTATGACAGCACGTACGTTGTCAGCCTAGAAACATAGTGCAAAGAGGGCAAGGCGGAATTCCTAATAAACAATGCCGTCAACGAAACCAACTACCGGGAGGCCTGCAAAGAGGCTCGGAAGCTGGGCCTTGATCGGAGCCGTACCCTGTGAAACCACGTGTCCCCCGTGTTTCAAGGTCTTAAGCTCCGGCCACTAACATTTCGTCGCCAGCTCTGAGCGGAATCGCTCGTACCAAACTTCGTTGTGGAGGTTCATTGTTCCATCGGCACCTTCACGCCACTCTTCCCCGCAAACTCCTTAGCCTCCTCATACCCCGCGTCCACATGCCGGATCACACCCATCCCCGGATCAGTCGTCAGCACGCGCTCGATGCGCTTGGCCATCGCGTCCGTACCGTCGGCGACTGTAACTTGCCCGGCATGCAGCGAATAACCAATGCCCACGCCGCCGCCGTTGTGAATCGAAACCCACGACGCGCCTGCGGCTGTATTCAGTAAGGCGTTTAACAAAGGCCAGTCGGCCACCGCGTCCGAGCCATCCTTCATACTCTCGGTTTCGCGAAACGGAGACGCTACCGAACCGCAATCCAGATGATCGCGCCCAATCACAATCGGCGCTTTGATCTTGCCTTTCTTTACCAGATCGTTCATCGCCAGGCCAAACTGCGCCCGCTCTCCGTATCCCAGCCAGCAGATACGCGCCGGCAATCCCTGAAACTTGATGCGCTTGCGCGCCAGATCAATCCAGCGCCGCAGAATCCGATTCTCAGGGAACATTTCCAAAACCAACTCATCCGTCACGTGAATGTCTGACGCTTCGCCCGACAACGCCACCCAGCGAAACGGCCCGCGCCCTTCGCAAAACAACGGCCGAATATAAGCCGGCACAAACCCGGGAAAATCGTAGGCATTTTTCACGCCGCGCTGAAACGCAAACGTGCGAATGTTGTTTCCGTAGTCAAACGTCACCGATCCCATCTTCTGCAGCCGCAGCATGCCTTCAACGTGCGCCGCGATCGCATCCAGCGATTTTTCCTGATACCCCGTGGGATCGCTTTTTCGTAACTCGATCGCCTCCGCCAACGTCATGCCATTCGGCACATACCCATTCAGCGGATCGTGCGCCGAGGTTTGATCGGTCAAAATATCGGGCACCACGCCGCGTTCCGCCAACTCCGGGATCACGTCCGCGCAATTCCCCACCAGCCCGACCGAAACGTTTTCTTTCTTGCGCACCGCATTCTTCAAAATGCGCAGCGCTTCGTCGAGAGTTGTGACCATGAAATCGCAATACCCGGTCTTCAGCCGCTTCTTGATGCGCTCCGGGTCGACGTCAATGCCCAGAAACGCCGCCCCCGTCATGGTCGCTGCCAGCGGCTGCGCTCCGCCCATCCCGCCCATGCCGCCCGATACAATCAGCTTGCCCGCCAGCTCGCCGCCGAAATCCTTCTCGCCGGCAGCCGAAAAAGTCTCGAACGTTCCCTGCACAATTCCCTGCGAGCCGATGTAAATCCACGAGCCCGCCGTCATCTGCCCATACATCATCAGCCCGGCGCGCTCTAACTCATTGAACTTCTCCCAGTTCGACCAATGCCCCACCAGATTCGAATTCGCGAGCAGCACCCGCGGCGCATGCTCGTGCGTCCTAAAAACTCCGACCGGCTTGCCCGACTGCACCAGCAGAGTCTCATCGTTCTCCAGCTTCTGCAGCGTGCGCACGATGGCGTGGTAAGCCTCCCAACTCCGCGCCGCGCGCCCGGTCCCGCCATACACCACAAGATCCTGCGGGCGCTCGGCCACGTCGGGGTCGAGATTATTCATCAGCATCCGCATGGCAGCTTCCTGCTGCCAGCCTTTGCAGGTGATGGAGTTGCCGCGCGGCGCGCGAGTAGATGCCGAAGCCTGAGTAATCTCCGAATCGACGGGCATAAATAGATGTTAACTGTTGCAGACGAAAGCGTCCAAATCAACTTGCAACCGAGACAACCGAGGAGTGGTTTGTAGAGATGCACAGGTGGGAACCAGCCGCAGCCCGTCCTGAGCGCTGCGAAGGACATCTATACTCGCTGGCGCCGCTGCTGGTGACTGCTCCATGATTCACTGCAGCCATCGCTTTGATCGACCTCAACCCGTAGATTGATCTCACTCTAAGACTTAGCCAATGATCCTCAGTTGACGAAGAATTGCTCTCCCGTGCATTGCCGCGAATCGCGCCCCCGGCAAAACTACCTCCCCAGGAGGCATCCTCATGCCAACCATCGCACCGCGATTCAATCCGGCGAAGCCTTTCGTCCCTGCCCCACGCATTCAAGAAAACTTGGTCGCCACCGCGGAACGCCGAACCCTGCTGTGGCTCGCCGCGCGCACTCCCGCCTGCATAACCTCCGACCACCTAACCCTCCTCGGCTTCGTTTCCCAATGCCTGGCCGGAGCCTGCTATGCCCTCGCCCACCCGAACCCCGACATGCTGTTGGCTGGCATCGTGTGTCTGGCTCTCAACTGGCTCGGCGACAGCCTCGATGGCACCCTCGCCCGCTTTCGTAACCGCCAGCGCCCTCGCTACGGTTTTTATGTCGACCACATCACCGACACCATCGCCGCGCTTTTTCTAATGGGAGGACTCGCTTTCTCCGGCTACGTGCATCCCCTGATCGCGCTCGGCCTGCTGATCGCGTTCTTGATGTTGTCGATCGAAAGCTACCTCGCAACCTACACCCTCGGCAGCTTTCAACTCTCCCATTGGATATTCGGCCCCACAGAAATCCGCATCCTACTCGCGCTAGGCAACCTCGCTCTGCTGCGCCACCCCCGCGTCACAGTTTTCCACCGCCAACTCCGGCTCTTCGATATCGGAGGCATCATCGCCATCGCCGGCATGGCCGCCATGCTGCTGGTTGCCGCACTAGAGCACACAGCCAAACTCTATCGACAGGAAAAGCTCTTATGACCCCGACCGCCTGGCCCCGGTTTTTGAAATTCTCTCTCGTCGGCGCTCTCGGCATCGCAGTTCAGTTCGGCGTCCTCGCCCTGCTGACCGCGATCCAGATCAATTACCTGCTGGCCACAGGCTTGGCGGTCGAGTGCGCCGTGCTCCACAACTTCCTCTGGCATCAGCGCTTCACCTGGTCCGATCGCATCTCCCTCGGGCGGCCGCAGTTTGCTGCAATCTCTCTTCCGCTTTCACCTGAGCAACGGACTGATCTCACTGATGGGCAATCTGCTGCTGATGCGAATCCTGGTGGGCAGACTAAGCCTGCCACCGCTCGATGCGAGCCCCATAGCCATAGCCGCCTGCTTCGCCTTGAATTTTCAAGCCAGCGACCGCTGGGTATTCCTGTGTCGCGGGTACTCCTGCCCACGAAATCCATCCAAAAATAAAAATAAAATTGACGTTGAGAACCAGCCAAGACGCAGAGCGAAGATGAGAAAGTAAAAATCCTGAGCAGAAATCATTCCGCGACTGCCGCGCTCCGAGCCCGCATCAGCACGAGCGACCTCTCCGCAAAAGGTACATAAATCAAAGCCGCCGTAATTCCCAGCGCCAACCCGATTCCGATCTTAGGAGCAAGCAGGAACGGTGAGAGCGCCCACAGTTCATCCAGCACCAGCAAGCCTGGAAAAAGTTTAAGAAATTTCTGGCTCAGGCCTTTCACGTCGAACCCAGCTGCCGACAGCCAATACAATCTCACCGGAATCCCGACCCCCGCCGAAACGATCAGCACCACCGTCGCCGCCGGATGCCCGCCGAAAATGCGATCCAGTTGATCCTGCACCGCCGCCATCCGGCCCAGCGCAAGAACGTAAAAACTCAGATACATGATCTGGATCAGAACAAACCAAGCGCGCACATAAGCGCTGCCCACCTTCGGCAATTCTTCTGGATGGGTTAAGCGGAAACTTGAGGATTCGCCTTCGCGGGATACCTTCGCCGCACCGGCCGCGATTGGCCTTTCAATTTTCGCAACGCCATCACCGGACGCCTCCAGCGGTGCCAGAAACCGATACCCTCGTCGCGCCAAAGTTTCTACGAATCTCGGGTTCGCCGCCGAGTCATCCAGCGCCTCCCGAATCTTATTGATCGCGGTATTCAGGCTGTGATCGAAATCGACGAAGGTATCGGCAGGCCACAGCTTCTGCCGAAACTCTTCCCGCGTAACCACCTCTCCCGGACGCGCCAGCAAAAGCAACAACGCCTGGAACGGCTGCTCCTGCATGCGCAGCCGCCTCCCGGCCTTGCGCAATTCTCCGCTGCCGACGTCCACCTCATACACGCCAAAGCGAAATATCTTCTTCTCGACCCCTGTCATCGCCGCCATCATAACCTACAGACTATCTTGGCGGGACTTCGATGGAATGACCAGCACAGATGCCGCCCCGGAGGGTCGGCCGACAATAGCCCAGCGCCTTGGAGTCGGTTACGAAATTCGATGCGGAGCACGGACGCTGGAAACAAAACCGGTCCCAGCCGCGAAGCGGCGGCATGGGAAAGCCCGGCACGACAGTGCCGGGAAGCCGGAAGTGGCACAAACCAATTCCGCTTCAGAGTACGGCACCAGTTTTTGCTAACCGATTCCGCGGCGCTGGGAAAAGCGGGAAACGCATTGGCTCTTTGACAACAAATAGCGACAACTAAATAGCAATAAGATATAAACCTCTTGAGTGTCATACTTTGGCGGCGAAGGCCCAAGCTTTGTTGGCACTCGGAGGGATGGTGCGCAGGCTGCCTTCCGAGTCCCTTGCCCCTAAGATTTGCGGGTAAGTCACTTGGCTCGACACTTTAGCAGGCTCCGAAGCGATGCGCAGGCTGGAAACTATTTACCCGTATCAGGGAGCAAAATTTTAGTTTGGATACGCGCTCTAGCTGGCTACCGATTCACCCGACGAGACTACCGGGATCGAAGTCAACGAGATCGCCGCTCCATCCCGATAGCGAACGCTGTTCCCCGAAATCGCCGGCACACGCTCACCCGGCACCAGAATCCCCACCAGGTTCAGCGGATCCGCCGCCGACAGCGTCACCGTCCCGGTCGCGGCATCAAGCTTGCGCAGCGCGCGCACCGAGTCCACTGCCACCGGCAAGGCGAATTGCTCGCCCAGAAATCCATCCACAAAGCGCCCCCCGCGAATCTCGCCGCGATCTTCGAGGCGGCGGAAGGCCATCAGCAACTCGCGCCACGGCGGCAAGTTCGCCTCCCGCGCCAGCACATCGCGGATCACGATGCCATATCGCCGCAGTAGCATCCAGCACGCGGCCTCAACCGCGCGCGGCCGCTCCACCACTTCATCGGCATGCAGCAAAGCCCAGCGCCCCGCATTGTGCCGCGGACGCGTAGTCCGCCCTCCGCCTTGCCCGGCGCGGCGTTTGGGGTCGATCAATGACCGCAGATTGTCGAAGCCGTCGGCGGTAACCAGCCCCGCGGCGACCAACTCCCACAGCGCGGTCTCGATTTCCGCCTTCAACTTTTCCGTCCCGCGCACGATGTCGGCGAAGAACGATGCCCCGCGCAGGCGCAGAAAATCCAGCACCAACTGCGCCCCATGACTCAATCCCTTTCCCGGATCGCTCTTCCCTGACGGGTCCGCCCTCGGATGCCGCGGCATCATCCAGTCCGCATCTTCCCGCACAAAGAAGGTAATAGGCGCCACGCTGGTAGGAATCACCCGCCGCTGCCGAGCCGGCGTCTCGCCATCAACGCGAGTCGCATTCGAGTAATCGAGCGTCGCCGGATGCGGCGACAACCGCCCCCAACCCACAGCCCCGGTCAAGCAAAGCTGGTCAAGCCATTTGGGATCGTAATCCACAACGCGCCGCGTCAGTACCTGCCGCTCCCAGGCGTTGGCCGGAATCTCAAAGCCCTGCAACTGCCGCAGCACCTCCAGCGTGCCGCGCTCTCCCGCAACCTGCGTTCCCGGCGCCACATGCTGCCAACGCAGCAACCACTGCATGAAATGCGCTGCCGTCACCGGCTCAATCTGCTTGCGCAAACTAGCGACGGTCAGCCGGTGAATACGCGCCAGCAACCGCCGCTCGCACCACTCGATCTCGCGGTCTTCTGTGGGAACAGCCGCCCCCGGCTGTCCATTCGAGCGCAGCTCGATTGTGTGCGGCACGAGCAACCCATGTGGCGCGGGCGCACCCGCCCGCGTGGCACTGCCGCTGAAGTTGCCCCGCAGCACAGTCCCGCTAGCTTCCATGCGCAGCAGAGCATTGAAGACGTCAGCCTTCGGAATGCCTAAACTCTCGCCCACCCGCGATGCCGTAACCGGCCCCAGATGCGACATCCATCCCGTAACCAAGGTGAGCAAAGCATCGTCGCTAGACGGAGCCGCCGATTCGACGACAGCCGAAGGCTGCACGAACTGCGCCTGGGGGAACAGGATCGCAACAGCCTTGCAGCGCTCTGCCGCCACCCAGTAGCGCCGGCGTCTCGCCGGCTGTCCCGAGGGCGTCACGCCCTCGGCGAGGGTAGCCATCCCAGCTCGACCCTGATCAATCAATCTCCCCATGTAACCGGCCCAAGTGTTCCTCGGGGAAGCAAGTTGACTTTCGCTCGACCGGACAGCCGAGGGCGGCTGTCCCCACATCCCCTCCGATAGATCCTCCGGCAGCGCCACCAGCGTGTGCAGCACATCATGCAACTCATCGGCATCGCGCACATCGGGCCAGGCTTCTTCTCGCACCTGCGCGATCGCCGCGGGATCGAGCCCCCCCACTTCTTCGAGCACCGACTCGGGCAGCGTGCGCCGCATCTGCACCGCGCGCGCCCGCCGCTCTTCAAGCGGCGCATCGTCGAGATAAGCGTACGGATTCGCATTTAAAATCTCATGCGAGAACTGCGACGGCACCGGCGTATCGACTGCGATGCATCGAATTCGCCCCTCGGCCAGCCCGCTCAGCAGCGACCGAAGCCCATCGATATCCATCGCCTCTGTGAGCACATCTTTCATCACTTCGCGCACCAGCGGATGATCCGGAATCTTGCGCTCGCCCTGGATGTTCTCGAAGCAGGCAGCCGCGTCGGGAAAGACCGAAGCCAGCAGATCGTCGGAGCGCATCCGCTGAATCTGCGGCGGAACTTTCTTTCCGTTTTGAAAGCGCAACAAAGCCAATGCGCGATTCGCATCCCAGCGCCAGCGCGTCGCAAAGATCGGAGAGTCAAGGGCCGCCTGTTCCAGAATCGGCTGCACCGTCGCCGCCTGCAGAAAATTGAAGACATCCCCGAGCGGGAAGCTGTGCTGCTCGGCGAGGGCAATGTTGAGACCGTTATCGGTCGCCGCCGCCTGCAACTCGAAATTGAAGCCCACGCAGAAACGCTTGCGGAGCGCCAGCCCCCAGGCTTTGTTGATGCGGCCGCCGAAGGGGGCATGGATCACCAACTGCATGCCGCCGCCTTCGTCGAAGAAGCGCTCCGCAATTACGGTAGTCTGCGTAGGCACCGCACCGAGAACTGCGCGACCCTGCAGAATGTATTCAATCGCCTGCTCCGCGCCCGAATCATCGAGACCGCATTCGTCTTTCAGCCACGTAACCGCTTGCGCAACGTCAGGTTGCGTGGCCGAGAAACCCACGGGCGAAGTGCGCGGCAGCCTAACACTGATCTCTTCGCGTAGAGTTCCGATATGCTCGGATAGTTCCTGCGTGCGCGCGGGCGCTTCCCCTCGCCAGAACGGAACGGTCGGCGGCGCACCGTGCGCATCCTGCACCAGCATGCGGCCGGAGTTCGTTTCGACGCGGCGAATCATCCACGAGGTGTTGCCCAGCAGCATGATGTCGCCGCGATTGCTTTCGACGGCGAAGTCTTCATCCACCGTGCCGACCACCAGTCCATCGGGTTCCGCTACCACGGAATAGAGTGAATTGTCCGGAATCGCACCGCCGCTGGTGATCGCCGCGAGTCGCGCGCCGCGCCGCGCCCGCAGCTTTCCGTTTACGCGATCGCGGTGCAAGTAAGCACCGTAACGCCCGCGGCGCGCAGCGATGCCTTCCGAAAGCATTTCCAAAATCGAATCAAAAGTCTCGCGCGTAAGATTGCGATACGGATAGGCGCGTCGCACCAGCGCCAATAATTCGCCCTCATCCCACCCGTCACTGATCGCGCCGCCGTCCAATGTTGCGCCGGCGTCCTCGCCGGCTGTCGCGAGCCCAACTTGGGCTCGCTGCCGCGGGCGAGACGCGGCCGAACCCTGCTCCGCAGCGCACGCGGCCACGATCTGCTGTGCCAAAACATCAAGGGGAGACTCCGGAATCATCAGCCGGTCCAGATCGCCTTGACGGATCGCGCGCACCACAGCGGCGCACTCGAGCAAGTCGTCGCGCGTGGTGGCGAACAAGCGTCCCTTGGGCACGGCGCCCCGCCAGTGGCCGGAGCGCCCCACGCGCTGCAGCGTTACCGCGATGGCGCGCGGCGAATTGATCTGCACCACGAGATCGACCGTGCCCACATCGATTCCAAGTTCGAGCGACGCGGTCGCGACCAGCACTCGCACCTGACCTTCTTTCAGCTTCTTCTCAGCCGCGAGACGCAGTTTGCGCGAGAGGCTGCCGTGATGCGCCGCCACATTTTCTTCCCCGATACGCTCGCCGAGTTGATGAGCGACCCGCTCGGCCATGCGCCGCGTATTCACAAACACGAGCGTAGAACGATGTTGTTCGACCAAAGTGACGAGGCGGTTGTAGACCTCATCCCACATCTCATTCGAAGCCACCGGCCCCAGCGGCATCGATGGAACCTCCACCGCCAGATCGAGCTTGCGCTTGTGGCCGATATTGACGATGACTGGATCGGGGCGCGAATTTTGGTCGCGAGAGTGCCCGGTAAGAAAGTGCGCGACCTCTTCGATCGGCTTTTGCGTGGCGGAGAGTCCAATTCGCACCGGAGGCCTGTTCGTAAGAGCTTCGAGCCGTTCTAAAGATAGAGCCAAATGGGCGCCACGCTTGTCGTCGGCTACGGCATGGATTTCATCGACGATCACGGTTTCGACGTCGCGCAAAATCGCGCGGCTCTTATCCGCCGTGAGCAGGATGTAGAGCGATTCCGGCGTGGTCACGAGGATGTGCGGCGGACGCTTGAGCATGGCGCGGCGCTCGGGCATAAGCGTGTCGCCGGTGCGAACCGCGGTACGAATCTCCGGCATGAGCAGGCCGCGCTCGCCCGCCATGGCGAGAATCTCTCCCAGCGGCACTTCCAGGTTTTTTTGGATGTCGTTGCCCAGTGCCTTGAGGGGCGAGACGTAGAGAACTTCGGTGCGATCCGCGAGCTCGCCCGCCAACGCCTTGCGGACAAGACGATCGATGCAGGCGAGGAACGCGGCTAGAGTCTTGCCCGAGCCGGTGGGCGCGGAGATCAGAGTTGTGCGCCCCGCCAAAATGTGCGGCCAGCCTTGCTCCTGCGGCTCAGTGGGCGTGCCGAAGCGCTGCCCGAACCACTCCGAAACCAGAGGGTGCGCCCAAGTAAGCGATGCGGGAGGGGACGACATTTGGACATTGTAGCCGGAGAAACGGTTTTCGTAAATTGTTCGCTTCTAATTTTCGAAACGAAAAAGCCCGGCGGATGCTTGCTTGGGGCGTGCTCGGGTCAGCATCCGACGGGCTACCGTTTCTCCTTACTCACCCTGTTGTTTTCAGGAGCGTTTGCATAATTAAACCCCAGAAGGCGGAATAGTTCCGTCTAATTTTGTAAAACTTTGTAATTCTTGTCACGCTGCGAATCGCGCGGGCGGGACGCACCGCGCTATAGCCGGCGGGACGCCTGCGCTACTTGGTAGGCCGGCACTACTCTCGTTCTAGTTGGCGATTGATGCTGTCTTTGACGCCATCAGTTCGGTGAAGCGCGGGTTCTTTCTTAATTGTGCGAATTCTACGTCGGTGTAGACGTTCTTAAGATTCTTGTAGCCTTCCTCGATTGCCTTCCTCAGGTATTCGAGCGATTGATCGGATAGACCCATCTTGGCGTAGAGCTTCGCAACCGTGTAGTTGTAGCGGGCGCGGTCCTCGGGGCTGGGCAACTGGGCTTGCACGCCGCTACGCGAGCTGCGGACGAAAACGTCGGGGTCGATCTCGAGCGCATGCTGGTAGGCGGAGACGGCGCGCTCGAAGTCGCGCTTGGAAAAATAAGCCGCACCCAGATTGCTGTAGAACGATGCCGAGTCGCTATCTTTAGCGATCGCGCTTTGATATTGCTTGATCGCGGCGCCGTATTTTTTGGCTTCGTAGAAGATGACGCCAAGATTATTGTAGGCGTCGGCGAATTCGTGATCGGCACGGATGGCGCGTTCGAAGTACTTTCGCGCTTCTTTGTAGCGCTGGATCATGAGATCGGTGATGCCGATTTTGTTGAGCAGGCGGGCGTCGTTGTTCTTCTTGCTCAGGGCAGCCTGGTAGTAGTCGAGGGCATCGAGATACAGCTTGTCGCCGCGCAACTGGTCGGCTTGATGCTCCAGGTCCGCCGAGGTGGCGTCGGGCGCGGGAGGCTCGATGGCGCGCACCAAGGGCGGCGCAATCTGCACTTGTTCGGGATGAGAAACCTGCGCCAGAGCGGCGGTGGAAGAGACGGCGAGAAGAATCAGGCAGGCCTTGCGGTAGGACATACGCACCCCCAGACCATTCCAATGGCGCCATTCTGACACAGTTTTCTCCCGGTGACGAAGAAATTTCGCTTGGGTATCGAGGGCGGATTCCCGAAGCGAAAATAAGGTTTGGGTGAGGCTTTCGGGGCCGGATTTCTGGTGCTTGCGGCAGCTTTGGAAACGGGCGGGGTCTGCTTGGACTGCCGCCGCGAAGTGGATGAAAAAATTGCGGGATCGGAGCTGTAAAATATCTCTTATCAAGTTAAATTGGGCGAGGAGCAGTCCGGCCTGATCCGGCTAAAACATTGCAACCCAAGGACTTGCTCTTAGAACATTACGGCCAGGTCTCTTGGGGCCGGCGATTGAGGATTTCGGGCCGCTGCTTTTCCCTGCCCTGTGCTTTGAAGTTCGCTTTGAGGAACAGTCCCTACCAACATCGCTCAGGTGGAGGCGGGGAGCAAGGTTAGATGTCACAAGGGGTTGTGGAAATGCTTGCGGGCAAACGACGCCCTTTGGTCGTGGTGAAGGCTGGAACGTCAAAGCCCCGCCAAGCGAAGCTTGGAGGGGGCACCCTCAGAGATTTAGCCTGGCCGCCCCCTATCAGTCAAAAGCCTTACTTCTCCCAAAGAACGCGAGAAATGGGCACCCAAGCTATTTGAGGAGCGGGTAGCGAGTGGAGATGTGGACCACCCTCCGCCTAAAGGCATATTTAAAATGCGACGCTTACGGCACGCATGAATGCTTGCCCCGATACGAATCTTGCTTGCGCCTTGGGTTTTTTGGGTACGTAGTACTGCCTGCATGGGCCACGCGCCATCGCCCCATACTCATCGCGACCTTGTAAACTCAGCCGGCGGTTAGAGGTTGAGATTACTTGCCAAGGAGATAGGATGAAATACGTGATCAGCTGGAATGAACGCCCGCAAGGTTAGCCGGCGGAGTACGAAAATGCGCAGAAAAGAATCTTTGAGGTATTTGGGCAGTAGAAGGCGCCGGCAAAATTTCAAGATCGGGTTCTTTTTGCGGGTGGGCGATTGGGGCGGGCACTTGCTGGTGGAGTGGCGACGACCCACTTACGGTGCACAAGTTCTGTTCGATGCTGCCGGCCTTTACCATGGAGGCGCGCCCTGTGATTCCCGTGGCAGATGCGGTGCGGGCGGAACTCGAAGTGATGGCCTGGAGGGACGGGCTGACTAGCAAGTGACCGAAAAGCGTTCGTGGTGGGGCTGGCCTCGCCCGATTAAGCGGAAGCTTGAGCGGGGCGCTTTCGAAGTGGGCGGGGCCAGCCCTTATCTCAGCTTAAAAGCTCGAACCTGAATTCCACAGATCGCGTTGATACTTAGGCCAAGGGCTATTCATGAGTTCTTTACTGGTGGTTTGCATTGCGTAAAGAGTCTTGTCGGCAGTCGCGATGTAGAGGGTTCCATCTGGCGCAAGGGCCGGGGACGTTACGGCATCGCTCGGCAGCGGAAGTTCCCAGAGCTTGGTTCCGACCGCGGAGAATGCTACCAGCTTGCCCGCCACTAGAACATAGATGGTTCCATCGCTACCCAGCAGGGGCGAGGGTTGAACCAGGCTCTTCGCCGGAGCGCCGACAGGTAGGCTCCAAAGCAGCTCGCCGTTGCTGGAAAACGTGTATAGAGACGCCTCGGTGGAGATGGCAACGATTGTACCGTCGGATGTAATCACGGGAGAGGCGGTGAAGAAAATCCCGCGCAACGGGCCGGCGTTATAGGTCCAGTTGAGCGTACCTTGCGGGCTAAAGCAGGAGAACTCTCCGTCGCCCGAACCCAAATACAGACTGTCATCGGAACCTACGGCGATAGCGCTTGTAAAATCCATTTGATCGAGTGACAGTCCAGGGCGTGGACTTGGCAAGATGTATTTTGGCGGTGGGAAGTTCCACAGTGGGTTGCCGTTTCGATCAACCGCGACTAGTCTCGAATCCAAAGACAGAACGATGGCACCGCTTTTTAGCGCGACGGGGGTGGCGTTGTATTGGAAGCTGGGATAGGGCACCTTCCACAACTCGCGGCCTTCAGTCAGATCCAGTGCGGCAAAATGGTCGCCGCAGGTTGTCACCATCAAGTCGCGAGTGAGCGCGGCCTCCTGCGCGGGACGCGGGAATGGACTTGGCGGAGCACACTCCGTTTCCCAGCGCTTCCGGCGGCCGCGGTCAAGGAAAACACTCTTCTCGTGGTGGCGAAATAAAGGTTGCCGTCGGCGTCCCGCGTCAATGCGCCGGGAATCTCGTTCGGGTCTAGGTGATAGGTCCAGCGCACGGCGCCCGAACGGTCCAGCGCATAGATTGATCCGTTCCGGGTCGTGGTGTAAATCGATCCATCGTTGCCGATGACTGGAGAACTAGTCAGATGGTCCGGCAAAATCTGTTTCCACTTGATCGGGGAGTTGCGATCCGCGAGGGGAGCAGGGGGGCTTTGGACTGTTCGCGTCCAGTATGTCCAATAGAACACCCTGCCACCGGCGAGCAAAATCGCGATGCCTAAGAACCATGGGACGGCAGCTTTCGTCTTCAAGTTTCCTCTCCCCTCTGAGCGGCACCCTCCCGCCAGATTAGCGCGCATGCCCGCGGCCGGCGTAGTTACTTCGGATCGTTGGCGCGGCCGGAACAAAGAGGCGCGGAGAGCGCACGAACTTATACTTGTAGCTCAGCGACGGCAGGGACTATGGAGATCTCAAGACGTACCAGGTGGTTTGCCAAAGGAACGTTGATCGTGCTGGCAATCTATCTGGGATCGACTTATCTGATTCGCTACGCGCTGGCGCCGCCTTCGGTACCTAAAGAAAGCGCTGGGCCGAAAAAAGTTAAACAACCGCCGGCCGACGAGGCACGTTTTCGATCATTACTGCAGGGCGGCAAGCGAGCCCTGGGCGATGGCCTTTATCCCGCCGCGCTCGATCATTTTCTGGAGGCAGAGCGATCTGCCGATCCATTGACCGACGACCAATATTACGCACTGAAAGCGGCCCGGCTGCAGATCGCACAGGCTTATGAAACTTCCGGAGACAACCCGGCCGCGAACACCGTTTATCGCGCCTTGGCCGACTGCGCCAATCGCGAGGGCAGCGCGCTACTTAAGGATAAGAATTTCGAAGGCGCGCTGGCGCCAGCCCTGGACGCGGAACGGTTCTCCGACCACCTGAGCGAGGGGAAGCGGGAGGCCTTGCCAGAATCCACCTCGCTATTGGTCGGCGTTCTGCTCGCGCTACACCGTGATGAAGAAGCGTTGCAGGCCCAACAGCACTGGATCGACTTCCTCAAGGCCTCGGCCGATGACTACGATCAGGCCTTTGTCCAGGCGTATATGGGCCTGGAAGGCATTTATGCAGACGAGAAGGATTGGCATGGTGTCGAACAGGCGCTAATCCAGACGATTGAGGCATGTGATCGGATTCACTCCCACCTCACGGCAGAAAATAACGCCCCATTTAATGACCCGACCGTTCCCAGAAACTGGTCCCAATACAACCTCGTAATCGCCTATTATCAGGAAGCGAATACCGACACCGCTCTTTCCAAGGCTGAAGATTTCTTCACTGAGTACTCGCAGAAACAACAAGACACTCCTTATCCTCTCAGTGTCGTCTATCATGCGGGTGACTTTGCGGCGCTGGCTCTGCAGATCGCAAACGAGACGAAGCGACAAGATGACATTGATCTTTGGCAGAAGAGGGCGCCCGGCGGCATAAAAATAATCGCTCTGCACCCGTGGAATAGCCACTAGCCGCCTGAACAACTATGCGCGCTTGAGGCGGGCCGCGCCAAAAAGGGACGAAGCTTCACTTCCGGGGCACGTTGGCTGGCGCGGGGCAAGAGTGTTTGAAGATCTCGATTTTGGCTTCGAGGATGCCAGTTTTCAAACCTTCGACACGTAACTGTCTTAGGGCTTCAGTGCCTGCGGCGTCATTCGGATGGGCCGCCGCCATTTCGTCGATATGCTTGGACCGAGCCTGCAGGCGAAGTTTCGAAAACATCTCGTTTTCCAAGGCGTTCAGAGGCTTCGAATCTACATCACTCGGATTTCTACACACTTCTTCCCGAATTTCGAAGAGCCGGTGACCCCAATCGTCCTGAGACAAATCGGCGATGGCGCCAGCAAACGCGTCCTGCCACTGCTTTTCGGTCGCGTCCCTGAAGTTCCAGTAAGCCAGCGGCTTGGCCTTTGCCATACACTCTCGATTGCAATCGAAGGTCGCGTTGGCCGTGCCATGATCGAGCCCACGACGAGACATTTCCTCGTTGTCGATAACCTGGGCGTCGGGTTTCTTTTGGCGGTGGGTTTTGGCGACGTCTCCGAGAGGCTGCTCATCCGATGATTGCGCCCGCGCACCGAGAACAGAGACCAAAGCGAACAAAAAAGTGACCAACAGTCTCAGACGGGATGAGGGATTGGGCGCCATGGATGGTCCTTGTCGAGGCCAACAGACCCGAAGTTCAAACTGTAAACGGGTTTTAGAGCGTTGGTAGGTAACTGTCGTAATCAAACACGACTTTCTGGGGCCGGCACGATGCTGGCGCGATTCGGGGAAAACGGGCTGTCTTACCTCCAGCAATAGTGAGTTCTGTCCTGTCCCAGGTTTCTATCCATCCGTGTTATCCCACGGCGTCAGCGTCAATGCGGGGGGGATGGCGTGGGGTCTGGAGGCTTGGGCGCTGGCGATTTGTCGTCTTTGAAGATGCCTACGATTTTGCCGAATAGGCCTTTCCTTTTCTTTAGGTCCTGGTCTTGACTAGCTGCGTTTCCGTCTGGGGCTGGCGGGGGCAGAGCTTTGTCGCCGCCTCCGCCGCCGAAGATGCGGGAGAACAGGCCGGGGGCGCTTTGCTGGTCGCAGGTGTCGCGGGGCTCGGTGCCGGCTACGAAGGCGGCTACGTAATCGTTGGGACAGGTTGGCGTGGCCAGGCGGTTGGTGGCTTTGTCGAGCTGGACATCGACTACGCCGGTCGGCTGGACGAACTCCTTCATGTCGGAGTATTGCGGCAGCTGGGCGGCCTTTTTCATGAACTCGGTCCAGATGGGTGCGGCGGTCATGGCTCCGCTCAGGCGCAGGTCGCTGTAGTCGTCGTAACCGACCCACACGATGCAGAGCAGGTTTGAGGTGTAGCCGGCGAACCAGCCGTCGTGGGAGCTGCCGGTTTTACCGGCCGCGGGCGGAGTGAAGCCGCGCAGGCGAACCGCGGTGTAGCCTAGGCCGTTGTTGATTACGCCTTCCATCATGTTGGTCATGACGTAGGCGATGCGGGGATCGAGCACGGGCCGTTCGTCCGTCTTGAAGTTCGAGATCACGTCACCTTTGGCGTTGCGCACGGAGCTGACGAGTAGGGGAGAGAGGCGGGTGCCGTTGTTGCTGAACGAGGTGTAGGCTCCGGCCATGTCGAGCGGCGTGGCGTCGTAGGAGCCTAGCGCCATGGCGGGCGTGGCTTTCACCGAGGCGATGCCTGCCGTCTTCGCCAGTTCGGCTACTTTGTCGTAGCCGACTTCCTCGGCGACTTTCACGGTGGCGTTGTTGAGCGACATGGCTAGCGCGTAGCGCAGGGTTACGTCGCCGTGGTACTCCTCTTTATAGTTGCGCGGCTCGTAGATTTGATCGCCGTAGGCGAAGCTGGAGGGCGCGTCGGTTACGGTGGAGGCTGGCGTGATGACGGTCGGGGAGCCGTCGAGCGCGGTGTTCATGGCGGCGGCGTAGACGAAGGGCTTGAAGATCGAGCCGGTGGGGCGCTTCGATAGGGCGTGATTGAGCTGGCTGAAGCCGTAATCTCTGCCTCCGACCAACGCGAGAACTGCGCCAGTGTGGGGATCTAACGCTACTAACGCGACTTGGGCTTGCGGGCCGGGGGTTACGGTGGTTTCGACTTTCTTGCCGACCTTGGTCCGCTTGCTGCGCAGCTTGGTGACTTGCTCATCCACGAGCTTGATGCCGGTTTCGACGGCCTGGGCCGCGGCCTTTTGCAGATCGGGGTCGAGCGTGGTGTAGATGCGATAGGAGGAGTCGTTGAGATCGTGCTCGCTGAATTTGGTGATCAGGGTGTCGCGCACCATGTCGACGAAGTAGGGGGCGTCGCTGGCTTCTACGTTGGGCGGCGCGAGCTTTAGGGGCGTGGCTTTGGCTTTGTCGGCTTGGTCGCGGGTGATGGCGTGGGTGTCGACCATGGAATCGAGCACCAGGTTGCGGCGTTCGAGGGCGCGTTCGGGATGGCGGTAGGGAGAAAGCCGGCTCGGTCCTTGGATGATGCCGGCCAGCAATGCGGCCTCGGGCAGGGTGATGTCTTTTAAGTCTTTGTTGAAATAAGCGCGCGAGGCTTCGGCGAAGCCGCTGATGGCGAAGGAGCCGCGCTGGCCGAGGTTGACCCAGTTGCCGTAGAACTCGAAAATCTGTTGCTTGCTGAATTT
>Ga0116113_1000086_pt1 | contig 24141 bp, 23 predicted proteins | sample June2015DPH_10_2_FD_89788 | JGI IMG/M metagenome (GOLD analysis project Ga0116113, IMG submission 89788) | Peatland microbial communities from SPRUCE experiment site at the Marcell Experimental Forest, Minnesota, USA - June2015DPH_10_10 | ecosystem: Environmental > Terrestrial > Soil > Wetlands... | reverse complement strand
GAATCCATCTTGGAACAGACTGGTATCTCCGCCCTCGCCCAGGCTAACCAGCAACAGCAACTCGTACTGAAACTGTTGCAGTAACTCATCTCGGAAGGAGGCGGTCAAGCCTACTTCCTTCCGGCGCAAGCTCGGGAGGCCCGAACCATGAGCGTCGGTCCCGCAGTCAGGATTCCTGCTTCGGCTGAGACTCAAGCCGAATCGGAAGAAGTGCGCGCGGTCGCTCCAGTTCCCAGTTCAGGAGAAGACTCATACGGGAAAACCGTTGGGCCAGAAAACGCTCCCGCAGTGGCGGCGGATCCCCAAGATGAAGTCAGAGTGCAAATAGAGCCCCCGGCAGAGATCGCAGTTTACCAGTTCGCGAGTCGAGATGGCAGCCTGATTGTGCAGGTGCCCAGCGAACAAATGCTCAACATCGCACGTGATATTTCTCAGAAACTGGCCCAAGAGGGAATAACCGAAAAACCCGCCGTGATTGAAGGAGGAAAAGACCATGGGCATTAGTTTAAACCCCGCCACCATCCTCTCCGGACAAGGCCTTAATGTGACTTCCGTTGTATCCCAGACTATCGCTTCGGAGTCCGGCCCGCTGACGGTATGGTCGCAGCAGCAAACCACGATCGCGTCAGAAAACGGGGCACTGGACGGGATAAACAACGATCTTACGAACCTGCAGACAGCTGTCCAGGCCCTGGCAGAGCCGGACGCCGCGTTCGGCTCCCAGACGGCGACAACCTCCGACAGTAATGTGGTAACCGCGAGTTCTGACGGCACCGCCGTTGCCGGTACTCACGACATTGTGGTGACCAGTGTGGCTACGACGGGTACGCTGTACACGGAGCCTATCGCCGCCGGAGCGAATACCTCCTTTCTGGCCAACGGGCAAACCACGGGCGATGTTCAGTTGCGGGTAGGCGGAACAACCGGCAAAACATACGATATTCCGATCACTGCGGGCAGCAACGACACTCTCAGCACCCTCGCAAGTTATATCAACACCCAGAGCACCGCGAACAGCTGGGGAGTGACAGCCAGCGTAGTAAGCGGAGCAGCCGGCTCGCAACTGGCCTTGCAGAGCCAGAACACGGGCAGCAGCGGAGCGTTGGCTATCGTCAACAACAACACCACCCTTGCCTTCTCCACGCCCGAGGGCGGCACCAACGCGGCGCTGACCATTGACGGCCAGCCCTTCACCAGCGCCGGTGATACGGTCACCGGCGCGATTCAAGGAGTCACCCTGAGCCTGCTCAATGCATCGCCCGGGGAGCAAGTGCAACTCACGGTCGCTCAGGATACCAGCCAGGTCAGCTCCGCCGTGAGCAACTTCATCTCCGCTTACAACAGCTTGGTCAGCGACATCAACGCACAATACGCCGTCGACCCGACCGGCGTGACTCCGGCCCCCCCTCTGGAATCGGATATCTCGCTGCGCTCGGTGCAATCCAGCATCCTGTCAGATGCAGCCTATTCGATTACCGGCAATGGCGGACTCGTGAACCTAGAAACCTTGGGCATCAACACGGCCAACGACGGTACCCTTAGCCTGGGAACATCCGCAACGGGCCAGTCGCTTTCGCAAATTCTGGCGAGCAACCCCTCGGCGGTCCAGAACTTTTTCCAAAACGCGTCCGGAACGGGGTTTGCCAACAACTTCGCCACCGATCTGAACAACCTGACCAATCCGACAACCGGCCCCTTGAACGCGGATCTGGCGCAAAACGGCGCGGAAAACCAGGACCTAACCAATTCCATCAACGACTTAGAAACGCAGTTAGCGGCCCAGACCACGGCATTGACTACGGAGTACGACAAGGTCAACTCTACTCTGCAGGCATATCCGCTGCTTCTGCAGGAAATCACCGAAACCCTGGGCACACTGGGTTCGGGCACCTCCGCTTCGGGCGCGCTTGTCTCTAGCTACCCAACTCTCACTTCGGGGTTATAGGGAATGGATGCAAAATCTTCGTATCGCGAAACCGCAGTCCGGGGCGCAAGTCCTGTGGGCCTGGTGATCTGTCTCTACGAACAGGCCATCGAAGACCTGCGGCGTGCCCTGCTTGCCCTGGAAAACGGTAACATCGAAGATCGCACCCGGTACATTAATCATGCTCTGCTGGTGATCTCTCACCTGCAAGGTACACTCGACATGGAGAGGGGCGGAGAAGTGGCCCGAAATCTGGCGCGATTCTACAGCGTGGTTCGGGCCGGTCTCATCGAAGCCCAGCTCACGCAATCCGCTAGAATTCTCGAACAACAGACTTCTCAACTCGCAACCGTTCATGAAGCCTGGCGGGATGTGGAACGTGCCACCACGGCGGCAACCAATCAGTCCAACCAGGAGACCTTGCGAATCCGCCCGGCGACTTCCTCGCCGCAAATTTCCTCCTCAGACTGGAACGCCTGATGGCGTTACTATTGCAGATCTTGCGCGACACCAACCGCCGAATGACTTCTTGGCTCGAAGGTTTGGTTGCCTTGCGGGGAGGGCCAACTGTAGCGACTCCGGCGCAAATGTCTGGGCTGCTTTCAGAACTTCTGCGCGCCGGCGCAGGATTGCGCGCGGAACCAATTCCCCCGAAAGGGAATGACCCCGAGCTTGACAGACAACTTGAGACGTATCGCCACAATCTGATACGGCTGCGCGAGCTTCTGCCGTTCATTTACAGTCAATTGCTCGGGGAGCGGGCGCGGTTGGAAGCCCAACGAACCCGCGTACGGTCGGCCGCAGAGTGGGCTCGCGCCTCGCGGCAGACCCTCCCTTGAAGACGGCATTCGGCTTCCGGCCCGAATCGCGTTCGCTTTCGCCCATGCAGCCGGTGATCGAACAACGAGCGAGTTCGAATCCACAAGAAGGTGCAAGATTTACACAGGCTGTAAGGTTCACTTGTCACAGCCAATTCACCACACAGAGTGAGATAAATTCACAATCAGATAAGCCCATCTGATTGTGAATGACTTTCACCACTCTGTTGTGCGTCGACGACCTTCCACAGGTCCTCGAAATCCGAAAAGCCACTTTGGAAGCTCAAGGTTATAGGGTCAAGATCGCGTTGAGCGGTTACGCTGCGATGAAATTGCTGGAGCAAACGCAGATCACCGCAGTTTTGCTCGACTACAAGTTGGAAGGCATCGACGCGGAAGCCGTGGCCAGCCATATCAAGCAACGGTTTCCGAGCCTGCCGATCATTCTGCTTTCGGCATATTCCGACGTCCCAGAACGAATCCTCTGGTTGGTAGATGAATACATCATGAAGGGCGAGGCGCCGGAAAGGATGGTCCGGATCATCGAGCGAGCATTGGACCGGCGCGAGAGTGAGCCGCCCCCGCCGAAAGCTTCTCGACCCTCATTGGGTCGGCGCTGAAGAACTTTTGCATATTTGACGTAATGCATCGAGTTTCGTCACGGTGCGGCGATGATCAATCCTAGGCGGGCTTGAGTCCTGTGAAAGCGATCGGTGGGTGCGCCATACTGGCTTGGTTTTCGAAAACCTCCAAGATCTAAGCTCGACCACGATCAGGATCGAATCGAGTTACCGCGGATAGGTATTGAGGCACGGAGTCGTATGTCGAGTCTGCCACGCTGACTTGCTAATCGCCGAGCAGCGTGAGGACAGGCAAGGAATGCCTTAAGAACTCGTTCAAGGATAGTGAGCTCTGTAAAACTGAACTCGGAGGCTGACAACTGCCGATGGAACAAGTTCTTCAATTGCAGGAACAATTGTTCCTGATCTGGGGCGCCCAAAAGTACCATCCGAAAGGCTGCCCCCCACAGTACTAAAGGACTGGTGCCGGGGACTAAAGTTTACGTAACTAATGCCGATAGAACAAGATAAGCGAGAGCTATCCGATCACCGTTAGGCATCCAGCGCCGGATTAAAGTTTTCTAATCACCCGCCGATAGTTAAATTGCAAGAGCGATTTCGCGGGAGGTAACAAGTATGAGAATCGATTTAAATGTGGGGGCACAGTCGCTTCCCGAAAGCAATCGAAGCACGAGTCAGGGTTCGGTCGACGGCGCCAGTGCTGTGCCAAGCCATCCCTTGGGCGAAGATCAAGCCCAGCTATCGGGGACGCACCTCCAGGTGCAGAGTCTGGTCGCGCAAGCGCTGCAGATACCTGAAATCCGCGAGGAGAAGGTAAACTCGCTGCGTCAGGCAGTGCTCGGCGGCAGCTACCAGCCCAGCCCCACGCAAGTGGCCGAGGCGGTGTTTGCCCACCTTGTAGTGCCGCGGGCAGCGTAACCCGAGCGGGCGAACGCAGAAGAAAACTCATCCCTGTGTTGTGGAGAGATGCATGGAACGAGCGGAGCTGTCCGCTAACTTGACTTTGGAGCGACTCGAGCCGTTAGCGACTGCGTTTGGACCGGCTGGGAGCAAACTTTCGCGGGAAGGCGAGCGCGGCAAATCGCGCCAACGGCCACTGCCTCCGGCAGAGCAAGCCCCCGCGGAGCCCGCAAAGGAAGATGGCGATCGGATCGAACATCGCATTGACAGCCTCGCCTGAAACTCGCCTCAGCGCCAGAACTTCCTTCAGGGATGTCGCTTTAAAGACTGGGTTTGCGAATGTTGTTTGCGAACCTGTTTGAAAAATTATGCCGACTGACCTCCTTGGCGTACCTCCTGTGCTGGCGGAAAACTCGTTGCTAACGCCCTTGGCACTTGCGGCAGTCCCACTGGCGTTGCTGCGCGAGCTGGAGGCTAGTCTGCTGGCCAGCCAAACGGCTGTGCAGAGGCTCGATCTTGAGAGCATCGAACGGGGAACCTGCGAGCAGGTTGCTCTGGTCGCGAAACTCGCGGCCACATCGCCGCGCGGCTCGGTCGCGCCGACAAGCTCCAGCGACCGACCAGTAACTCAAGAGAGCAGCGATATGGGGCAGGCGACGTCCGTCCTACAGGTTTACGTCCGCGATGAGGCAAATGAACTCAGGTTGTGTGCGGCACGAACTATGCATGCCGCGCGGGTGCAGGCCGCCCTCTTGGCGCGGATGCAAGGCAAACTGCGGGTTCTTACGAATATGCTGGCGGGCCCCAGTGTTGATTACGGTTTGATAGCCGACTCCAATGGAAGGCAGCCGCGAGTATTTGTCGGGAACAAGCATCGGGAGATCTGACCTATGTCGAGCCTGAACGCCAGCCTCGCGACCGCTCTCAGCGGATTGACTGCCGATCAGGGCGCGATGCAGGCGACGACAAACAATGTGGCGAACGTCAACACGCCCGGCTACTCGCGCCAGGAGGCTGTGCTGGTGGCGAGCGACCCGGTGGTGCTGCAACCGCTTACCTTCGGCACGGGAGTGACTCTGCAGAGTGTCGAAAGCATTCGCGACCCGCTCCTCGAATCGCAAATCCAGCAACAGACTCAGGCGCAGGGCCAGTTCAGCACGCTGACCTCCGCCCTACAGCAGGCTCAGGTCAACTTCACCAGCAGCACGCAAGACATCGGGACGGCGATTTCCAATTTCTTTGACAACGTCAACCAGCTCTCCACCGACCCGTCCAATCTGTCGTTGCGCCAGAGTGTGCTGACTGCGGCGGACAATCTCGCCACCAGCTTCAACACCACCGCCACCAACCTGACGCAGCAACAGCAGAATCTCGACCTAAGCGTGGTGCAGACGGTGGGGCAGATCAACCAGCTTTCAAAGCAAATCGCGCAACTCAATGGACAAATCAGCGAGCTGCAAGATGTCGGCGACGGTGCGGGGACGTTTGTTGATCAACGCACGCAAGCCATCGACCAGCTTTCGGCCCTGGTGGACGTTTCGGTGATTCCGAGCGACAACTCGCTCACGCTGACCACAGGGAACGGGGCACCGCTGGTGGCAGGCCAACAGAGCTTTCAACTGCAAACTCAGACCGTTGCCTCGGGCCTGCACGACGTTTATTCACAGGCAGGAGCCGACATCACCAGCCAGATTACCTCCGGCCAGTTGGGTGGAACGCTGCAGGCTCGCGACCAGCAGATTCCAGCGATTCAGACCCAGCTCGATACCCTGGCCTCGGGCTTGGCGACTGCGGTGAATACCGTGCAAGCGGGTGGATTCGATCTCAACGGCATCGCCGGCACCAACCTATTCAATCCTCCTCCGGCGAACGGGGTGGGTGCGGCCGGAAGTCTGACGGTTGCCATCACCGACCCCAAGCTGGTCGCCGCCAGCTCCGACGGCACGGTGGGCAGCAATGGGAATGCCGAGGCAATGTATGCCCTCAGCAACCAGACATTCATTGGCGGCCAGACTCCTACGGATTACTATTCCGGCATCGTATTTAATGTAGGCAACGCAACCGCCAACGCTTCTGCGGAGCAGAGCGCTTCGGCGCTGGCCCTGCAACAGTTGAACGATCAGCGGGCCTCGGTGTCTGGCGTTTCGCTCGACGAGGAGGCGGCCCATATGGTGCAGTACCAGGACGCTTACAGCGCGTCCGCGCAGGTCATCACCACCATCAACGATATGATGTATACCGTAGTCAACATGAGCACGCTGACCGGATAAGCCTTCCTGTGCGCGTCAATCCCAATCCGTATCCCGACCTTATCGCCGAAGCCGCGCTGACGCAGCAGCAGATCAGCACCGACGAACAGCAGATCGCGTCCGGATCGAGCGTCAACGTTCCTTCCGACAATCCGGGAGCAGCCGCCACCCTAATCCAGGATGCGGGTCGAACTGCCCAGGACGACCAGTTCCAGCGCAGCATCGGCAGCATCCAGGGCGAAATTCAGAGTGCTGATTCCAACCTGAACTCGGTGATTACGGCTCTGCGACAGGCCATCAGCCTAGGGGTCGAAGGCGCCAACGGCACGGTCAACGCCGCCGATCGCGCCACCATCCTCACCCAAGTCCAAGGTATCCAGAGCCAGTTGGTGAGCCTGGCAAACCTCTCCTATCAGGGCAACTATGTCTTCGCCGGAACCGCGACCCAGACCACGCCCTATGTGCTCGATCCCAATTCTCCCTCCGGGGTAATCTACCAGGGCAACACGGGGACGAACAGCGTCACCCTAGGCAATCACTTCAGCCTGCAAACGAACCTGCCCGGTTCGCAGTTGTTTTCCGCATCCGGCAACGACGTGTTCCAGAGCATCCAGGATCTGATCTCCGGCCTGGAGAGCGGCGACACTGCCAGCATCGGGACAGCCGTAACGGAAATCGGAACGGCTTCGAGCTACATCAACACGCAAGCGGAGTTTTACAGCAAAGCGTTGAACGAGCTTACCACGCAGCAAACCTACCTCAGCAGCGATACCACGCAACTGGCGGAGCAGCAAAACATCGTCGGTCAGGCAGACATGCCAGCCGTGATCAGTGATTTGACCACTGCCCAAACTTCTCTACAGGCAACGCTCGAAGCGATCGCTCAAACGGAAAGCACTAATTTGTTTCAATATCTGAAGTAAGGGGAGGGCAAGGCTCCGAGGACGCTTAAGCAGGACCCCGCTAGGCCCTTGCCGAAGGGTCTCCAGCCCATGCTCGCCCAGGTGAAGTTGATCCCATCCAGTCGATGTTTGGCGACGATCTGAACATGCCCTTCCCGGCGTCAGGAAATACTTCAAGGAACTTCAAGGATCATGATGGCTCGGTCTCCGCTTCCGATGATAGCCGCACACTCCATGCGCACGCGTCGGGCTGGGCACTTCAGCGCGAACACATAGGAGACTTCGTCTGTCAGGCGAAGATCCCTCGATAGCCAACCAAACGAACTAGGTTAAGCACGTTTTGGTCATCTCCTGATCGATACAATCTTCCGCAGGCAACCGGCAACGCGATCAGGGCTAACGATCTCGAACTTTCACGTTTCGCCGGTTCCATTATTGCAACATCGCCACATAGACCGCCTCTACTCCTCGGGCAGTTCGCTCCAAGGTGAAATGATCCGCGACTCTCTTTCTCGCCCGATCGCCGAGGGCTCTTGCCTCAGCGGGGTCGGAGAGAATTCGGCAGATGGCATGAGCCATAGCTTCCGCGTCCCCCATCGGAACAAGGATTCCAGTCTGGCCATCGTCCACGATCTCAGGAACCCCGCCGCCATTGGTTGCCACGACGGGTTTACCGGCCGCCATGGCCTCAATGATTACCTGCCCGAAGGGCTCGCCTTTGGTCGAGGCGTGCACAACCAGATCCAACTCCGCCAGGGCGCGATTTACGTCGCTGCGGAATCCGGTAAATTTCACCATGCTTTCGATTCCCAATTGACCCGGCAATCGGCGGATTTCCTGATCATACTGGTCTTCGCCGAACAGAGCCGCGCCGATGATAAAGAAGCGAGCGTCCGGAAACTCCCGGTGCACCAGCGCGGCCGCACGGATAAAAATGTGCTGGCCCTTCCAGGGGGAGATTCTTCCGACCAGTCCGACGTGGGGCTCGTGGCGAAGTTCCGTCCTGTCGGCGAGCGCGGCTGGGCCCGCACCATCATGCACGATCGCGAACTTGCCCCCGAGTTCGCAGCCCGAAGAAATTACTGAAATATTGCGTGTGCCTTTCCGGGGGCGCAGCGACCGCAAGGTCGCCCCTGAGTTCGCGATCACATAGTTCGGAATCACGCGTGCCAATCGCCGGAAGATTCGCACCACGCACTTAGGAAGATAATCGTCCTCGATTCGATCGCGAACGTGCCAAACCACCGGGATCCCGGCCAGTCGAGCGGCTAAACCCCCGATGATGTCCGCTTTGAGAGAGTTGGTGTGGACCAAGGTGACGTCATGCGATCGCATGAACCGCGCCAACTGGCAAACATATCGGAAGACACTCAGGGCCTCACGCACCCTGAACAAACTAGCGAATCCCAGACCGTCTTTCTTTTGCCCGGTCACGCCGGCCGGGAGCGGCAGCACATAGGTCTCCGTAGTTGAGCGCAATCGGTCGGCCAGCGGTCCCTCGGCCGCCAGTACGACGACGGGTTTGATCTTCTTCGTATCAAGATGACTGATGAGGTTCGCCAGCGCGATCTCTCCTCCGCCGAGTGCAGCGGTATGATCGAAGAACAGGACGCGAATGGGAGGCTTTGCCTCAAAGGCGAGTTGAGAAGAGAGCGGAATTGCGATCGCCATAGCTTGTTCTAAGATTGACTCGGCCGGAAATCACTCGCCCGGTCCGCCTTCTGAACCTTCGTCTCTTGCTCGAAGAGTTCCCGTGGATCAAAGTCGAGGTGAAGTTGCTTCCGCAAGTTCTCGAGAAATCTCGCTGCGCCCGGACCGCCGAGCGCAAACGCCAGATCTTTGAAGGCGCAGCGCACAAACACCAGCGCACCGCCGAGGTTGGCGTAAGACCCGGTATGGAGCATGCTTGAGACCCGCGCCAATCGTGCTGCCAGAGATCGGGCGCCGTAGAGCTCGCCTCTGGCGGAGAAGAACCGCGCCGCTTTCAGGTTACCTTCCGCAACTCGTGTCAGGTAGTGCGCCGCCCCGAGATCGTCCCCGGCCTTGGCTCGTTCCGCCATTTCCGCATACATCGACGCCCTGACCATTTCGGCGCGGGCGTTTTCCTCGAGAGTTGCAACTCGTTGATCGAACTCCGCTGCACTCGACCGAAGCGATGAGGCCAGCGCTGGACTCCAGGTATTCTGCGGGTGCCTGCGATGTTTGATCAACAGATCGGGAAGGTAAACAACCTTCCCCAACAAAGACGCCAAGTGCATGGTAACGACGTCATGGGCCAAATCACCGCGCCGGCCGCTGCGGACGACTTCTCGCAGATTGCCTTCCGGCCAGTAGTTCAGAACCGCTTCCACCACACGGCGTCGAGCCAGCATGGAACAACCTTGGGCCGGGTGCCGTATGATGCCGTGGTGCGGCATCGGCTCCGCACCGCTCAAACTGCCTCTGGTGCGGAGGATGATCCCCAACGGACGCAGGTCATGGCCGACTTCTTCACAATCGTGGTGGACCAGGGTGATGCCGGGGTGGCGCTGCATTGCCGCCACAGAGCGTTCCAGCTTGCGCGGATTCCAGACGTCATCCTGGTCGCAATACGCGACCGCGTCGCCATCGCAGGACCGTAACGCATGCATGAAGTTGTCGGCGAAGCCGCGCCGTAACTCGTTCTTCACCACGCGGACGGGAAAGGGAGAGGCCGTGGCGAACTGACGAACCACGGCGAGCGTGCCGTCCGTAGAGTGGTCGTCGCTGATGACCAACGCGCCGGGCTGGAGTGTCTGGCTTGCCAGACTGTCGAGTTGTTCCGGCAACCAGCGTTCGCCGTTATAAGTCGCTATTGCGATGGAAACGTTCATTGCGCCGGTTATCTCCCTGCTTCTCACATCAACCGGAGTTCGATCATTCGGCTGGCAATTCGAAGTGCCATCTTGGTCGGCGCCACGCGAATCCCGAGGATCACTCCCGCGACCACCAATCGTTTCCAGAGCTTGCCACGAATCTTAAAGGCAGCCGCCAGGTGCCTGGCTGATCGCGGCGCCCCAAACCTTGGCGACAACCGCCGCAAAAGATATTCCAGGGTCAGAACCCGCCAATTGGAAGCCTTCCAGTGCGCTGGCGAAGCACTGTGTCCCAAAGTGGCGGCCAGCTCCGCCAATCGCATGCTGCGTTTTTCGTAGTGCACGAGGATCTTCTGGATGTTGTCCAGGGTCATTCCCGCGAACGCGCCGGAGGCATTCTCCCCATGGATGCGATAGGCAGCTCCGCGATGTTCGAGAGTGACCGTTTTCCCGAACAGCGGTGCTGCGTCCATCAAGAGCGCATCTTGAGGAACGCCTTTCAATCCGTCTGGCAAAGGAAAAACCCGTTCCAGAAAGCTACGCGCCCACGCATTGCCTGAGGTTGGAGGGCAAACGTAGGCTCCGGGGCCTCTTTCCAAAATCAGGTCGCGCAGCTCGCCATCGGCGGCCCGCCCGGCGGGCATCCTGCCGCCAGAAGACCGGGTTGCGTCTAGAACAGTCATATAGGTCTGCGATCGAACCACTCCCGGCTCACAAAGCGCCTGGGCATGGGCATTCACGGCGCCCGGCAGCAGGTAGTCATCGGCATCCACGAAGATCACCACCAATCCGCGGCTGAACTGAAATCCGCGATTGGTAGCGGAAATCACGCCCGCGTTCGGCTGGAAGGAAGAATAAATCCGCCCCCGATACGACTCGATGACTGCGCGGGACTCATCGGTCGATCCGTCATCGATGACGATGACTTCCATGGGCTCATAGTTCTGGCGAAGCACACTCTCGATGCACTCCCTTAGGAAGCGGCCGTAGTTGTAGTTAATAATGACCACGCTCACGAGCGGCTGCGCGCAAGCGGGTGAGGTGGGTTCGCGGCGGCTGCGAATCATTGATTTCATGCCTTACCCTCCGCCCTCCGCCTGTTCCTCCGACAGCGTCTTCCGCATTGAGTTCGCGCGAAAAGACGATCGCGTTATCAGTTGCAGGCCGCGCCACACATCTCCGGCTCCATATCCTTCCCAGCAGGCCAGCGCCATACGAAACGCCACTCGCGAAGACATCAGCCCTCGCCACCAACTCATCATCGCCCACAGCAGGCCGTCCATGGTGTAGACGGCTCCAAGCAGTTGAGAAGCGAGGTTCAGACTGGCGAGCGATGTGGCCGCCCCGGAGCGGCCGGCTCGAGCTTCCATGCGCGCCAGCGGTGCTTCCAACTTGTGCAACGTCTGGTCCCATGACAAGCGTTGCTCGACCGATGCCCTCGCCGCCGCGCCGATAGCGCGGCGCAAGGCTCGGGATTCAGAGAGTTCCCCGAGGTGCCGCACCAGAGACTCTATGTCATCAAGGTCGGCGGAAAAGCCGTTCCTTCCGTTCACGATGGTGAGGTCTACGAGTCCCACGCGCGTGCTCACCACCGGGGTCTCGCAGGCCATCGCTTCCAGCACCGTGACTGGGCCGCCTTCGATTCGCGAAGTCACCAAGTGGGCGTCGATGCTGGAATAAAATGCGGGCAAGCGGCTCGGCGGAATGAATCCCGTGTAGTTCGCGGAAACGCCTAGCCGCCGGAATTGACGGACTTCCTCATCCCATCCCAGTCCCAGGAAACACAGGTGAAGATTCGGAATGCGGCTCTGCGCCTCCCGGGCCACCCTCTCCAACGTGTCCAGGCCTTTGCGCCCTTCATCGTAGTTGCTGGTCTTATTTCCCACCAGACCCACCACAAACGCTTCCTCCGGCATGCCGAATTTTGCCCGCTCGGGAATAACTCTCCGAAAAAAGTTCGCATCCACCCCGTGCCGGACCACAGTGACCGGCGGGCTGAAGCCTTGGGCCTCGATCTGCAACTTCCAGTCCGGGGTGCAGGCAATCAGTTCGCTTGCGCTTTTCACCGCGTCCTGCATCGAAGGGTTCCAACTGGTGACGTGGTGGACCCAGAAGATGGAAGACGGCAACGGCAGAGATCCAGCGGCTTGGCGCAAAAGTCTGAAACTCTTGTCGGTAAGCGGAAAAACGAAATCCACGGCCGGGAGCAAGGCCCGCACCAAGTCTGGCCGCAGAGCGATCGTCTTATCGGTAAGCAACCAGAACTCGTACCGGTCCCTGAAATAGCGGATAATCTGCATCGCCATCTGGCCCACAATCCAGGAAGCGACATTGGGCAGGATAAGGACGCGAAACTTGTGGCCAGCCGCTCCCCCGGAGCTTGCCGGCAAAACGATTTCTTGTGGAGACGCGCTTAACAAATTCTTAAACACTCGCGGCTGCGGTTGCACGATGGCTTCCAATCGCTTCATGGGATCTCCCTTCCTCTCGCCCAAAACTTGGAACCATCTCCGTCAAGCCCACTGTCGGTCCTTAGCCTTCCTGGCGGCCATCCCACTCAAAACTCGTTTCGTCCAAACCCGCCTTGGCTCGAGCGCGGGTGTCTCCAGGCGGCCCTGGAGCCGTTTCCCCAGGGAAATGAAAGGCAACTCGACCCATCGGTAGGTTGCGCCGGCCACAGCCAGAGTGAGGGCCAGCAACGCGAGGAACGAGCAGGCGCGATTTGGCCACACCGGGACCAGCGACGCCACCAGAGGGTGCAGCAGGTAGACCGAATAACTGACGGCGCCCAGCCACCCCAACACTCCGGGGAAGCGATGCCGCCTGAATACATATGCCCCCAGGAAGAGCGAATACGCCCCTGCCCAGGGCAAGAATACGGCCCCCAGCGTGTAGTGCTCGAGCGCGTCGTCTTTTTTTACCAGAACGTAATTGCAATACACTTCCACCAGCGTGCTCAGCAGCACGCACCCCAGCAGCGTGGCGATCGTCCCCGCTCTCGCCTCTGCCGTGAAGTGCCGGTAGAGAGCGGTTCCCACCAAGAGACACAACAAATAAAACAAGCCGGCGAGAGGCACTCGTTTATGGAAAATGAGAGGCACAAGAGTTCCGCAGAGGGTTAAGCCGCCGCATCCCAGCCACGCCAGCGGCATCGACCGATGGTTCAGCTTTAAGCGATATAAGACTGAAAAAAATATATAGAAACCCATCTCCATCGCCAGGGTGTAATACAGGCCCTCCGCGTTCGGAAAACCCACGAATCCCTGCAGCATGGTGAGATTCACCAGAGCGTTCCGGGACAAGTGCAGGGCAAACTCCGGGCTGACGGCGTAAGGAATGTTCAGCCGGTGCAGGCAAAGCACGACCGCGATACTCAACCAATAGATAGGATAAAGACGAAAGGCACGGCTGAGCCAAAACCGTTTTAGCGACCCTCCGCGCTCGAGGCTCAAGGGGATGACGAAGCCGCTGGTTAAGAAGAACGCCGCCACGCCAAATTTTCCAAAGCTGAACAGGCCGTGGGTAAACCCGCGAAAGCCGGGCGACAAGCGATAGCCTCCATGCTCGAGTAACACGGACAGTGCCGCGATGCCTCGGACACAATCCAGAAAAGTAAGCCGTCCCGGGCTGGGCAAAGCGCCGGTTTTCTGCCGGGCGATCAGGCTATCCATCTCTCCATCCTTTCCCCGTCGGATACGCCGCCACTAGAGTCTTGCGCCATGCGCGTAATATTTGTCGGCGGCGAGGTACATACCCGCGAACATCCAGAACATTGCCCCGGTGACACTCACGAAAATATTCCCCCCCAGGAGTTGGGCTAGAAAAGCGATCAAGATCGCTTTACAGGCTTTGGTAAAATCGTCGGTAGTACGCGACAGCCGCCGCTTTCCTACGAAAAGTGTGCAGATGGCCAAGCCCAGAAGAAGCGTTCCGAGCCATCCCAAGGAGAGTGCTGCAGCGATTAGCCCGCTGTCGAGAGCGTATCCGTGAAATACCTGATCGTTCGATAAGCCGCGTCCAAAGGGGTTGACCGCGACGTCGCCCAGTAACTGCCGGTACATTTCGAGACGTGCTCCGAGGCTGGCGTCGTGTTCCAAATCAGCGAATGTGTTTAGCCGGGGTCCAATTACCTGGCCCAAGTCCGGCAGCCTGATTACAGGCAACAGACACGCCACGAAGAGCACAATGGAGAAGAGGATTCGCGCTTTCACCCGGGCACTGGCATCTTTTACGATCCAGAGCACACCGATGACCCAGCTTAGCCAGGCGGCGCGGACCGCCGACAAAAGAAGTGAGGTATAGCCGGCCACTGCCGCCGGAAGCTTTAGTGGCGAACGCACTCCGAAAAGCAGCAGGAGCCCGACAAACATCGTGTCGGCAAAAGGCCCGGGAGCGTTGACCGTGCTCCACACTCGCACCAGCAGGGGTTCAGGCAGTCCAAAACTCGAGTCGGGAGCGGCAGCGCGGATATTTTCCAACCAGTAGCAGTCCCAGGCGGGAGGATCCAGGAACTGATAAATTCCGTAGACTCCAACAAGTAAGACTGCCCACAGGAAGCTCCTGACGATCACCTCCCGGTGTTCCCGGTACTGCGGCCAATTCAAATAAAGATGCAGCCCAAAAAGCATGGGGCACAACCACGTCAAAAACGCATAAGCAGTTTCAGGGATCGGGCGCAACCACGCGCCTACCGCGAAGCCATACAAAATCGCGGCACCACAGAGCCCGAACACCGGCGGGAGGCCGCTAAGAACTCGGTTCCTTTCCCGCAGCAGGCTCAGGCCGGCGATTCCCGATACCAGAGGCGGCGCGAACAGAATGAGATTGGGATCGGTCCATCCAAAACGGAAATCCACCACCCGCCTCACCAACGCCGCGAGAAACCAGACCCAAAGCGCATACTGCACATACAGAACCGGCTGCCGCAGGTAAAGGAAGAGGCCAATCAGAGTGGTGGCCGCGAGTAGGGCCACACGCAGTAGGTGTCCATTGCTGCCCGCAAACCAGAGGGCCGCTACCACGGCAATGCAAGGCACCGCGACCATTCCGACCTCGAGCCTGAAGCCGTGCATTGCCCATCTGCCGGGGACTCCGATGGCCGGATAGGCTGGAGTTTCAGTGGTCATGCGGACGCAGCCCTCAAGGCAGGGAGCTCCAGCGGGCTGGATGCGAAAGCTGCCGCGCCTAAAGGCGCATCGATGCGTTCGAGAAATGAGCGGAAACGTTCCTGAAAGACTTGCAGGCTGAAAGCCTTCGCATGCTGGCGCAGCGCCGCCGTCGACCATTGCTGCCGCTCGAATATTTCGATGGCATCGCCGAGGCATTCCGTCGTCTGCCGCTCGAAGAAGGATCCGGTAATGTTCTCGACGATGGTTTCCAGAGCCCCGCCCGCGCGATAGGCGATGGTCGGCCTTCCGGCCGCGGCCGCCTCCACCGGCGCGATGCCAAAGTCTTCCTCTCCCGGAAATAGCAGCGCCCGGCAGCGTGCGACGTGGTATTCCACCTGTTCATCGCTGGCGCGCCCGAGAAAACGAACGCAGGGGCCAGCCAGCGCTTCCAGGCTCTTGCGGTAGGGCCCATCTCCGATTACCAGCAGCCTTTTGCCGCGTTGGGTACAAGCCTTTACCGCCAGATCGATCCTCTTGTAGGGCACCAGTCGCGACACCACCAGGTAGTAGTTTTCGTGCTGGCTGTAGCTCGGCTGAAAGCGTTCGGTCTCGATCGGAGGATGGACAACCTCCGCGGAGCGCTGGTACACGCGCCGTATCCGGTTTGCCACGGCTCTCGAATTGGCCACAAAATGATCGGGTTGTCTCGAAGCGGCCCGGTCCCAGTGTTGCAGACCCCGGATGAACAGGGGCAAGAGAGTTCGCTGGCTCAGGCTGAACGATTCGCGGCTCGCGTAGTTCTCGTAGTTCCACGCCCAGCGCATCGGGGTGTGGCAGTAACAGACGTGTATGGCCTGGGGAGAAGTGCGCACTCCCTTGGCGTATCCCGAAGAGCTGGATATGACCAGGTCATAGCGGGAGAGATCGAGCGAGCCCACGGCAAACGGATAGAGAAAAACATAAAGCCGGTAATAGTCCCGCATGCGGGGCAGATTCTGCATCCAGGAAGTTTTGACGGGTACGTCCTGTAGCCGTCCTGGCATGCAACTAGGCAAGGCAACGGTGGCGAACAGGGAAGCATCGGGAAGCAAGCCGTACAACTGCTCGGCAACTTTCTCGGCGCCCCCGAGCTGCGTAAAATAATCGTGGACCAGTGCAATTCTCACTTTGCCCTCGTTTGTGCGGCGCTCTAGGCCGCGCCCGAACGTTTCAATACGACGCCGATGGTGCGCGCCAGAATGCGGAAGTCTAAGCCGAGCGACCAATCGTCGATGTAGCCGTTGTCGTACTCAATCCACTGAGCGAAACTGGCATCACTTCGGCCGGTCACCTGCAGAAGTCCCGTGATCCCAGGCTTGACGCTGAATCGCCGCATCAAAGTCGCCTCGTTGAAACGGGACACATCGCGGATACTCATCGGACGAGGGCCCACCAGGGACATGTTCCCGATGAGGACATTCCACAGTTGCGGTAACTCATCGATGGAGGTGATGCGCAGGATCCGGCCCAGAGGCGTAATTCGCGGATCTTTTCGGATCTTGAAAATCGGCCCCACGGCTTCGTTCCGTTCCTCCAACTGGGCCATTAACTCGGGCGCATTCGCCACCATGCTACGGAACTTGTACATGCGAAATTTGCGCCGGCGATAGCCGTAGCGTTCCTGAACGAAGAAAACGGGACCTTTGCTGGTCGCCCAGATCGCGAGGGCCGTCAGCAAGAACAGCGGAGCCAAAAGAAGAAGCCCGCCAATCGCGCCAAGCAAATCCAGCACGCGTTTGATGGTCAGTGTTGTCAGTAAGAGTTCTTGCGACGGCACGAGCGCGGTGAACATCTGCGGTTCATCTGACATGCGCCGTTTCCGAGTCGTGACGTACAGGTCCTGCATGTACACAACTTCGACTCCGACCTGTTCGGCGATCGCGATCGCGCGCTTAATACGTTCGTAGCAAGACTTGGTAGGCAGCGCAATCAGGAGCTCATCCACCACATGGCGAAGCAGGATACCGTCCAACTGGTCGATTGTCCCCAAGTAGCGATCGGCAACATCGGGTGCCATCTCGCTGACGGCACGATCATCTACAAAGCCGAGCAATTTCACGCTGGAATAGTGGCGAGTGCGAATTTGACGCCACGCGATTCCAGCCTTTCTGCCGCTGCCGGCGATTACCACCACGCGAGGATCGCGGGAGGCCATCCAGAAGCCAAACAGGCGCTCCCCGACTAGGCGCACCGTTTCAAAAGCGAGCGAGCTCACCAAGAAAATCGCGACAATGCGCGCAATCGGTCCTGCGGTTCGCGACAGATACAGATAGAGTCCCAGCAAAGCCGCGATCAGGGTGCAAGCTTTGGCTGCTCGACTCAACATGTTCCCCACCGAGTGGAGATCTCGCTGGTAAAGTCCGAGTGCGCTGCAGCAAGAAATCCACGCCAGCACAAACCCAGAGGCGAAGATCACGTTCAGAAGCGTCACGCGCAACTCGAGAAAGTGGCGCAGGCTGCCGGTCGGTATGCGCGCGATATTCCCATACACCGCCGATACCAAGGCCAGAGCCAGAGCGCACATACCATCGACTCCCGCACGCATGCCGCTCGAATGGCTGGCCCGGCTCTTCATGATTCGAGGTCTCCCTTGCCCAATCCCTTCGCCGCGAATTCGCGGCGGTGGCTGGGGCTGAGGAAAACGTTCCGCCCGCTGATCTGCAGCTCCGTGTGCGAGCCGGAGAGTTCTCGATCCCGGCCCCGCCGGGACTGCCGCCGCAGCGTGATCTCGTACACCTCTTCCAGTTGTTGCGCCACCATTTCCCACGACATCTTGCTCTCGACCATCCGCCGGTTATAGGTCCCCATGGCGATGCGATCGTCGGGATGTCCCAGGAGACGGATCAAGGCCTGCGCCAGAGCTCGCGGGTTGCCCACTGGCACCCGAATCCCGCCCTTTGAGTGGACCAGATGAGGCAGCGCGCCGCAGTCCGTCACCACCAGTGACTTGGCGCAGCTCATCGCTTCGACCACTGTCGTGCCGTAAGGCTCGCCAAACGAGGGCAAACAATACACGCTGCAATCCCGATACAGCTCGGGAGCGTTCGCTCTCTCTTGTTGACCGAGAAACTCCACTTGGCCGGCGCAACCGAGGCGGGCTGCGCAGCGCATCGCCTCAGCGAGATCCGATCCTCCGCCAGCCACTCGCAACCTACATTCCCGAAAATTTTCAGCAACCACTCCGAACGCTTCAATCAAAGTGAAAATACCCTTGCGCTTCAAAACATTCGCAAGGAACAGAATCGAGGGCTTCTCCTGCTCGGCTTTGATCCTTTTTTCTGAATGCCATTCAGGGTGGGGCGAGAAAAGCGCGGTGTCGATGCCATGGGGAATGAGGTGGATTCGGCTGCGCACCGCCTCGGGATCAGGAAGACGGTTCCATGCTGCGGGAGTCGTGACTAGCAGCGCGTCTGCACGGCGTTGCTGAATGGAAGCTACCCGATCGCGTACTCTTGCCACGACCTGGCCAGCCCAGCCACCGCCACAGGTCCAAGCGTCCGGATCCTCCGGCCAGCGCGCGACATAGGTGCCCAGCACCAGCGGCAAGCCACTTCCCATCAGCGCCAGGCTCACGCCCGTAAATACCGGATTCAGCTGGTGAATCAAGTCGAAATCGCAAGATTTCTTCAGCTTCCGCATGAGGCGGCGCACCCGAAACATGTACTCCAGGCGCGACCACACGCCACTCAACTGCCGCAGCGGGATCACGTGCAGGGTGATGTTCGGATGCAGCGGCTGACGCAATTCCACCCGATGCGCAACCACGTGAAGGCGATGTCCCCGGCGCGCCAAGCTGGTCAAGAAGCCGTGCGCGATCAGACCGTCGCCGTGCGGCAGATGGTCGGTCAGCAAGTCGGAGCAGTGCGGCACGAAGATGTGAAAAGGACCTGGCATCACTCCGTCCAATCCACTGCCGCCAGAGGTCTGCCGCGAAAACGCGCAAAGCCTTTTCCGATGGCATCGGCGGCAAGGCGAAAGTCCGCCATCTTCGGGAGGAGATCCGGCACAGGCATTTTTAGAAATAGTGGATAACTGGCCAGGACAAACAGCAAACGGATGCTGGTTGAGCACAGCAACGCCGCGCCCGCGCCCGCAATGCCAAAGCGCGGGATCAGCAGAAACATTAAAGGAACCGTTAGAGCCAGCCCTGTGACTTGAAGCCCGTTGATCACTCCCGGCTGCCCCAGCGCCATGAATGCCTGAGACAACACCCAACCCGCGCCAGAAAGAATGACTTCGACGACCAGGATTCTTAGCACTACGTTCGCCCCCCGGTACGCCTTGCCATAGAACAGATTCAGCACTTGCGGTCCGAGGGCGACAACGCTGATTCCGCCAAGCACAGCGACTGCCGCGCTGAGCCGGGTTGCCCGCCCGGTCATCTCCGCCACCATCTGCGGTGGGCAACTGACGGCCTTGGGAAAAAGAACCATCACCACCGAGCTATGCAAGGCATAGAGAATCCGCGAAAGACTCAGCGCCACAACATAGGTTCCCATCAGATCGGGCTGCAGCAGGCGCACCACCAGGGCCTGATCTACATACAAAGCCATGGTGCCGCAAAGATCGATGCCATAGGATCGGATTCCATAACTGAACAGCGCGCCGGCGGAAGTGCGGAAGTGTGCCAGGGACGGCCGGAAGGCTTTCACCAGCCGCCGCGTCATCCACGCTAGAGGGAGGATTCCAGCTGGCACGTAAGCCAGAGCCGCACTGAATGGAGTCATGCAATGCGTCGCGAGCAACGCCATCAGTCCTAGCAAAGTCAGGGCCGGAGTCCAGAGCAAAAGCTGGTTCGAGGCGGCAAAGTCGCCGCGACTCTCAAGGCCTGCACGTCCCAAGCTCAGCAGAGAAGTGATCGGCGCGCTGAGCAGAAAGATGCGCGCAAAAAGAATTACGCGCGGTGGATATTGTGGAATCCACGCTGACATGAACCACGCTCCCAGCAGTGCCGCCGCTACGCCGCTCAAAATTGCCAGCAGGCAGGCCGCTCCCATCAGCTGGGACTGCTTTCCCGGATTGCGCCGGAGCTGAAAGGTCACTGCGCTCGGGACTCCCAAACTCAATGCATTGGCCAAAAAAACTGGCCACAGGATCATCGCCGCCAGCTCTCCGCGGCCCGCCGGACGCAGCGCGCGCGCCGTAATGATGCCAGTCAGCGCATTGATTCCCAGGATCAGCGCCTTGGTCGCCACTGACTGCATGACCGCCGCCGCCGAGCTCATCCTGTGCGTCTTCCCCCTGTTTGCAAATCCCCTGGTCACTACCGCTTCATTCCCAACCACGAGATTCCCGGCCTCGGCTGGATCGATAGGCACTGGGGCCATTTCATTCATCATCCCGCCGGACAGCAGGGAAAGCTCCGTCGTGCACCCTTCCCCTTCCGATTTTTCCATTTTTGACGTAGCCAATTTCATGAGGCAACACACGGGAGAACTACGGAACCAGTTGAAGGGGGTTGATATACGCGCCAATATTCAGGAGTTTCATGTACCTGGACACGTTCTCCAGTTTGTTGCGCGGCACCATCAGCATGTCGCCTGATTCCAGTTGAGCATCCTGTTCGAGGGCAGCAGTTTTGTGGATATTGGCGAGCTTGAGGATTTTGACTTCCGCCGTGTCGCCATTGATCTGTCGAAAGAGCAGCACCTGACCCGAATGAGCATTCTCAGTAAAACCGCCCGCGAGCAAAATGGCTTGCATAGCAGTGGTAGTCTCGCGGAGGTCAATTTTTCCAGGCTTTGCGACCTCTCCGGCGACCACCACGTAGGGCCGCTGAAACTCCCTCAGAATCAGATTCAATTCCGGATCGTTGAGCCGGGTTTTCGCTTTTTGTAGAATGAGGTCGCGGGCCTGTCCCACGGTCAAGCCGCTGACCTTCATATTGCCCACTAGGTTCAAGTCAATATCACCATCGGGAAGGACGGTTACCGTTTGATTTAGTTCTGGCGTGTAACGATACTGCAACTCCACCATGTCCCCGGTACGTAAGGTGTATTGCGGCCGTACGCGTAGTTTCTCTTGCCCGAGAGCTCCACTGACTAGCGCAACGGCTACGAGCAATAGTCTGGTTAATGTCTTCGTCAAATTCACCTGCCGCAACCTCCGCGCCAAAGCTTTTTCAAATGCCAACTGCCTCCATCTTGCGATGCATCCAATCGGGAATGACGTAGGTTCTCTTGTTTAGCACGTGGCCTAGAATCTGCCCGCCGGCACTCTCGATCGTCCTTTCGCAGTACGACAACTGGTCCCGTTGTGTACGGTTGCCTTCCACGATCAGCACAACACCATCCACGAGCGGGCTCAGAACCACGGCATGCTCAGCTTCTCGAAGAGAAGGGCAATCGATCAGGATGTAGCGGTATTCTCGCCGAAGCTTTTTCAGATAAATTCCTAGCCGCGATTGCAAACCGCGCCCGTTGTCATGGCTCTCGTGAGGCAAGCACTCTTGCCACAGCCTCGGTAAGCTCCGAGATTCTGAGAGCTTGGCGAGGTTACTGGACTCGGGGTTTCCAGGTGCTAGATAGCTGCCGTTGCGCAGAACCGTGAAGCGGAGTCCGCCTTGCTCGAGCGCCACGGCAAGCGCATTCGTAACGTGGCTCACGCCCGCCCGAGGATGCGCGGCGGTAAGCGCTACCACAAATCCCTGGCCATCACTCCTATTCGGTCGTCGAAAAATCCTGAACAGCAATCCTTCACACACTGCGCTCAAGTCTGTTCTGGGCAAGTGATCCCCCCGTTCTTTTGCGACTTAGGTTGCGACTACAGCTACGAGCGCAGGTCCGGAGGCCGCGGTCCACTTAGCATCACGGAGGGTAGAGCGCGCTCTGGTTCTAACTTTGTGGTCTGTGGGAGTTCGACTGCGGGTAGCGACATAATCGGTAAGGTCGCAAGCACTGGGTATCGCGAAGCGGCGTCTAGTTCGTGTGGCGTGGCGATTGTGTTTCTTCCCGCTTCGGCCAGATAGACTGCGCATAGACCCAGAAATAGGCCAGTCACCATGCCCAGCACAGCGTTGGTAAGGCGCTTGGGACCTGCCGGCAGGTAGGACAAGGTTGGCTGCTGGGCGACTACGACATTCATCAGTCCCCGATCATCCATCGAATCCGCGATCTGAGACTGATCGCGTTTTTCGGCATATAGTTCGTGGTTTTCCCTTCGTTCCTTCACCTGCTCCTCCAGGTTGTTGTACTGCACATCCAAATCCTGCATTTTCCCCAGATCTCGTTTTAGTCTGGCCAGTTGCGTCACGATGACCTTTCGACGCGCTGCCTCGGCGCGGCGGCTGATCTTGCCCTGCGAAAATTCGGTGCGCACCTGCTGCCATGCCGGATCGACGTCGGTCGTCACTTCCAGGGGCCTGGAGACAGCCGCTTCGTTCAATGCCTCCCTTGTGGAAGCGATCTGCTGATCCAACTCCCGAACAAGGCGGTCTTCGGGCTTGTAGTTTGTCAATAAGACCGTGCGTTTGTTCTCCAACTCGATGACCAGGGTGGTAAGCTGTTGCACCGACTGCAGGTTTGGCCCGGTCCGATTCTGCGTGGTCTGCCGCGTCGCCATGGTGCGCTGCCGCCGAGAGCTCTCTTCCAGCCGGGCGTCGAGCTCCTTCAATCCTGCTTCGGAGGCTAGCAACTCGGCCTCCGCCTTTGTAATCTTTCCCTCAAGGTCGGTCTCGCGTTGCGCCAGCGAATACAGTTGATGCCGCTGTTGGAAATTCACAAGATCGCGGCTGGCCTGGTCCCAGGTCCTCTGATAGCGCTCCGCTTCCGAGGTAAAAAATGCCGACGCGCCCCCGGGACGTTGCATGCGCCGGTGCTGCTCCAAGTAGGTCTGCGAAAGTCGTTGCAGAGAATTTCGAGCCTGCTGCGGATCACTGGCGCGGTACTTTACGTCGATCACGTTGGTCTTGCGCACCGGCTCGGTTTCCAGCTTCTTGTCGAAGCCGGCCAGCAACGCTTCATGCTGGCGCACCATGGCTGGGGTCTGTTGACTGACAGGAAGTTTGTCCCATCCCGGGTCGGCCACGGGGTCAACCACGTCGTGGCTGCGCAGGATCTCCAGTTCGGAATTAACCTGGGTCTCGGTCACGTCACTCGCCACATTCTGAGGGTTGGTCTTCTCTGGAGTAACCACCACGTTGCCGCGCGCATTCTGCACCAGGAATTTCATCTCCGACATGTACTGCCGGGGCAGCAGGACCGAGGCTACGATTGCAACGAACAGGACACTCCCAGCCACACCCGCGAACAACAACTTCTGCCGGAAGAGCGCCTCAATCGCAGCGCGCAGGGATAGATTCGTCGTGGTCGTTCTCGCGTCGAACGTGAGGTCGGTCTTCACGATCCCGTTTTGCATATTCTTAAAATTTCCTGCAACCGCAGCAACCTCCCGAGTCATAAGCAGATCGATTGCCACACCGCATGAATGCGCCCAACCATCAGATTAGAAATGGTGAATTTGCCAGGAGGGTTCGCGGAGCGGCCGGAAGTAAATCGTCGTGAACATGAAACGCGTGATCAAGGGACCAATCGAAGGGCCCAGGGGATTAAGAAAGCCAGGGCAGCTCGTTGTTGCTCGATTATCCCCGGCGAATGAAGGATAGCTTCGAGGCCTATGAGGCGCCGAATGAGTATGACCAGAGTCACGACGAACATTGGATCGCAACGCTCAATTCGTTTCCTGTAAGACTCAACCGCATTGTCAAGAGTGACCCCGCAACCACACCCTTTCCGGTGATTGGCCCCTCGCTGACAGGGCCGGAGTCGTTGGTGAGCCTTCGTGGTCCT
>Ga0116113_1000082_pt1 | contig 24517 bp, 28 predicted proteins | sample June2015DPH_10_2_FD_89788 | JGI IMG/M metagenome (GOLD analysis project Ga0116113, IMG submission 89788) | Peatland microbial communities from SPRUCE experiment site at the Marcell Experimental Forest, Minnesota, USA - June2015DPH_10_10 | ecosystem: Environmental > Terrestrial > Soil > Wetlands... | reverse complement strand
GAAGCGAACCGGATTCAACAAGCTACTTTTCCCCGACGTGCGTAAAGATTCATGCACATCGCCCGACTGTTTCCGGGCCAAGATCGACGCTTCGGTGAAAAAGACTCTGGAAACCAAACCGCAGCTAATCCAGATTTCGGCGGCGTGGAATTCCCGCGAGGGCGCACCCTTGGGACGGAATCAGTATGTCGAGTTGGAGATCAAGAAACCCAACCCGAACGGCGCAAGCACCAAGCTCTCAGCCGTTCAGAAACCCTGTGACAAGATGGCTGAGGCCATCGTGATGGACGGCGGTAAGCGTGGACAGGTCGTCAAGGTTTGTGCCGATCCAGCTTGCCGCACCCACCATCCCAACACGCCTTCTCCGCGGCAAGTCGAGCGGGAGCGGGCGGAGGAACGCAAGCGCATCGAAAAGGAGAAACTGGCCATCACGACTCGCCATCGTGTCTTGGCTACGATCCTCCAACGCGTATCGGCTCCCTTGAAGAGGGCAGACTTGCTGGCGGTCGCCCATTACCTGATCGGCCATCTCTCCTACAGCCAAGTCCCGGCTCTGGCGAAGCGGCACAAGGTGGAGGCAAAGACGGACTCCGCGTCCGCACAAGAGCTTCTGGCCAAGCAAGTGGGCACGTACGATGAATCCGAACTATGCAAGCTGCTTCTCGAAATCAGCCTGCTAGATTCGGCGTATCAGCGATCCGCCTCAAGCCGCGACGATGTCCTAATGGACACAGCCAAACGCTATAGAGTGGATGCTGAGAAACTCCAGAAGGCCGTGGCAGAGGAACTTGCTGTGAAACGAGATAAAAAGACGAAGGCAAAAGCAAAGCCGAAAGCCCGCAAGACAGCGCCATAAGCCAATCACCCGTACATCTCTGGCGGAGTGCGACTTTGCACTCCGCCGATTCTTCACTGAATCGCAGGGCAGCGCACCGGTGTCAACGGCTACAACCCACCCGTTGAAACTTAAGCTCTTAAATGCATAACGGTCTCTGGCCAGAAGTGGGGCTACTGCCCTTCGTGTGGCTCGGTTGCCCGGCCTATTTGTCTACTCGGTGCACTTGTTGACCGCACCTAGGGCACGTAAGTTTGTTCGTGAGGACCGCTTTCCTCACGTCCTTCCAACACAAATACCAATCGTGCTTCGAGCAGTAGTAAACATTCTCAGAGATCTGGTCAGTACAAATCACACATCGGTAAGTCATCAACGCACCTCGCAAACACTAAGCCCTCAGCTGATCACGCTCTACTCAGTAGAACGTGCGCCGTACGAGTTCGCACAGAGCAGTTGCGTCTATGCCACTCCGTGGGACGTACTGATGGGACTTATTACCGTTGAGAATGAATGGTGCAATGCCACCACTTGAATCATAGGTGACATGCCAGCATCCACCTGGATCAGATTCTTGATCTCCTGTGAGCGGCGGGTTCGACTCACCTTCTTTGCTTATGATCTTAGCAACGAGGCGCTCCCACTGAGCAGGCGGGACTGCGGAACACTTCATCAGAGCAGAAGTACCCAAGGTTGTGTCTCGCACCAGAATCACGCCGCAGCCATCGTTCTTCTTGTTGATGAAATTGGCGATGGCTTGATTTGGCTTAAACACTCCGGCGGCAGGAGCTACAGTCACAACCCATACGGGTCGTTTTTTCTTCTGAGGCTGGGATTGAGGTCCTCCAGATCTAATGTCAACCATAATTTCGGGTAGCACTGTGCGAGTGAAGACACCTACGGACGTTACTGAACGCGCCTTCCCATGAGCGAATAGCGACGCTATGGCATCTTCCACCGCATAGAAATTCAATTGCTTCTGGAACTCCTGCTCCCAAAAGTGCGTTGCAATCACGTCGCGCAACTTCGCCCCCCAACACTTCTCACAGGCGAAACAAACCCTGGACAGAACTAGCAGTTGAGGAATCGGTTGGCCCGCGGCATCTTTCAAGGGGCCGCGCCGATCCCTCAAGACGGCCTCTTCGAATACGCGTGATTGGTCTCCAAAAATACTTCTCATTCTCTGCGCAGCATCTTGAAATCGAGGATGGCCACTATGGATGCTGTGACCGATATAGTTCTCCAGAGATGATTCTAGCGACGCTCTCTTTGCTCTTGAGTCAGCAATCAGATCGACTCCTTCGTCCAGACAAGCGATGACTGCAGCCAGACAAGCTACCACGATTGCGCGCTTCCACTCGGCGTTTAGGTTGTCTCGTAGCTCAATGTTGTCCTTAGCGTCCTTCCCGAACGAAAATCGTGCCTCATGCAGAGTCTTGATCAGATTGTTGAGGTTCTGCGGGTGGCCACTACCGAACTCATCAATTGCATTTACTTCTCTGAGAAGCTTGCTTAGAGCCGCTGGGATGCTCGTTAGCATCTTGTCGGCAACGATTTGACTACACGATGCTGCAATCTTCGATTGACCTGACACATGTTCGTCAAAAAGAAACAAGGGCATGACTCCCCCTGCCGCAGCGCTGCCGATGCCAAGAACAGCAGCAGATGGCCAGAGATGCTGGCAACCCAGATCGTTTGTAGCGGAAAACACCGACTGCTCGATAAATTCGCATCGCTGCTTTTCAGGAGGCAAGCACGACCGGAACAACAACTCCGCGAAATACTCATCAAGGTGAGGCTCTGTGTGGACAATGATCCGCTCTAGGCTGTCCAATACTTCCTGCGGTTGTTCCCTCGAAGCAGATTTCAATACCGCCCTTACGCGCTCGCAACTCTTATCTGCCAAGGCAGACAACACCCCTCCGGATGCAGAGACGTCTGCCTGCGTAATCGTAATCATTCTAAGCTCACTCCGTTCTGATACGTCGCAACAGCACGAATGTAGCGTCGTCATCAAGAATTAGCCGGACATCTGAATTCCATGCGACTCTCTGACGGAACTCTTGTAGTAGGAAGTCAAACCCATTTTCGGCCTGGCCTTGGGATGGCACGGCCAAGGCGAACTCCCTGAGCACATCAGTGTGATTTGTCGCCAAGCGGGAAAGACCGTCCGTGGCTAAGAAGATGCTCTTTAGATCGGATGTGCGTCCCACGGAACAACTCTTGAGTGACCCTCGGGAAACGAACGGTGCTCCATTGCCCGCGTCCGACCGGACCACCAGATCGTTCGCAAAGTACTCCCCTGCATCACTGTCAAGATTATTAATTTCACCATTAACCGCGACTACTCCATCACCTGAATGAAACACCAAATACCTGGCATCACTTACCACCAACCCGATCACCGTAGTCATCAGGAAATCGAATATGAATAGTTCTCTGCGAACAGGGTCGTTGCCACAAAACGTACGGAGCAGGCTCTTCAATGCCGTAGCCACCTGGTGATTCAGTTTCTTTAGAAGCGCTTCCTCTGACAATCTGGGGTGTTTCATTACAATTCGCAGGACAGAATTGGAGATCAGCTGCGCCATCACCTTGGCACCAACTTCATTGCTTGAATGACAGCTAGGCTCAAGCAGCGGGTGGGTGCTTGAACATCCATCGGTTATCACAGCAACCATGTGGTCTTTCGAGATGATGACACTCGCCGCATCTTGCGAATTGTGACAGTCTACGACGGCAGACGGACGATGCTGAGTCGCACTACCAATAGCGAAAGGCAACCGACATGCATCGATGGGAGGGCAAAAGTGTGTGATTCGAGTCTGGAAAGGCGTTGCGTTTGCGTCCATAGAGGCGGGGCCCCTAAACTCCAAGACCAAATTGTTGAAGGAATATCTCGAACCCAGGAGGATCAGCGCGCTGTGGTGCTTTACGACCCGCGAAGCGTTTCTTGGCTACGGTGGTCGCGGCGGTCTTGGCCCCGAGTGAATCTATGATGTTTCGAAATCCTGAATCCGGAAGCCCGATATGGCGCTGAGCGACTCCTTGCTTCGCCTGGACCGCGGTGTAACGCTGCCTCTTCTTTGCCTCATCGTCAACGACTTTCTTGAACCCACTTTCAACCAGGAATCGATTGCCCGGATGCCTTGGGTCCGCGAGGGGCAGCGAGAAAAGCAAATTCTCGCGCTCGTCATTAACGAAGACGCCAACAAAGAAGTCATAGAGACGGCGGTCTGCCGTCTTTAGTTGGGCAAGACGAGTTTCGACTGCACGGTTCTCGGGACAGTCAAGATACCCAACACCGAGTTGGCTCAGCCAGTGACGGCCAATTTCAACGCACCTAATGCTGCTTATTCCCTTGAACTTGTTCTCTACCTCGCCCTTTGGATTGGTGGGCGTGACGTATAGCTGATAGGGCCTGACTCCCACAAGGAGCTCAAAGCACACCACAGCTAGGGCAAAGGTGTCGGTTCCCGCATCGAAAGTAAGGCTGCCGCCCAGATTCTTGCCGCGCTGTTGCAGTTTGGGATCGTTATACAGTTCATGGGTCGTTGGGCACGCGAATCCGCCGATTTGGGCCGAGTCCACGTCAATTATCACCGGGCGGCGCGTTGCTGGGTTGTAGAGGATGTTTGCAGGATTCACATCCCCCAAAATGATGCGCCCTTGATGAAGCTGATCGACAGCCTCGAAGAGATTATAGGCAAATCCTAAAGCCGTATTGGTGTCGAACCGGACACCTTTGTCCTCGTTGAAGTCATTGGTAGACAGGTTATATCCCAGCGCTGCAACGGCCGGACAGTTCTTAAACCACCGCATCGAAAAACCCACGAGAGTATCGAGCGATACGACAAGTTCGTATGCGGGAAATAGCGGAAACGCGACGGACGTTGACCCACCCTTGGCGGCATCATTTTGAAATGAGTTGCAAAGCGCCAATACCTTTCGCTTACGCTCGTCGGAACGGACTTCCTGATGGTATACCTTGGCAACGTTGTCGGTGCTGAGGGCATACAACTCACCTTCACCGCCCATCAGATTTAGTGGCGATGGATCGTCATAGCGTTTTGTATTCACGATCAACTGCACTGCATCACTCCTAGACCTGCCCTCTGATGGCGCTTTGTGACCAGAGGGCAAACGCTCTTCGAATGTCACTTGCACTTTGGCCGACCGAGATTGCTTCATCGAAGCCGAGCGTTTCCTGAATCGCGCTCATCTTCGCTGGCGGCAAATCGCGGTTTTCAATACCGATGACAACCGATTTCGTAAGATAGCCCTTGCTTCGTAACTCCTGCACAATTAGCTTCACATCTTCCGGTCGGACATCGCTTCGATTGTCTTCACCGTCAGTGATGACACCTATTGTGAATGTGGTTCGAATGTGTTGACTGATCGAGTACGCAATGTTCGCCGCCATGTCCTGCAAGACTTGAAAAACTGTCGTATAGAGTGCTGTGCCGTCTCCGTCTTGCGGTCGATAGCTGTTTTCGTCAAGAAGTATCACCGCATCGTTGCTGTTCTGATTTAAGGCAGTGAAAGGATTGAGAAGCGTCGGTCCCGCGGAGAAGAGCCACTGGCCCATGTAGAGGGCATTCTTCCTGCACTTGGCGCTTCAGCGCAGCGTGCTCACCGCGACCTGTTGCCCTTTTATGACCTCGCTCTTGTAAGGGTCCATCGATGGAGATGCGTCAATAACGAGGCAAGACATCACGGGGTCTTCAAACCCGCGCTTTACATCCGCGACCTTGACGGACCGGTCAGCCTGGCTCAACTGCGAAGCGACAACTTGACTGACTGTGCCCGCCTTAACCATCGCGGCGGTCGCTTGAGACACGGTGTACTCCGGCATAACTGTATACCTCCTCTAAGAAGCACCCTCTGTTTCGTGCCGCATAGTCAAAAGGCGCGCTCCGGCTTCAAGAATCGCTACTGCAACAGCAAATGGCCAGGAGCCAATGGGGAAGAATTCGAAAAGTCGCGGCAATTATACGCTGACGCCAGCGGAAAGTTCCGCAGCCATGCCGGGGACCAAGAGCCATGCCGAAAACCGAGCCTAACGCTCTTTATAGGTTCGTGTATCTAGAGATCCACTTCCCCAAAGGATTGTTCATTGGGCCTCCTAACCGACGGTCATGGACGGCTGAGGTCACGGCATTCGGCGTTGTAGTCAGGATCGAACAGGTTTGCACCCAGTTGCCACTCGGGTTTTTCCAGCGATCCCAGATTCCCGCGAAGGCAAATAACTCCGCGCTACCAACTTCAAAACAGTATGGCTGCTTCGTTTTCTCCGCCCGCTGCCACTCATAAAATCCGTCTGCTGGAATTAAGCATCGGCGGGATTTCAGCGCATCGCGGAACGCGGCCTTCGTTCCCGCGGTTTCCGATCTTGCGTTAATCATCGTGGCAGCGCCGGACGAGTCTTTCATCCACGATGGAATGAGTCCCCAGCGGAAGAGCGATAATTCCCGAATAGGTTGCTTCGGATTCTGGCGAATGACCGGAACAGGCTGAGTAGGAGCAATGTTGTAGCGGGGAGCCCAGTCTGGTTCATCTGAGACGGTCTCGAAATATTCCTGGACTAGCTGCTTTCTCCGCGACAGTCGATAGCGCCCACACATCGGAAGATTATGGCAGATCGGTCAGTGGTGTGGGAGACTAGAGAGCATGGCAAGGCCGAATCTCAGGGTGACGAAATGGCTGGGCACGGCACCCGCCATTGGGATCTGCACAAATTGTGAGAGGACCTTCAAAGTCCCGCTGGAATCCCTGAAGAGGACATCCGAGGCCCAAGAGAGTCTTCGCAAGCAGTTTGTCGAGCACAAGTGCAAGCCCGTGGGTTAGGTGCGCTGGAGAAGATCACCCCAGGGATTCCCGGCATCGAGCTGACCACCCTTTCAAAACAAGGGGTGTCCGGGGTTGTCAGAGTCGCGCATCGGTGTCAACCGGCTGCAATCGGCCTGTTGACGTTGACCCAGCGGGATAATCACGTCTGGCCCCATTCAACTTCAAACGCCGAGCTGTCTGATCTCGAACCTCGGATACCAAACCTCGCTTACCGCCGTTTCCTCGGACGCTTGCTCGGAATATCGTCGAGGCCACGAACGACATCGCCCATTGGGGCGATGAATAAGCGGCAGATGCGAAGCAATGTGCGGAGCGTTATGGGCTTTCCGGCTTCGACCTTTTGCCAATAGCGTACGGAGTATCCGTGGGTAATCATGTCTTCCTGGCTATACCCTGCGCGCTCACGCAACGCTCTGATGCGCGTTCCTAACCCCTTGAAGAATGCGGTTTCGTCTTGCACGTCCCGTTTGTAAGCGATTCGGTACTATAAACACCACGTCTCTTTTATGACGTGGTATATTTAGGACGTGTATGTCAGATCCCTTTCAGTATCCGGGTGACGATGTCATGTGCAAGGCCCTCGGTGAGGCTTTGAAAAAAGCTCGTCTCGAAGCTGGTCTTTCCATAGAGGAAGCCGAGGAACGCGCACGAGTTGCAATGGAGGGACTCGATCACAAGCGCATTTCCAGAGCGCTGGGTCTCGCCATCAAAGAGGCCCGAGAGAGACGCCATGTGTCCCGCAAAGAACTCAGTCGCAGTGCTGGACTGCCACTGAGAAGATTGATCGCGCTAGAGCGCGGCTTGGCGGGAGACATGCCCGTAACCGAATTCTTCAGGATCAGCTATGCGCTGAAAATGAAGCCGGACGAGTTAACTGAGCGCTTTGAAGAAATCGAGAAAAACATCGAACAAGGAGTGATTCACCGTGAGTAGTGTGAACTTGAGCGCTTGGTTCGCCAACTTCAAAGCAAGATAGTAAGGCGGAAAATGGCAAAACCTACGACGAAGCGTCCGATCACGTTTGACACCCTGAATATCTCAGTTCTAGGCCCGCGCGCACTCGGCAAGAACCGGGTCGCAATGGGTTGCGTGACAGACTTTTTGCGCACCGTCGAGCACAACACGCGGCATTTGCTGAAACAGAGCATCAAGGTTTCGCCGGAGTTGAAAGGGTTCCGGGTGCGGTTTCGGTAGGGAATTGTCCCATGAAACGTAGGACTGCGAGTTTCGAATACCCCGCCCTCAAAGGCAAGGTCGTCCGGCAAGTGCGTTTTGTGAACGACGAGGAATTTACGGTGCTCGTTATCGAGTTTGAGGACAACACGCACGTCAGCTTTCGCCTGAAGGCGACGATTGAGCTTTCGATGGAGCCTGAAATTTCCACTTTGAGGAGTGGGAACATCGTGAACTGGAAAAAGTTGAAAGCGCAGCCCGTCAAGAGACGCGGAGAAGGTCGATGAAAAAGGGTGACAAGGTTTTAATAACTTGGGAGAATCTGGACGGCCCGGAGGGAATCGGGCGTGGGATGGCGCGTTGCGAGGTGACGATGGTGCGAAAGGCGAAAGACGGTATCAAGCCATGCATCGAAGTTCGTATCCGTGACCCAAAGGGCAGACTGTGGTGGACTCCACCAAGTAGCTTAGAGCCGTACAAAGCTTCGGCAGAGGGACGAGGCAAACGGCGCCGGACGCCCCCTAGATCGTAAGGAGGTTGTGCACAACTGGTGCCTGTGACTACAAATATCTGGGGTGCGGAAGCCCGGATACACTGTCATAAAGCAGCGCATTTGCATCAGCCCTTTGAATTGTTGGTTGAGTGAATCCCCACGCAGCGCCTTGGTAGCGTACGAAATCTTCTATCGTTAACAGGAATGGCACGCCGCCCGCAATTTCATTTTCCACGTAAGCAACGGCTTGAGAACTCAGAATTAGATTGGTGCAGACCTGCACAAGATTTGGCGCTGCGCCATTCTCTGTCATAGATATGAAGCGTGTGGCCGGTTTTCCTTGCGGCTGGACAATCACTTCATTGACGGCACCTTGTAGTGACTGAACCTGTGGTAAAGGGCGTGGCGGCATCGGCATCCTCCCGTTTGACGGCCATGATTCTACGCCTATTACAATCGTGCCCCTACTCTCGACCGCTGTTCGCCCCCTGCCCGCATGCCTCTCTCTCGCGCGATGTCTTCGTCCTCATGCGCCTCTTCGCGTGACCCAGGAACGGACGGGGCGAGGTCAACCTAACAGCCGCAGGCTTGCGTCAAGGCACTTTCGCGGCATAAACGATGATTCCCTACGGGCTGCCCCTCATTTATTCCACGTTTGCCTGTGACGCCGCGCCTTCAATGCGGCTGTTCCTGTTGCCTCTCTCGCCCCCGCCGTGGGGGTCACTTCAAACGAAAGAGGCACAACATGACGACGAAGACTCTCAGCAAAAGCGACCTCGCGCAGTTCACCGGCAGCGAAAACTGGTATCGGCACGGGATCAACCGCAACGTTCTCTACACCGACGGCGCACAGCACGTTGCCGAGCACGGTGGAGCATATTGGTCCTCAGTGATCACTTCAAAAGCGGCCAACGGTTATCACTTCAAAACCGGCCAACGGGATTGGCCGTCCGGGACTGAGAATGTTTTATCCTGCCGCCTCGTGTGGTGGCAAGTCGGTTTTGGTGCGCCAGCTTCGGGGACCGCATTTGAGCACGTGGCCGTGATGCAGTAAACGGTCTAGCATGGCGCTCACGGCGGCCGCGTCGCCCAGCAGTTTGCCCCAGTCTTCCACCGGGCGGTTCGAGGTCAGAATCGTGCTGGCCCGCTCGTAGCGTCGCATGATGATCTCCAGCAGTTCTTCGGCGGCGGTGAGCGGCAGCTTGCGCATGCCGAGATCGTCGAGGATGAGCAGGGGCACGGTGACCAGGAACTCCATGTGCTCTTTGCGGGTACCGTCGAGCGTGGCTTCGGCGAGATCATCAAGCAGGGCGTGGGCCTCGCGATAGAGTACGCGGTATCCCTGTTGGATGGCGGCTTGGCCGATGGCTTGTGCCAAGTGACTTTTGCCGGTGCCGGGCGGGCCGAGAAACAAGGCGTCCTCGTGGCGTGCGATAAAAGCGCCGGTGGAGAGATCGAAGACCAGGCTGCGATTCATCTTCTTGTTGAAAGCGAAGTCGAAGTTGTCGAGGGTTTTCTGCGAATCGCGGAACTGGGCCTGCTTGGTCCGCCGCTCCAGCAGGCGCTCTCCACGCAAGGCAAGTTCGTCGGAGACCAGGCACGACAGCAGGTCAATGGGGGCGAGCGGTTCGGCTTGGGCCTGGCGCAGACGGGTCTCCAGCACGGCGGCCATTCCGCCCAGGCGAAGTTGTTTGAGCGCACGATCGAGTTCGATCAGATTCATTCTTCTATCTCCTTGGTTCTGTAGTTGATGAAGTCGCGGTACTGCACCAGCTCGCGGATCAGGGGATCGACTTGCTGCAAGCTGAGTGGAGCCTGCGGGCAGCGTTCCAGATAGCGGCGGACGAAGCGGTATTCCTGCACTCCCATTTCGAGCGCGGCGGCGCAGGCTTCATCGACCGCTGCCGCTCCGTACTTTTTGGCCAACGAGAGAATGCCGAGGATGCGGCGCACGCCGACTTCGCCTTGCTGGCGATGGATGGCCTCGCAGAGCGCGCCGATGTGCGACCCGGCGCGACCCGCTCGCCCCAGCAGTTGCGAAGTGCGCAGCGGTGTTCGCTGGGGGTGGTCCTCTTCTTTAATGCGATACCAGCCGCGCTTCTGGCGCACGTGTTCGCGCAGCAGTTGCCCGGTCTTAGGATCGAGCAGACGAACATACAACTCATCCCATTGCACGCGCAGCACGCGCCCGATCCAGCCCGGCGGCGCGCCGTAGTAGGCGGCCTCGACTTCGACGCAGCCATCCAGATGCACGATGCGCTCGCCGTACTGGTAATAGCGAAACGGCTCCAGCGGAAGCGGCAACAACGTGGGCTTCTCCTCGGCAAACATGGCGGCGACCTGCCGTTTGGTGGTGCCGTGGATGCGGGTGTCGGCCCAGCGCTGCTCCCAATGATCGAGGTAGGCTTGAGCCTCTTCCAGAGTTTCGAAGCGTAAACCTTTTAGCGGTGTTTTCTGCGCGTGACCGACGCCCGATTCGACTTTGCCTTTGCGGTCGGGATCTTGAATGCGGCACGGCATGGCCACCGCGCCGTAGTGCGCCAGCACGTCGCGATACAGAGGATTGAGGGTGGGATCGTAAATGTCGGGGACGAGCACGCCTTCGCGCAGATTGTCGAGCACGACGATGCGCGTGGCGCCACCCAGCCGGCGAAAGGCGCGTTCGTGCAACTCGGCCCAGATGCGCGAACTGGAGCGGAAGGTCAGCAGACGAACTGACTTGCGACTGCAGCCCAGCGTCATCACGAACAGCCGGGTGCGACGATACTTGCGGCTCTCGGGATCGCGCACCATCGGTCCGGTGCCGTAATCGACCTGCGCCTCCTGGCCAGCGGCAGTCACGATCACGACGCGGGCCTCGGGGGTTTGGACGCCGCGCCGCTTGCGCACGAAACGCTGCACGCTTTGATAGCTGCTGGCGAAGCCGTACTCGGAGACCAGATCCTGCCAGATGGCCATGGCATTGCGGCCCCGGTTGAGCCCCAAGTCGATGACTTCCCGGTACGGCTCGCAGGCACTGGGGCCGTGGACCACGGCAGAGTCGGTGATCACCTCGTTCTCGTTGGCCGGTTTTGAAGTTGGTTTTGCCTTTCCCTTCGTAGAAAGGTTTTCGGGGTTGGGGTTGGGGTTGGAGTTGGGGTCGAGGGGATCGGGAACCACCGGAATGGCCGGTTTTGCCGCGCCAAAGTCGGTGATCACTTCGTTGGCCGGTTTTGGTTCGCACCGTCCCCAACCACTGGGCGGACGCACCGCAATCCCAGCCGCTTTCAGATATGCGCCTGCGGTTTCACGACGGACATGGGTCGCTTGCTGGATGCGCCGCAGCGACCAGCCCAGCCGTCCCAGAGCTAAGACTTGTTGTTTCTTCTCTTCGTTCAAGACATTGGCCATGCCCACGGAGCCTACATCCCTCCGCGGGATTCAATGTCCCGGACGCTACTCTCGTTGGCCGGTTTTCAGGTGATAATCACTGGCCGGTTTTGGGTGATCGCTGAGGTATTGGCTTCTGGACGAGATCGCGATCATTCAGCTCTACAACAAGCCTGTTGCCGCCGAGGAATTTCAGGTCTGGAAACTCGCCGTACGTCCCGACCGAACCGCTGCGCTTACGTGCGACGATGGCAACGGCAACATCGTGTTCACCAAGGAGATCGAGCACACCGATTTCCCGCTGGATGAGATTACCCTGTACTTCACCAACAACGTCATCCACTTGCCAAGCGAGTATTGACCAGCGCTACGCCCGCGCTGGCATTCTCGCTGGCGCGGGTATTTCTAGCCTCCAACGCTTTCCAAACAAAGCGATCCATTCCGCCCTCGCGGCACGTAATCTTGCAGCTTTCCCATAGTCGCGTCTTGACTAATACCGAGAAGCCGGCCAGCGCTAACTTTCGGGTGACACCCGAGTGCCGACAGATGCTGTCTCTCCGAGCGATTCAAGCAGACACAAACTGACGCTCCTGGGCACACGTGTCAGTGCGTCATATCCGATTTCGGGGCTGCTGAGCGACTGTTGTCGCCTGAGTTCTTGTCGGCACCAATCCGCCCTCTTCAATGTCATTTCGGCAGTCATCGCCAGCAGTTTCGGAAAGGACGCCTTAACGCTGGAATTAGTGGAAGTCGCCAGATACGCGAACATTTGCGCAGCAGCCTCAGGGTCAAACCGCAATCGTGCAAGAAGTGGCTTCGTCATCATCGTCACTTGAAATTGGTTGTACCGAGCCCAGGCAAGATCGGCTTCAATGATTGGCGGTATCTGCGCCGCCGAAGCGACAGCGTACTTTGTATAGAGTTCACTTGCTCTCACATCGCGAGGGTCGAAATCGAACTCGATTTGTTTGAGCAGTCCGTTCTCTTGCCACCCCAAGGACAACGGCATAATCACGCTGGTCGGAACTCGGTTCTCAGAAGCGAGAGCAACAATGCGCTTCTCGATCTCTGGGTCTCCGCGGAACTGATCGGCAAGAATATCCGATGCTGCTTCCACAGAGTCGTACCAGCGATACCAGTCCGTCTTGTCGGCCAAGGTGCTTAGGCAAGCGCTGACGAGTCTTTCAGATTTAGGCTCGGTGCGGGAGAGTAGCGTTAGGACATTAGCGGATCGCCTTAGCGGCCAATCGGAATCCGCTTTTTCAAGAATGTCTTTGGCCAGCTCCGGATGTTCGGCGGCCACAGCTGCCAACCGCTCCCACAAATTGTCCGAGGCTGGCCTGTCCTTCAAGATTTCCCATTGTTCACCGATAACGCTTTTGACATAACGCCAATTCTTCCCGAGAAGATCAAGAAACACCCGATTCTGGCGGAAGCCATCAGACACTGCAATGTTGATTTGCTTGCCCGTGAAACCAATCGTCTCGGTCTTCCCAACGATGACTCCCAGTTGTTTTAGAACGATCAGTCCAGCACCCGCAGCCTGCCTTCGCCCTTCGTGATCCGGGCCGTAGCTTGGCAGTACAGATTCAAGATCGTTCGTGGCCTCGGCAATGTCGCCCCCCGACTGCTCGATGAGCGTGTGGTATTGAACTGAGGCTTGCGTCTTTACCTCGACATTGTGCTCCGCGTCCCAATCCCGCAACAGTTCTAAAGCGAATGTCTTGTCTGCAAACACTGGAAGGTCTGACACAATCTGATAACGCAGGTCGGCGGGCAAGGGCGTTAGCAGTTCGGCAACGTCGCCACGAAGCTGCTCGTCGGTTGCTGCCGCTTCAACGATTGCACCGAGAAACGGCGACTGAGAGTGCAGGTTTTCCCTCGCGAGCGCATTCACTCGTGGATCATTCGGAAACACAACTATCAACGAACCGGCGTAATTGTTCTTTACTTGTGGGTCGGAGAAGCGGTCGAGCGCCGCCTGCACAATGTCCTCCACATCACCTTGGTCTGTCACCTTAGAAAAGCCCTGCATCAAGAAATCGATTCGATGGGATGTCGGATCGCGCAATAGTGTAAGGAGTCTCTCTCTTGCTGTCTGGGGATCGCTGAGGATCGCCGGCAAGTGCTGGGCGAACTCTGCTGCATCAGCTCGGGCTGCCCTTTCTTTCAACTTCTCCGCCACCTCTACATCTCCCATACCCCAGCCGGTCAGAAGTGAATCTATGGCCCAAAACGGATTCCATTCTTCAATGGCCTGGAAGAGTCGCCTTTTCATCGTCGGCGTCCTGCCAACCAAAGAACCGAAATGCAGAGCTATCACATCGCGATACTTATCTGCCGATGCCGCCCATTGATCCAGAGCTGTAACTACCTTCGGGTGATCTCGAAATGATGAAGGCAGCAAGGGCCACACTTCGTGTCGTGAGGTGTTGAAAGCGTGCTCCCGCTCGAGTTCTTTGACGATGAAATCCGCAACTTCATCGTCCTGCGGGAATGCCTTAATCAACACGAATCTTGCCATGTCCCCATCCATCAGGTCCTGGTTATTGAAGTCACGATGAACGTTCTTAAGACATTCCTTCTTTAACTGCGAGTCTCCTGCCCAGCCAGCTGTAAGAGTATTCGCAATCTCGCCTTGCCACGCATATTGAAGCGCAGAGTGGATGCGGTAGCTCGCCAGGCCTATGAGTTGGTCAAAATCTTCATTGACATGTTTGTTCAGATGGACCTTGCTAAGGACCGCTGCGATCTGAACCTCTTCTGAGTTACGCTCGCTCCCGCTTTCAAGAACAGCATTCAATAACTCATGTTCCGGCCACCCTTTCGCGAGAGCCTCTATGCCTGCAGCGCGCTGATATGGGCTTTCGGACCGCAAAGCCATGCGGGCTATAACGTCGCCGCATTCTTTATCGGAGCCGAATAGCCTAACAATGACAGCGGCCGCCTCACGGATGACCGCCGCATCCTCATCGTAGAGTTCACGAAACAGGGTGTCGCGAGTGTGATCTGTCGCCGGCCATACTCTGAGGCCCTCAATGCGCCCAGGTCCCCACAATCCTCTTGAAAAAATCCATCGTCTGAGGCGGCCCTGGATGACGCTCCTGTTTTTCCGCAAATGCAAGCCGGACATCGCATGCGCCAGCACCCGGCTTCTCTGCGACGCGATGAACGATGTCTCTATGATTCCGAAGGCCCGTAGAACGAGCGTTTTCACGCGGGTTTGAGCCAGATTGCTATTTTTGAATGCAACCTCTGCAAGAATATCCTCTTTAGAGAGCGACCCCAAGGTGTCCGTTTCCAAGAGGTCGATAATGTCCACCAGAGCGGAGGCATCTTCGCCTCGTGGACAGAGAAAGACCAAACCGACAATCACTTCTCTCCAGCGGGCGTCGGCGAGGTTTGCCTGAATCGTTGTGCTCTGATTTGACAAAGGCGTGCGAGCGAGATGCACAGCGGCCAAGTATTCCTGCAGTGAGCGGTGGAAAAAGCTGATTTGAGACTGCCCTTGGCTCACCAAAAGGCCGAGACTTCCTTCCTCCACGTTGGTGAAGGAGTGCAGCACCTCAAGAGCTTCTTGACGACTGAGGCCGAGCCCGTATTCGGTGTCGTCGCGAAGAAAACTCTCAAGGCTGTCTCGTATGTCGCCAGCTGTTAGCACACCCGCGGGAAACTTCGTTTGAACGACATAGGCTATGTATGCGAGAGCATGACGGATTTCTTCATGATCGAGCGCACTAGCATCACTCGTTGATGCGGCAGAAGTCTTTCTTGCGAGGGGGTGTTCTTGAATGAAGTGTTTGACCACGTGCTCATAAGCGTCAAACCTGCTAGTCGGCAACGGTACGTTCTGGAGGTGAAGATAGAGAAGGAGCAGCAACGTGAGTGGTACCTCCGCGAGCTGAACCAGGTCGCTCGACCTTTCTAGCTTTCGGATAAAATCTTCCGTCTCCTTTCCGTGAACTTTGTTTTCTGACGGTGGCCCGCCTACCTGCTCCGGCGATTTGTCGGCGCGGGTTCGATGTATGGCCAGCCACTTCGTTACAAGTTCTCGTTGCTGGCCGCCGGAAAGCGGCGCTAGGTGTCCCACCTGCCAGTCCTCACCCTGTACGGACACTCGTTCAAACCCATAGGTCCTACTAACGAGTACAGCCGGAATATTGCGAAGCTGGATGAAGGTTTGTAGCTGCGTGCTCGTAGTGCGAGCCGCGATTTCATCTGTCCACTCATCAAGGCCGTCGACGAGTAAAAGTAACCGCTCATCGTCGATCGCTGATTGGACGAGTGGCCAAACTTCGCTTTGATCGAACTGCTTGAACCAAACGGACAGGCATTCAGACAAGGAAATCGGCGAGTCACGCTTGGCATTCAGACTCGTCCAAAAGGAAAACGAAATCCACACAGGAAGCATCGTCCCCCATCGCAAAGCTGCCTGTTGAAAGATCGGTTCCTCCGAGAGCAGTTCAATTGCCAACGTCCGCAGCAGCGCACTTTTTCCGCTCCCTGGACCACCAAGTATGACTGAGCGCTGGGATTGGCCTAACCACCTATCGACGTCGAAACGATTTCTCAATCCTGCAACGGCAATAGCCGGCGAAACCCTGTGCGATCTGCCGTCCACATCTACCGAAGGTGTCGGTTCGGTTCCTGGCTTTCGCTCGCGGCTATCATTAGCCAAGCTGGCGAAGATTTCAGGAAGGACAAATCGTTCCTTCAACGGAAGTTCTTTCTCGCCGATCACTGCCGCGACTGGAATCCCTGGGTCGTACCGATTGAAGAGAACTTCGTAAAACCGTTTCAGCCGGATACGATAGCGAGCCACGGCCTCAGCATTGAGCCGTCTTTCGAGCACGGGAAGGATTCCTGGGCCGCAGAACGCCTCCACCCAACCCCGACTGAAGAAGTCGTCTACTATACGTGGTTGGTCTTTGAGCCAAGTGGAAATCTGCTCCTTCCCGAGAACTTCAAACTCGATGTCATGCTTGCTCAACTGCGCTTGTGCGGCAATGATCGCATCGGCGATCTTGGTATCTTCGATAGGATGCGCGGTCATGATCTTGAAAGCCTTGGCTTTGTCCCGCCATTTCCCCTCCATGAACTTGGTGACGGCTTTTTTAATGTCGCTCGCGTCAAACGTCGCTAAGCGCTTGCATTGATAGACCTCGTAGCGAGCGGGCTCGGTGAGCCTCACGTAGAGATCAATACCGTGCTGCTTCTGTCCGCGAACGCCATACAGTTGTGTCATAACCACGGAAGCACGGCTACGCACGTAACGCAGACAAAGACGTTCAAAATGCTCCCATGAGAGCTCGTTTAGCGGGAGTACCTGTGGCCGCGATTGAACCGGCGGAGAAGTAGAAGGAACTTCTGTGACTGGCATTTCCAGCCAAGTTGGCACACCGTCGATTTCAAGCAGAGGCTCGTCAACCATCGAAAAGGCTCCAAGATTTCTACTTTGCTCGCCACACCATCATATGCATTGTCAAGGAATCTTCGCATCCACGTTTAGCCCGAGATTGGTACCTTCCAGTGCTCCTTGTCAGAAAGGCAGGACAACCTCGTAGTGGAGCAGATAGGTCCTGGGAAGTCGGCACAGCGGAGGTGATCACGCGATCTGCGTATATGCTCAGGGAGCTGTCAGACGACCGACCTTCCCAGGTTGACAGCAGGGCTTCAGCAGCGAAGCGCAGTGAAACAAATGATTGTGACGGGAGAGTTAAAAGTGCCGAAGCGCAGGAAAGAATGGTTTTTCACAACATCGAGTCGTGTATCATGCCCCGACAACTCTCTAAGGTTGTCTTGGGCTGCGTGACTGACTGGCAGCAGGAAACTCGCGGCCTATTTCGTGTGGAGAGTTTTATGGTGACAGACCCGGCCTCTGGCATCAGGCACGAAGTCCAGCAGTTGATTCAACTGCAAATTGACACCTTACGTCTCAAATCGTCCCTGACATCTTCCCAGCTTTGGGAGTACCACTCACGATTCCAAAGAATCACGGCGCTGTACAGGGAGCTTGACCAAATCCGCAGAGACCGTATCAAGTACGAATTGAAAACAGCTTCCTGAAATGCCCTTGCGTTTGAGGGGGTGAAGCCGTCATCCACAGTTTGATGGCTCCGACTGTGGATGGCGGCCTTCAATTGAAAAGAAATGAGGCACTGCCATGTTGAACGGGAACCAAATGGAACTTGCGAGGAAGGAAGCTAACCTCATTGCTGTTGTCGAAAGGATCCTCCCAGACTTTGCCAAGGCGTGCCGCGCTCACGACACCCCCGTTGTCATCATGCACCAAGATGCGTTTGCCGCCGATTATCAGGAAGAGGAGTATCGCCTCATTGGATTGGCGATAAAGTTTGCTGGCATCTGCGGCAAAGAAGTCCGCATCATCGGAACGAACCGGCAGACTGTTGATCAAAGCAAGACGACACACTGAACCGTGCGAGTGACAAGTATGAGGGATTCTTGGTCGTCGCATCTAGCAAGGGGGACACGCTGTCTCTATTCGAGCCGAAGGGTTGACTCACACTCCGCGCATCAACTCAGAGATACTCAACTCGAAACTCTTTGCAAGAATGTCGATCGTGTTCAGGCATGGCTCCTTCGTTCCGTGTTCCAGATTGTGGAGGAACGCATCGTCTAGCCCGGAATGCTCTGCCAGATAAACGAAGGTCCAGCCTTTTTCTTTGCGTAACGCCCCAAGTCTCTTTCCAAATCGGACATTTAACAGACTCTTCGTTTTCCCACTTGCCATGCGGGAATGATTGCAGGTATGATGCGTTCCGTGACCGTCTATAGACGGTCAGAGTTCGAGACGGCGTTTGAGAGGGGGATGTAAGCATCCTGTGCGGTCAGGATGTGCCGAACGCCGTCTCCTTCCCCCGGAAGTCTCATTGGAGGGAACGCAGTGCAACATTTCTGCCCCGAATGCAACCGCAACTACGACTGTCAGGTTGAACTCACCAAAGAATACGCAACCCTGATGCCTCACGGCCTGCGATGCGGAACTCCTTTTGAATGGCGTTGCCCCGACTGCGCGAGAAAAGACGTTCTGCTCCACGGTAAGACGACTTCTATCCTCACCGACTTCGCCTACACGACGCCTGCCGCATGACACCCGTCTTATGACCCTCGTTCCTTGTGCCAATCTCGGCGGCAACCACTGCGACTTCTGCCAGTCGTCGCCAGTCTTCACGGTCTATCCCTGCTCGAATTTCCTTCATAATGGTCTTCCGGTATTCCTTCGACGTACTACTGGCACATGGGCTACTTGCAGAAAGTGTGCTGAGTTGGTGGACGGAAAGAAATGGAGCGACTTGACGGAGCGGGCTTACAGGAAGTTCCTGAAGAGGCACGGAGCCTCACGTCACGAGCAGCTTGTTGTCAGAGCGCAATTCGCAGAGTTGAGTCGCCTCTTTGCTGCTCACATGCTCGACAGGGTTTGACTTCAAGGCGTGGCTTTCCTCTTCAACCGCACCACTTTGGGACAGAACCTGTACTGATCTGAATTCGGTCTGCTACAATTCAATCACAGAGCAGGGACAGATGTTCTGGATCGCGGCTGCACGAGGGCGGTATGGAAGCCAGTTTGACGTGCTGTCCATGCTGTCCATTTCTCCCGGAATTTAGATAGATCCGGTGGAAACAATTGAAACCGGCGAAACGGTTGACAGCAAGAATAGACAGCAAACATGCGGGTTTGGCGCTAACCGTATGAAAAGCAAGTGGGGACGTAGTTCAGTTGGTTAGAACGCTGCTTTCTAACCGTCGCATTGATGTAAGTGATTCAAAACTCAGCAACTTAAGGCAAATAACATCTGGCGGCCCTGTCACGGTTTCTTCTACCTTCCCAGTATTTCAAGAAGCTGCTGTCCGTTCTCCTAGCGCTCCCAGATCGCGTGACGGGAGTAAGGTGAACTCTTTTCCCGCCTGTTGCGTCTTACTGCTTTGCTGGCTTGCCCCTCAAAACAACGGAACAAATCGCAATCTCTGAATATGCGGAAACCGGTGTTCGGTGTAAAACCCTATCGTGTTTACTCCTTGCTTCGCGGCAACGACGCCCATCGTGTAGTCCACCCAGTTTGGATCGCTCCAGCCTGCGGTCGATGCCGCCAGTGCAGACTCCTGCAGAATCGTATTGTTCAACGTGACTCGTACCGGTCGCGACCCGACCGATGCGTACCGGATAAACATTTCATACTTGCCACCGCGAGCGAAATTGACATCGCAGGAGGCGATCGCCAAGCCGTCTTCGTCCGTTTCGTTTTGCAGCCACCCTTCCCCACGAATCACTACTCCCTTAATCAGATTACAGTCCCGAGCTTCCCATACCACACCGCGGTCGGGAGGAGTCGTCGTCGCGATGGCTGGGGCTTGTTTACCTTTTCCGGCCTTTTTTTTCTCTTCCGGGAGCGGTGCCACAGGCGCAATCGAGGGCTTGACGAACACTCCCAATTGCACCCCGCGAGTGCCATAGGAGTTTTCGGCCGTGAGCGTATATACCGTGTTCTTGTCAGGCTCCAACGTCCGCTGCCCCTGTGCGACAACCGCGCCGAACGGATCGATATTGGTCTTGTTGGCGTTCGCCACGCGCCATTGCATATTCACGGGCTGCCCCACCGTTACCTCCAGAGGCACAACGGAGAATTCCGCGATGTACGGCTGGCGAGCGGCCAACAATATCATTGCCCCAGCAGCCAGCACCGCCGAACCACCCACCGTGAACAGAAGATACATTGAGAGAAAGAGGACCTTGGCCAGCCCTTGCGCCGGACGAGACCACACGCGGTCTCTATTCCATTCGTTCCCTTCTAGGACTCCTTCAATCGTGTCATCGTGCTGCTTCCGGTCATGCCTTGCATTCCTGGTGAGCCATAAGCCCCCGACGACCTTCTTAGGATTTCCCGCCGCGTCCCGCGAGTCGTAGATGAGTTGGGTGAGAGCGAAATTGTTCGCCAGGAATGCCAGCACGGTCACTAGCGCGGAACCGCCGACTACCCAGACCAACCAACGTCCCTGCGAAAGATCGGACGCTGCAAGAAACCAGAGCAATGCCAGCGCCGCCGCTGTAAGCAGACCCCCAACGCGAGAAACTCCACCTGGGATCTCTTCCTCAACCGGCGCCCATTTTCTTGAACGTCCGCGCCATCCGAAGATGACCGCCCATGACGACGAAACCAGCCATCCGGTCGCCTTGACCAATGGAGCCAGATCGCCGTAATCAGTTCCTGTCTGCATCACATCGCCAAGTACGCATTCGAGTCCGGAGGCAGTTTGTAAGAAGCCGAGAAATCGAATTGCGCCATTTGTCCCGGTGGCGCCGCCCCGAAGTGGTATCTCCCTGCGTTAATAAAACCTGACACCGGCGTCGTAGGGTAGTTCAGCACATGCTGGTTACTGTGCCAGTAAACTGGAGCGTAATACACACGTAGCCCAGAGGATGCCGTGTCTACCCGAAACCACACACCAGACGGTGCATTTGATGCCAAGGGCGGCGGCACATTCGAGGGCGTCCCCAAGAGGCGGGCGCCGAGGAAACTTGTTAGCTGTGTTTGAAAAAAGCCAATTGCTTCGTCGATCTTGACTTGCACCAACGTTCCACTCTTCTCCCATATAACGTCTTGGAAGATTTTCCCGGCCCGCAATGCGGAAACACTAAAGCGCAAGAGAGACGGCTGAATGAGGTTCTCTAATCCCAGCGAGATGGGAATCGGTGTCTTATCACCGTCGCTGCGTGGTTCGATACATGGGAACTCCAATTTGTTTTCGCGCAGAAAGTCGCACTGCCTCAGCAGAGCCTCCGTCGCTACCTGCACGTCCACCAAAAAGACAGGAGGTACACTAAGCCCACTGGCCGGCGCGAACATCGCTAGGCCACGATTCCGCACGGGACGCACAAAACGGTCGGCAAGGTCAGCCGCTAAGTCGTTAAATCCCCCGGAAGATGATGCCATCGCGGTGCCTCGTTGAATTTCTCGGTATTGTAATACGCTCTTGCAACACTAAGCAGGTTGATTTAGGAACAGCGGAACAGCAAGCACCAAGGCACCTAGTTGGCTGGCCGCAAAGCTTCACGGACGAGCGCGAACCAATAGCCGCCGGTGATAACTCAGAATTCCCGCACCAATCAAATCTTTGATGTACTTTCGGATGACCGCAGAGGCGAGTTGGTCTCCGACGCGATCTGTCGGTCATAACTAGGCTTTTCCGGCGGTTACATTATTCCGCTGCATAGTGTCGAATCTTGTCTGGACCTCCACTACAGTATCGGCCATTCTGCCATTGGAGGGGGCAGAGGCTGGGGCAGGTTCGGTGGGATGGGAAGCCCGGATTGAATTCGAGGCGATGCCTTTTCGGTAGGCGTGGTGGGAACCGCACTGAGGTATTTTGCCGTTAAGTATAACGAGCGTAAGCCATAAACGATCAGAAGTGCACACAGCAAAGCTACAATAATCTCCAATGCCACACCCACCGACCGCTGCAGTCGGGCGCCCAGAACGAACTCCTCGATCAGGACACCGGTAGTTGTCAACTGCCCAATACCTCCGCACAACACTAAGCCACCTGCGAGCAGGAACATGATGACGTACCCTTGCGGGTCCACAGCAGCAACACCGTTAGCGTTTGCCTGAATGTCATTCCGAATCAGGCCGTATACGAGCGGAGCGAGCCCCACAATCGTAGCGAACATTACCTGAAGAGCGATATAAGAGTTCTTATCCATCACTTGCGGATGATCGGGAAATGCAAACATCGTTAGAAATGCCCCCAAAAGCCCCGCACCGAGAGTGACGTTCGCGCCCCAACTCTGCTGGAAGCTCCATGTGGAACTGCCCATCCTGTCCAGCAATGAAATATGTGACTTCGTCAGCGCCGCCGCATCGATCAAAATCACGAGCCCGGCAGCAATGATCGAGGCGAAGAAAACCCACCTCATCCTGGCGGCATTGTCTGGTGGCGGCTCCGACAGGGTGATTGGCACTAGTGAGGTCGTGTCTACTGGCTCTTTGCATGGATCGGCGGGAGGTTCTTTGCACGTACTGGACTTTGACGGAAGCCAACGAATTCGAAGCCAGCCTGAACCGGGCAGCAATGTTGAGGCCTTCTGGAGCGGTTTCCCACTGGAAGTTCCACTATTGTTGAATACGATCCGCAATCGTTGGTGAACCAGGCCAAAAGCCTCAATCTGAAAAGCATCTTTGAAGTCGGCCTTCAACTCTGCATTTGTCACCTGTGCCCCGTTTCGATCCTCCATCAAGGCCAACTCGATCTTGACTTGCTGAGGCCAGCCACTGTTGTTTCGGATCGGAACATATCCAACTGCCTCGTCGCCTGCCGTCCGGAAGCCGATTGTCCCACTGAATGTTTGACTAACTAATATTGAAGGCCCCTGGTTCACAGTTGCACTGAGTCCACCAGAGCCTGGCGCAGAACTGCCGTTAGGCGGTACCGGTGTAGGAACGGGAAGGGCCCCAGGCGACGGTCCGCCAGTTGTCGGTGGACCGGGCGCGGGCCCAGGGGACTGGGTTGTCATCACCAACCCGTTGGGCAACGGCGGTGCGCTGCTGTTAACCCCTATGAATTGCGGCAGAATTCCGGCCGCTGCAGCCGTCAGCAGCGCTACTGACATCATAGTGACAGGACGTGCCACGGTGCCCTCCAAGGACAGCGATAATTTATTTCACTTGGCCACCACCTCTAACCTTGGCTCATCTGCTTTGCACGTACCGGGATCGAGTTCCTCGCCTGCGGAACTCACGAACAAGAATTTCCTCCAGGCCCGCCAAAGAAGAAGTAAGCATCCCAAGGGTCGGGGCCTGACTCTACGTCGATTGTGTAACAGTTTGGCGAAGGCTGCGAGGGAGTCAGTGTCGCCTGTTGTGCATTCCCACCCGTATCGAAGAAAAAAATGTTTCGCTGATATGCGGCGTTTTGGTACCCAAGATTGGCGAAGGCCCCACTCCCCATGGGCGGCCACACAGTTTGGTTGACTGCTTCTCCGCCGTAGTCAACATCCGTTGCACATTGCGACATTTGCCCTGCGCCGAATAGCGAAGTGGGATAATATCCTACTGCGTTACTTGAGCTTGTGCCGTTCAGATAAAGCCACCAGTTCCCATCTACAAGATGCCACGCAATTTCGAGCTCGAACTGCTGTCCTCCCGTCGTACTTAAAGTATCCAACTCGCTGCCTAACGCCCAACTACTGCTTGTCTGGACGAATGCGCTGCACTCCAGGTTGTAACATCCAGTTTGGCCGTAGTTGTCTGCCGTCCAGTATACGAAGAGCACTGGTTTTATCGTCTGATATTTCTGCGGGAACACCTGCCAGCCACACTCCACTGTTTGGACTGGAGATCCACCTGCATACCAATGCTGCGCGAGCGAGAAAACTTGCGATCCAACGGCTGGATCCCATATGTTCACGAAGCTGTGGCCCCCCTGATTGTTTACTGCTTGGAACGCATGGGCATATTTATGCACTCCGGAGGCGAGTTCAGGAGGACTCAGACGTGGGTGGCGTCCCTTCCCCACCGGAGGTTTTCGAAAAAAATCGTGCAATGACCCGAATCGCGAGAGCTCTTCCATCGTGACGCGCCGAACCGGTATGGTTCCGTCGGGACACTGCATCAAATTGCCAAACTTATCGGACTTGCCTGACCTTAGTCGTGATGAACTAACCCGCATAATTCATATATTTGAAGACAACAAAGGCCTCCTCTGTTACAAACATGTTGTCAAGACAATGTTTGCGGCAACAAAAGAGGCCTCTGAATGTCTGAAGATAACACAACACAGTGTTT
>Ga0116113_1000079_pt1 | contig 24933 bp, 17 predicted proteins | sample June2015DPH_10_2_FD_89788 | JGI IMG/M metagenome (GOLD analysis project Ga0116113, IMG submission 89788) | Peatland microbial communities from SPRUCE experiment site at the Marcell Experimental Forest, Minnesota, USA - June2015DPH_10_10 | ecosystem: Environmental > Terrestrial > Soil > Wetlands... | reverse complement strand
CCGGTGGTTCGGAACGAATACGGATATCAGCGAGCACCAGGAAGCGCAGGAACGGCTGGCCGCGCAGGCTCAGGAACTGTCGGTCTCCCGCAAGGCCCTGGAAGCGCAAACCCGGATGTTCAAGTTGGTTTTGGACAGCATGGGCGAGGGACTGATCGCCGCCGATCGCGACGGCCGCTTTCTCATCTGGAATGACTCCGCCAAAAAGCTGATGGGCCGTGACGCTTCCGACTTGCCCACCGAGCAGTGGACTCCTTATTACCAAGTCTTTCTGTCCGATGGAATCACGCCGTGTCCGCCGGATCGCCTTCCGCTGGTACGGGCCTTGCACGGGGAATCGGTGCAAGTGGACATGATGGTTCAGCAGCCTGGGCGTGCCGAAGGGATGTTTCTCGAAGTTTCAGCACGGCCCTTGAAGGACGAGCATGGCAACCTCGGTGGAGGCGTCGCCGTGCTCCGCGACATCACTGAACGGAAAACTGCGGAACGGCAAATCCAAACGCTCAATCAAAGCCTGGAGGGGCGGGTGATTGAGCGCACTGCTGAACTGAAAGTCGCCAACAAGGAACTGGAAGCCTTCACCTACTCGGTGTCGCACGATTTGCGAGCGCCAATACGTCACATAAGCGGGTTCGCCAAGATACTCGTAGAGAGATTTCGCTCCTCTCTGCCCGCCGAAGCGCATGAGTACCTGCAACTCATCGTGCAGGCAGCCCATAGAATGGGCCAAATGGTGGACGGAATGTTGAAACTGGCGCGCCTTGGTAAGCAGGCGCTGACGGTTAAGGTCACGGGATTGAGTTCGTTGGTGGAGGACGTGATAACCCTGCTGGCGCCGGAAACCGAAGGTCGCCAGGTGGAATGGAAGATTGGCGGGCTGCCGTTTGTAGAATGCGATCCCATCTTAATGACGCAGGTTTTTCAAAACCTGATTAGCAATGCCTTGAAGTATTCCCGGCCGCGGTCTCCCGCCGTGATCGAGATCGGGCAGACGGAAAAAGAAGGGGAAAAAGTGATCTTTGTGAAGGATAACGGAGTAGGCTTCGACATGAAATTTTCGGACAAGCTGTTTGGTGTATTCCATCGCTTACATCTTGCCGAAGAGTTTGAAGGCAACGGCATTGGGCTGGCTACCGTGGAGCGCATCATCAAGAAACACGGAGGTCGCGTCTGGGTCGAAGCCGAACTGGATCGCGGCGCCACTTTCTTTTTCACGCTCGGCGCCGGGGAACACTCTGCGCCCGAAAAAGCCGCTGCAGCTGCCGGAGGTTCACTATGAACACAAATCACGACATACTCTTGGTTGAAGACAGCCAGAACGACATAGATCTCACCCTTTATGCATTGCGAGAGGAGAGATTGGCTAACAGCATTTTTGTCGTTCGTGACGGCAAAGAAGCTCTGGACTTCCTTTTCTGCCGTGGCGTTTTTGCCGAAAGAAGTTTCGATCATCCTCCCAAACTGGTTTTGCTGGATTTGAAACTACCCAAAGTCGATGGTCTGCAAGTGCTCAAGCAATTGAAGAATGATTCCAGGACCAAGACGATTCCGGTTGTTATCATGACCTCTTCCAACGAGGAACGAGATCTGGTTGAGAGCTACAACCTGGGCGTGAACAGCTATATCCAGAAGCCGGTAGACTTCGATCAGTTCCGGACGACCGTGAAAACTCTGGGCCTGTACTGGCTGGTGGTCAACCAGTCCCCTATGACCAATCACGCTCCACAACCACCGGAGTTACAGACTGAGCATCAAGGTTAAATAATGGCGAGGCGACCGGACGGTTTGGTTGGCGACTGGACGACTGGAGAATAGAAAAGCGTCACGTTAGAACCCGCCGCATACCGCGCGAACTGGAAAATTGGTAAGGTTTTGCATTTCTTCCGTACTCTTCACTCTGCGTTTTCGCTATATGAAGAGAATCCAGGTCCCACTCGGGCCGAGAAGCACCAACGCTCCAACAAGTCCCAGGACCTGGCTAAAGGAGTTGGGGCATCACCTGGGAGAGTAGCCTGGAAAGTAGACTACGGCAGCGAGAAAAAACGACCTCAACTTTCGTCGGCCTATTCGAATCGCCATGCCAAGGCTGAGAATCGTGGACTTGTCCGCGAAAGTTTGCCCAACACATTGCTTTCAGCCCCGTACCACCGGTTTTCGTCCCAGGATACATACTTCAACGTGCCCGGCTTGATGTTGGGCAACCGATCTTCAATTAACTGGAGTTCCAGATCTTTCATGCGATCAAGCAGGGTTGTGGCGGCTCGAGTGTCGTTCCGTTCGAGCAATCTAAAGAGGGTTGACATGGTACGGCAATTTGCCGTACAGTAGTCAAAGAGAAAGAGGGTACGTTTATGGCATCTCCACAACACGCGAGAATTGAGGCACGGGTTAGCCCCAAACAGAAGGAACTGTTTGAGCGGGCCGCCGCAATCGAGGGCGTCACGCTGACGGATTTTGCAATCTCATCTATGCATCGAGCCGCTACCAGCGTTATTCAGAAGCACACAACGATTGACCTCAGTGTGCGCAATCAGCGTGCGTTTGTAGAAGCCTTGAGGAATCCACCGGAGCCTAATGAGGCTCTGCGTGAGGCGGCAAGAGCGTACATGAGAATGAAATAAGCTGTGATCGCCGACAAAGGTAAATACAAAATCGAGCCGCTTGGTGACCACGACCGAGCGGCTTTTTCCTGCGGGAATGCTTCCCTCGACCGATACATTCGAGAGCAGGCGTCGCAGGATGTCAAACGGGGGCTCGCCAGTGTTTTCGTCATCACAGCCAAGGATGACCCCAAGCAAATTCTGGCGTACTACACGCTATCCAGCAGAGAGCTCAGACTCGACCAGCTCCCCGAAGAAATTGCGAAGAAGGCCGGCAAGTACGGGCATGTAGGTGTGACTCTTCTTGGAAGAATGGCGGTCGCTGAGAAATACAAGGGAACGGGCCTTGGCGTACTGACACTGATGAACGCCCTTCATAAAAGTCTACTGGCAGCAACAGACGTTGCCTCGTTGGCTGTGTTTGTCGAAGCGGTTGACAGCGACGCAGCGAACTTCTATCGAAAATATGGCTTCATCGAACTACCGGAAGACAAGCTCAAGCTCTTACTGCCGATGAAGACGATTGCAAAATCGTTTTCAGTCTGAGCTTCGTAGCTGGACCTCAGCGGAGTAGTAGCATCGGGGGCAGATCTCCTCGAAACCGAAGTGAACCGTTCGAGAGGCCGATTCCGGGCACCCTCCGGGCACCCAGACCGATGTCTTGTCGGCATCTCGCTGATTTTGTTGTGTCGTGCATGGAGTAAGCTGGACGTGCAAGTTGTTGTTTGTGCTTGGGTTGGCGACCCTTTTAAGGCATGGGTCGCAGGTTCGAATCCTGCCGCGCTCACCAGAACTCCACTTCTCGCTGCAGCGCTCGTGCGCTCGGGTCTATTGGCTTCATGGGACTCGAAAGTCCACCGTGGTTTTGAAATAAGGAACCCTGGGCACAGTGGTTTCTAGCGGGGCAACAACCCGCACTCACCTCGTCTACCCTCCTCCAATTATGAGCGGCGGCGCGCGATCACCAGCGTGATGTCATCCTGCTGTTCGCTACCGCCGCTGAATTCCTGCACGCTGGCAATGACTCCCTCTAGAAGGGATTCCAGGGGAAGGTGCGTGCGGCTCGCCACAGCCTGCACCAAACGCGATTCGCCAAACTCTTCGCCCTCGCGGTTGCTAGCTTCGGTGACTCCGTCGGTGTAGAGCACGAGCGTGTCGCCTCCTGCCGGCTCGATTTCAGCAATCTCACACTGCCAGGCGTCGAACAACCCCATCACGGTGCTGGTCGCGGAGAGTCGCTTCGTGGGAGGGGGTGAAACTGGCGGCTGCGATCTCGGGCTACCCGGCAGCAAGAGTGCGGGAAGATGTCCGCAATTGGCGTAGCGGAGCTTGCCTGTGGAATCGTCGTAATCTGCAAAAAATAAGGTGGCGTAGCTGGCATCGCCGGTGCTCTCGTAGAAGAGCCGGTTCACCGAGGTGAGCAGGCGCGGCAAGTCATCGACCGCCATGGCGTATTGGCTGCGCAAGTTGGCTTGCAGATTAGCCATGAGCAGCGCGCCGGAGAAGCCTTTTCCCGCGATATCGGCCAGCACAAAGCCCACGCGTCCCGGAGCCAGCTCCAGAAAGTCGTAGTAGTCTCCGCCCACCTGCCGCGCCTGAATGCAGCGCCCGGCATATTCCAGGTTGCGCAGCGTGGGAAACTTCTGCGGGAAGAGCCTGGCTTGCACCTGCCTCGCCATCTCCAGTTCGTGAAGGGAGCGGCGTTCGGCCTCGATGCGCTCCGCCATTTGCTCCGTCAGCGCAATGCTTTCCAGTGCGACGCCGGCCTGGCTAGCCACCGAGGCCAACAGCCGGCGATCTTCACTGGAATAAGGTTCCTCCGAGCGGCGCGCTCCCAGTAGCAGTAACCCGGCGAGTTTGCTCTCACGGCCCGGCATGGGTACAAGACATTCAGGCTGCATCGGTTCGAAGGTTTGGAGTGACGCCCATAGCTCCGGATTGAGAGTTGAGGCCTCCGGCGGGACCTCCCAGGGCTGGCCGCGCCTCGCGAGCTCGAGCAGAAGCGGAAGATCGGCAGAAATCACCTGCGGCTCCTGCTGTGCCTCACTCGCCAGAGCGAATAGCTCGCCGTTGCCCGCGCTTTGATACATCATCATGGTTTGAGGATGGAGCGCCTGCTTGATCTCCGCTTGCAGCAGGGTTGCCAGTTCGTGACGCGTGCCGGCCGTGCGGGTCTTTTCCGCCAGGTTTTCGAGAATCAGGCGGGCGTCGTAGGAGCTCCGAAAGAAGGCCCGGTCAATCCGCTTTTTGACCCGCTCGTTAACCACCATTCCAAGCCACAGCAACAAACCTCCCAACGCGAAGGCTGGAATCATGGCAACTTGCGGGTGCGCGGAGATTTGCCGAGCGAAGGCGCGGCCAAAGATCAGAATCAGCGTGATCGTCGCTGTAACGCCGAGGATGTGCATCCCCCACTGCACCATCAGAAAGCGAGCGCTGCGCTTAAGCAGAACAGGGATCTCGAGCACGCGAAGCTTGACCACGGCATAGGCAAACGATAGGGGAAACAACCAGAGCACTGCTGTGATCGTTGCACCCAGCCAAAGGCCGATGTGAAAGCCTAAGAAGTCATTCGCGGCCAACACCAGAGTCGCGGGGACGACGCCGACCAGCGTTCCTAAGAGCAGCACTCGAATCTTACGGCGCGCCTCAGGCGAGCGGACCGTAGCGGCATTCCACGTCAGGGAAACAAAGCCCAAGGCAACCAGTCCATAGTTAAAGGTCAGAATCAAGTAGTGCGGATATCCTCTCGCAACCCAGCCCAAAGCCGCGTCTCTTGGGGCATCGCGGCCCACCCATTCAGGCACCGTCAAGGCGAAGCCGAGCGGCAGCGCAAGGAATAACCCCAGCGCCAAACCCACCCACTTGATCGAGGGCAGACGCCGGTCTAAGGGAGAGCGCGCCGGAAACACTGCGAAAAAGAAATAAAACAACGCTGCCACCAGGTTGTTGAAGATCGTCCGGTAAGCGATGGCGAATGTTCTCACCGAGGCGGGCACGCCCAGAAAAGCGTTGTCGAAAGCTGGTATGGCGATGAAGGCGGCGAACATCAAAGCCAGCAGCCAAGCGTTTAGATCTTCCAGCCGAAGGAATAAAACCGCCAAACCTACCGTGAGAAAAGCGAACGGATATAAACGCAGAACGCCCTGACCCAGGTGCTGGGCTACTCCCACCTCGCCGGTCGCCGATTCGCTGGCGCGAAACGTAGCCTGAATATCGAGCGGTACAAAAAGGCCAGGCCGCGCTGGGTCAGGCCGCTCGAGGGTCAACGCAACGCTATCGCCCGGTTTATGCTCAAGCCAAATGTGAATCAGCGAGTCTTCTTGCAGCGTCGCTCCATTAATGCGAACGATGCGATCGCCGGCCTTGATGCCAGCGCGTTCGGCGGGGCTGCCGGGAATTATGCTCTGCACGAACTGGGAGTGATCCGCGGGTAGGTATTTGTTGTCGAAGCCCAACTCGACCGGCACCGGCTGCTCACTGTAGAGGGCCCAAAGCGAGCTGTAGAAGATGGTGCAGGCCGCAAAGAGCAGCGCGGCCAATGCCAGGATCGGTTTGCGAGATGATCGATGCCCTTGCACGGTTGTAGACTAACGCTTGAGATGAGCATCGGAAATGAACCTGCGACTGGCCGCTCCGAAGCGTTTCAGATATTGTCGCACCTCCGGCAAACCGTGCGCCAAAGTTCTGCAGTGTGGTCGTGGAACCCGCGGTTTCAAGGTTTTGTGGAAAGCGCTCCCCGCGCGATATTGGAGTAGGCGGATTCGCCGGCGTCATGCAAAGCGCGCACCCGGTACGCGAAATGCTCGCCCTTCTTCAATGTGGAATCGCTGAATTGGGTGGCGTCGGCTGAGAGTTTTGCAATTCGATTCCACTTGGCCCCTGCGCTCCCTGCTTCGTCAACAGTGCGCTCCACGGCCACGGCGGTGCGTGGGCCACCGTGCAACTCCCAGTCGAGCTTCACGGTGGTGCCCGCTACAGAAAAGTTTAGCGAACTCGGGGCTTCCGGAAGAACCGGCCAGTCAAAGTAGTTCTCATCGGTAACCGCCATGACGCTGTCTTTGATGGGCAGCAAGTCCACGGTGTCAGTGGTGCCTGCCTTCCATGAAAGCGGTTTGATCTCGCCGGATCCTATATCGACCAGCACAGGGTGGATGATGCCGGTGTTTTTCAGCGACAGCGAGGCATACAACGGAGGAAACAAATTTCCAGGCAGACTATGCGCCGCGAGCCAATAGGCGACGATCGCTTTTCCGCTCTGCGAGCGGAATCCGTAGCTAAAAAACGGAAAGGCGGCGTGGCGCCGAAGCGCGGGCAGATCGGCTCCGTCCACTTCAATCGTGGGATCAAACTTGGTGTCCGAGAATAACGCATTCGTATTCTGCAGCGCGTAGAAGACCGGCCGCGGCGTGAAGTCGGTCTCGTGATTTGTGACGCCGTGGATAATTCCGAAATCGTCGTATTCGTTGCCATCGGTCCCCGCGGCCAATAACCAGACAAAGGTCTTTACTCCGGCGGCCAAGTTATACACGAAACCCCGCGGAACGTATTTAGCCTGCACCGATTCGTCCGAGCCCACCCAGGAAGGGATCGAATTGAATTCGTCGTCGAAAAAGGGAATATCGGAATTGACTCCGGGATAGTGCTTGACCAAATCGCGCAAAGCCCGCGGAGACTCGCTCTGATAAGCGCCGTAATCCATGCTCTCGGGATTCAGGTTCTGCCCATAGCCGGGGTACGTATGATAAGCATAGACATCGATTCCGGCGGCGCAGTGGCAGGTATCGAAAGCGCGCTGGGTGAAGTCACGAACCGGATCGGCTTGGCCGCCGTAAATCACCTTCGCCTGGGGATCGGTTTTGTGTACGGTCTCGATGAACGGTGCGAGAAGCCTCCCGAATTGCTCGGGATTGCCCCACGGATTCCAGTAGCCAATGTCCTGCTCGTTCCACAGCGCCCAATAGTGGATGCGATCGTGAAAGTGATTTACCATCCAGGCCGCGTATCGATTGAAGGCGGCGATTTGTTCGGGCGTAGTCGGAGGCCAGAACACGGAATACAAACTGCGGTCGTCGTTGTGGAATGATCCTGGCTCGGGCACACTCACGTCCGGCCGCGTGCCGCTGGGAGATGTGTACATTACATTTCCATAAATCAACTGCACCTGGATGTCGATGCCGTTATCGACGAGCGAGTCGACAAAATCCTCAAGCTCGGGCGAGCTAGCGTACACGCCGCGCTTCTGCTCGATCCAATCCCAACTGGTGCGATCCGAGCTATTTTCATACTGGCCGATGCGCGCCCACTTGAAACCGGCATCGAACATGCGCGTCCACCACCAGCGATCCCAGGGCAGATAAGGATCGCGCGGCATGTCGGAGTTGATGCCGAAGCCATCGTGGATTTGCGACGACCGTTTGGGAGGAACGTGGTCGGGAAGGGGCCGAGTGCTCTGCGCCTGAGCTGCCAGCGAAACTATGGGCAAGAAACATAGCGAAAGAAAAAATACGATGCGACCCGTTCGCGACGGCTCCGAGTATCGATCCATATGTCTTCTCCCCATATGTTTTCTCCATTTGCCGTAACCTGGCGTCAAAAACATTTCGACTCGAAATCGCTTCTGCGAGGCATCAATTCGTTTGCTTTACCAGCGGAAGCACCGCGGAATCGACCCACGCATCGTCTTCTCCGCCCGCCACGCCGGCGAAGAGCCACCAGTTCTCCACGTGTTCCACCGTCTCTCTTGGCTGCAGTTCGACCAACGGCCCGAGGGTTTCCAGTTCAAGAAAGTCGGAGTTGGAGAACACCTCGAAGTTGCAGCCGAAATCAGGATATCGGGCGCCGCCGACAACCGGCGCACGCTTCACGAAGAGATATCCTTTTCTGAAGTATGCTCCCCAGCCCGCCGAGTTGTAGATTCCGCCCATCTGCTCTCTGAATCGGCACTTTGGCTTTGCGTCTTGCCACAACTGGATATAGGAGGTCCCGAGTCGCCAGCGCGGGTCGGCGAGGTCGGTGAAGGACCACAAGGCGAAAATTCCCACGGAATGATAGTGATCCTTATCCATCGCGATTCTGGGAGACAGCGGGAGGATCGCGCGCCCGCCCGCAGCCAGCATGGTAGGCGACCAGGGCGCGAGCGTAGTCGATTTTGTATCGTCGTTCATGATGCGGTGCGTGATTTGAACCTGCGAGCCGGTCGCGGCAAGCTCGATGTCAAGCTCCTTTCGCAAGTTCGTGCCCGGAGGAAGCTCTTCGCGCGGCGCCGTGAAACGAAGCTGGTTGCCGTGCTGCGAAACAGCAACCGGCGCGTTGTCAGGATAGTAAGTTCTCTCCACCTCCGGGGAGACCCACAGCCGGTGGCCGCCATAGAGCCGGAACTCTGAGCCTCCTGTTTTTCCACTGTCTTCGGCGACTCCATGAAGTTGATTTTCACCGCGGCAAAGACCATAGAAGATGATGCGCGGGCCGACGTCGCCAGTCACCACTAACTCGACATGACCGTTGGATAACTTGTACGCGTTGCTCCAGCCCCGATACGAGAATCGCTCGAACATGTTAGAAAAGCCTGCGCAAACTTAGGCGAGTTCTGTTGCACTCTTCTGAATTTTTGCCAGCGCGGCCGCGATCTGCTGCATGTCTTCTTCGTCGCCGAGCAGCGCAGGTTGGGGAATCCAAACCGTTTGCCACGCGCCCTTATTGGTCCCGGTAAAATTGTTCTGCAAGAATGCGTGTTTTTCTTTGGCCTGTTTACCGCAGAGGCGCTTGCGATACTCGCCGCTGCGGAATACTTGCAGTTGGTGCAGCGGAGGGTAACTGGCCTGGTGGGGGATCCCCTCGGCATTCATCGCCGCCACGAAGCGCTCCGTGGAGATGCCGGCGAAATCCTTCGAATCCACGTGAAAGATGTAGGCGTATTGACTATTGCGGGTGCAGCGTGGGTCCAGTTTTTGCGGCGTGATGCCCGGAATTTCGCGCAGTAAAAGGTCGAGCAAGCGCGAGTTCTGGTGGCGGCGCAGAGTCTGCTCGTCGAGACGGCTGAGTTGCGCATTCAGGATAGCGCCCTGCCATTCGCTGAGGCGATAGTTCGATCCATAAATGAAGTGGCTGTAGAACCATTCGCCGGGCATGCGTCCGCAGTCGTGCACGGAGCGGGCGCGCAACTCGAATTTGTCGTCGGTGGACACGATTATTCCGCCTTCGCCGGCGGTCATAAGCTTGCTGGATTGAAAACTGAAAGTTGCGGCAACGCCGAAGGTTCCCACGCGTTGCCCGCGCCATTCGCTGGCGTGGGCGTGGGAGGCGTCTTCAATCAACGCCAGCCCATTGCGCGCAGAGATTTCTTTAAGCCGGTCGAGATCCGCGGGATGCCCGCCCATGTGCACGGCGGTGATGGCTTTGGTGCGTGGAGTGATGGCAGCTTCCACCAGGTCGGGATCGATGCAGTAGCTCTCCGGGTCGACATCCACGAGCACGGGGAGAGCATTGGCAAACAAAACTGCGCTGGCGGTGGCGAAGAAGGTAAAGTCAGGGACGATTACCTCATCCCCGGCGCCGAGGCCGATCGCCGCCATGGTAATTTCCAGCGCGGCGGTTCCGTTGGTTACCGCGACGCCGTGGCGCGCTCCATGAAAACTGGCGAAGGCGCGTTCGAACTCCAGCGTCTTGGTTCCAGGAGTGCGCCACCAGACCCGGCTTTCTAATACTTCCTGGAGAGCTTGTTCTTCCTCTTTGCCGTAGTGCGGCCACAGGGGAAAGGCCTTGCCCTTCGCTTTTTTGCCCCCGAGCAATGCCAGCACGGACATGGTTGTTCTCTCCCGCTACGACCGAGCGCACAGCAAAGCCTTACAGAGGTGACTGGAAAAACTAAAAAAGTCTGGGACTGCGCCGAGCCGCACTCGCCGGATCACGCCGGCCTCTCATGGGCTAGAACAGCAGCTTCAAAGCCAATTGCATGATGCGCGGGTCGCGCGCCGAAGTCACATAGCCGAATCCGTTCAGGCCCGTATTGTTGTAGTCCCCCGACGGATTGTTAAATTGCGCATGGTTGAATACGTTGAAGGCTTCTGCGCGGAACTGCACTTCCTTGGTCTCCGAGATCGTAGTGTTTTTGAGCAATGCAAGATTGGTGTTATTCAAGCCGGGGCCAACGAAGAATCTGCGCATCGCATTGCCGATTTGTCCTAGGGGTTCCTGAACGAAGTAATTAGGATTGAAGTACGCTTGACCATGGCGGGGGTTGCGATCCAGATATAAGTGGCTGCCGTTATCGGCGTAGCTTGGCGTATCGACCGGGGCAAGGAACGTTCCGCTCAGTGAGTTGTCGTCGCTTTCTGTCAACTGAATCGGCTGCCCGCTGGCGAATGTTGTAATACCTGAAATCGCCCAACCGGCCGTGGCCCTCTTTGCCCAGGCCCCATTTCCCCACTTATCGAAAGGCAAGTTAATCGTGTAGCTCGCCACGAAGATCTGGGGCACATCGAAGATGGATAAGGCCCGAGTCGCGCCTGGGTTGTAGGGATTGGTTGCGTCCAGGGTGCCGGAGCCGTTGTCCATGGATTTCGACCAGGTGTAAGCGAGCATGAAGTTTCCGTACTTATCCTTATGCTGGAGGCTGGCCTGGAGAGAGTTGTAGCTGGAGTTGGCAATCGACTCCATGTACGCGTTGCTGCCGAAATTAGGGCCGAACGGAGCCCGCGTACCGTTGATCACCTGTCCGTTTGCCAGAGTGTAGACTCCGTTCTCTCCGAAAGGACCGCATGTGGGCGTGTTCGGAGCGACCGCCGCGGTATTACTTAACTCCAGGCAAAGAGCTTGCTCGCCTGGATTCGACTCTATAAAGGTCAGTAAGTGCCGCCCAACGGTTCCGACGTAGCTCAGGCTCGCCACGGTCGAGGAACCGAATTGCCTTTGCAACGATAATTCGTAATCCTGGCTATAAGGCAATACATTGGTGTTCTTAAAGTAGTTTCCACCGCTGATCGGTTCAACCAAGCCCCAGGGAAAACTTGTGTCCGGGTTTTTGGGAGATACATTGGTGGGCGGGAACTGAAAGGGAAAGTCACTGGGTATAAGTTGTCCGGTGGTGCGGTCTATGAACGGCGACGCGAACTCAGTGAGCGTTGGAGCCTGGAAGTAGAAGCCGTAGGGCGCGTCGCCAATTTCTTGTTGAGTATCGGCTTGCTGGATCGATTGATAGAACAGGCCATATCCGGCACGAATGCTCGAATTCCCGGGCCCACCCAGAATCTTTGCAAGCAATCCATTGGTCGAACTGGGAGAGTATGCCAGCCCGAATCTGGGAGCGAAGTTGGTGTACTTGGTGGGCGCTAACGTTCGGGGAACGTGGGGGTCGCCGGGAACGACCAAGCCCGCGGGAGCGCCCGGGAAAACCTGGGACTGTTCGCCCACGATCAGCGTCTCGATCATGTTGTGAGTGTCGTACCAGGGCGTGCTCGCTTCCCAGCGCAGGCCATAGTTGACGGTGAGATTGGGACGGGCTCGCCAGCTATCTTGCGCGTACAGGCCGTAGTATTTGCTGCGCGTATGCTCAACATCGGGGCTGCCCTGGATGAAGGAGCTGGGAGCGCCGATCAGAAAATCGGCGAAATCAAGGCCAGTTTCCTGGCCGGTGAAAGCAAATTGCCCATTCTGCGCGGTGAAACCATTGAGATCGATTTGATCGTAGTGCACGTCGCCGCCGAATTGGAAGCTATGGGTTCCGAAAATCCGGGTTACGTTGTCGATGATCTGGTAAGTGTTGTTGTGCTGGTCGAAAGTGGTGGATGGAACGCCAAAACTGTAGTTATTGAAAGATACATTGGGCACGCCGGCGAGGGAAGTCGATACATTGCCAAGGCCGCCTGTGGCATTCCAAGGCGTATTGAAGCCGAGAGATGCAAGCGATACTCCCAAGCCCTGTACTGGAGTTCCGATCAGATTTACGTTTCGCAGATACACGATGCGAAGGTCATTCACGGTGAAGTTATTGACGGTCGTAGTCAGGCCTAGGTTTATCATTTGCGCGGTGCCCGTGGTGTCTGCAGTGAAGCCCGGAATATTGACAGCTTGATAAGGGTTGGCGACCGTGTACTTATCGAGAAAGTAGTAGCCGAACAAAAAATTCTTGCCCAGCGTGGCATCGACGCGCCCTCCGCCTTTGTTGTCCCTTAAGGTCTCATTGAAAGCAGAGGTTTGATAAAGAGGCCCTTGGGCATTGCTTGCATTCGGAAGCGGAATGTACTTCAGCATGTTAACCGCGACCGGAGACCAGACCTGGGACCGGGCTTTTTGCGGAATGATAGCGTTGGGGAATACGCATCCAGTGATCGGATTATTAGTGGTGCAGTTCGTCGCATATGGGGTTCCCACGCCCGTTGACGAGTTGATTGAGGCAGGATTCACCATTCCGGCAGTGTAGTAGTAAGGCTCACCGACATTGACGGCATAACCCAGGTTCGTGGCCAGGCTTGCCGCCCAGTTTGCGCCATTGACGGGATTGGCGACGGGGTTGTTATTCGCGTCCGTCCCGGTGGCGAAAGAACTTGCTTGGTCCGATAGGTTGCCCGCACGATCGGCGAGAGACGGCACCGGGTAATTCTGGGTCGCCCCTAAGATTTGCCGCGTGCCTTGATAATCGGCGAAGAAGAAAACTTTGTCTTTCCGGATAGGGCCGCCAAAGATTCCACCGAACTGGTTCTGAATAAAAACGCCACGATCGGGAGAGAAGTAGTTCCTCGCATCCAAATCGGTGTTGCGCAGAAAATCGAAGAGGTCCCCATGGAATTGATTGCTGCCCGATTTGGTGACGACATTGATCTGCCCGCCGCTATAGTTTCCATATTCGGCGTTGAAGTTATTGGTGATAATGCGAAACTCGGCGATAGAGTCGAGGTTGGGAACGATGGCGGCTCCGTTGTGAATGCCTTCTTCCGCATCCGCCCCGTTCACCATAAAGCCGTTGGCTTCGGGCCGGCCGCCGTTGATGGATTGAGTTCCGTTGTTAAGATTGCCGGAGATGGGTGCGGCCACGATATCGGCAGCCGTATCGTCGCCGGTGTAGGGCGAAACGCCGGGCTGAAGCGCGAGCAAGTCAAGATAGGAGCGGCCGTTGAGCGGGACGGAAGTAATGGTGGCTGCTTGAATCACGTCGCCCATCTGCGTGCTCTGGGTTTCGATCTGCAGCGTATTGCTTTCCACGTTGATGGTGTTGGTGATCTGGCCCACCTGCAGCTTGATATCGATGAGTAAGGCGGAGTTGGCGTTGATCTCGACTCCGCTCTCGAGGAAGTTCTTGAATCCCGCCTGATTGACGGCAACCGTGTAATGATCGACATTGAGCGCGGGAAAACTGTAAAACCCCTTGCTATCGGTCACCGTGGTGCTGCGCACATTGGTGGATAAACTGGTGACGGTGACCGTAACTCCCGCCATTACGGCTCCGCTCGGATCGCTCACGGTTCCAGAGATCGAACCGGTAATTCCGGCGCTCGCAAGGTTTGCACTGAGTAGAATGGCGGCGGCTAAAATCAAAGTTAAAACAGATTTCTTATGGCGAGTCATGGTGGGAAGCCCCCTCCCGAATATAGCCTTGGGAAAGACGTTTTCCTGCCGCGTAACGGGAGACGAGCAGTGAAACATCCCGTCGAGGGGATTTCGAATGCTCGTTCCAAATCTCGGAACGTGAGAGATTTAGCGATCAGGCTTTATCGATTTACTAAAACGATGTACTATCTCCGAACGGTACTTGGTTGTCAAGGCTATTTTCCTTCTCCGCATCATCGAAAAAGTTATCGTCAAAGAGCAGGGATCGAAGATCCAAGAGCACAGAGCGATCAGAAACTGGAAGAGGGGTGCGATGACGCCGCCCGGTTCAAAACCCAGCGCGACGGTCACGATTCGGGACGTGGCCAAGGAATGCGGGCTGTCGGCGACCACGGTGTCGATGGTGCTGAGCCATGCGCCTTTGGCGAGCAACATTCCGGAGGCAACCCAGAAGCGCATTGTTCGAACGGCCGAGGGGCTCGGCTACCAACCGAATCCCTTCGCGCAGGCCCTGCGCAGCCGGCACAGCCATACCATTGGGGTGATGGTGCCGGACATCGCCGACCCGTACTGCGCCCAGATTCTGCGCGGCATCGAAAACAGTTTCTTGCGCTCCAGCTATCTGCCGTTCCTGGTGGATATCCAAAACAGCGGAGTGCGCTTCAAGAAGTACCTCAACGTACTGATCGCACGCAGGGTGGAGGGGCTGATCATTCTGGCCAACTCGCTTTCGTTTGCCACCGAGCTGCTGAGCGCTCTCGAAAGCCGCAAGATTCCCTCCGTGATTTTAGGCCGCGAACCTGGGACCGACGCCCTAAGTTGGGTTGCAACCGACAACGAAGCCGGCAGCAGGCAGGCCCTCGAACACCTCTACCAGCTAGGCCACCGCAAGATCGCTTTCATACGAGGTCCCAAAATGATTGTCGACAGCCAATACCAATGGAAGGGAATTTGCGCGTTTGCCGCGGCGGTAGGTTTAGAACTTGACCCCCGACTTTCGGTGACTCTGAGCGCTCCATTCTCGAGTTACGAAGGCGGCTACGAAAGTACGAAGCAGCTACTGGCACTCAAACGTCCGTTCACGGCGCTCGTTGCCTTTGACGATATGACCGCGTTCGGCGCGATTCGAGCGCTCATCAGCGCCGGCCTGAGCGTGCCGCGAGACTGCTCGGTGGTGGGATTCGACGATATTCCGGCGGCCGCCTTCTACAATCCTGCGCTCACCAGTGTGCGAGAGCACATGGATATTCTGGCTACCACTGGAGCCGAAATTCTGCTGGAGGCGATTCGCGCCCACCGCAAAAACGCCAGCGTCAATCCCGTTCATCGCAAGGTGAAGCCGCAATTAATCTTGCGAGAGTCAACGGCCGCGCCGGGTAAAGGCCGGCCTTCGTCGTAGAGGAAACTCCGCCGTGGCATCACTCCCGATCAGCGAGCAGGGTCCTAGTTCGGCTGGCGCGGATAATCGACGCGCAGGCTGAGAATCTCGAAGGCATGGATCGGGACCGTCAGTTGGTTGCCCGCCATCGTCAGCGGCGACCCTTGCGTTTGTTCGAGAAGGTTCGTCAGGGTCGCGCCGATGGCTCCTTCCGGCACGGTGAAGGTGATGTCGCCGGACTTTCCCGCCCACTCGTAGGCGTGAAGAATGAGACTGTCGCTGTCCTCCGCTTTCTTCATGGTCGTCAGCACAACATTTTCCGCTGGCACCGCCGCGTAAGAGTGCTCCGAGCCCAGTGAGCCGGCATGGGCCGCGACCTGCATGGCTTGGAGTTGATAGTTATACTCGTAACCGTGCCGCACGGTAAGAGCCTGCTTCCAGTCTCCCGCGTGCGGATAGAGGGTGTAGGAAAAGTGATGATGCCCACGATCCGCCTCGGGATCGGGCCAGGTCGGCGAGCGCAGCAGGGTAAGGCGCAGCACGTTGCCGGCATCGTCGTAGCCGTATTTGGAGTCGTTGATCAGGCTGAAGCCATGCTGGCCGTCGCCCAGGTCGGCCCAGCGTTGCGCGGGAACTTCGAACTGCGCCCGCTCCCAACTGTTAACGCGCGTGGTGGCGCGTTCGATGCTGCCGAAAGGAATCTCATAAGTGGCGCGATCGCTGGTTGCGGACAACGGAAAGGCCGCTTTGAGAAGCACGTGGGTTTCGTGCCAGTCGATGTCGTTGACCACGTCGACTTGATCGGCGCCGGCGTAAAGAGTGATGTCCTGCACGAATTTCGAATTTTGCCAGGTGCGAGCGACTCGAATCACCGCGCGGAGCGGGCCTTTCTCAGTGACTTCGACGGAATCCACGGCGTCGATCGGGGTCATGTGATCCAGCGTGCCCGGATCGATATTCCAGGCATCGTAATCTTTCGGGGTGTCTTTAAAGGTTTGCAATTGATCGCCGCAGGCCCCGCTGGCCAGCGACTCGAAGTTCGAGCGCTTATCGAAGAGACTCGTGATGCAGCCCGTGCTGGGATTCACGGTGACCCGCAGATTCGAATTCTCGAGGGTCAGCCCGCTGATCTTGAGATCGCCAGTTACGGACTTTGCACCCGGGACGACATGAAGAATGGTGTAGCCCATCGGCGGTATATTCTTAACCTCTGCGAGCAGGCGAAAAGTATTCGTGCTTCGGTCGCTAGCCAGGACTTCGGAAGGCAAGACCTGGTTGTGGGAATCGGCCACATACACGCTCGCAGCCGCGGCGGGCATTTGCACTTCGATGGCCACACGCCCGGAGCGTTGCCACGCCAAGGGATTAAAAACAAATACGGGCACACCGCTGCCCGAAGCGGTATTCACGTGCGCGGCAATGTTGCTCAAAGATTTTGTGGAGATTTCGCGGGTGGCCCAGCGCACCTGGTCGTAATCGCGCTGGGCATCTTCGTAGATGATGCCGATCCCCGATCCTGCGCCTAGGTCGTGAAAGTCGTTGAAGGTAATTTTTTTCCAGGCCTCGGTGAGTTCATCGCCAGGGTAGGGCTGTCCATCGAGCCAGGCGATCGCCGCATATTTCTCGGCGTTCAAGGCCGACATTGAACTCTGACGCATATTGCGCTTCTGATTGGCCTGCGTGGTCATGACGCCGCGATGGTATTCAAAATAAAGTTCGCTCCTCCAGGTGGGGATGCCAATTTTCCCGGCTGCCGGCGGGGCCGGTGCGCTATAGCCTTTGGCGATTGATGTGTAGTCCCACGCCGGAGAGTTGTCATCCAGCTTGCCCGCAAGGTCATGGAAGTAGGCCGAGGCCGTGCCGAAACGCATGGGCGGCACGATTTTGTCGGGCTGCATCCAGTGCACACCCTGGTCCAGAATGGCGCGGGTGGGCCCGCCCCCGTGATCGCCAACCCCGTAGAGGTCCATCATCTCCGTCAATCCCGGCGCTTGTTTGCGAGCGACTGCGAGGTCTTGCGCGAGGCGAACGGGATTCAGATCAAGGTGAACGTAGTCATGGGGAAAATAAGTCAGGACCTTGCTGCCGTCGGGCGATTCCCACCAGAAGACTTTGAAGGGCAACTGATTCGTGTCGTTCCAAGCCATCTTCTGGGTGACAAAGTAATCCACCCCGGACTTCTTATAGATTTGCGGTAGCTGCCAGTTATAGCCGAAGGAGTCGGGGTTCCAGCCGATGTGGACGTCCACTCCGTACTCTTTTTGAAACCAGCGTTTTCCGATCAGCAGCGAACGCGCCGTGGATTCTCCGTCGGGAATGTTTAGATCAGGTTCCACCCACATGCCGCCGACGATTTCCCATCGGCCCTCTTTGATGCGCCGTTTGATCTCCGCATTCATCTGCGGATATTTTTCGGCGATCCATTGGTTGTAAGCGGCGGCCGACTGGGTAAATGTGTAGTTGGGATACTCGTTCATCAATTGCAGAGCGGTGCCGAAGGTGCGCCTGACCACCTCGACCGTCTCGGTCCAGGGCCAAAGCCAAGCCGCGTCAATATGGGCGTTGCCGGTCAAGTGCAGACTGGCTTGTTGCAGCGTTGGCCTGAGCGTTTCCATCCGCTCCTGCGCATGGCGCAGCGAATCGTCAAAGGCATGCTGGTCACGAGTGTCGAGTGCCTTCAGATCGACCCTGTGAACCGCGTCTTCGAGCGCGGCGCTGTCGCCGGAAAGGTTGGCCGACAAACTTGGAAGCAGTAAAGCTGCGGAGAGAAACTCAATGCGCAGATCATCGGGATTGGGGCGAACCGGGGAGAATTCGATTTTCTGCTGCGTACCCTGGAAAGTTTTTTTGTCGACGGTAGGCAGCAATTTCACGGCGACGAGGGCCGTTTCGCCCGGTGTGGCGTGGTCGAATAGAACGATAGGCTCAAGGTCATCGCCCAGGGCGACGCGCCGGCCGTTCAAGTAGAAGATCTCCGGCATCGGACCATTGGCATCGGCGTGAAAGTTGAACCAGATCCGGGCGCCGGTGAGGTCGTATCCGTTCAAGGTAGGAGGAACGGTGATCGAGCGGCGGTACCAGACCGCGTCGGTTCCGGCTTCAGATTTCGCTGCGACGGTCGGCCAACTTGAGTCGTCGAAATCGACGGCCTCCCCGTGCGCGAGATCGCCGGCATGCGTCTTCCATCCGTCCGCGGGAAGGTTATCGAGGGTTGAGAGCCGCTGGATCACACTCTGCGACTGAGGGGAAAGGGTTTTGGAAATCTGTGCAGCTTCTTCGGCAGACTGTGCCAGGACCGGCGCTGAAAGATAAAGAAAGAGGCTGGATAGAAGCGCTGCGCACAACCCAGCGCAGCTTTCACGCTTAAGTAGGCCCCTGTTTAGTCTTACTGCTTTCATCAAGAATTCCTTCCTCGCGCGACGACAGACCAGCGCGAAAACGACCGGCGAGTATACACGGTATGGGCTACTTCTTAATAGGCCTGATGGCGACCTCTTTAAAGAACACAATGTCTCGGTCGTCGTGATTCTGCAGACCGAAGTAGCCGAGATCGGGCCGCGGCCCGCGCTGCGGTTCGAAATCAAATTTACGCGGCGGCACCGGATCTCCATCTTTGTAGTCGGTTATTTTCACGCCGTTCAGCACCACGATGGTTCGGGGCCCGTCGAGAGTGATGTCCATCGTGTTCCATTCAGGCCCTGGCTTCCAAGCCTTGGCCAAGGGTTTCGTGAGCGAGTAGAGCATTCCCGTCTCGTGATATTCGTCTTCGTTGGACGTCTCTGGATGGTTGTCGATCTGCACCTCGAAGCCGTAGTGCACGGGCATCCACTCCTCGCGGGGTTCGAGCGGAATGCGGATGAACACGCCGGAGTTGTCATTCTCGTCGCGCATTTTGTAGACGACGTGAATCACACAATCTCCGATCTTTCCTCCCGTCCAATAAAGCAAACCCATGCCGCCGTGAGTTCGGATCATGCCATCTTCAACCGTGTCTCCACCAGGCCCGACGTGTTTCCAGCCGGCCAAATCCCTGCCGTTGAACAGCTGCCGCCATTGACTGGGATCGCCCTGGCAGGCGTTGCGATCCGTGGCTTCTGCAAGAGAGAAAGAGCACAAACTGGCGAGCACAAAGAGTTCGACGATGATGCGCTTCCGCATAAAAATTGCCATGCCTCCCTTTTTTGATTTCCAAAATTAAAAATTGAAGCGGTATCCTAAAACCATCTTAGCGATCAGATGATCGGTCGCACCCGTGAGACCGACTCCCAGGCCGAAATTGATCTCCCACTGCGGAGCGATATTCAAATCGACAGCTGGGAAGATCTGCTGTTGCTGCTGCGAAACCGCATCAAATCCCGTGACCGGGCCGACCGAACCGTAATATTCCAGGCCTCCCGCGATTTTCGGAGTCAGGTCGTAACTGAATTTGAAGTTCGGCGAAAAGACTACGCCCTGGTTCACCGATTGGCCGTGGAAAGACCGATCCAGCGTAGGATTCAAAGACCAATACCAGCGGCCATATTTTTGATCCACGATGGGCCGTATTTCCCAGGTCCAGGTGTCGGCAGAATATTGCCGTCGCTGGTAACCGATTTCGTTCGACAAGCTCACTCCCACCGGCCAATGCCACTTCTTGGGAACGGCCACGCGCGGCCGAATGTGGTCGCCCACCCACTGCCAGCCTTGACCGTCGGTGATGGACGTAAAAATGTAGAAGCCGCATTCGAACCAAGCGTTGAAGCCGTGCGTGATTTCGACGGTTTCATGCTCGGCGTGATTCGTGGGATAAAGGTCGTCCACCATTCTCTTTGATCCGTCGATGGTGAAGTTGCTGTGCAGTTCGACCATGGTGTGCGCGGGATCGACGAGATCCGAACCGTAGACCTGGATTTCGTAGTTGTCTTGCGCGCGAGCGCAAACGGAACTGAAAAAGAGAGCAACGAGTGCGAGCGCGAGAGGTCTGTAACCCATGGTCCGGTCAAGGGGACAACTTCGCATAGAGAAGATTATCAGCAAGAGAGAGATCGGGGGCTGCGCACAGCGGAGTTTGTTCCTTCCCCCGGAATCCGTTCGTCGTGAAGTGCGATCCGAGGTTTGAGTCCAAAGCGACAAGCGTGCATCTACGTGGGCATGAAAAACGAATTCGATCTGCCTGCGGCCGTCGCCGTGCTCACCCGCACCCCCGCCACTCTGGATGCGCTATTGCGCGGCCTGCCCAATCTCTGGGTCCGAAGTAACGAGGGGAAAGACACCTGGACTGCGGCGGAGATTCTGCGCCACCTGATCGCCGGAGAGCGCACGGGTTGGATGCCGCGGCTGCGGATCATTCTGGAGCACGGCCTGGAGCACGGCGAAGCGCGGGGATTCGGTCCCTTCGGGTCGCTGAAGGAGATTCAGGAAACTTCGATCGAGCAGTTGCTGGATGATTTTTCCCGGCTGCGAAGGGAGAATGTTGCCGCGCTGCAGGAGCTGAATTTACAGGAACAGGACTTGAACCGGCGAGGCAGGCATCCAGAGTTGGGAGCGGTGACTCTGGCGCAACTGCTAGCGACCTGGATGGTTCACGACCTCACGCACTTGCATCAATTGTCACGCGTGATGGCCCATCAGTATCGGGATGCGGTCGGTCCGTGGAGCGCCTATCTGGGCGTTCTGCAGTGCGCCGCCCATGGCTCTCGGTAGCCTCGATGAGACCGCCTTGCGACGAAGCCGTGGTCCGATCGGGGAGTGCTGCGGCTCCCTGCGGGTCGCAAGCGAGAGCGTGGATCCTCGCCGCGACCATCATCGGCTCCAGCATGGCTTTCATCGACAGCACGGCAGTTAATGTGGCTTTGCCCGCGCTGCAAAGCAGTTTTCACGCGACCGTGGTGGATGTGCAATGGGTGGTCGAGTCCTACGGACTGTTCCTGTCGGCCTTGATTCTGGTGGGCGGTGCGCTGGGAGACCTGTTGGGCCGCCGTCGGGTGTTCCTATTGGGCGTGACGTGCTTCGCGCTAGCTTCGGTATATTGCGGCATAGCTCCGACCATCAACCATCTCATTTTAGCCAGAAGTGTCCAAGGCGTGGGGGCGGCGCTACTGGTTCCCGGCAGCCTGGCGATCATCAGCGTCTCTTTCGACGAGAAGAATCGCGGCCAGGCGATCGGCACGTGGTCGGGATTCACCGCCATCACCGCCGCGCTTGGCCCTGTCCTCGGAGGTTGGCTGGTGGATCACGGCTCCTGGCGTTGGGTGTTCTTTATAAATTTGCCGCTCGCGGCCGCCGTGATCGCGATCTCGTTGCGGCACATTCCCGAAAGCCGCAATGCCACCAAAGCCGGCATCGATTGGCTCGGGGCTTTGATCGTCACCGCCGGGCTTGGAGGACTCATCTACGGAATCATCGAATCCGCAAAACGCGGTTGGGGAGATCCTCTGGTGCTGGCCGGTTTGGTGGTGGGCGCCGGTTGCCTGGTTGCTTTTGTTTTTGTCGAAGCCGACGTTGCTTCGCCGATGCTCCCCTTGAAGCTGTTTCGATCTTCGACGTTCAGCGGCAGCAACCTGGTTACGTTATTTCTATATTCCGCCCTCGGAATTTTCTTCTTCTTGTTCCCGCTGAATCTGATTCAGGTGCAAAACTATTCGCCGACCGCGACCGGGGCAGCGATGCTGCCGCTGATTGTTTTGATCTTCGTGCTCTCGCGCTGGTCCGGCGGTCTGGTGGCGCGTTACGGGGCAAGACTTCCCTTGATCGTTGGCCCGCTCGTGGCCGCGTCCGGATTTCTTCTGTTCGCCGCTTCCTCGGTCGGAGGAAGCTATTGGGCAACGTTCTTTCCGGCAATGGTTGTTCTTGGGCTGGGCATGGCCGTCACGGTTGCGCCGCTTACTACCGTGGTTATGAATTCCGTGAGCCAGGATCGAGTTGGAGCGGCTTCTGGAATCAATAATGCCGTGGCACGAGTGGCGGGAGTGATTGCGATTGCAGCGCTCGGGATTGTGATGGTGGATGCGTTTGGCGCACGCCTTCATCAAATCCTCGCCAGCCTCTCGCTGCCGGCCGGCATCATGGAAACGCTGCAGTCAAACCAGATCAAACTCGCAGGCTTGCCGATTCCTTCGAAGCTCGATCCGACTACGAGAGCTGCGATTCAGCAGGCGATTGCGAGCTCGTTCGTCTTTGGATTTCGAATCGTGATGTTCATTGGTGCCGCGCTGGCGGCGGCGAGCGCGGCGGTCACATGGCTTATGATTCCGAACTGAGAAAAATCTCGAGTGGGGTTGGGTCACGATATCATCCGGCAACTCAAAGCCGGGATATCGGAGTCTAATAAGGATTACTCGCGGAGGCTCATTGTCCATTCCGATTGAAGATTACGCCATGATCGGCGATTGCCACACCGCCGCTCTGGTATCAAAACAGGGTTCGATTGACTGGCTGTGTCTCCCGGATTTCGATTCCGGCGCCTGCTTTGCATCGTTGCTGGGCACCGACGATAACGGGCGCTGGTCGATCGCCCCTGCGGAACCCGTCCGTTCGATTCGCCGCCATTATCGCGAAGGCACATTGATCCTCGAGACCGAGTTCGATACCGAACACGGAACGGTCCGATTGATCGATTTCATGGTGACTCGCAGTAAAGTGCCCGAGCTTTGCCGTTTGATCGTTGGCATCCGGGGCCAAGTTCAAATGAACCTCGAGTTGGTGATTCGATTCGACTACGGTTCGGTGATTCCGTGGGTTCGGCGGAACGATCATGGCATTTCGGCGATCGCCGGGCCCGACATGGTGAGTCTGCGCACGCAAGTGCAACTTCGCGATGAAGACTTTAAGACACGTTCCACATTTACGGTAAGCGAAGGCGAGAAAGTTTGCTTTGATCTGACCTGGTATCCCTCCGATTTGGAGGAACCTTCAAGCCTGGATATCGAACAGGCGCTTGAGAAAACCGAGAGCTGGTGGTGCGATTGGTCCAGCCGTTGCCGCTATCAAGGGCCATGGCGGGAAGCGGTTCTGCGCTCTTTGATCACTCTGAAGGGACTTACATTTTTGCCGACGGGCGGCATTGTGGCCGCACCCACAACTTCGCTGCCGGAAAAGTTGGGCGGCATGAGGAACTGGGACTACCGCTTTTGCTGGGTGCGGGATGCGTCCCTGACTTTGCAGTCGCTGCTGCACGCGGGATACCTCGATGAGGCGCGAGAATGGCGCGAGTGGCTGTTGCGAGCCGTCGCGGGCAGCCCCAGCGAACTCAACATTCTTTATGGTCTGCGCGGAGAGCGCAGGCTGACGGAGTTGGAGCTGCCGTGGCTGAAGGGATACGAGGACTCCAGGCCGGTAAGAACCGGGAATGACGCGTACCGGCAATACCAGTTGGATATTTTTGGAGAAGTGGCCAACACACTGTTTCAGGCGCGCGAAGCCGGATTGGGGCCGCCGAAGCACGAGCGCCACGAAATAGCGCTCGCGATGCTGGATTTTCTAGAGACAGGATGGGAGAAGCCGGACGAAGGCATTTGGGAGGTGCGCGGCCCGCGCCGGCATTTCGTCCATTCGAAAATGATGGCGTGGGTGGCGCTGGATCGGCTGATCCGGTCGGCGGAAAAGGGAAGGTTCCAGATGGATCTGCCGCGCTGGAAAAAACTGCGGGAAACCATTCATGAGCAGGTCTGCCGCCAGGGTTTCGACGCCGAGCTAAATTCTTTCGTGCAGTATTACGGCGGAAAACATCTCGATGCCAGCGTCCTGATGATGCCGCTGGTCGGCTTTCTTCCTCCCGACGACCCGCGCGTTCTGGGCACCGTTCGCGCCATTGAAACTCACCTCATGAAAAACGGTTTTGTCGGGCGCTACACGCAGGATCCCGCGGTCGACGGTTTGCCGCACGGCGAGGGCACGTTTCTGCCGTGCTCGTTTTGGCTGGTGGATAATTATGTTTTGCAGAATCGCCGGGCGGAAGCCGAGCGTATGTTCGAGCGCCTGGTGGGCGTTTGCAACGATGTCGGGCTGCTTTCCGAAGAATACGATCCGGTTACCAAACGCATGTTAGGAAATTTTCCGCAAGCTTTCTCACATGTGGGTTTGGTGAACACGGCGTTCCATCTGAACGGAGTCAAGCGTTACCCCTCCAGCGAATGGGCTGAGGCCAAAGCTTAGACGAGAGAGCGAGCTTACAGGGTCCCCGCTTTGCGAAGCATGCCGCCATCGATGAAGTGAGTGTTGCCGGTGATGTAGGCGGCCGCGTCGGATGCGAGGTAGACGGCCAGCTCGGCAACCTCTTCCGGTCGCCCCCAGCGGCCCAGAGGAATTTCAGACAGCAATTCTTTTTCCAGCACGGAATCGGCTTCCACGTGTTTGTCAATCGGGGTGTAGATCGCGCCGGGACCGATATTGTTCACGGTGATCTGATGCGGCGCTAATTCGACCGCGATGGTT
>Ga0116113_1000073_pt1 | contig 25698 bp, 17 predicted proteins | sample June2015DPH_10_2_FD_89788 | JGI IMG/M metagenome (GOLD analysis project Ga0116113, IMG submission 89788) | Peatland microbial communities from SPRUCE experiment site at the Marcell Experimental Forest, Minnesota, USA - June2015DPH_10_10 | ecosystem: Environmental > Terrestrial > Soil > Wetlands... | reverse complement strand
TTGCAGGCTATGAAAAACTCCGCCATCCTCCTAGTCAGTTGCCCCGACGCCAAGGGCGAAGTCGCTACCATCGCCGACTTCGTCTACCGCCACGGTGGCAACATCCTGCACGCCGACGAACATGCCGACGAAGAATCTGGCCTTTTCTTGATGCGCGTCGAATTCGATCCCAAAGATTTCGACCTCGATCTCTCCGATCAAGAGCACGGCGACTTCTCGAAACAATTCTCCCCGATTGCCGAGAAATTCCAGATGAACTGGCGACTGGCACAGTCCGAGCATCGCCAGCGCATGATCATTCTGGTTTCCAAGTACGATCACTGCCTCGTCGATTTGCTCTACCGTCATCAAAGCGGCGAACTCGCCTGCGACATTCCGCTCATCATCTCGAACCACCCCGACAACCGGCCCATCGCCGACTTCTACAAAATTCCCTACGCCGTCGTCTCGATCACCAAAGACAACAAGCAACCAGCCGAGCGACAAATCCACACCCTGATCGACCAACACCAAGCCGACTTCATGGTGCTCGCCCGCTACATGCAGATTCTCTCCAACGATTTCGTCAACCGCTACCCCCAGCGCATCATCAACATTCACCACTCGTTCTTGCCGGCTTTCATCGGCGCTCGCCCATACCATCAAGCCTTCGAACGTGGCGTCAAGCTGATCGGCGCCACCAGCCACTACGTCACCGAAGTTCTCGACGACGGCCCCATCATTGAGCAGGACGTAGTCCGCGTCTCTCACCGCGACACCGTCGACGATCTTATCCGCAAAGGCCGCGACCTCGAGAAGGTCGTGCTCTCCCGCGCCGTGCGCTGGCACGTCGAAAATCGCGTTCTTCTTTACGGCAATAAAACCGTGGTCTTCTGAAGCGGCTTGGCATCTGCGCGGAAGGTCATGTACGTCCGGAGAACACAAGCCAGATCACGTGATGGTCCCGCTCCGCCGGTAACTTGCGGCACTGGTGACTTTCGACTTTACTGGGACCATAGCGAGAAATCCTCGAAGCAACGGGGGGGAAATCTCGTGCGCGGGAGCGCTTTTGGCCGAGGATCTCAAATTTGAATTAGCGATTCTGGCGACCGTCCAGGGTTTCTATCAGAAGCTGCTGCGGGACCTGCTGGGCGGCGATGTGCCCATCCCGACCGGCCTCGACGAACTCGCGCTGCGCCACACCGACCGCGACCTGCCGGAAACTCTCTCCCGCATGTATCGCTGGCTGCGCGTGCTCGATATGGCGGTTACCCCCGCCATGCTGCGCCAGGCGATGACTCCAGAAACCGATTGTGAAGTGGCCGAGGCTCTGCTGCGTTACTTCGTGCGCCGCCGTGAAGCCACGGACGTCAACCGCGATAAAACCGATCTCATCTCCACTTTTCTTTACCGCCATCCGCGGGTCGCTGGACAGTGGCAGAAGCGCGGCTACGGCCTCGACGGCTCGCTTCCACTCTCGCCCTTCGAAATTGCCCTCATCGAAATTCTCGCCGATACCGATGTGCCCTCGCTTCCAGAAGAGCACGTGCAACTGCTGCGCAACTTCGATCCCCTACGCGAGGAAATTGGGCGCTATCGCGACTTCAATGCGCTGATCGAGTCCGGCATCATCTCGCGCGTGCGTGAATTGAAGCGCTGGCTCGGACCTTCTTTTTACCATCCCTGCGTCATGGCCAACGTCGCCGCCTACAATGCCGTTTTCGGCGCGCAATTCGACCGCCTCTTTGCCAAGGCTCTGGGCGAGATCAAGCAATTCGCCCAGGTTCTCGACGAGATGGGAGGCACCATTCTAAGCACAGTCGATGGCGTAGAAGTGACCGTCGACCACGTTGCCGCCATCGAAGAGCAGGAGATGCTTGAGGCCGATTACGACAGTGCTCTGGAAAGATTTCGCCGCGTCTCGCGTTTGAAGAAAGAGTTGGACCGGCGCCCGCCCATCCGCAAATCTCTGCTCGCTCCCATCGCTGGACAAACGGCGCAGAGTTCGGGCGGAGCCGCTACTGGGGCACGAACCGCGCGAGTCGCGCCGGCCAACGCGCCCGTCCCGGCAGTCACCTTCCAGCCGCCGGTCATTACGCCGCAGCAAATTTCGATGGAAGAAGGCAAGATGCGCCGGGTGGAGGAATCGATTCGCATCTTCGTCCGCGTCGCGGATCCCAAGTATCGCCAGGTCGTTCCCATGCGGTTTTTCAATCTGACCCTGACCGCCGTCGAAGCCGACGCTTACAACGCGGATTTCCTCGAAGAGAAGAGCCCGCGTGCCGATATCGCCCGCGCCCTGATTCGCCTGGTTTCCTGCCTGGCGCGCATCAGCACGGAACTCGAAGAACTCAAACGCAGCCAAAATATGTCGTCGCTATGGAAGCTCCACGCCGACGCTCTCGTAGCCCTGCTCGAAATCGCCAGCACCGTCACCGAAGATGCCGAAAACATCGCTGACGCCGCGGAGGGCAATCGTGATGCCGCATCTGCCCAGGCCATCCGCGAAACCGTGCAGAAACTCGGCGACCGCTCCGATCTCGCGGTGAAGGCCTTAGCCGCTCCAGGAAGTTAGGGCTATCTATCCCATAAATCGGTTGGCGAAGGGCACGGCTTCAGCCCTGCGGAGATGGCCTTGATGCGCCTACTTTCCGGCCGATCGAAGTTGTCCAGCTCTCCCATGGGAAAGTCTTTGCGATGGTCCGTCATCAAGATGCAGCCACGCTCCAAAGCGATAGCCGCAACGATCATGTCGCCGAGCGTCGGCGTCCGGTCTTTCCTGGCCCATTGTTGCTCTAAGGCGCCCGCCCGCCGCCCCGAACTCGCGGTCAGATCGTAACAGTCCAGCGCGCTCAGCAAAGATTCGGTTTTCTGCGCCTCAGCCGGAGGCATCCCGGCATACACTTCCGCGAGGTTGAAAGCGGTGGTGGCTAAGGTGTGTCCTGCCGCACCAGGTCGGCAAGCATTTCGCGACGCCCCTGGCGGAGACGGAGCATATCGATCAACACCGACGTGTCGAGCAGTAGTCGCATCAGAGAGAGGCGTTGGCCTTCTTTGGGCGGCCGTTCTTAGGCCCGCTCACAACCTCGTCTTCGACGCGCAGATGGCGCACCCAGGCGCCAGCCCCGCCCGCCAATTCGGGATGATTCTCGTCCTTCCATGCCGATGCCTGGCTCTCAAGGAACTCAAGCAGCCAATGCCGCCGCGCTTCCCTGCGGACCGTCTCCACCGGGAAGGCCCTGCGGCCACGCGTACCAACCAATGAGTCGATTTCTCGAATTAAATCCTCGGGAAGAAGAATGTGCGCGCGTCGAGCCATCATGTGCTTGCTTGGTGTGCTCGATGAATGTGCCTTTGGTCAACCCATTGCGCGGCACCCATCTGCGGCACCCATCTGCCGCACCCATTCGCGTATTCGTTCGCGTATTCGTTCGCCAGAAACTCGCGAATCTACAGCGGCATCCCGCCATCGGCCGCTAACGTCTCCCCTCTTTATTGCCGATCTGTTTCGTGGGCTGGATCAAAGGCATTTCTTCGCGCGGTCAAACAAGATCTCGGAGGTTAATTCCCTCGAACTGAAAGCTACAGACACTCCAGATCAAGCCTCTATGACGCTACCCGAATCCACCCTCGTGGGCTCTTACGACTACCGCCTGGTCGTGGTGTCGGTAGTAATTTCTGTGGTAGCGTCCTACTCGGCGCTCGATCTCGCGGCGCGAGTTACCGCGGCGCAGGGTCGTGTGCGCATGGCATGGCTGACCGGAGGCGCCGCGGCCATGGGCATCGGCATCTGGTCCATGCATTACATCGGCATGCTGGCCTTCCGGCTGCCGATCCGAATTCTTTACGACTGGCCCACGGTATTGCTTTCGCTGCTGGCCGCCATCTTTGCCTCGGGAGTGGCCCTGTATGTCGTGAGCCGCCAGCACATGTTTTGGTTTCAGGCGCTGGCGGGCGGCACCGTTATGGGCGGCGGCATCGCCGCCATGCATTACATCGGGATGGCGGCCATGCGCATGCCCGCGATGTGCGCCTACTCTCCCCGCCTGGTAATTTTGTCGGTTGCACTGGCGGTCGTCATTTCCCTGGCGGCGCTGGGCTTGACCTTCCATTTGCGCGACGATCGCCTTCCCCGGCATTGGCAAAAGATCGCCAGCGCGGCGGTCATGGGCTGTGCAATTCCAGTCATGCACTACACGGGCATGGCGGCGGCGGGTTTCTATCCCTCCAGCGAAGCGCCCGACTTCGCCCACGCCGTGGATGTCTCCGCCTTGGGCACTGTCGGAATCGCGATCGTCGCCTTTATGGTTCTCGGCCTGGCGGTGTTGACTTCACTCGTCGATCGTCGATTCTCCGCACAGGCTGTGCAGCTCGACCTGAGTGAACAGCGCTATCGCCAGCTGGTCGAATCCGCCCAGGTCATTATCTGGCGCAGAGATATTCAAAGCGCGCGATTCACCTACGTGAATCAGGAGGCATCGCTGCTGCTCGGCTACCCGGCCGCGCAATGGATCGCGGAACCCAGCTTCTGGCCCGACCGCATCCACTCCGAAGATCGCGCCGGGATGGCTTCCTGTTGCGGCCGGGCCATCGCAGAGAATCTGCCGCAGAAATTGGAACATCGTATGGTCGCCGCCGACGGAGCTGTGCTGTGGCTGAAAAGCTTCATCCGACTGATCCCCGGAAACAACGGCGAAACCGAACTCGCCGGCGTGATGGTCGACATCACCGAGCGCAAGCTGGCGCAGGAGGCGGCCGAGTCGGGCAATCGCGCCAAGAGCGAATTCCTAGCCGCCATGAGCCACGAAATTCGCACCCCCATGAACGGCATTCTGGGCATGACCGAACTCGTGCTGGATAGCGAGCTGACCACGGAGCAGCGCGAACATCTCGACCTGGTGAAATTCTCGGCCAACTCCCTGCTCGCCATCATCAACGACATCCTCGATTTTTCCAAGATCGAAGCGGGTAAGTTCGATCTCGATTCCATCCCTTTTAATCTGCGCGACAGTCTGGATGAAACCATGAAATCGTTCGGCGCCCGGGCGCAACAGAAGGGACTGGAACTCATCTGCGACGTGGCGGCCGATATTCCGGAGAGGCTGCTGGGCGATCCGGGGCGGATGCGCCAGATTCTGGTGAACCTGATCGGAAACGCCCTTAAGTTCACCGCCAAAGGCGAGATTCTGGTGAAGATAGAAGAGGAACCGGCGACGGACCAAGCCGCCGACACCACCACCCTGCACTTCGCCATCAAAGACAGCGGCCTTGGCATTCCCGCCGACAAGCAGAAAAAAATATTCGAAGCCTTCTCCCAAGCCGACAGCTCGACCACACGGAAGTACGGCGGCACGGGACTTGGACTCACCATCTGCTCGCGGCTCGTGGAGTTGATGGCCGGCCGCATCTGGGTAGAGAGCGAACCAGGCCTGGGCAGCACCTTCCATTTCACCATCCGCCTGGGCGTTCAGAGCCAGCCCGCAGCCTTGCCCGTGCCGCTGCCGCCAGAACGGTTGCGGCAGATTCCGGTGCTGGTGGTCGACGATAACCAAACCAATCGGGAACTTCTCAGCATCATGCTGGGCCGCTGGGGGATGCTCTCCACGGGCATCGAAGATGGCCGCCTAGCCCTGGATGCGCTGCTCGCCGCGCGCCAGGCCGGGCGACCCTACTCGCTGGTTCTGCTGGACTGCCACATGCCAGAGATGGACGGGTTCGCCGTCGCTCAGCAAATACGGGAAGGTCCGGAATCCGCCCGCACACCGCTCATCATGCTCACTTCCGGCGGCACTCCCGGGGATGGAGCGCGTTGCCGCGAAATGGGAATCGCAGCTTATTTGACCAAGCCTGTCCGCCAGGTCGAACTCCTCGAAGCGATTGGCCGGGTGCTCTGCCATGCCCCGGAGCAAGCGATCCCTCTGATTACCCAGCACAGCTTGCGCGAGGAAAGAAATAAAGTGCGAATCCTGTTGGCCGAGGATAATCCGGTGAACCAGACCCTGGCCGTCCATGTGCTGGAGAAGCGGGGCTATACCGTAGTCGTGGCCGGCGATGGCCGGGCCGCGCTGGCCGCGCTGGATCTCGCCGCGCTGGATGAAGACAAGTTTGACCTTGTGCTCATGGACGTGCAGATGCCGGAGATGGATGGCTTCGAGGCCACGGCCGCGATTCGGGCACGGGAGCGGCTGACCGGGGCCCACCTCCCCATCATTGCCATGACCGCGCACGCGCTCAAGGGAGATCAGGAGCGTTGCCTCGCCGCCGGCATGGATGGCTATATTTCCAAGCCCATCCGAGTCCAGGAATTACTCGCCACCGTCGAGGATCGGCTGCACGCAAAGACGCTTAGCAGCGCTGCGGGAAAAAACTGATCTCGTGAGGATTTTGGGTGGCGCAGCGCCTCCCATTCGAGTGCGTTGTCCCGGAAATCCGCGTCATCAATTCCAGTCGTCATCCTGAGCACGCTTTTTGCGCGAAGGACCTACGTAATGGATTCGGCGCGCACAATACTCTCGCGCGCGCCCAGCCCCGCACCCCCGACTCATGCTGCGAACTTTAGGACGCCACACTCGGATCCTTCCCGCGTGCAACTCTTGTGGCAGGTGCTGGCGTCGGACCTTAATTTTGCCCTCCGCTTTCCGGGCCTGCGCAAGATCGTAGCTCGCCTGCAGGCGTATCCATGTTTCCGCGGTACCGCCGAAGGCCTTCGCCAGTCGGATCGCCATTTCGGCGCTGATTCCGGATCCGCCGCTGACGATTTTGGTGAGGGTCTGCCGGCTCACGCCCCAGAATTTTCGCGCCCTCCGTAATTCGACAATCCCCAAGGGTCAAGGCAGACGCTGCGGACGATGCGACCGGGATCCGCGGGGTTTTTCATGGCCATGGTGTTTCTCCCTGGCTAGTGGCAGTCGGTCAGTTCAACGTCAAAAACAGCGGATTCTTGGAAACGAAATATGATGCGCCCGTGGCTCGCACCGGCAGTGACCCGAAGCCTTGCATGCCTTTGAGGCGGATGCAGCGGATCACCGGGGAGATTTAGCTCCTGCGGTGCGGCGGCGTTGCCAAGCACGGTCAGTATTTCCTGAACCGTATCCACCAGGAGAGCACGTATGCCGCTGCGGTCGTCCCGTTCGAAGAGCCGCTTAAGGCCGCGGCGCCGGCAGCTTCTCACCCTCAGAACGCCTCGTAAACCGCATGTTGTCGGTTGTCATTTGCGTTTCGTGGAAGTCTGGGACTGGATCCTAGCTCAAGGCCATCGTGGCGCGAGCAGCGACAAGGCTGCGCCCGGCCTGGGGGCGGCTGTCCCCACATGGATTGATCAGCCAACAGGCTCGAGCTGATCGCTGACAGCTCAGTTAATATCGAACTGCTCTTGGTGCAGCGCGGGATCGCTCTTCACAATAATCGTGCGCTTGGTCAGCTCTTCCATCTCGTTGAGCAGGCGTCCGTTGTTGGTTTTTAACTCCTTGGCTACATCCGGATTCACGCGCAGCATCACGTCTTCATGCTCCAGGTGCTTGGCGATCTTGCGCATCTCCACGTAAATTTCGTTCACCACCGTGGTAAGCGACTTCACGTAGCCGGTCGATTGGCAATACGGACAAGGCGCGCCAATCGTGCGTTCGAGCGACTGCTTTACCCGCTTGCGAGTAATCGCGACGAGTCCGAAATCGTTGAACTGCAAGACCTTCGACGGTGCCCGATCGTGGCGCAATTCTTCTTCCAGAGCTTGCATCACCCGCTGGCGATTGCGGCGCTCATCCATGTCGATGAAGTCGATGATGATGATGCCGCCCAGATCGCGCAGCCGAATCTGCCGCACGATTTCTTTGATCGCGTCCACATTGGTCTTGACGATGGTGTCTTCGAGGCGCGTGGTCTTGCCCACATATTTGCCGGTATTGATGTCGATCGCGACCAGCGCCTCGGTCTGGTTGATGACGATATAGCCGCCGCTCTTCAGCCAGACTTTCGACTTGAGCGCCTTATTCATCTCCTCGGCCAGCCCGAACTGCTCGAACAGCGGAGTCTCTTTCGTGTAGAGCTTCACCCGCTTCACGAGCCCCGGCTGGAAGCGGTTGAAGAAGCGCAGCACACGCTCGTACTCCGGCTCGGTATCGACCCAGATCACGGAGAAATCAGAAGTGACCTGATCGCGCAGCACGCGCTCGACCACGTTGAGATCGTGATAAATCAGCGCCGGCGGCGCCGAAGCCTCCGAGCGCGTTTTGATATCGTTCCACAAGCCTTTAAGAAAACGGATGTCGGCGCGCAACTCGTCTTCGCTGGCGCTCTGCGCGGCCGTGCGGACAATAAAGCCTCCGTGGCCGTTGTCGCGTTCGCTCATCACGATGCGCTTCAGCCGCTGGCGTTCTTCGTCGGAGGCGATCTTGCGCGACACTCCGGTATGGTTCACCGTCGGCATGTAAACCAGGAAACGCCCCGGCAGCGCGATGTGGCTGGTGATGCGCGCGCCCTTCTTGCCGATCGGCTCTTTGGCAATCTGCACCAGAATTTCCTGGCCTTCCTTCAGCAGATCGCTGATCTTGGGAACCTCGCGCGCCTCGCGGCGGGGAAAGCGGCGTCCGCCGCGGCGTCCGCGCTGCCCCCCACCCTGGCGATCGAAGCCCGGCCGCGGCCGTGGCGCGCGCTGCGTGTAACCGGCCGTCCCCGCCGGAGCCCGAACCTCGGCTTGGGCATCGACACTGGCGCCTCCGGCCTCGGCAGCTAGCAAGGCCTCAGCCTCGGCCTGCGCTTCTTCGAGTTCCAACTCTTCGGAGTCTTCTTCGCTCTCCGCCGCCGCAGCGGGCGCAACCCCGGCATCCGCTAAAGACGACATGTGGATCTCGTCCACCGTCTCGCGAACTTGCGCCAGTTCGCGCTGGCCGATTTCGGGCTGTCCCGCGGCGCGCGTCTCTTCTTCAAACTCTTCGTAACCCTCATCGGAGGATTCCTCGTAACGCAGCGTCTCGGCTTCCTCTTCCTCGATGGTTTCTTCTTCGAGCGTGCCCGCGGCCGCGAAGGCCGGAACCTGCGCTTGTGCAGAAGGAGTCGGAGCACGGTCAGAAATTTCGGCGATGGCTGCGAGGCGGTCGTCCCGTTGGTCGTCCTCTTCTTCGACGACTTCCGCTTGAGCGGCCCGCGCAGCCGCCGCCGCTGCACCATCGCTGACCGCATCCCGCCGGTGAAATTCGCGATTCCAATCCACCGAAGTCGCGGCAGATCCCTTCGGCTCTTCATGGGCAGGCGCTTCTTCAACCTCTGCATGCTCAACTTCTGCGACGCCCGCACTCTCCGCAAAAATCGGCTCGTCTTCCGGAAAACTCCTGGAGATCGGCGCCGCCATCTCAGCCGGCGATTCTGCCCGGGGTCGCGCGGCGGAAAACTCCTGCGGAGCGGCAGGCTGCGCTAATCCCCGGTACTTGGAAATCGACTCTCCCGGAAGAATGATGGGCTGGTATCCCGCCGGAGGCCCAAACTGCGGCGCTCGGCGCGCTTCCACCGGACGCGGTGCAGGCGCCACTGGCGCTGGCGCATCTTCTACCGTTGGGGGTGCCAGGCGCGGCTCCGGGCCTCGTTCGCGATTGTCGCCGCGTCCGTCACGCCGTCCGCCGCGACGGCGCCGCCGTCCCCGCCAGCCTCCGCGCTCCCGATCCTGAGAATCTCTTGCGGCAGAAGCTTCGTTCGCTCCCGAAGGCAGTCCCGAGGATGGGATCTCCGTATGTTCTTCCGCGGCGTCGAAGCCCTGCCCCGCGTCGGCAACGAACGGAGCAGGGTCCGCGGCAGAATGTTCTCCTACAGCTTGACTGCCAGCAACTCCCTCGGCCAGCGCCGGCGCACGCATATCCTGTACGCCGCGATTCGCAGGCACCACGTCGGTCACGTCTTCGTCATGCTCTTCCAACTCCATAAAATCGGAAACATAAAGGAAGGCGTCGCGCTCCAGGCCGATATCGACGAAGGCCGACTGCATGCCGGGAAGCACGCGGGTGACGCGGCCCTTGTAGATGGAGCCGGCCAAGGTGTATTCATTTTCGCGCTCGAGGTAGATTTCCGCGAGCAGATCGTCTTCCACCAGTCCCACCTTGGTTTCGTGAGGCGTGGAAGAGACAAACAACTCTTTGTTCATGGACACTCCGTTCCCGCCGGCTTTTCAAAGCCATACGGGTTTCACCGGAGACAACCGAAGAGTGAAACGGGAGGATCGAGCGTCGCGAGGCTGGCCCCGAATGGGGGACGGGTGGGGCTAAGGAGTTTTCTCCCCGGCCGAATCCGCTGCTCAAGCTTGGGAATCTTTTGCACTGTTCGCTTTTCGCCTGCCGGGGTTTGTGACCGCACTCTCAGACCGTTTCCGGTCGGGGGGCCGTTTCCCTGCCCAGCATTGCCGCAATCCTGCCCGGCCTTCGACTGCTCGACTGGCCGGTGAAAATGCCCCCTTCACGCGAGGGCGATCGATATTTTTGGGGCTGCGCCGAAACGCAGCAATTGTTCCCCTGCCCGTCTTCCCAGTTTCAGCAACCACTGCGAAATCACGCACCTGGCTTTAGTGCAGCTTGTTCGCTGGCCGGTGATACTGCCCCGGCTAGTTCACAAAGCGGCGCATCCGAACGTTCATTACCATTCCCAGCGCCAGGAACATGAACAACACGGAAGACCCACCATAACTCATCAGCGGCAGGGGTATTCCGGTGACCGGCATAAACCCGACCACCATGCCGACGTTGACCAGAATATGGAAGCTAAGCACCGCCACCACACCCATCACCACGAACGCGCCAGCGCGGTCAGGCGCTGTCTGCGCGTTCTGCGTCAAACGCATCAGCACAATGAAGTATAACAGCAGAACCCCCAGCGCGCCCACGAAACCGTGCTCTTCCGCAAAGGCCGCAAAAATAAAATCCGTTTGCGGGACCGGCAGGAAAGCGCCGTGTGTTTGCGAGCCTTTCCCGCCCCAAAGCCCCCCCGAACCCACCGCTATCTTGGATTGCTCAACTTGGTACCCCGACCCCTGGGGATCGAGTTCTGGGTCCACAAAACTGGTCAGCCGCTGCTTCTGATAGGTTTTCAGAACATGCACCCGGGGGACAAAAAACACCGCGCCCACCGCCACCGCCGCCAGCACCGCGACCAGCAACCCCTGCTTCCACTGCATCCCGCCCAGAAACACTCCCATGACGGCGATGGGAATGTAAGTCAAAGCCGTGCCCAGGTCCGGCTGTTTCAACACCAGCAGCATGGGAATCACGACGATTGCCCCAGCCTTCATAAAATCTGACCAAGAAAGTTCGCGATGCCGCAAATCGGTAAAAAACTTGGCCATCGCCAGAATCAGGATCAGCTTCACCCACTCCGAAGGCTGAAAGTGGTTGCCCCCAGGCATCTTGATCCACCGCTTCGCGCCCAGATACCTCTGCCCAAAAAGCAGCACGCCCATGAGCGAAGCGACGGCCGCGATGTAAAACCAGTGAATGCGGTCCAGCAGGATCTGGTAATTCAGAGCGCTGATCACGAACATCGCGCCCACCCCGCCGAGGATCCAGTAAATCTGCCGGATGTGTGACCCGGCAAACTTGGTGTGCATGGTGGCGCTGTGAATCTCCATCACTCCGAGGCCGCAGATCATCAGCACAAAGATCAGCAGCCCCCAGTCGAAATCGCGATATGAAACGTAACGGCTCATGAGTTGCTCGTACCCAGTATCTAGTACCTGGTAGGAGCCTCCGCTTGCGAATTTTCCTTCGCCTTCATGCTCCTTGAACCTTCGGGCTACCGGGTACGAGGTGCTGCGTACGGAGTGCTCGGTAGGAGGTACTTGGTGCTCGAGACTGCAGAAGCAGCCGCCACGACCGGCCGCTTCGGCAAATCCAAGACAAAGCGTCCGCCCTCCAACTTATCGCCCTCGGGCTCACTCCACAAAGCCCCGATATCCACCTTGCCGTCGCTCTTCGGCTTCTCCACCAGCTTCTGCGGCGCGCGCCTTTGCTTGTCCACATAAGCCTTCAACACCTGCGTCGCCACTCGCGCCGCCAGTCTGCCGTGCTCGCCGCCTTGGAAGAGCACGCAAATCACGATATCCGGATTGCGCCGCGGCGTGAAGCCCACGAACCAGCCATTCTGCGCCAGATCCTCGCTGTTCTTGAATTTCGCGCGCGTGGCCAGCGACACAATCTGCGCCGACCCCGTCTTGCCGGCAATATCGACCCCGGCAACATGCGCCGAAGGAGCCGTTCCCTCGGGCAGCAGAACCCGAGCCATGGCGTCGGTAATAAACGTCCAGCCGTTCGGATCGATCGGGATATCCTTCGTGGCCTTCACATCGCTGGTCTCGACGTAGTCCGGCGGCAGCTCCTGCGGATTGACCACATGCGGCACCACCATGCGCCCGCCCATCGAGATTGCCGAAATCGCGCGCATCAACTGCACCGGGGTAATCGCCACCGCGCCCTGCCCAATGCCCACCGAAATCGTTTCTCCGGCGAACCACTTCTGCTTGAAGTTCTTGATCTTCCACTCTTCGGACGGCATCACGCCCGTGACTTCATTGGGCAGATCGATGCCCGTTTTCTGGCCCAGGCCAAACGCCGTGGCGTAGCGGGCGATGCGGTCGATGCCCAACTTCTCCGCCAACGTGTAAAAAAATACGTCGCAGGATTGATAGATCGCCTTCTCCAGCGAAACCGGGCCATGCCCGCCCTTCACCCAGCACCCGAAGCGCCGGCCGTAAAACTCCGCGCTGCCGGTGCAGTTCACGTGCAGGTCCTGCGCAATCTGCTCCTGCCATCCCGCCACCGACATGATGATTTTGAAAGTCGACCCAGGCGCCAACTGCGCCTGAATCGCTTTATTCAGCAGCGGCTTGTCGGGATCGGTGACCAGCTTGTTCCACTCGTCGCGCGACACCCGCACCGCAAAATCGTTGGGATCGAAAGTCGGCCGGCTCACCATCGCCAGGATTTCCCCCGTGCGCGGGTCCATCGCCACAATGGCGCCGTTCTTGCCTTCGAGCGCCTCTTCGGCGGCGATCTGCAAATCGATATCGACGGTCAGCTTCAGCTGCTTTCCCGGAATCGCCGGAGTCTCGCCGAGCAGCCCGACTTCGCGGCCGTGGCTGTTTACCAGCGCCCGCCGCGCTCCGTTCTTGCCCATCAACGCGGTGTTGTACTGTCGCTCCACACCCGAAACTCCCACCACGTCGCCCGGATTGTAGAGTTCGAACTGCGGCTGGTTCAGCATATCCTCGGTCACTTCGCCCACGTAGCCGATCAGGTGCGCCATAAAACCGTTGCGCGGATAAAGCCGGCGGTGGGCCACGATCGTATCCAACTCCGGCAACTCGTTGCGATGCGCATCGATAAACGCCAGCTCGTCGGGGGTGATATCTTCCTTCAAAAAAATCGGCTGGTACTGCGGCAGGGCGGAGAAGTGACGGATGCGCGTTCGCACCTCGGTGGGGTCGAGATGCAACCCCTGCGCGATCAGATCGGCGTCGGCATTCAAATCGCGCGTGGAATCGCGCAGTAGCAGCGCCGAGAACGACGGATAGTTGTCGACGATGACGCGCCCTTCGCGATCCAAAATCTTTCCGCGCGGCGCAAGAATGGGCACGTTGCGGATGCGGTTCTTCTCCGCCGCCGAAGCGTAGTACCCGCTCTGCATCACCTGCAGCCGCCACAATCCGTAAGCCAGCACCAGAAAAATGGCCAGGATCGCGTACTGCGCCGCCGTCAGGCGAATCTCCGATACTTTGTCGTCACGGCCGAACATTGAAAATCAGTTCCCAGTATCCAGTTGCCAGTTGCCAGGAAAGCACCTGGGTCGCAACCGGTCATGATCGAAATTAAATTTGTGGGAGCTTACACTTCCATTGTAAATGGATGAAGAAGCTTTGGAATGTCGGCTCGGGTAACGGAGGTCACAGGCGGCACGGACCGACGGGCAACTGACCACTGGCAACTGGCCTTCACGTTCTCTGCTTAAACTTATCCAGCACAAAGTACAGCCCCACGCCCAGAACCCCATTCGCCAGGCCTGCCAGAATGCCGCGGCTCCAACTCCAATTCAGCGTCAGGCTAACCATGCCCCTGGCCACCGTGAAATAAATCGCCGCATGCACCAGATAAAATCCCAATGTGACCAGGAAACGCGCCCCGGCGTTTTCCACGTCCAGCTTCGCACCTAGCGACGACGCCAGATAGCCCACGATGGTCTTCGCGATGCCGTAGATTCCGATGGGATAGGCGCCCAGCATATCCTGCGCGAGGCCGATCGCCGCCCCCGTGAACAACCCTGAAATCGGATTGCGCCGCGCCATGGCGAAGAAAATCGTAACCAGCAGCGGCAAGTCGAAGATGGAAAAAAAAGGAAGCCGCCGGGGCACGAACGCCTGCAAAAACAAAGCCGCTAATGGGACGCCGATCGTCACCGGGATGCTGAACCGGTAAACCTCAATCTGCTCCCCGGATGTGTACGTGATGGGCACGCTAGTGAGGACGGTCCTCCGGCGCGGGAGCCTGCGAGGCGGGCGCCCGAGTCGTGGCTGCAGACCGCGGCGTAGATGTCTTTGCCGAAGCCTCGCCCGGTGTCGCATTCCCCTGCGACGCTTTCACGGCGGTGGCTTTCGGGTCGCTCGTTTTCGCCCCGGAAGTTTTCCCATCCACAGTGTTTGAGGCCGAACTCTCAGAATCTGCGGCGCGGGCGTTTGCCGTCGGCGAGCCCGGCGGCTTGGGCACGGCGTTTTTCGGCACCGCCGCCGGATCGCCCGGCCCAGGCACCTTCGCGCTAGGCCGAGCGTTGCCTTCGGCCTGCGCAACTGCCTTCGCTCCACCGGCAGCGTTTTCGCCGGAAGCCGAGGCCGCAGCGCCCGCCGGCTTATCCGGCACCGAAGGCAACCGCTGCGCCAAAATATCCGCTGCCCGTACCCGTGGCGTCAGCGCATCGGCCACGGCATCCCGCTCCTGTTTTTGTGTGACCACCAGAACTTCTTCCAGGCGATTCAAATCCGCCGACGGTTTGATCTGAATATTCAAAAACATTTCCCGCCCCGGACTCACCTTGTTCACCGTTCCCACCGGCAGCCCCTTGGGAAAAATCTGGTCGCCCCCGCTGCTGAGCACCGTCTCTCCGGGGGTGACTTGCTCATCGCTCATCACCCGCTCCAGAATCACTTCCCCGTTCGGAGTGCCGCGCAGCACGCCCTGCAATCGCGATTTCTCCAGCATCGCGCCCACGCCGCTGGTCTGGTCGTTGATCATCAGCACCAAAGAAGTCGAGGCATACACGCGCAGCACCTTGCCCACGATGCCGTTCGCAGTAATCACGGCCATATCCGCCGCGACACCGTCGTTCGAACCCTTATCGATATACACCGAGCGGGAAAGATCGCTGCCGCTCGAACCGATTACCTGGGCCGCCACCGTCTTCGAAATGTATTGCTCTTTAAAGCCTAGGATCTGTTGCAGGCGTTGCGCCTGCGCGGCGTCTTCGCTCATGCGCACTTCCGCCAGTCGCATTGTCTCGATCTGGGCTTTGAGGTCGCGATTCTCCGCCCGCACTCCGCGCAGATAAAAGTAGTTGTGCCAGAGATTGCGGCTGCTGCTCTGCATCCACACCAGCCCGCGTTCGAAAGGAGTAACCGCACCCACGGCCCAGATGCGGATCAACCGCGTATTTTCGGCGTCCGTGCGCTTCACCTGCACCGCCAGCCCTAGCACCTGCAGAAACAACACTCCCACCAGAATGGTCAGGTTGCGGTAACGGCCAAGCACAGATTCCATAACTCGGTTGCGAGTCCCGGGTTCCGAGTCCCGAGAAAAGCCCTTAGCGATTCGCGTCGATGCCTGAAAGCAAGTACTCGGGACTCGCAACTCGGGACTCGATCTTACTCGATCGAGATCTTCCGCAGCAGCTTGAAGTCGCTGAGCATCTTGCCCGTGCCCAGCACCACGCTGCACAGAGGATCGTCCGCGATCGAAACCGGCAGCCCGGTTTCCTCGCGAATACGCTTATCCAGATTCTTCAACAGCGCCCCGCCCCCGGTCAACACAATGCCGCGATCGCTGATGTCGGCCGAAAGTTCCGGCGGCGTCCGCTCCAAAGCCACGCGAATCGCATTCATGATCGTCGAAACGCATTCGCTCAGCGCCTCGCGCACTTCGCCATCATCCACCGTGATGGTCTTGGGCACGCCCTCAATCAGGTTACGCCCTTTGATCTCCATGGTCATCGGCTTATCGAGCTGATGCGCCGACCCAATTTCCATTTTAATCTGCTCGGCGGTGCGCTCGCCGATCAGCAGATTATATTTCCGCTTGAGATAATTCATGATGGCTTCATCCATCTGATTCCCGGCCATCCGCACCGAACGCGAATAAACGATGCCGCTTAAAGAAATGACGGCAATGTCGGTCGTCCCGCCGCCGATATCGACCACCATGTTGCCGCTGGGCTCTGTAATCGGCAGCCCTGCGCCGATCGCCGCCACCATCGCCTGCTCCACCAGATGCACTTCGCTAGCCTTGGCACGATACGCCGAATCCATGACAGCGCGTTTTTCCACCTGCGTAATTTCCGACGGCACTCCAATCACAATCCGCGGATGCACCAGCATCTTGCGGTTGTGGGCCTTCTGAATAAAATAGTTCAGCATCTTCTCGGTGACTTTGAAGTCGGCGATCACGCCATCCTTCATGGGCTTGATGGCGACGATGTTGCCCGGCGTGCGCCCCAGCATCTCTTTCGCCTCTTTGCCCACGGCCTCCACTTCGCCCGTGTTCTTGTTGATGGCGACGATGGAAGGCTCGTTCACTACGATGCCTTTGCCGCGCGCGTAGACCAGGGTGTTGGCCGTCCCCAGATCAATGGCTAAGTCGCTGGAAAACAGGCTGAACAGCGACCTGAGATTATGCGAACGTGAGGAATGAAATCCGTTGCTTGACATGGACGAACTCTTCTCGCGATCTACTCTGATCGCACAGTTTGCGGGCGAACCCGAATTTGCTCCATCCGGCTCCTGCCTCTCTCTCTAGTCGTGCTCTTTCTAGTCTATGGGAAGAAGCGCAGCCCTGCCGGTAACCGAAGGTTCCTCGTACTCCTGACCAGAACCCCACTTGCATCCGTAGCGCCGGCCTCCGGCCGGCTGCCCGCGCGGACGTCCCGCCCGTGCGCCGCCGTAAGGCGGCCTTACTGAATCACAATCTTCTTCTGTTGCGTATTCACTCCACCTTGCACCGTCTGCGCCGTAACCGAGATCACAGCCTCGCCGGTCGCCAGCGGCGGCGTAAAATAATGAAAAGTGCCATCCGAATTAATCATCGGAACCTCCCGCCCATTCACCATCACCCGCGCCCCCACCTGGGTCTTGCCCATCACTTCGATCACGTGCCCATGCTGAATGAACGGATCCAACTCCAGATCGATGGCTTCCGTCTGCTTGCCCTTGGGAATAATGGTGAAGCGATTCTTCTCGCTCTCCACCGACTCTTTTCCCTCCGCCTCATATGACTGTACCACCCAGTAATAAGCTCCTTCGCCAAGGCTGGTAACAGTAACATCGGCAGTGCTGACTCTTTTGTCCACCAGCGTGGAAGAAAAATAAGGATTTCTTGAGATTCGCAGCCGGTAAGCCACCGCATTCGCCATCGGCGTCCAGGAAAACTCCACATCTTTTGTGTTTTCGCCCGCGGTGAAGATCGGAGCCATGTTGGCCGGAGAAATCGGCGTCGGCGGCCCGATTCCCTTTGCCTTCTCCATGTGCGCTTCGTCGGCGCGGAAGCTGACTTTTTCCCAGTTCGCCAACTGCACCGTCTCACCGTTACGCTGCACTTCGCCGCTGCCCTTCTTCAGCAAAATTTCGTGCTGATCCGCCTTGGGATCGTTATGCACCTGCGCCGTCGACTCCGGCGCCAGCGAGGCTGTCGCCCCCGCCACAATCACCTGCGACCTCGACCCTTGCGAATAGGTAGCCGTAGAAAGATCCACAGTTCCGGTGCTCACCGCTACGGCCACGTTCGTCTGCTGCTGGTCGTTGGCCGAACTTTCTTCAATCACGATCAAAGAATCCTGCTTCACGGTGTAGCTGGTGCCGTCGTTGAACACGACCTTCGCCATGCCTTCCGAGCCGGTCTGCACCACGTCGCCTTTTTCGAGCGGAACGTTGTAGTCCGCCCCAACCCAGCTATCGCCGCTGCCCTTCTTCACCCGCACCGTGCCGTCGAGCGCGGTGAAGTGCGCGTTCTGCGCCGTCACTTTGCCGCCGCTCGCCGGCGGAGCCATTCCCGCCATCCGCTCCAAAACCCGGTTCGCCACGCCATCGGCCGCCCGCATGCTGCTCTCGGTAAACTGCGGAAAAGCCAGTCGCATCGCCAGCGTAAACAATGCGAAGCCCGCCAAAATCAGCAGCGCCACACTGCGGTACGTGACCGTTTTCCACGCAACGTGGATTCCCGGTTTGCGAGTCTGCGAAGACACGTGCCCCTAAAAGCTTATTCAAGCCTTCTGAATATGCGGTAATTCCAAAGTTATCACAAGCCTGTAAGCGCCCAGAATAGGTAATCAACTGAGAACATTACCTTCGTTTGCGGGGAAGCAGATTGAAGCAGCGGATATGGAATGGGAGAACGTGTGGAGAACATAATGTGGGATGAGATAAACGCAGGACGAATCCAGGTGGGGACAGCCGCCCCCGTCTGTCCGCCGGGCGAAGCTCGGCTCTTCGTCTGGGGTGAGAATCACCTCCCCGGCGTTTTCGGCAGAGCGACCCCAACCGTAGATCCTGCCCCGAGGGGCGGTCGAAAATAGCCCAGCGCCTTCGGCGCTAGGAGAACGGTCGAGAACTATTCAAGTCCTGGAGGGACGACTGAATTCTCACACCAACTCTGTACCCCCGCCTCTGTACCCCCGCGCGCCTCCGCACAAGGCCCGAGCATCTTTTTTTAGGCTGAACCCTCTGCCAAGACAAAAACATTTCTCTCCCGTTTTGTATCCGTCTGAAAAAATATCCCGCCCCATGTGCTTGACATCGCAAACTGCTAGCATCAACAATCAAACCGAACTCAAAAACAGAATCCTTCAGCGCCCCGAGGTCCTTCGTGCTTCTAGCAATCCGTCTAGCCATCATCCTCTGTCTCCCAATCTTCCTAGCCGCAGTCCTGGCCGCGCAAAAAGTCACGGTCTCGCAGCCCACTGTCTGGGCCACTAAGCCCGACATCCCGGCCTTCGAAAAGATCGAGACCGACCGACTCGCCGCCGGCCAGCGTTCTATCGACGCCCTACTCGCAGTCAAAGGCCCGCGCACCATCGAGAACACTCTCGCGCCCCTCGACGATGCCTTCCAACAGATCGGCTCCGCCGCCAACCTCGCCGGGCTCATGGAGCAGGTCCATCCCGACTCCGCTTTCCGCGACCACGCCACCACCATGCTTACCAAGGCCAGCGCCGCATTCACTGCCATCTCGCTCAATCACGAAATCTATAACGCTCTCGCCGCCGTCGATCTATCGAAGGCCGACTCCGCCACCCGCTACTACGTCGAGCGCCAACTGTTGCAATTCCGCCTCGCCGGCGTCGATAAAGACGACGCCACCCGCGCCCGCCTCAAAAAGCTCAGCGATCAGGCCACCGAGGAGCTGTCCTTATTCGAGCGCAACATTTCCGACGGACAAAAATCGATCGAGGCCGATCCCTCCGAACTCGACGGCCTGCCCCAGGATTACATCGACCGCCACAAACCCGGCCCCAACGGCAAAGTTCGCATCACCACCGATTATCCCGACGCTCTGCCCGTGGGCACTTTCGCCAAAAGCGAAGACCTGCGCCGCCGCCTGGCGCTGGCTTTCAACACGCGCGCCTACCCTCAAAATCAGGAAGTCCTTACTAACCTCATGAAGACGCGCTACGAGATCGCCACGTTGCTCGGCTTCTCCAACTGGGACGACTACAACGCCGCGGATAAGATGGCCGTGAAAGGCAGCAACATCGCCGACTTCATCGTGAAAGTGAAAGAAACCTCGCGCCCGCTGGCCGAGCACGAATTTCAGATGCTGCTCGCCGAGAAACAAAAGACCGACCCCGGCGCAAAGCAGATATGGGACTACGAACGCAACTACCTCTCCGAATTAGTCCGCCGCTCGCAATACGACTTCGACTCTCAGTCCGTCCGTCCCTACTTCCCCTTCATGCAGGTGAAGCAGGGGATCCTCGACACCGCTGCCGATCTTTTCCACGTGAGCTTCCAGCAGGAAGAAAACGTGCCCTCGTGGGATCCTGCGGTCGAAACCTGGATCGTCATCGATAGCGGCAAGCCCATCGGCCGCTTCTATCTCGACATGCACCCGCGCCACGGCAAATACAGCCACGCCGCCATGTTCCCCATCCTCGAAGGCATCCGCGGCAAGCAACTGCCCGAGGCCATCCTGGTATGCAACTTCCCCGCGCCCACCGCCGACGATCCAGGCCTGATGGATTACAACGACGTGCAAACGTTCTTCCACGAATTCGGCCACTTGATGCACCACATTCTAGGCGGCCAGCAACCGTGGGCCGGAATCAGCGGCATCGCCATGGAGCGCGATTTCGTCGAGGCCCCGTCGCAAATGCTCGAAGAGTGGATTCACAGCCCGCAAGTGCTGGCCAAATTCGCCCTGCATTACAAAACCCGCGAACCCATCCCCGCCGAACTCGTAGCCCGCATGAATCGCGCCAACGCCTTCGGACGCGGCGGCTGGGTCGACCGCCAAAACGCACTCACCGCGATCTCCTACGACATCTACAAAACCAAACCAGAGGCGGTCGATCTCGACGCCACCACCAACCATGACAACAGCCAATACACTCTCTTCACCCCGCAGCCCGAAACCCACTTCTGGGCGTCATTCGGCCACTTAGGCGGCTACTCCAGCGCCTACTACACCTATCTCTGGGATAAAGTGATCGCCGAAGATTTCTTCCTGCAATTCGACCGCAATAACTTGCTGGCCGGCGACGCCCCGATGCGCTACCGGCGAGTCGTCCTCGAACCAGGCGGCTCCATGTCGGCGAATGATTTGGTAAAGAATTTCCTGGGCCGCCCGCAAAACATAACCGCCCTCCAACACTGGATGGCAGAAGAATTCACCGGCAGCGCCGGAACAAAGTCAGCAGGCCAATAGATTTGCAAGTGCTCAAGCGGGTCCAAGAGCGAGCATGCCATGAATGAGCGGTGTGGAGCGGGTACTCCTGCCCGCTTGCCTTTGACTTTGATCCTGACCTGCGCAACACCAAACTTTGTCATTCCGACCGAAGCCAGAGACCCTGTCATTCCGACCGAGCCGCGCAGCGGCGCTAGAAATGCAGCCCACGGCCGAGCTACGCACACTCTTTGATCCACTCAATAAGTAAACGCCTGAATCTCGGTAACCCCCGCATCCGGCCCATCCACATACCCGCTTCGATTGCTCGGATTCAACGCAATATGCGTAAACACCACATGGAACGCATTCGAGAAATTGAACCCGTTCAACGACTCCACCAGATTCCCCTTCGGGTCGTAAACCTGAATGCTACTCCCGGTGCCCGTGCTCGACACCGACTGCGCCACCAAAAACAACTTGTGTACCGGATCGAACTCCACATCCGACCCGCTCTGCAGTTGGCCGTTTGCGCCCGGCAGCACCACCGCGAACCCCGTCTTCTTCTTCAAATCGTAGAACTCCACCCTAAAATCCAGCTCAGTGGTGGTGCACGCAATGCCGTCCGCCGAATCCACCGCCAGCCCGTTGATCGAACCCTGCCGAAAGGGAAACGGTCCCGGAATCCCGGTAAACTCGTTCACCGTTGCGGTCGTCAGATCAACCAAAGCCAACACCGGCGGCGGACCCCCCACCGCTCCATCCGACGCCGCCACCACCGCCTGATTCGAGGCGTCGTCATAAGCCACCTGCGGAGCGTTGCTGAAGAAAAACACCGGGTCGGTCAGAGTAATTACAGGCTCGAAAGTATTCGCGCCCACGTTGGAACCAAACACAAACGTGGAATCGTTCCCGCCATTCTCAAAAGCTAGCACGGCTGTGGTGGTAGAAGCCTGGTCGCGGCTGAGCCCGATAATAATGTCGTTAGCCGCCAGTGGCGGAGTCCAATTGAGGCTGAACTTGTTCGCGTCCAGCGGATTCAACTCGTCATAAATCCGCTTGACCACGTAGATACCCTTCACGTGCTCGCGCTCCACCAGCCCAACGCTGCCGCCGACTATACCCAAGGTCAGAAAATCGTCCTTGGTCTCGATTTTCGAAACCACCTTCAGAATCTTGCCGGAAACCTGGTCGAAGGTTTCCACCGCGGCCAGCACCTTCCCGCCGCCTAAATCCTGCGCCTCGCTCAGCACGCCTTCGGTGCCGTTCTGATCGATGTCGAAGCCAAAGATCTGCCCGCCAAATTGGCTGTGCACAACCGTGCTCCCCGGCCCCACCGGCGGCCGCAACTGAGCCGCGCTTCGAGTGCCCAAGCCAATGCCAAGCGCACCGATAAGAAGAGCCGCGCCTGAACGATGCGAAAGAAGCCGACGCGAATGAACCCGATGCCAAAGAACCCGATTCGAAAGAAAAAGATTCGCGCGATTCATGACTGACCCTCCCCAGTGAAATCCGCGCCTCGCCGTCAAAGTCCTGCCTCGGCACCTCAAACACTACAACCTCCCATCGCTCGGGATGTCAGAAGCTTGTAAAATGTCGAGTTTTCTTCAGTGTGGAAGGTGGGAGAAAAGACTTCCGCAGGAAGCAGGAAGAAAGACCTGAGCAGGAAGGAAGAAGGAAGCAGGAAGCAGGAAGGAAGAATGATATTCCCACCTGTCGGAGCCTCGGTGGAGGTGGTCGTCGAAGATACTGCCCCGGAGGGGCGACGGATAATAGCCCAGCGCCTTTGGCGCTGGGAAAAGCGCGCAAGAGCAACCGCGTCCCGTAGGGGCGCCTGAGTTTCTGCGCACACTTTGAGCCCCACCGACCTTCCCCTCTCTATTAATTTTCCGTGAATTTCCCCGCCCGCAATTGACCGCGAGACAGCGCGGCGGTACCCTCCATCCCTATGGCCGCCCCCGAGCTCGACCACCTCCGTCTAGCCTACAAGCAAGCCACCGACGAATGGATCGCCGCCATCCGCGCCGAAGAGGCCTTGGCCACTGCCGACCATTCCATGATCGCCATGGAAAAATGGGACGACGCCCACTTCCGCGAAGAAGACGCGCACACCAAAGCCACGACTGCCCGCGAAGCCTACAAAGATGGCCTTCGCGAAGTCAACTACGGCATTTAGCCGAATCAATCCTCGAAACTTCGCCCCCGCGCCTTTCATGCGATTGGTCACCGCCTGCGTCCAGACCCAGGGGCACGAAACTCAAAGCTTGAGTATTCCGCTCCGAAATCACGCAAGCTACTAGAAGATAGGCAGCCAACATCCCTGTCATCCCGAGGAAGCGGGGTCTCTGGCGAAGCCAGACTCCGGCCGAAGCGCTTGCCCTGAGTTTGCCGAGGGGACCTCTGCACTCGCCGGCAGTACCGGCGCGTGGAAGGGACGCTCAATGTCCGTCGCCTTTGAGATTTCCTGAGGTCTTACAGAGAGCGCCCGCCGCCAGTTCACCGAGAGTGCGCGAGATAAAACCGGTGCTCGAGATAATAAAGCGCGGCAAAGGCGAGCGTGACCACGGCGCCGGTAAAAACCAAAGGCCGCCCACTGCGCCAACCATGCTTCCAGTCAGCCGTGACAACGAAGAGCAAAATCGTCGGCAGCAGCGCCGCAATCGAAAGCTGAAAGATATGCGCGGCCGAGCCCTCGTCCGCTTGCGGCGCCTGAAAGTACCCGCTCAGCACGCACAGCAACGCAGTCAGCGAAAGCAGGATCAAAATCCTGCCGCTATAGCGGTTGACCCGTTCCCCCCGCATGTCTCTACTCCTCTCCAGCTTGCTATGAGGCATCGCGCCTAAGACTTGGGTTGCCTCGTTTCTCGCGGTTCTTGCGAGAAGTGGGGCCTTTGGTTTTATATAGCACAGTCAGGTCGAAGCGGAAGCGCAAAGCCGACCTTCCGATCCTTCACCGAAACACGTGTGCGCATCCTTTTTACGGTTTCACTTGAGTAAGAGGAAATGGGCACCCGCCTGGAGCAGAAGTTGCGCTCCTAATTATAGAACGGCCCCGTGAAGGCTGTCTCCGGCGATGAGATCCTTGCCCACTCCCGCGAAAAGAGCGCGGCCCATTCGATCCTGAACTGCGAAGCATTCCCGGAGCGGAGAGGACCGGCGCTCCTGCGCCATCGCTGCCCACCCTTGCAAAGGACGCAAGCATGGGGCAGCCTCTTTGCGGCAGCCCGCGGAACAACGAAACGGAACAACGAAAAGCAAGCTGGGCCAGCCCCTGCCGTGAACATCAGCATCTAAAATTAGCAGTTCGTGTGGAGCGCACGCTTCCTTCGGCCAGCGCAGGGCTTTGTCCGCCGCCTTTGACGTGGAATCTGCCCTTCCAGAAACGCGGGGCGGGACACTCGGCCGAGGTTCTCACGCAGGCTGCAGTTGCCGCTCTGCTGGCTGCCACGCATCGACCGTCTCCTGCGCGAAGTCCTCGTATCGGCGGGGCGGATGGCCAAGCAGTTTCGTTAGAGTCTCAATGTCTCCGTCCTCCGCCACGAACCCGCGTTCCAGATAACCCTGGAACATCATACGCATGTCAAATGCCGACCAGGACGGTGCACTCTGCCGCGTCTGTTCTTCAAAGGAATCCAAGTCTTCGCCCGGATAACGGATCTCCTTGCCCAGCAGCCCGCTCCAGATCGACGCAACCTTCTTGCCACTCAGAATCTCCGGACCGTTCAGGTTGTAGGTCTTGCCCAGATGCCCGTCGCTAGTCAAAGCAATGGCGGCGGCTTCAGCGATGTCACGCGTGTCTACGGCAGAAACGCCAGGTGCTCCGAGAGGCATGGGATATGTGCCGGCCTTCGTCAACGCGTCCTTCAATGAAATGTCGTTCTGGAAGAAGTAATTCGGCCGAATGACGGTGAAGGGGAGATCGAACTCACGCAGAGCGCTCTCGATGGCAAGCTTGGCGGCAAAATGAGGAACATCCTTGAACTCCTCCACCTTGAAAACCGAGTGATACACGATCTGCTTGAGCTTAAGCTTTTTTGCCAGGTCATACGCCATGAGCCCCTGCGTCAGCTCATCGGCAACGACAGCATTCAACAAATAGAGCTTCTCGATTCCATCGAGTGCTTTACCTACCGCGACCGGGTCGAGCAGATCTCCCAGGAAGACCTCGACTCCTTTCGGCAGGGTTGTTGACGCCTCCTGTTTGCGAACCAAAGCGCGGACGGTCGCGCCGCGTTTGACCAGTTCCGTGATCACCTGCGACCCAATGTGGCCGGTACCGCCGGTTACAAGAATCTTCATTTCAAGCCCTCCGTGAATGGCCAGTATCTGACTTCGGTCTCCCGCATACTGGTCAGAATTGATCTTCTTGTAATCCGGTGTCGAAGTGCGCCAGATCGTGTGGAGCGGCCACAAGACATCGCAGATGTTGACGCCCTCCGCAAAACAGCTGGCAGCCGGGATCCAGACGACGATACTAAGCGATGCAGTAAGAATTAAGCCCAAGGCCGAAGCCCGGGCGAAGCCCGCCCCCCCCCTTCCGCCCCCCCCCCCCCCCCCGTTGCATCAATATCCAGGCATTCATAAAACGTAAAAACACAAGAGATTTAGAAATTAAAGA
>Ga0116113_1000068_pt1 | contig 26221 bp, 21 predicted proteins | sample June2015DPH_10_2_FD_89788 | JGI IMG/M metagenome (GOLD analysis project Ga0116113, IMG submission 89788) | Peatland microbial communities from SPRUCE experiment site at the Marcell Experimental Forest, Minnesota, USA - June2015DPH_10_10 | ecosystem: Environmental > Terrestrial > Soil > Wetlands... | reverse complement strand
GAGTTGCTCGATCGGAGTGTTCTTCGATCCTACCGCGGCTGGAAACAGAACGGGCGCTTTGACGATCACGGATAACGCGAGTGGAAGTCCACAAAGTGTGTCCCTGGCTGGAGTGGGGCAGGATTTCTCGATGACGCCCAGCGGCCAAACAACGGCGACGATTGCACCTGGACAGTCGGCCAGCTACACGATTTCCATCGCCCCGGGCGGCGGTTTCAAGCAGACCGTTACGCTGAGTTGCAGCGGAGCGCCAGCGCAGTCAACTTGCTCGGTGTCGCCCAGTTCGATCGCACTCGGCGGGACCTCGGCGACGACAGTCACAGTTACTGTGACCACAGCGGCGGCGGCCGCGCTGGTGCCACCGGCCGGTGGGCCATCGTTAGATCATCCCCTCGGCTTGCCCGTGGTATTCTCTGGCACGCTTGGACTGGCGCTATTGCTCGGAGTCATGCCTTACCGGCGCAGGCGTCCACAGCTGTTGTACGGACTGGCGTTACTTCTGCTGCTTTCCATCGGCGGGACGATGACAGCGTGCGGCGGAGGAAGTGGTAGCAGCAGAGGTGGGACGCTAGCGGGCACCTACAATCTGACCGTGACCGGCAGCTACACCGCAGGCTCGGTTACTTTGAATCACAATACTAAGCTAACCCTGGTGGTGCAGTAGGTGGTAGTTGCCGTACCTGAAGTCCTCGGCGAGAATCACGATCCCGCCACATCCCGATAGATCGCGATGGTCTGCTCTGCATTGCGTTGCCAACTGAACTGCCGGGCCTGCTCCAGGCCTTTGCGGCGTAGTTCTTCGGCCAGAGAAGAGCTTTCGATCAAGTCTTGCATCGCTGCAGCCAGCGCATGCTGATCCTCGGGCGGGAAAAGGATGGCGGCGTCACCGGCGACCTCGGGCAGGCTTGAGCTGTTGCTGCACACCACCGGGGTTCCCGCGGCCATGGCCTCCAGCACAGGGAATCCGAAGCCTTCATAAAGCGACGGCATCACCAGCATGCTGGCGTGAGCATATAAACCAGCGACGTGCTCGTCGGGCGTATGCCCCGTCAATACAACGCAGCCGCTCAAATCCAATTCCCGAATGGTCGTGAAGACTTCGGGCGCTCCCTTGAGCGAGAGATTCTGCGATCCCGCCAAAACCACCTGCCGCTCTCCCCACTTTCCTTTATCGCGTAGAAGCGCAACCGCGCGCAACAACGTTGGAATGTTCTTCCGGTAGGAGAATGTTCCCACATGCAGAACATATCCGTCCCGTATGCCAAATGACTTTGCCCATTTCTGGTTGAGCGTTGCCCCTGCGTGGAAGCGCTCGTGGTCCACACCGTAAGGAATGACGCGCACTTTACCGGGTGCGATGCCATACGCTTTGGCGATGTCGCGCTTCGAGTTCTCCGAGCCGCAAATGATGGCCGCGGCCGATCTCACCGCGGGCGGCATCACGATTTTCAAATACGTCGTCCGCCAACTCGCGAAGTGCGAAGGATAAAGCAGGTATGTGACATCATGAATGGTAATCACGACTGGACAGGAAGCGACCATCGGGGCCACGAATGCAGGCGAATGCAGCAGGTCCGCGCCATGCTTCCAAACCAAGGCAGGCAGGCAGGCATGCGTCCAGAGCAGATCGCCGGCGGTACGGGTCGCGGAGGCGGCAAAGCCTTTTCCTGCCAGATGCCAGCCGTTCAGAACATCCATCCGCAGCTCCGGACGTCTTGTAAATTGCTCCAGAAGCCGTGCCGCGTAGGTGCCCGTTCCTGCCTTGTCGCGGCGGGCCAAACAGTTGTCCCATGCGACTCTCAGAGGGCTCATTCGATCACTGGCCGATGGCCGGTTGAGGATCAGTTACGGAATTTTTTTTGGCGATCACCAAAATCGTGTCGTAGAGATTCACTCGGAATAAGTACGACAACGCCAGACAGCCGTTGTAATAAATGTCCTGCTTCAGTCTCGGCCAACCGGTCAATACATAGTAAGGATCGAGCGTGCTTTGGATCACCGAAAATCCCGTGGCCTTGAGCAAGCGATGCAAAACCCCCGGCGTGAAGTGCGATAAATGCACTTCATGCGTATTGCCATCGAGCGTGATGCGAGGAAGGCCAAACATTCCCAGGCGGCGAGACTTAAACACCTTCGCTTTAGTCAGAACTCTTCGCGTTATGGCCCGCAGCGAGGCGACTTCGTTGGGCACGGCGATCACTAGAACCCCTTCAGCGTTGAGCAAGCGGTAACAAGTATCGAGCAATGACCTGGGGTTAGGCACATGCTCAAGCACGTGGAAAAGCGTGATGTTGTCGAATACTTTGCCTTGCAGGGCAGGATTCTCCAGCGTGCCCGCGAATAAATCCAGGTTGTATTTCTCTTTCGCGATCTGGATGGCGGTGCTGGAGACCTCGGTGCCAGAAACGTCGGTGTAGAAATTGCGTGCCAGCGAGAGAAATTGACCGATTCCGCTGCCCACATCGAGGAGGGACCCAGGCTTTTTCGTCTTTTTTAATTTTCTCAGCCGTCGTTTCCATAAGCGATCGCGCGTGTCCAGCTCATGAAGCCACGAATCGTATTGCGTGGGCCTCGAGTAAAAGGCGATCAGTTCCTGCAGCGTGGGCCGGGGATTATCGAAAACATAACCACACGTACGGCATCGTTGGACATTGCAATCTTCGTCGACGATATCGAGTAGGAGGCCGTTACAAACTCCGCATCGATGCAGTACTTCGGTCTTCATGATTTGCGCGGTATCGCAATTACCTCACTTTCTTCTTATGATACTATGACGGTTTCCGACATACCTTTAGTCTCCGACAGCGCGTTTTCCCCTTCGCAATCGATGCCAGCGAGTCGAATTAGCTTATACGAGTTTGGCGGCAGCGAAGACACGATTCGCCGGATTCAAAAGCCTTTCGTCGAGTTTTTTCGAAATTCCGCTCCAGTGCTCGACATCGGTTGCGGACGGGGAACATTCCTCCAGCTTTTGTCCGACGCCGGCATCGAGGCGTGTGGGATTGATCATTCTGAAGAAGCCTTGGCCGCATGCCGGCAAAAAGGATTCAGCGTGCGCCAGCAGGACGCTAAGTCTTACCTCAGTGCCGAGCCGGGGCGCTTTGGCGGGATTTTCTGCAGCCACGTCATTGAACACATGAGCTACGAGGACGCGCTCGCTTTCATCGATCTTTGCTATCGTGCTCTTCGTCCAGGAGGCCTCTTGCTTTTGGTTACGCCCAACCCGGAAGACATCTGCATCATGTCGGATATTTTTTGGTTGGACCCCACCCACGTTCGACCTTATCCCAAACTCTTGCTGCAGGCCATGATGGAGTCGGCGGGGTTCCGCATGCTCCTTGCCAGGCAATTCTTAGGAAGCTGGCGATTAGTTGGGAGCCGTCGCAACCTGCCCGGTTTCTTGCTCCGGCGACTGCTGCTGGGGCGACACTTTGGAAGGCCTAACCTCTTGGTGCTCGGACAAACGCAATCTGGCCCCGGAACGGTCTCGTGACAGGCCCATTGGTCGAGAACAATGTGTCGCCCGCTGCGCCCGTTTTTCGCGGGCGTGCGGTAAGCGTCGTGAGTGTTTTTATGGTCGTCGTAGCGGTCGCCGGCTACGTTCGCGAGGCTACGCTCGCCGCTCGATTTGGTCTCTCCTCCACCATGGACGCCTACTTTGCCGCGGTCTTTATTCCCACCATGGTCTACATGACCTTGATTGCTGGAATGTTATCGCCCATTTTTATCCCGATCCTCTTGGAGGGTGCCAAAGAAGACGATAACCGCGGCGGCAAGCTCTCGGAAACATTCAGTGTAATTACAAACCTTATTCTGTTCTTTCTGGTGGGAATCGTTGGTTTGGGCATGATCACGGCATCCAAGTGGTTGGCCCTGCTTTTTCCGGGTTTTAGCCCGAACACCGCCGCGCTCACGTTGCGCCTGATTTATATAATTTCTCCCGCGATTCTCTTTGTCGCCCTGGCTGGAGTTCTTACTGCAACCCTCAATGCCTTCCACCAGTTTGCTCTGGCTGCGATTGCCCCCGCCTTATCCAGCATCGCGGTTGTCGTCGGCGCGCTTCTCGCCCGTGGGAACCAACCGATTGTGTGGGTCGCGATTGCTACTGCGATCGGTTTCTTGCTCCAACTATTGCTCCTGATACCGGCCATCGCCGCACTCGGCATCCGTTACCGGCCAATATTAATCCTCCGGCATCCCGCTATTCGAAAGCTGATGCGACTCGGCGGCCCTTTGCTCTTGTATCTCCTGGTCGCAAATGCGTCATCGTTTCTAGAACGTAATCTCGCTTCGCGGCTCTCCGCTGGAGCGGTGTCGACCGTTACTTATGCAACTCGCCTCTTTGCCGTGCCCTCAAACTTCATGGCGGCCCCCTTGGCCATTGTGGCTTATCCCCAATTCGCTCAGGAGGCTCTGCGCGAGAATCGCGGCGAACTCGCCGGTCTGGTATCGCGCATGTTTCGGTTGGTCTTGTTTATATTTCTCCCAGCCACCATTTGGACTGTCCTGAATTCCTTACCCTTGACCCGGCTTCTCTACGAGCGCGGGCACTTTCGGCTGGAGGATTCGATTCTAACCGCTCGCGTGTTTAGCTTTTACGGAATCGGCATTCTGCCCAACGCGATCGCAGTGATCTTGCTACCCTGCTTCTACGCCGTTCACGATACTGTCACCCCCTTGTGGGTCGAGTGCGTTGATCTGATCTTTTACCTGGCCGTGGCCATATTTCTGATGAGCCACTTCGGCCTTGCGGGCTTGGCGTTCAGCCGGGGAGTGCAGTTCTATCTGGTGGCCGCGCTTCTGATGGTTGTTTTGCACAGGCGCCGTTTGCTGCGTATGGATTTCAATCTTGTCCAATTTTCCCTTCGCGTCGGGATTGCTTCCGCCGTTATGGCCGCCGTCTGTTGGATAAGCTTTCTCCCCTTGCAATCAGTATTTGATTCGGGAAAGACACCGCTGCGCATGGGCATTCTTCTGGCTATTCTGGCCGTGAGCAGTTGTGCGTTCCTGGGAGTTGCGCGTCTAGTCAAACTGAACGAAGTCGACTACCTCCTGAACGCGGCGGTGGACCTACTGACGTGGCCAAGGCCAACGTCTGCTAGTACGGCGGATTCCAGTCGAGCATCCACCGACCGACTTTGAAGCGGGCAGGAACTAAATAAAGAAGTCTGTACTTCCTGTAGACCTTCGTGCTCTGGGTTGTTAATATGCAGGCACGGTCAATGCTGGGGCGCCATATCCGAACGTTGATGGCCCTCCCTCGGTCTTAGAGTTAAGCGAATGTCGCAGTTTGATTCCAAATACTATTGCCAAGGCCACAATGGTTACCACAAACACGGTTGCTGTTTTACCTGGGGGAGAATCGGACGAATTACCCGCTCAATCAGCCCAAACCCGGCTGCGGCCTTGGGTGCTGTTGGCCAGCATGGCAGCCTTCTTCTGCCTGGCGCTTGAAGTAGACCTTCTGGAACACATCGACGGCATTTCTCTATATCTAAAGTATTCCGAGGTTGCGGTTCTGGCCGGCATAGCCCTGGTGTTGGTCTTGCTGGCCGCAGCCGCTGCTTGGCTTTGCACTTTATCTCTCTCTCAGGCCGCAGGACTCGTGCCTGGGCTGAAAAAATATAAGAATGCTGTCGCCTGGTATTTCGGCGTGGGAATCGGCTTTTGCTGCTTGGCTTACGAAGTAATCGGGGCCGCCAAAGTGCTGTTCCCGCGTTGGCAGCCGTCAACGTTATGGCAGGTTCTCATCATCGCTACTTTGGCGGTGGCCGTGATTGGAGCCTTGAAAGGCAGCATCGATGCTCTTCAACACTTCGGAGTTACGCGTTTGGTGCCGATCTCCTTGGTCCATTCCGGTGTCGCGATTCTGACCTTACTGCTGCTCATCAGCGACCACACCCACTTTTTTCATGATTACGCGCCCGCGGGTCACGCTACGGGAGCACAGTCGCCTGATATTTATCTCATTACCATCGACGCATTGAGCGCGGACCACACCTCCCTGTACGGTTACTCGCTCCCCACAACCCCCCACCTGGAACGATTTGCCCAGACCAGTTACACCTTCGATTCCTTCTTCAGCAATTCGAACTTCACCACTCCGTCGACCGCTTCGATAGTTACCGGCAAGCTACCGTGGTCTCATCGGGTCTTTCAGTTTTCTGGTTTCCTGCGGGGATCGGCTCAAAATGAAACTCTGACCACCCTGCTCCGGCAACGCGGTTACTACACCGCGATAATCTCATCCAACTACGCTGCGACTCCGATCCTACAGAGGATCCAGCCAAGTTATGACGCTGTGGAATATGTTCCACCTTTGGGTTTTGGAGGCTATTGGTTCCGCCTCACCAATTTTGTGGGTTCTAAACGCCAGTACGTTCTCGATGCCGCTCTGCCCAATCGCGTTGGGCTGGTCAGATTCCTCTCCGATGCTGACGCGTTGATTTTCCCTTTCCGCTATCCGTCTCCGGGGGAGCCAGTTTTCGACCAGGCGCGGACTCTGCTGGAACGTTCCGATATCCCTCAACCACTCTTCGTCTGGACTCACATACTTCCGCCCCACGATCCATACCTTGCACCGGCACCCTTCCGCGATCGTTTCGCAGCCAAGAAGGGGGACTTGTCCTCAGGCGATTTTTTGAAAATGCAAAGTAAGAAAACGCTGCCCCCGGGCGTCAGCCGGGCCGAATTGCGCGCGCGCTACGATGAGATGGTGCTCTATGCGGACGATGTTGTGGGCCACTATCTTGACTGGCTCGAGCAAAGCGGACGTCTGGATCGCTCTATCGTGATCATTTCCGCAGATCACGGCGAGTCCTTTGAGCACGGAATGTATTTTCACGGCGGTCCAAACCTGGACAATGATGTGATCCGGATTCCCTTGGTCATCCACCTGCCTGGTCAGAAACTGGGCGCCCGCATTTCGCAACCGGCTCAACAGGCCGACCTCCTGCCTACCATTCTCGATCTTTTGGGCGGAACGCCGCCGGATTGGACCGACGGCGAGTCGATCAAGGCTGCCCTCGAAGGCAAATCCCTCCCGGATCGCTACCTCTTTAGCATGAATCTCGAGTTGGACCGCATCTTCAATCCGATCTCCAACGGTACGCTCGCTGTTATGGATGGCGAGTTCAAGTATGTGATTCGTCTGGATACCCACCAGGAATTTCTCTATCGCTACAAGATAGACGGCCGCGATCAACGAAATTTGATCGCCCTTCAACCTGACGTTGCAAAGCGCCTTCACGATGTTTTGTTCGCCAAGCTCAGGGAGGTAAATGAGCGCCCGGCCCTCAAACCGTGACCCCGTCGCAAAGCAAAGCGACCACCGCCGCGAAACAGCGGCTGCGTCTATCGCTGGAGTCGTGGCGCCACCTGTGTCGCAGGCTTGAGGCCGACAGTGCCTCCATCCCTTGGCGAACGGGCCTTGCCTATTGGATTGGCGGCGTAGGTCATTCGCTGCTGACTCGGATCCAGCAGGCTAGCTTCGCGGAAAAAATAAAAACCGCCAACCCCGCCCCTCCACTCTTTCTGCTGGGCTTCTGGCGATGCGGTACCACCTTCCTGCACGAACTGTTTTGCTGCGATCCCCGCTTCGCTTTTGCCAGCACCTACGCTTGCCTGAATCCTGCCCATTTTCTGCTTACCGAACAGTTTATGCGTCAACGGCCGATCAAGACGGCGCTTCGCCCGATGGATAGCATGCAGTATTCCTGGGCTTCGCCCCAGGAGGATGAGTTCGCCCTTCTGAATTTCGGTGCCCCCTCTGCTTACGAAGCGCTCATATTTCCTTCCCTGATGCGGGATCCCGGTGCGCTCCTCGACCTCCGTCGCCGCCCGCACGCGGACCAGGTTCGTTGGGAAACTGCGCTCCGCTACTTCATTCGCTTGCTTACCGTACAGCAAGAGAATGCGAAGCAGGCCAAGCCGATTGTGTTGAAATCCCCGACCCACGGCTTCCGCCTTCCTATCCTGACCTCAATGTTCCCGCTCGCCCGCTACGTGGTCATCGACCGTAATCCCTATGAAGTCTTCGCTTCGAACCTCAAGCTCTGGCTTACCCTGCTCGAAATGTATAGCGTACAGTCCATCTCGGCGAAAGAAGTTGAGAGCTTTATCCTTAAGGCCTACGTTCTTCACGAAGAAGCAATCGCCGAGGGGTTCCGGCTGGTCGATGCAAAACGGATAGCCCGGGTTCGCTACGAAGAGTTGGTGGCCGATCCCGTCCGGGAGATGGCGCGGTTGTATGCCGATTTAGAGTTAGAAGACTTTGACCTGGTACGCCCGGCATTGGGAAATTATTTGGCGAGCGTGGCCGGCCACACCCGGAACCGCCTTCGAATAACCGCAGCTCAGAAAGAGCGCGTCGTCTCGGCCTGGGCAGAGATCATTCGCACCAAGGGGTATCGATGGCTGGATGATCACCTCACCGTTGAGTAGCAGAGAGCGGGGATCGGTTTGCGAATACAAGCAATGCGACCTGAGTTCAATTACAGATGGCTCTGGCTGGCAATACTCCTTCTCGAAGCCGTGGCAGCTCGCGGCGGGTATTCAACGGACCCCGGCGCAGTTCGGGCTAACGGAGCCGAGAGCAGAGTCATTCTCTCGGAACAGGAACCGGGCCGCGACCTGGGGGCCAAAATTATCGCAGCCGACGCAGTTCTCGGAGCGGAGAAGGGAGAAATCCGCGTTACTCAATCCGGGGAGATTTCGGAGCCGGTTTCGCTGTCGCACGATCATGAATTGTTCTGCCTGGGCGATCACATCACACTGACGTTGACCGCAGTGACTGCGCAAATCGCCCTGCTCAGCGATACCCGGATCCACGGCTGTACTCTGTCTTCCAGTCAGACGTCCGCCCCGCCAGGCGGCGGAGAAATTATTTCCGAAGGCGCCATTAACGTCCACGTAGAAGAAATCACTTTCGTGGGCGGGGGCAATCACATCAAGTTCACCTCGGTCTCAAATTTCAGTATCAGCAATACTCGCCATGTTTCGATTACAGCCAAAGGCACGTCGCCGATTCTCGTCGACTCCTCAACCCACGGCCGGATCGTGTCGCCGCGAATCGAAGGATTTACGATGCCTGCCGGAGGGAATGCCCGTCTGATCGGCATGAACAGGAGCAGTTTTATCGAGGTGGTGGATCCCACGATTCAAGACGTCGATGCTTCCACTGTTCACGGATGCGGCGGCGTCAGCTTCACGGCTTCGCATGACTCCAGCCTCCGCGGGGGCCTGATTAGCGGCCTCAAGAATTGCGACGGCGTGCTCACGGAGTCGACTGACAAAGCGGCGTCCAGCGATATCGATATAACTGGAACTGTGAGCATCAACCATAATGCCTCGGCCGGACTGGGTAAGCATGCAAACAACGGAGAAGGCTTCGACATATACAACTCGGAGCGCGTGCGTCTTTCGAACGTCACCGCGCGTCACGACGGCAACGATCCCAGCAATCGCCAATCCGGAATTGAGGTCAGCAATTCGCGGGAGATCAGCCTCAGCCATTGCGTCTCTAGCGACAACGGAGTCGATGGTATCCGCGTCGACGGCTCACCGGGAGTCAAAATTATCGAATCCCAGACCAATCATAACGGCGAAGTCGGCGTCCTCGTGATGCCTGCGCTCGGTCGGGTTAGCGCGACTCAGGGTTCGCCGCACCTGGATTGGACGCGCGGAGACGCCGGCATGACTTTTTCCGCGGTTTGGCAGCGCGGCACAAAGATGGTTATCGGTGGCAAAGTGTATACGATCTCGTCCTTGCCTTCTACGACGCAGTTGACGTTGACCTCGGGGTTCCCGGACAGAAGTGGAAAGTTCTCCTACAACGTAGATAGTTACGCGGAAATCATCGGTGGAGAATCGCTTGACAATGGCCAGGCATTTGCTGGCCTGCCAGCGGATCAAAAGGTAGGTCACCGGGAAGGCGTGTATTTTGCCGGAGGATTTTCAGGCGAACTCACCGGTCGTGTGACCCGCCTGCACGCCGCTGACTCGCAGGATCGAAAAACACAAACCTACGGCATCCGCGTGGAGAATCGTGCTCGCATCGTGGCACACAGCAACTCGGTCGCCGGCAATCTAGCCGGGCAAATCCAGGACAGCCCGGGAAGAAGCTCGATTCACTAATAGCGGATCGAGTCCTGCGGTCGAACAAGTTGGCCTACGGAGCAATCACAATCGCATCGGGCCCAGCTCCTGCGGGAAACGGAGAACCGGGAACTAGTGCTAGTGCGCCACTATTCGAATCCACCGTAAAGGCCGAGATGTTGCTTGTGAAGCCCGCATCGTAATTTGCCGCGTACAGGAATCTGCCAGCCGGATCCATCGCCAGAAAGTTCGTATTGATCACGCTCCCTCCCGCCGAGAATGGGGAGCCGGCAAGAGCGGTGAGATCGCCGTTGCCGTCAATCGAGAATCCCAGGACATTGTCATCTCCGTCGCTGACGTACAAGAATCCGCCGTTTGGATGTACGACCACGTCTCCCAAAAGCACGGGTGCATCGTATGGGATCGAATTCAACAGCGTTAATGCCCCGGTTGTAGGATTGATCGTGTACGACAACAGAGTGGAGCTAGGGATGCCTCCCCCGTTATCGTTGACCGCGAACAAAAACTTGCCCGAGGGGTGAACGGTTAGCGCCGACACCCCCAATCCGCCTCGCGGAGGTTTCGCCACGAGAGTCACCGCGCCGCTCGTGGGACTAATCGAACCTACCCAAACTCCTCCGGTAGGGGGACCCGCCACTCCGGTCGATGCGCCGTATATAAAAGTTCCAGCGGGGTTCAGCGCCATCGCTACAAATTCATCAAACCCCGGACTGTCGGCGATGGGGGTCAGGTTTCCAGAATTCGCGTCGATTAACATGGTGACGATGTCTGCGCCCTGACTCGCTCCCTGCCCGCCGGCATCATAAAGAATGTTTCCCGTTGGGTCTCCGACAAAAGACAAGGGAGCAAGAGCGAACAAAGGCGACTCTGCCAAAGGCGTTAAATCGCCTGAACTATTCGGAGTAAATCCGGCAAAGTTCATGCATCCTTTGCAAGCGACGTTGGGAGAGTTCACTACATAGAGAAATTTACCCAGGCGATCCATGCCCATGGGGCCGGGATTGGTGGCCGAAGAGGACGCTGTAAAAGGCGAGCCGTTCAGGGCGGTTAAGACGCCGCTGTTCGGATCGACGCTATATCCGGAGATCGTGTTGTCGGCGAAGTTCGAGGCATACAAAAAATTGGCAGCCGGAGATGCGGGATTCACGCCAAAGCGAAATACATTCGAAGCCCCACCGCCGGGAGCAGGATTGGAAACCGTAATCTGAGCAATGCCGGCTGCGGCAATATCGCTGGCCGTGACCTGCGCCGTCAGTTGATTACTGCTGACGAACGTAGTCGGAAGCGCATTGCCATTCCACATTACGCTCGCATTGGAGGCGAAGCCGGAACCGTTCAGCGTCAGCGAAAACCCCGCGCCGCCCGCAGTCGCGTTGAAGGGAGTAAAGGAAATCAAAGACGGCAAAGGATTGCCAGCCGGCGGTACTTTGCTCGTGGAACTGCCGCCTCCGCACGACGTCGTGCTCATCGCAAGTAGAAGCACGCAGCTTCCGACTAGTGTTGCTTTGGCTCGGGGCGCTTGTATTACTGCCATAACGACCTCCGATTGGGCCGAAAATTATAGACCCAGCTAAAGCTGTCCACAATCACTGGTTTGATTAAACCTACCCTACGCCCATAGGCCACGACGGACAGTCTTAATCCGTCAACCCGCCGAGTCACAAAAAGTTGCTATGCTAAAATTTCGGGACCTAAGTAAGAAGGAGTACGCCAATGCCGCGTAAAGCCCTCGTCACCGGAATCACAGGTCAGGACGGTTCCTACCTGGCGGAGTTCCTGCTGGAAAAGAACTACCGTGTTTACGGGCTGGTAAGGCGCAGCAGTACCATCAACTTTGAGCGCATCACCCACTTGCAGGATAAGGTCGAATTGATTCCGGGTGACCTGCTGGACCAGAGTTCACTGATCACGGCTTTGCAAAAATCGGAGCCTGACGAAGTTTACAATCTTGCAGCGCAGTCCTTCGTGCCAACTTCTTGGAGCCAGCCAGTGTTGACTGGAGAGTTCACGGCGCTGGGAGTTACTCGCATGATCGAGGCGATTCGCGTGGTGAACCCGGCCATCCGTTTTTACCAGGCTTCTTCCAGCGAAATGTTTGGCATGGTGGCGGAGTCGCCGCAAAACGAAGCCACCCGTTTCTATCCGCGCAGTCCCTACGGCGTCGCCAAACTCTACGGCCATTGGATCACCGTGAATGCCCGCGAGAGCTACGGTCTCTTTGGCTGTTCCGGAATTTTGTTTAATCACGAATCTCCCCGCCGCGGGATCGAGTTTGTCACCCGAAAGGTAAGTTACAACGTCGCCCGTATCAAGTTGGGCCTGCAGAAGAAGCTCAAAATGGGTAATCTCGAGGCCGAGCGCGATTGGGGATTTGCCGGCGACTACGTTCGCGCCATGTGGCTGATGCTCCAGCAGGATACTCCTGACGACTATGTGATCGCGACGGGCACATCCCATAGCGTCAAGCACCTGCTCGAACTCGCGTTTGCCCACGCCGGGCTGGATTATCGAGACCACGTGGAAATAGCCCAGGACTTCTTGCGGCCAGCCGATGTATTTCACCTGCGCGGAGACTATACAAAGGCGCGTCAGCGCCTGGGATGGGAGCCTAACGTCAGCTTCGAACAGATGACCGAAATGATGGTCGATAGCGATATCGAACTTATTTCGAAAACCACTCCCAAGAGCCTGTCGCTCGGGGTTTACTGAAGTCGATTACTGAAGTTGATTACTGAAATCGATTAGGCTCTCCCATCGAACTACCTAAAATTGAGACCATGGTGAACGTTTGCGCATTCTGATCACGGGCGGGACAGGTTTCGTCGGAGCACACCTGATCCGGTTTCTCCAGACACAAGATCAAGAGCTCTTTGTGCTCGCGTCGGGCGCCGCAACTTCCCGTGAACCCGGAGTCGAATATCACGAAGCGGACGTCCGCGATGCCAAGGCGGTCCACTCGCTGCTACGCGAAATCAAGCCCGCCCAGATTTACCATCTGGCAGGCATCACCGCAGTCGATGTTTCCTGGGCTAATCCCCGGCTTACTTACGAGGTCAATCTTTTCGGAGCGCTGAATGTCTTCGAAGCGGCCATGAATTTGCCGCTGCCACCGCGAATATTAAACGTCAGCTCCTCGCAGGTGTACGCTCCGGCTTCCGGCGCTTTGACCGAAGAGAGTCCTCTGCGTCCGGGCAGTCCCTACGCTGCCAGCAAGGCGATGGCCGAGTTGCTGGCAGGACAATATCGCGATCGCGAAGCAGGCAGCATTCTTACCGTACGGCCTTTTAACCACACCGGATGCGGGCAACCACCCAATTTCGTTTTGCCATCCATCGCAAAGCAGTTTGCCGAAATCGAAGTGGGGCGCCGGCAGCCGAAACTCAGCCTCGGCAACATTCATGTCGGGCGCGACTTCACCGATGTTCGAGATGTAGTGCGAGCCTATGCCTCGGTTCTAGAAAAAGGGAGCGCCTCGGAAGTCTACAACGTTTGCTCCGGCACGCCCGTTTTTTTGTCCGACATCATTCAGATGTTCCAGAAAATCTCTGGTATCCACATAAACATCGAAATCGATCCGAAGAAAGTTCGACCGGGTGAAGTCGCAGAGATCTACGGAGATCCGGGTAAACTTCGAGCAGCAACCGGTTGGCTCCAGGAAATTCCTTTGCAGAAGACTGTCGAGGACATTCTGAACTTTTGGCGATCACAGCTTAGTTGAGGACTCCGCGCCCTGTTCGACCTTGACACGCAGAGGGGCAAAATGGGACCATGCGCAGTATTTCAATTTCAGCTCTGAGGGAAAACCTTGCGTGGACGCTGCCCCTTACTCGTCGCGATGGTGTTCGTGTTTTTCGGAGTACTTCCCTGTTATGCCTATGGCGATCCAAGCGGCGGAGCATTGTTTCAGATCCTCATGCCGGTCCTGGCTGCGCTGTGGGGAATGTGGTTGATTTTTGCCAACAACATTCGTCGCCGGGGTTCTAATTTGCTGCGGAGATGGCGCGGCAAGCTCGGGGAGGATGAGGGCCTAGCAGAATGTCCCCTGCCGGAGCCTTCGGAAAGCCAGCAGATACGTGAAGAATAGGAGTCCAAAGTAGGAGTACCGCAGAGGAGAGATCTGATCCGGCCAAGTGTGCCCTTCGTGGAGCGTTTTCTGAATGGTCGGCATTCCCTTGTTAAACTCGCCCCACGTGTGCCACGTCACCATCGCGGCCTCCAACCGCGTTCTCTGATAGCAACCCAAGGCTCTTGAAGAATCGATACTTAACGGCCAATAAATGGGCTATTATTCTCGAAAAGGTGAATCCATGAAGAAAAACCGCTTCCCGCTTTGGATCCTGGTTTCGGATCTTTTGTGGGTAGCGATAGCATTTTTATGCGCCGACCTACTCCGCTATGGAATACTTTGGAGTGCGGCCCAAGAACGTTTCGTCCATGAACTTCTGCCGTTTTTGTTTGTAGCATGGGTGCTCTGGGCAATGCTCTCGAACAAAATGAACCTGGACGGTTTCCGCGGAGGTTGGCACTTTCCTGCGATGGTATCGGCGCTGTTTCTGGCGGTTTCGTTGCTGATGACGCTCCTGCTGGCGGGCAGCTACCTGAGCCAGCGTTATGTGTCACGGTTGGCATTGGGCTATTTTGGAATTTTGCTTCTGACCGGCTTTATCGCGATTCGATATGGTGCGCGCCTGCTTCTTCGAGCCCGTCACCGGAGTGGCAAGGTAGGTCGCGTGGTCATCGTTGGCAACGGCCAGGTAGCGCGGGAGCTTGCTTCTAAGATAGAACGTCACCCCGAGATGTTGTGCAAGGTAGTGGGAATGCTATACCCGCAAGATGCTTCGGCGAATCTTGGTTTATCGAATTCTTCATCCCGCGAATGCACGACTTTGTTCACGCTCAAAGTGGTGGACCTGCTTCGCAGCCAGCGCGTGGACGAATTGATTCTTGCATTGCAGAAACCGTCTTGGCCCGAGCTTCTCAATCTGATAGGTCGATGCCGGGAGCAGGGAATCAATGTAAGTTTGGTTCCGGAGCCTTACGAACTGTACCTCTCGCAACCGGATTTGCTCGATCTGAGCGGATTGCCGCTCCTCCGGCTGCGTGAATCTTCAACCTCCAGCATGTTCTTTCAGTGGAAACGCATCGTCGATTTAATGGTCACTTCGGGGCTCGCTGTGGCTGCGGCCCCTCTTCTTCTGATTGCTGCGATCGTGCTTCATTACAAAAAAGGACGTGCGTTGCGCTGGGAACCCCGCACTGGCCAGAACGCTGTCGCTTTCGACATGTTGCGGCTAAACATAGATCGCCATGCCGCGAACCTTCCCCTCTTTGAAAGACTTCTGCAACATTTGAGCATCACCGAACTGCCTCAGTTATGGAATGTCCTGCGGGGAGAAATGTCTTTGGTAGGGCCTCGTCCCGAATCTCCCGACCGTGTCCGCCATTACTCGGAATGGGAGCGTCAGCGGTTGAGCGTAAAACCTGGAATTACAGGACTGGCACAAGTGAATGGTTTGCGCGAGCAACATTCCTCGGAAGAAAAAACTCGCTTTGACTTACAGTACTTGCTCAAACCGTCGCCGTTAACCGATTTGTCCCTTCTGCTGCAGACATGCTGGACGTTGACCATTCGGATGTTTCATCACCCACAGATGGTTTCTGCAGAGCGGTTGGTCCCGGCTAATAAGACTGCCGCTGATTTCCGGTTCCCATCTGTCGAGGAGGCGTTGCAGCATGCTCATCGGTCGCAGCCCAGTGCGGATTAGCTTTGCTGGGGGCGGAACAGACCTGCCAGCCTATTACGAGCAATTCGGCGGCGCGGTGCTTAGCACGGCTATCAATAAATACTTCTACACCATTCTGGGCAAGCGATCCGATGGGCGCGTCCAAGTCATTTCTTCCGACCTGCGCCTCTTCGAAACCTGGCAAGACATTGCCGCTATGAAGCTGGACCGAGGCGGACTTGAGATTCCGCTGGCCGTGTTGAAGGATGTGTCTTCCGGCCTTTCAGTCGACCTTTTTCTGGCCTCGGAAATCCCTCCCGGGACCGGCTTGGGCTCGTCAGCGAGCGTTTGTGTCGGTATCTTAAAAACTCTCACTAGCTATCTGGATCAGCCCTTGTCTCCGCACGAATTAGCCGATCGTGCTTTCCACATCACCAGAGACAGATTGGGACGGCATGTGGGCAGGCAAGACGAGTATGCCTGCGCCTTCGGGGGCTTGAACTTTATCACCTTCGAGCGCGACGCCTCCACCCACGTGGAACCCGTCAAAATCGATAGCGGACTCGCGCAGGAACTGCAGAACAATCTGATGTTATTTTTTACCGGTTCCGCCCATCACTCCTGGACAATTCTCGAAGAGCAGGAAAAATCTACCCGAACCCACAAGAGTGTGGCCGTGGAGGCCTTGCACGAAGTTCGCGCCCTGGCCGACAGTATGCGTGTGACCTTGGAGCGGGGCGATCTCAACGGTTTCGGCTCGCTGCTCGACGAAGCCTGGCAGGCCAAAAAAAGAATCTCGACCAAGATTTCGAATCAACGCATCGATCGTCTGTATGATCTCGCCCGGCAGCACGGCGCTGTAGGAGGAAAGATAACCGGAGCGGGCGGTGGTGGGTTCCTTCTTTTGTACTGTGAATCGGCGAGTCAAATGCCGGTGCGCGCGGCATTGGCGGCGGAGGGTGTCCAGGAAATGGCCTTCGCCTTTGAAGGTCAAGGCGCCCAGGTCATCGTGAACGATCCTTTTATCGATGGCGATGAGCGCGCCGGCTCGCGATGGACGTTCGTTCCAGCCTGACGTCGCCCGGAATCAACTCTTTGCGAAGCTCTTGCGCACTTACTGCACCGTGAGCCTGAGTGGAAGTTGCTCGCTTTTGCTTCCCGCCTTGGCTGTGACCGTTAATGTGTAGCTTTGCGGACTGCCACCGCAGGAACAGAACAAAAACAATACCAACAAAAGCGTCAAGAGTTGGCACCGGCCGCCGCGCTGCTTGGTGCGGCCGCCTCCCGGCAGGAGAACCCACCCCACTAGGACAGACAAAGCCCACAGCCTGCGCGACAGTTGGTCATCGCCGGAACCGAGCGCGCTATGCGATGACCCCGGAGTCTTAACAATCACGGTGAATGTCGTCGCCATAGTGGCACTGATTGTCTGGGTGGCGGCCAGGTTGCACGTTGCCCCAGGCGGAGCGCCCGTGCAACCCAGAACGGCCGTGCCACCAATTCCAGCGCCGCCGATCGAAAGTAAATAGGTCGCGGTCTCTCCCGCCCGGACCTTCGCGAAATCATTACCGCCGCTTGCGATGCTCAGACCCACGCCCTCGGAAACGCCCGTGCCGGTTAGAGAAATTGTTTGCGTAGGGTTCGGGGTCGCGGCACGAATTGTAAGAGTTCCACTCCTCGTCCCCGCCGCGGTCGGCGTGAAGGTTACGTGTATCTGGCAGGTGGAGTAGCCCACCACCTGAGCCCCGCAGGTATTGGTCTGCGAGAAATCGCCTGTGACCTGCACCGACAAATCCTCGACCGCCACCGCCCCCGCATTGAGCGTTACCGTTTGGGCCGGACTCGACGTCGTCACCTCTTGATTAGCGAACGAGAGAATGGGAGGGTAAGAGTTCTGTAGGCCGGCGGAAATCCCACCCGTCAGATTTCCCGAGAAATTGTCGTCGACGAGAATTGCAGTAGCCTTGTTATCCAGTTCAAGGCCCCAGAGTTGAGAGCCTAGGCCTGTGTTGATGGACGTGACCCCGGAAATTGTTCCGCTGGTCGAATCGGCCCAATCGATGCCAACTTGAGTATGCCCTCCGCGCACACTCCGAGCATTGTCGTTAATCACCCCGCCCAGAATTTCCTCATTGACGCTATCGACCTCCCACCCGGCGGGCGTGGGATGGTTCGGAGGAACTGGAGTAATAATAATATGCTCGCTGTCTGTGACCGATACAACCGCGTAAGTGATACCGTCAAACTCGAATGGCGTACCCGGCGGCCATGCCAGGCTAAACCCTCCTGTTATGCCGTGAGAATAAGTTACGGTCGATCCTACACTGGTTCCGGTGCCGATTTGCGCTTCCGTGAAAGTGCCGTCGTCCAGATTGTCATTTAGGGTGTTGTCGATCAGTTGCACGTTGGGACTTCCGCAGATATCGATTCCGCCGGCCGAACCTGCACTGACATTGCAGTTCGATACCACCACGTCGTCATCCAGGAAAAGCCAAATTCCGGCCTGTCGATTGCCGATATAACCAGTCCCGAGAATTGTGCAGTCGGAAATGCGGACATGGCGGCTATTGATTATATCTAAGCCGTCCCCGAGAGTCAGCGGCGCAGCAGTATTAAGCCCTTGTTGGCCATCGTAAGAAGCGTTGAGACCGGTGATGGTTATGTCGGAGGACGGGCTGGTTCCGGCGGACTCGGCGGTTACTCCATCTATCTTTGCATTATTCGTAATGGTGCCACCGTTGATCGTGATTTGCGACGAACCGTTGATTTGTATACCGCTGCCTCCAAAGTCAAAACTGGCGTCGACATTATTAATGGAAGGATTGTTAATCGTAATGTTGGACGAATCGAACAAAGCCACAAGTCCAGGATAGCTCAACTTCCCCGGGGGAAACACAAAACCGGTTACTACCAGGTTGTTAATCAATCCTTGCGAGCAATTCATCAGGTAATATCCGTTTTGCGCTTTTTCCGCGACCGGGTCAGCCGCAGTGATGCTGTGGACCGTGTTGTTCGAAATGACGAAGTTCGTCACCCCCACGTAGTAAACCAAATTCCCGCCCCCCACGAAGGTCACACCATTGAGTTGAAGTTGGTCAGTGTTGAGCGATTGGATTTCTCCGTTGATGGGAGTCGAGGTGGAGGAAATGATGCAGTTATTAATGCTCGTGTTGCTGTTTTGATAAAGATAGGATCCAGCATCCAGGGATATCGTAGCTTGATTGGTGCAGACCAAATTGTGTCCGGCGGACAAAGATACTTTGCCCTCACTTATAGTTCCTGAGGTGCTAACCGTAATTTGCCCGGGATTGGAGCCTAACGCCGCGTCGGCCGCCTCGATTTGAGCGCCGAGGTCCCCATTCTGGGCGGCAGCTAGGTCCACAATAAATATCAAAATCGCCATCAAAAAGAGCGCGGGTTTCATCGCCAAGTTCTTATCATAGCCTCCGGTTATTGTTCCCTATGATGCCACGATTCGATCCGAAGAAAAAGGAAAAGTGCATGCCGAAGGCAACAGAGATGGGACAGTTGCAACTATAGGAGACTGCACTGAAAATGGGCGCGCAAAGCACTCGCCGATAGACTCGTAGCACGAAGTAACGATGGGGCCGCCGTCGCCGATTGACAGGGCACAATTCATTTCTGCCAGGCTACGCCGGGATACAAGCTCGGAATGCGAAACGCTCGATAGGCGTTAATGCCCGCCAGGTTCAATTGCCATACGGTTTGTGGATTCGCGGTGTTCGTTACTTCCATTACTTGCGAGGCGGGCGTGCCTGCCGGAGTCACGATGTCACAGAGATCAAACTCCACGTTCCCGTTGCTCAGAGTTCCGATGCTGCCGCCCCACGCCGAAAAAAGCCCAGGAGAGTCCTGCCAGAGCAGAGTCGCCAAGCGGGTGGCTTCGTCGACCTGGAAAACCGTGGCGCGGGAGTAGCAGTTGTTCGAGCATTGCCCGGTGCCGCCAGGCGCAACTCGAAAATCTCCGTTGTCCATAATCGACATAGTCATCACCGAACCATTGATGTTTTCGATATTCGGATAGTGCTGCGCGAAAAACCAATCACTGTCGTCTCCGCCTGCCAGGGTAAAATCGCCTTGGTAACCCAGCTTCCACAAAATATCGCCTGCGCCGCTGCCGTTGGCATAATCGATCTTGAGGATCCAGCCTTGGTGGCGCATGGAAACCAGAAGGTTGCCGTCAGATGTATAAATAATGGCGTTGCTGTGCGTCCAGTCCGGGAAGAAGATCGGATGCCGGTTGGGGTCCAGGTGATCGAAGGCCGACCATGCCCAGGCCACATTTCCGTCGAGGTCGATGTCGATCAGGGCGTCCCCGAGAATGTCAGCGGTGGGTCCCGTATACCCAGGCACTTGCGATGAGGGGACGGTGTAGTTTGCGAGCGCGATCCAGTGCCCATTGGGCAAAACGATTACATCATGATGGAAAACGCTGATGGTGAAGGAATAACCGTTGGCCTGAAGGGATTGATTGACCTGGGCCGTGGTGACGCTCCGTACGGTATTACCCGCCAAATCGATTTCGCGCAAGTCCCCCACCCCCAGCAGGAAATCCCCGTTGTCCATAAGCTTCATAGGAGTAATCGAGGAGCCATTTCCAGGGTTGTAATACCAGATGACGTTGCCCTCGAGGTCGGTGACAAAGGCGAGCAATGCAGTCGGACCACCCACTCCGTTGATCACTTCGACTCCACTCGCGGGCTCAAGGCCTGGAGTCGGACGGGTTATGACGATTCCAGGTGGCGTGCCAGCAGTACTGGGGAGGGCCCCGGTCTTAAACGTTTCATCAGGTCCCGTCCATGACCCACCGTCGAGTGACTCCAGATGAGTTCTCATGTGGTAGGTAGTGTTCGGTTTCATGCCCGCGACCAGGATGCTCACTGGTTGACGCGGCGCGCTTGTCGGCGCCGTGACCCAGGTTTGCCGACCGTAAGTGGTGTCAGGGCCGAACTCGATCCAGGCAGTAACGTTGGCCTGAAGCGGCAAAATGCTGTAACGCGCCACCAGGGGGTTTGCGGTTGTCTCGATCCTGGTCGAAAAGGCTGGGGAACCGCTGTTGCTGTTACCACAGCCAAAGGTAACGGCGATAGGTAAAAGGAACGCTAAACGCAGGTAAAACAGCAGTCGCGGTGTCCGCATCGGCTTACCCTCAATCTTCTTTGGCCCGAGAATTTTCACTGCAAGGGCGTTGATCAGTCTATATCCATACCTTGGTTGAGCCGAGCCTGTCAAAGCCCTTCTGATGTGCGATGTCCCGGATCGGGCCGAAAAGCTCATGGCGCCGCGCAAAAATCAAAAGTCTACGCGACCTCTCCCGCGAGTTCTACCAAATGGATTCTCCGGCCAGAGCGATAGTCCAATAGTCGATCAGGCACTGCTTTCGCTGACTGGAAAGTTCTAAAAGAATGCGTCACCACATGAGTCGCGATTAAGTTCGGAATCGTGGTCCCGCGCTTGGAATCGCGTGGGTCCGCGGGCTGCGGCTTGCTTCTGCAACTTTTCGTCGAACCTTCTTATCTTACATTCATTGCATTCCAAGTCCCACCGAAGCACACATACAAAACTCCAGCCGCATTCGATGCCGCGGAGTTCGTGTACAGGGATCCAGTGGTGCAGCTTTCCGAAGGAGTTCCAGCGCCCGTGGAAAAGCTCACGTTGCTGGTGCCCAGGAATATCTTGCCCGAGGTAGTACTTTCGGCCGCTACGATGTCCCCCGGTAGCGACGCAGAAGGGAAAGGTAGACTTAGATGCGCTGCCTGCATCAATCGCCCGTCGCAGTAGGCATCAATGCCGTTCGTGCCGTTCAGAGTATTGGTATCCATGCAAAGTCTGGGATTGCTGCCGCCCAAAATTTGGAAGTTGCTTACGAACTGGTCCGTATACGTGATCCGGTTGCCGGACGATTGCCCGGTCCGCGCCGTAAAGGCGAAGGTGCCTGTAATGCTCTCGTTGGTATAGATGGATCCGTCCGCATCCACGTCGACGCCGGGACTTTGCAGATTGAAGCAGTTGGGTGAACTGGTGGAAAGCGAGTTGTCTTGTTGGTAGAGCTGAGCATCCGAAATGATGTTGCTGTCGCTGAGGCTCTCCTGGTCAAATCCGCAAAGGATGTTCCCGGCAATGGTGGAGCGAATGATTCGGTTCTGGGTTACTGCTCCGCCCCCGCCGGATGAACTGCCTTGCATCAGCCACGCCGTTGCATACTGCCCCGAAGAAGTGTTGGGGTTTACCACCATATCTTCGAACGTGTTGAATGCAGTATTGTCGGCCGGAGTTCCCCCGCCGCTGCTTAGAAGTTGCACACACGGAGTCGTGGGATTCCCGCAGTTTTCCAACGTCACCTGCTTCCAGTGGTTCCATTGGGAATTGACCAGAGATAATCCAGCGCCGGAATTAGCGAAGTCGAGCGCGACTCCCTCGACGCGCGTGTTGTAGGTATGACTAAGCGTCCACTGGGAACAGTTGCTGAAGCGAACCTGGGTATCGATGCCGCTCTGTACGCCATCGAAGCCCAGCATGGCAACGTTGGCGGATGCGCTCGGCGCCAAGCTTACGAGAGACACATTCGAGGGTGGCGCCCCCGGACAGGGATAAGAGCCGGGGGAGGTAAGATAGATGACGCCGCCTCCCGCCGCCGTCAGCACTTGGTACATTTGCGTAAGGTTGCTCATGGGATTGGCTACCAGAAACGGGCTGGAGCCACTGGCTTGAACCCTCTCGACCGCACCATCGCTGCAACTTAACCCCGCCACCATAAAAGGCAGTCCGATCAGGTAAACCCATGGTGCTGTATTTTTCATGTTGGAATCTCCTTGCGAGCGGGTGCGCAGGGGTTTGGAAGTTGTTCCACGAGTGTGACCCTAAGCGCAGATAAAAAGGCATTCGCGGTCTTGGCTAATACCCCTCAACCTTCTCTTGGCCTCAGAATTGTTCGCCGCAAAAACGCTGTTGAGTATACATCCGTTCCTTGGTCACGCCGCGCCCGCCGAACCTTTTCTGGCGCGTGCGAGCCTGATTAGTAAGGCCCAGGCAAAATGTGAAGGAGAGGTATTCTAGCGGCTCCGAGCCGCTTCTCACGAGGACTCACGAGGACTTGGGTGCAATTAAAAGTGCGAGTCAGTTATGCCGCTTGCTGATGTACGTTGCTCCAGTAATCTTCCCAACCTCCGTTGGCTCGTAAGACCCGCAGAGCGATCATCTTTCTCAGGTTTTCCATCTTCCACCAGGCGCCTGCGATCTTGAGCCGGTTCTGAAACACATAGCGGTGGCCACTCTCAATCTCGCCGGAACCGATGGGCAATCCCGCGGCCAGGGCGCCTTTATAATCGAGGAAGTTCGAGCGGTTGGAGATGTAGCGAAAGCAGGCCCGAACCGGAGCCTCGGGGTCGGGCGCGTTGGCCTGTTCTAAGCACGGCCGCAGAGCCTCGAGAACATCTTTCCAGCGATTGTCTTTCAGCCAGTCCTTCTTCTCCTCCATCCAGGCCGGTTTTTCGTTTCCGGCGATCACGTCTCCGGCCGCCGACAGGTAGTCGCACAGGTGATAGAAATCGACCAGACACCACGCTTGGGTTCCAAATTGCGCCTCCATCTGCTCGGTAATCCAGACCGCCCCATCTCCCACCCCATGGATTCTGGTCTGGCTTCCCCCTCCCGCTTCCAGGGCGCAGACCGCCAGGCGCTCTCCGGCTTCCTCCACGCTTCCCAGAGTCGCTCCAAAGACGGGAGTCACCGAACCCGGTGCATGCGCCAAAGCCAGGCGGGTCTCCTTCCAGCTCACTTGCCGGGTCTTTCTCCGATCCACGGGCGCTTCTCCCGGCACCGGCTCGGCTACTTCTACCACTGGTAGCATGCTGCCGTCCATTTCGGTAATGAGCACGGCCACGCCGGCACGATCCGGCCAATCGCTTTTCTGCTTCTCTTGCGCCCGCATGGCCGCTCCGTGTTTCTCCGTAAACCCACGCACGGCGCTCACCGGAACCTCAATCCCATAGTGTTCTTTCAGCTTTACCGCGGCTCCGGCAAAGGCATCATCGGGCACCAAAATCGGTCATGGCTCGTTGCAGGCCTTCCGAATACCCGCGGCACTCCACCGCCGCTGATTCCGAAAAGGGTCGAATCCGCGACCCGCGCCGACCTTGCGTAAAGATCTGTTCGTCTATTTTGATGGTCCCCAGTCGCGTGTACCACCAGAGGTTTTTTTTTCCTTCCGATTCACGCCCGGCTTAGCGTTATATTCCTCTTCCTTTTTCTGCTGCTGACGGCGCGCCCAACTGTGCAAAACCTCGCTCCCCATCTGCCGCAATTCCTCGATAATCCGCCTCTCCGCTTCGGCCGCTTTCTCCACATCCCCGCCCGCGTTCTCGATAATCGCCAGCATGGCCTCGATCTTGCCTTTCGGCTCCGGGTATTCCTTCAGTCTTTCCTCCAAACTGGGTTGGTTGGTCACCATCGGTTTCTCGATGTCGGAAAAACGTTCTGCCATGGATGCTCCTTAAGTTGGATTGACCCATGTCTATTTATGTCATTCGGAGACAAATGTTCAGCCCAAACACTGAAGGGGAGCCTGCAAGATTACCTCCTTCCAGCCTGCCTCGCCTTACCCTTGACTCGCACTTCTAATTGCACCCCGAGGACTTGGCAGTCTCGACAGGGTGCGCGACTTTAAAGTGAGGATTACGCCCTGCGGGCCTCCCAGTAGTTCTCGAATTTCCCGCTCAGCTGACGGCAGCGGAGTGCGATGATGGCATTGGCTCCGCGTACGGTCCAAAACATACCGGACTGTGTGAGCCTGCCCAACACGGTTTTGCAGCCGGCTTCGATCACTCCCGAGCCCACGAACAATCCCTGCTTGCGAAACGTGGGATAGCGCATGCGTTCTTTATTGTCTTCGAAGTAGTTGGCTTCGGTGCGGAGGTCCTGCGCCAGCTCGGGATGAGAAGCTGCCTGCGAGCGTAGCAAAGCCACCAACCGTTCGATCTTCCCTTCATCCAGCTTGTCGTTCCTAACCATCACCCAGCGTTTCTGGAGGGGCGAATCATTGGGATAGAGTTTGGCGCCTAGGCGCCACAGGTGCTCGCGGGGGTGATAGAGATCGACGATTTGGATGGCGTCGGGAAAATGTAGACTCGCCTGATTCCAGATCCACTCGGCACCATCCCCCAACACCACTTTTTTCTCCGCTCGCGCCCAACCCCGCTGCCAAGCTTCGGCATAGAGACGGCGGCCGAATTCCTCACAACTCTCAATCGCACCTACGTAACTGGTGGAAGCTTTATCCCGTACGGGATAACCTTCTTCATCTACGGTGGTCTGCGTGAATACGCAGCCCAGCTTGGCCTCGCGCGTGTGCGCCGGTTGGCCATCCTGTTTACCGACGCGGCCTTCGGTTTCTTTGTGCACCACAGGAATGCCGGTGCCATCCATCTCCACATACAGAATAGGAATGCATGGTCCCATCGGGATCGGCAACTCCAGCTGCAGGGCTCGCCTGAGCTCGCGTTGCTGACCAACTTCGATATCTTCTCCGACGGCTTCGGCCGTACGTTCCACGGCTTTGGTGGTAAGCGACAGCCCCGCCAGCAACTCCAGCTGCTGGCGGTCCTGCTGGAAGGGAACTTCGTGGCCGACCGCCGCCAACATGCGGCGCACGCCGGGGGAGAACTCCGTGTTCTCGATGTCGAGTTCGACATCGACCGGAAACTGGCCACCATGGCAGTGCTCACACAGGTAGTAAGGGCGCAGACACTCGGCCTTTCCCACCCCCGTGAGCACGGGTTTGGCGCGCAACTCCACATAGCGGGCGGTGTGACCACAGGAACAAGGCAGTTGGCGGTATTCCGGACTGGGAGGAGCGAACTCAAGCAACCGGTCCAGCACTGCCGCTCCGGCCTGGTGCATGCTGCTACGAATCGCCATCTCGACTGCTTCCAGATCCAGAGGACGGTCCTGGTGCAAGACAAGTTGTAACAGCTTATCTACTTCACGGGCGACTTCCTGCTGGATGATTTCCGCAGTTTTTTTTTCGCCGGGGTTAGCTCCTGTTCCAGTGGGCGCGCACGGCAGATCTTCTCGTTAATCTCCAGTAATTTTTGCGATAGTTCACGAAAGCGGTGATAGGCCGCCACTTCGCGCTGCGCCTTGTGCAGTTCGGCGGCCGTGGCAAAGGTTTCGGTGACCGTCTTTCCTTTTACCTTGCGGGTTAGGCGGAAGTTTGGCCCATGCCCAGGTTGGTTGGGCTGATGGCACCGGCAGGTCGGCTTGCCGCAGGCACCCTGGGTAGAGGTGATAGAACCACTGCGAAAATAGGGCAGTTGCAGCAACTGCTGGAGGACGGCGCTGCGCTGTTGTTCCAGATCGGCGAG
>Ga0116113_1000062_pt1 | contig 27140 bp, 21 predicted proteins | sample June2015DPH_10_2_FD_89788 | JGI IMG/M metagenome (GOLD analysis project Ga0116113, IMG submission 89788) | Peatland microbial communities from SPRUCE experiment site at the Marcell Experimental Forest, Minnesota, USA - June2015DPH_10_10 | ecosystem: Environmental > Terrestrial > Soil > Wetlands... | reverse complement strand
TCTGCACCGCCTTATTCAGATCGCCCAGCCGGTCCCATGCGAACGCTTCAGCATCGGCTGCCTGCACCTGAAGCATGCGCGAGCCTTGTGCCTTCGCTTTCGCGGCCGCTGTGGCCGCCGCTTCTTGGCATCCTCTGAAATTGCCCGCGGCGCTCTGAGCCGAAGCCTCTTCCAGATCAATGCGGGCATCGTCGCTTAGCGGTTTGGGCAAGGATCGCACTCGCGCAATGGTGTCCAGTGAGTCCTTGGGATGTCCGGCCTTCGTCTGCGCTGACGCCAGGCGCAACCCGTAGTCAAGATTGTCGGGAAAGAAGTTTCTTAATGTGCGATAGATTTCTATGGCGGAGGGGAAGTCGTGAGCAAACTCGCGATAGCGCCCCTCGACGGAAAGATGCTGCTCGCGCGTCAAATTGCCCGACAGATCGAACGCCTTCTTAGCCTCTTCTTCGGCTTTCTTGTCGTAGCCGAGCTGGGACCAAGCCTGAGCCAAAGCCGCATGCGAGAGCGCGTAGTTCTGGTCGGCTGCGATCGCCCTTTCCAGCAGATCCCGGGCCGCCAGAGCTTCATAAGCTTGCAGTTTCGCCAGCCCCTCCGCATACAAACGAGTAGCGTCCGGGCTGGCCGAAGTGGAAGCGGCCACTTGCGATGCCTCCGTGGCCGAAACATCGGCGATTCCCAACTTCTGGCGCAAGCTGGTGGCGCTCTGGGTTACCAGCTCGGGAAGACTGGCTTCGTTTCCATCTTGCGAAATCGCAGCAATAGTCTCGCCCTCTCTGGCGTCTTGCAAACGTATATCAACCCGGATCTTCCCGCCGGTATCTTTCCCAGTATCAAGATAGGAGCCGAGCACAACGATGTCGCTCCCCAGATGAGCGCGAATCTTTTGCAACGTATCCCGGCTGTAGCTGTCGGCGGCGGGCAGGGAAAGATCGATCTTCATGCTCGCAACATCTTCGCTGGAAACCACGCGGAGTTCCTGCCCGGCGGACAGTTGTGCGTCCAGCATCTCAGAGAGCGCGGTCGAAATCCAGGCTTCGTCATCCCTCCCCGAGAGATTCTTGAAGCCGAGAACGGCCACCGCCGTGCGTTGTTTCGATTGCTGGGCCGCATCGTTGGATACCGGGCGGCGTAAGACTCGATCGCGAAGGCCGCCGACGTTTGCCCCAATCGCGACGAGTGCCAAGAGCAGGAAACCGGTAGCGACCCAGGCGCCGACTCCGCCCAGGGCCGGCGAACGACGGAGGTTCAGGCGTTCCAGATCAGCGTGCAATTCCTTTGCAGATTGGTAACGGCGGTCCCGATCCCTTTCCAAGCTGCGCCGGATGACCTTCTCGACGCCGGAAGGAACCGCGGGGTTCAGTTGTCGCACCGGGGCCGGAGAGCCATGCAGTACGGCGTCATGAACGTCGGCGCCAGTACTCCCTTTAAAGGCGCGCCGGCCTGTCAGCATCTCAAATAACACAAGGCCGAGCGAGAACAGATCGCTCCTCGCATCCAGCTTCTCGCCCCGTATCTGCTCGGGCGACATGTAGAAAGCAGTCCCCATCTTCGCGCCCGTCCGGGTCAAAGTGAGGGCCTCTTCTCCAGGTCCCACGGTATCAGCCGTGAGGTCATTTTGAAGGGCTGGTTCTTTCATGGGTTCCATCACCTTTGCCAGACCAAAGTCCAGAATCTTTACTTCGCCGCGGACGGTGACAAAGATGTTCTCCGGCTTGACATCGCGATGAATAATGTTCTTTTGATGTGCCGCCTCCAGCCCACGCGTGATCTGGATCGCCAGGTCCATTGCCCCGCGTAACCGGGACTGCTTCTCCATTTCGGAGCTACTTTCGATCCACTGCCTTAGGGTTTCGCCCTCGAGAAGTTGCATCACGATGAAGGGCCGCCCGTCATGTTCGCCCAGTTCGTAGATCGAACAGATATTCGGGTGGTCGAGAGCCGACGCGGATCTGGCCTCGCGCTGCATGCGCTCAAATGCAGTCCGATCGCTGGCAACCTCGGGCAGAAACTTCATGGCTACGCGACGGCCCAGTTTGATGTCTTCCGCCTCATATACAATGCCCATGCCGCCGCTGCCCAGTTGGCTTAGCACGCGATAGTGAGAAACGGTCTCACCCACCATGGACCTAATAGTCCCTCCAATTGGGGCTGCGCCTGTCGTCTGGGTAGGCATGTCGGCAGGGCTGAAAGCTGGCGCATCCAGAAAGCTTCCGGCTCCGCGATGAGCCGCAAGCAGCGAGTGCACTTCTTCGAACAACGCCGCGTCGCCGTCACAGACCTGGCGGAGATACTTCTCCTGCTCTTGCTCCGGCCGTTCGAGGACGGCATGCAGCAGGTCGCAGATCTGTTTCCAGCGGTCAGTGTCCATCGAAACTTCCACGGTTCATTTCGCCTGGAGCCGGGCGCGTGCAGCCGTCCAGTCGCGAACGGCTCCGGTCGCCGGCCCCTTGAGCACTTTTTCCAGCATCTGGTTGGTTCGCTCCCGCCCGTCCCCACTCATCGGCGAGACTCTCGGGAAATCTCCCGATGCAGCCAGGCTCGCGCCGCTGTCCAATCGCGTTGGACAGTCGCCGAACCGATGCTTAAAGCCGCGGAAATTTCTTCCAGCGTCAGCCCGCTAAAAAAGCGCATTTCCACGATTCGACTCTGGCGCGGATCGATTTCCGACAGTCTCCGCAGCGCATCGTCCAAAGCGACGATGTCCATTTCTGGGCCACGAGCTTTCTCGCTCACATCCTGCAGCGAGAGCATGCAAACGCTGCCGCCGCGCTTTCCTGCGCCTCGTCGGCGCGCGTAATCCACCAGAATTTGCCGCATGAGCTGCGACGCAATCGCGAAGAAGTGTGTACGTCCTTCCCACACGGGTGGTTCCACTCCGACCATCCGTAAGTAGGCTTCGTGCACCAAGGCGGCACTCTGCAAGGTGTGGTCCTGCCGTTCCTTGCGTAAGTGAAAGTGCGCCAGTCGCCGCAATTCGCTGTAAACGAGTGGCAGTAGCGCGTCGAGTGCTGTTTGGTCGCCAGCCCGCCAGCCTTGCAGTAACTGAGTGATCTGGCTCGAAGGCTTGTGCGGCAAGGCAAAGCTCCTAGAATTGGGAACCCAGCGTATCCATTCCAACGGTGCCTGTCAACGCGAAAAGGTCTATGGGAAACAACAGGTTACGGCCTTTTTGTCGCGGCTGAACTTTGCATGCTGCAGCCCGTGATCAAATCTCTCGCGATTTTGCGCTGTTAGAGACAAGGAAGGAAGAACTTCAGAGAACGCGAAGTTCTTTGCTCCGAGCTTAAAGAGCTGGCGCTTTTAAATGCCGGCAATGGAGGGTCTTATGTCCCGTACACACTCGCCAGCAATCCTCAATCTCGCGGTCTGGTTCTCGGCGTTGGCATTGGCCTTCGGCGCCCAAGAGATGAGCGCCGCCAGTGTCACCTACATCGTAGGAACCTGCAAGAGCGGCACCCAGTTCTCAACCATCCAGTCTGCCCTCGATGCCTCTCCGGCTCCCAACACGGTCGAGGTCTGTCCCGGGACCTACTTAGAGCAGATCACGATTAGCCGTCCGGTCACGCTCGAAGGCATCGCGGAGGGCAATGGATCCCTGGCGCAAATCGAACTTCCATCCGGTTACACGGTCAACGCCAGCGTTACCGTGGAGGCCGAGCCCGAACCCGCAATCGCTCAGGTTTATGTCAATGACGTGAGCGGCGGCGCCGTAAATCTGACAAACCTGAATGTGAACGGCGTGGGTTTCGCCACAAATGACAGTATTTTTGTCGGGGTCCTCTATAACAATTCCTCGGGAACGATCAACCAGGTGACCACATCGGCGCAGAATACCAGCGGCGGGGCAACCAGCGTCTACGGCGTGGGAATGTGGATCCAGGGTGGCGGTTCCAAGCCATCGGTCACGGTGGAGAACTCCAGCGTGCACGATTTTACTGGGGGAGGCATCTTGGCCTTGGGCGAGACAGTGGCGCCGGATCTCACCGTGACGATAAAGAACAATGTGGTTTCTTCGGACGCCGAAGGTACAAATAACATCGTGGTGGAGCAGGGTACCGACCCCACGGTCACCGGCAATATTGTGAGCGGCGTCGGCGATACTGGAATCTTTGCTTTTGCGCCGACCGGATCAATTACGGGCAACACGCTCCTCGGCAGTCAAATTGGAATCGAGTTAGCCGCCGATGGCGTGTCGGTAACATCCAACAAGATCTACAGCGCGATCACGGACGGTATAGACGTGAGCGCGCCTACTCTGACAAAGTCGATAGTCGAGAACAACACAATCAGGACCGTGAAGTCTGCCTCCTCAGACGACAGTGATGGGATAGGAATCAATCTCCGCTGCAACAACATAAGTTCCAGCCGGGTGAATTCGAACACTATCATGGATGCGTTTGATGGATATGGGAACGCCCCCGCCGGATTCACTGGCGGCAACACCTATGTCGGCTTGTTCTTCGACGTCGATAACGGGACTTGCGCCGGCGCTAGTGTCGCCGGCAAAGCGGGCGCTGCAGCTCATCTGAAGTTGCCGGGGCAATCGCGGGGCCAATGACGGTTGATCTCCGATCGGGCGCAGCGAAATCAAGCCGCGCCTATTCGCTTTTGTAAGCTCGGGCCGGGATTTTTCCTGCGCCGAAGCTGCGGGCACCCTCGAGAGTAAAGACTTCAGATGGACCCGGCCAGCCCCCGCGGCGCGAGCACCACCACCTTTCAGCAACAATGAAGACAAAGCGGTCAACCGGGGCATCTGGATGTCGGGCTGGGTGAACGACGCGGACGAGATGCACAAGCATTGCGTCGACGCTGGGCTGGAGGTCATATTTTCGCCCACCGATATGCCGTGGAACGTTCGCGTTCGCGACGTGCAGCGGCCAGAACGGCAGGATTTAAGGGCGGAGTTGAAGCAGTGTGCAACCCCATCTCCGCCGAAATTAGTTTTTGTACGGAGTGATCAAATCTCTCGCGATTTTGCGCTGTTAGAGACAAGGGGAGCAGTAGGAGGCAAAACTTTGGGGATAACCCCTGGAGGATAGTCATGAAAAATCGAAAAGCGCAGTTTCTGTCAGCAGTGGTTCTAGTTCTTGGCGTGCTTTCCGGCATCGGGGCCTACGCGCAGATCACGCCTAGCGGCGACGCTTTTACCAACACTTCCGATCCCTCCACCAAGTACGGAGCGAATGTGCTGCTCGACGTCAATGGTGCGACCGAGATCACCTACATTCAATTCAATCTGGCATCGATTCCCGCCACGGCCAGCGTCAGCCAGGCGACGCTGAAACTCTATGTCAATGCCGTGTCGACGGCGGGCAACTTCAACGTGGACTACGTTAACGGCGCCTGGACCGAGAGCACGATTGATGGCAGCAACGCTCCGCCGGTCGGAGCGACGATCGCTTCCAATGTGGCCATCACCGCGGCGGACAAGAATCAATACATCCTGATCAACGTGACGCCGGCAGTGCAGGCATGGTTGAGCGGCAGCGAGACCAACAACGGCATTGCCTTGGTGGCCAACGGCTCCTTCGGCGTCAGCTTCGATAGCAAGGAGAACACGACCACGAGTCACCCGGCAGAGTTGGACCTTGCCTTCGCCGGAGGCGATGGAACGATCACGGGCGTGACCACCGGGAGCGGCAGCGGTTTGACCGGCGGCGGCACCAGTGGCACGCTCAACCTGTCGCTGACCAATAGCTGCGCGGCGAGTCAGGTATTGCAGTGGAATGGCACGGCATGGGCGTGCGCGAATTCCTCAGGAAGTGGAACGATCACAGGAGTGACTGCTGGAACGGACCTGACCGGCGGCGGCACCAGCGGCAATGTGACGTTGAACCTGAACACGACCGCGCTCAATGCGGCCTATGCCCAGCTCGCCGCGGTTAACACATTCACTGCCAATCAGACGGTGAATGGGACCCTCACCGCCACATTCCTCACCCCGGGGGCGAGCGCCATAGCAGGCAAGAGCTTCAACGGTCAGGGAGTCTCGGGCGTGGATACAGGCGATGGCTACGGGGTTTTCGGACAAAGCAACTCTGGCTTTGGAGTTTACGGCGGAAGCATTACCTTTCCGGGAGTCAGCGGGGGTAGCGCCAGCAACGATGGAGTCTCTGGTTTCAGTGAAAGCGGCGAAGGGGTCAACGGACTAAGCCTAAGCGGCACTGGTGTGGAAGGCGACGCCGACAGCACCTCAGCGTATGGCGTGTTGGGAAATAACACAGCATCGGGGGGCGGTATCGGAGTATACGGGATCGGTTACTACGGGGTGTCCGGCTCCGGCTACGCCGGAGTGCAAGGCATCACCTATGACAGCTCGGGCGGTTGGGGCGTGTACGGTGAGTCCCAGGGCACCGGCGTCGGTGGAGGATTTTACAATACCTCAACTGGGGACGCTCTTTTTGCCGCGAACCAGCATACCGGAAGCTATGCCGCGTTTTTCCTTGGCAATGTCGACGTCGACGGCACCCTCTCCAAAGCTGGCGGGTCGTTCAAAATCGATCACCCGCTCGATCCGGAAAACAAGTACCTCTACCACTCTTTCGTGGAATCGCCGGATATGAAAAACATTTATGATGGCACCGTCACGACGGACGGCTCCGGCCTGGCAACCGTCACCTTGCCAGATTGGTTCGAGGCGCTCAACAGAGACTTCCGTTATCAACTCACGGTGATCGGTCAGTTCGCCCAAGCCATGGTGGTAAGCGAGGTTTCCAACAACCAATTCACTATCAAGACAGACAAGCCAAACGTGAAAGTTTCCTGGCAAGTAACTGGCATCCGGCAAGACGCGTGGGCGAACGCGAACCGCATTCCAGTGGAAGTGTCCAAGGAGCCGGCCGACCAGGGACTGTATCTGCATCCGGAACTCTTCGGTGCGCCCCCCGAGAAATCCATCGCGTTGGCGCACCATCCGAAAACTCCGAAGCTGCAGCAAGCTCCGAAGCTGCAGAAGCAAGATCCGAGGATTCTGAAGCTGCAGGAACAACAGGCGGCCAAACTGAAGGCCTCAACGAAATAGTAAGGGAGGCTCCACCCTTTAGACACCTCCCAAAGGGTGGGGCACTTTCAGCAGCGTAGAAAGTCCAGAACAACAGCTTCAGGATAAGTGGTGGGCGGCCGGGCATGGAAGGCTTCGTCGACAGGAAGGCTTAACGACTACTGCTGGCTTGGCGAATTTGATGCCGGTCTATCGATCAAGTGGACAAAGAAACTAGCCACTGGGTGTGACAAGGACGGCTGGAAAGCACTTCGGAATGCTTACGTTCCGATTGTCGTTCAGGCCGTCGACTCCGACGATATGACGCAGGCAGGAAAGTCACTATCTACCGGAGCCCGATTCAAAACCAATTCCGATGTGTGGAAAATGCCGTAAAACTCTGTCAGCGTTACAGCATCTCTGACGACGAGAAGAATAGCTCGCCGGAGATAGCGGCGAAATGATTTTCAACTAGTGCTTAAGACAATCGGTCTCAGGAATCGCGTGCCGCTAAAAAAGCCGGCGCATTCATCGCGTAGGCGACCACCTTGAGTGCCTCATTCAGCACGCGTTGATTCACGCGCCTGATCCGGCCCTGAATCGCTGAATCTCGAGTGATTCCTGTCCTTTACTCGCAGAGTTGCCGGTTCAAAAGCAACGGCTGGCTAAATTTGTCCAGGCGCATACCTGCTTCGAAAACTACACTTTTCTAACGTCTCAGATGGCCATGGCGAGACCCAATGTTTATGCAGGTCGAAAGGGACAGTTTTGGGAAGAGATTTCTAACGCCCACCAAAACCGCACTTCGTTCCCGCGGTGTTTTCGGGATCAGATACCACCACCCATCCACGCAACGGTTCACAGCACAGGACACCGAGTGCTCTGTGTCAGAAGGCTGGAAGCTTGCTGACTGTGTTGCTCCCAGTACCCACCACCCAGATGTTGCTTCCGTCGAAGGCCACGCCTTGGAGATTGACCCCTCCCACAGAATAAGTGCCGATCACCGCGCCCGTGCTGGCTAGCAGTTTGGTGACGGTGTTGCTAGCGCTATTCGCCACCCAAATGTCGGTGCCGTCAAAGGCCACGCCGTTCGGTTGGCTTCCCACGGTATATGCGCCGACCAACGCGCCCGTGCCGGCCAGCAGCTTGATGACACTGTTGCTGCCATTCGTCACCCAGATGTTGGTTCCGTCGAAGGCTACACTTTGGGGATTGCCTCCCACAGAATAGGTGCCTGCCATGGCACCGCTGCTCGCCAGCAGCGCGGTGACGCTGCCGCTGCCGCTGTTCGCCACCCAGATGTTGGTTCCGTCGAAGGCGATACCGATAGGTTGGCTTCCGACGGGATAGGTGCCGACCATCGCGCCGGTGCTGGCCAGCAGCTCGGTGACGGTGTTTCCGTCGTAGTCCGCCACCCAAATGTTGGTTCCGTCGAAGGCCACACCGGTAGGCTTGCTCCCCGCAGCGTAAGTGCCGACCATCGCGCCGGTGCTGGCCAGCAGCTCGGTGACAGTGTTGCCAAAGGAGTTCCCCACCCAGATGTTGGTTCCGTCGAAGGCGATACCGTAGGCCCCGCTTCCGACAGGGTAGGAGCCCACGACCGCACCATTGCTGGCTCGGAGCTTGGTGACCGTGGCGCTGGCGCCGTTCACCACCCAAACGTTAGTTCCGTCGAAGGCCACACCGTAGGGGTTGGCCTCCACAGAATAGGTTAGACTGCTCCACCATTGCAGGAGCGCTACATGCCCCGGAGGAGTCCCTCCCCCTTTACCCTCTTGCCCCTGTGGCCCAATCGGGCCCGAAGGTCCCTGCGGTCCAGCGGACCCAGCAGGACCAGCAGGCCCAGCTGGACCCGTCATTCCGGGTAGACCCTCAATTCCCTGCGGTCCTTGTGGACCAACCGCCCCATTGAGACCGTTGCTGCCATTCGTCCCTGCCTGTGCCATCATGACCCACGGAGACGTGCCGGGTAGAGCAGTCCCGGCCGCGACCGGGCTTGTTGCGACATACGCCGAAGTAGCGGAAGCGGAGATCGTACCGCCAGTGCCGATGATCTGTGTACCGGAGGCACCAGAGTACGTCCACCGGTTGTCACCATTGATGCTCCATGTTCCGTAGGCAACGGGTCCGAAGCAGTTCGACCAGTCCGTCATACAGAATTGCCCGGATGCCCCGCTGACACCCCAGAAACCACCGTTGGCGTAGTTCATCGTCAGGGTGGTCGAGGTTGCGGTGAAGTCGTTGTTGGGTTGGCCACCCGTGTTGTTGTTGCCGGAACCAAACGTGGAATTGCCCGGCGTGAGAAGCGTCGAGTTGGTCGCACTGTCTGCCAGCGTAAGGTTCCACGAGACGATGTTGGAAGTGTTCAACACTCCCAGGGTGCCGTCGGTCGTTATCGTGCCCACCATAGAACCAGCGGAACCGAAGGTCAGGTTGACGTTGTAGGTAATATTGTTCGCCCCGGGAGCGAAAGTTACAACGTCGTTAACGGCATAGGTGGTGTTCGTGTTGAAAAGGCCACGGAAGTTGAAGCCTGTTCCATTCGTGCCATTGGTTCCAGCAGCGCCCTGCGGTCCTTGAAGTCCTTGATCTCCAGCCGGACCTTGTGCCCCAGCGGGCCCGACTGGACCCTGTGCTCCAACCGGTCCCTGCGCCCCCGCTGCGCCTGTTGCCCCCAGGACGCCTTGCGGACCTTGCGTTCCCTGCGGTCCAATTGGCCCCGCCGGTCCTTGCGGTCCCGCCGGATACTGGTAGAAGGATTCCGCGGATACCGCAAAAGACCCGCCCACATTGCCTCCGGCGATATAAACCACTCCGCCCACCACCGCGGCGGCCGGCTCGTTCCGCGCCACGTCCAGCGGGGACAGAGATGTCCAAGTGTCAGAGATGGGGTTGTACGCTTGCACAGCTGTGATGGAGCCGGAGTTGCTATTGCCACCGATGACATACGCCAGGCCGTTCATCGCTACCACCGCCGGTCCCTCCCAGGTCGGCACGGGCATGGCAGAAACTCCTTGGGTCCACGTATTGGTAGTTGGGTTGTAAATCGAAGCCGTTAAAACCGGCGATCCGGGTAAGCCCAACCCGGCCCCGGTCTGGCCGCCAAGAACGCAGAAGTTGCCGTTGATCGCCGCGCCGCCGCCCCCGGAGACGCCCGTGGGCATCGCGGCTAGCGAGGTCCAACTGTTGGCTACGGGATCGTAGACCTGAAGAGTGGATACGGTCGTGTAGTTGCTGGTCGCACCGCCCGCGACGTAAAGCAGTCCATTGATCACGGTACTGGCCGCCGAAGCCACCGGAGTCAGCATGGGCGCACCGGAGGACCAGGAGTTGCTCGTTGGATTGTAGATTTCCACTTGGTTGGTTACGCCGACGCGGCAATCCGAATTGAGGCAGCCGCCCACGATGTAGAGTTGACCGTTGATCACCGCGCCGGTGGGATAAGCCGGATTTAGTGGCGTGGTTGTAAGCACGGTCCAGGCGTTGGCCGTCGGGTTATAGGATTCGACATTGGTGTTGGGATACCCGCCCGCGACGATGAACTGGCCGTTAAGCACGGCCCCAACGCTGGTGGCCCCGGCGGTTGGCAAAGGGGCGATGTCGCTCCAGCTGCCCAGAGGAATGCCGGATGCCCCCGCCGGTCCGGGAACTCCTTGTGGTCCCGTAGTACCAGCTGGCCCTTGTGGACCAGGAACAGTTGAGGCCGCACCAGTTGCTCCAGCAGGTCCCACAGGCCCTTGCGGACCCGCCGGTCCGGTCAGCCCCTGGGGCCCTACTGCGCCGGTGACTCCGGCCGTCCCCGTCAATCCGATTGGACCTTGCGCTCCGGTCGCCCCCGTCAATCCGATCAGACCTTGCGGTCCCGTAGCGCCGGTTGCGCCCTTGACTCCCGTCGAACCCGTCAGTCCGATGGGGCCTTGCGGTCCAACCGCACCGTAAGCCACAGCGAACGTGGACGAGGCTCCGCTGCCATTGGTGACTGTCAAGTTGTAGGAACCCGCCGCCTGCACGGGCAGGTCGGCCTCGACGGAAGTGTTTGAGCATACAGTGGTCACCAGCTTAAGCTTGGCGCCGTTGAATACGAGTGTAGGTAGGGCGCCGTTGGCGCAAAATCCCAGCCCGGTAACGGTGATGGTGTGGGCGGTGTAGTTGATGGACCCATTGTCGATGGCGACTGGCACGATCACTGCGAACGACGGCGCAGAGATCAGCAACAGCAAGATACCAAGATAGCGTTTCATTTCTCTCCGATCTAAGTCTGGTGCTGGGCCTGCGCCCCTTGTGTGAGGTTCGTGACTACGTGGTTCTCGCTGCGCTACGTCTTGCTCGCTACCCTAGCTCGGGCAGGGTGTCGGGATTTTTTCAGAGAGCATTCAGAGTGGAACTCAATCAGCTTCATCACTTTTAGACTTGTGAAGCGGTAGGGGATAGATTCCCTTCGTGCCATGGCGCTACTACTGAAGTGCCATGCGGAAGCCGCACAGGTAAAGGGATTAAGGGATTTAGCTCTCCGCGCTCGAAGCGGAAAGTAACGCCGATCGCACAGGGCAACGCATAACGTTCTCAGTGACGAGCCGATCCCTGAAACGGAGATTCCCAAACGAACCGGCTGTTCGGAACAGACCGCAGGCATTGAACTGTCTGACGGCCTGAAACCGCCTCCCGGAACGACCCGCGCCGGTGCCCAGACACCGGCCCTAGGCCGCGTCGACGTTGGACCTGCGGCACGTCAGCGCAAGCGGGATTTGGTCATTCAGACGGAAGCATTCGTGCGCGATCCGGCTGGCACTCTGCCGCATTATCCGCTCTGGGACATGAACCGCGGCTTCGGTCCATAGCAGGCGCTGCTCCCCTTGGACAGCAAGCAGGCGCGTTGCGGATCCGTAGGTCGCAGCGTTTCGGGTGAATAGAACGGCAAACTGGAATGCGCGGATTACGTAGCGCCGTTTCCAGCCGGCGAGACCGGGTCGATGTCCCCGATGACTAACGTGACCTTGTGCTTGGTTCGCGAACAGTGCTGAGCTTAAAAACGTTCTTGCGCCAGCTCGAAACAGGTCGGTGATAATCGATTCGAATGCAGGGTGCTTACCCCCGCAGGCTCAAAATGACGAGTGTAGACAAAACCCGCCCGGGCACCCCCGCCCATTGGATATTTCTGCCGGCGCTGGTGATTTCGGGCGCTGTGCTCTGCGCCAGCATCTGGTTTGCCCGTAACCCATTGCTGATCGGATTAATGTTGAGCGCGTTCATTCCTGCGCTCGCTGGCTTGGTTTGCCGAAAACTGGGACGACGGGTGGCCAGTTCGGTGTGCGCCGTGATAGTCGTGGGGTGGTACTGGATTCCGCCGTTCACGGTCTTACTACTAATAGAGACTTCATCTGCGCGAGAGGAATGGAAGCTTCTGTTTCTCGCCTTCACTCTCGTCTACATCTCCCTCTGCATCATTCTCCTTTTCGCCCTCTCGATCCTTGCTACTTTTTCTCTGGCAAAGAGGCTCGGCCCGGCGTGGCCGTTTAGCGCTTTCATCGTTGGCTTCGTATGCGCCATGACCCTGGTGGTCAGCATGCGTTACGTCAGCACACACTACGATAAAGCCGGCCGGCTAGACTGGGCGCGCCCCCTGGATCCGCTCGTGCTTGGTCCCGACGTGCTGGCGATTGACAAGTGCGCTCAGCAGTTCGCCAGTGCTCGTCCCGATGCCGGCTATCCGGGGTCGCTCGACCAGCTCGGACCCCAAGGCACTCAATGTCTGCCTCCGGACTTCAATGCCGCGGACAAGGGATTTACTATCCGTTACCAGCCCGGCTCACGAGATGAGAACGGGAGAATCGACACCTACAAAGTAAATGCGATGGAGACTTCGCCGAAAGGCGCCGACACGAGCAGCATGTTCAGCGACGATTCAGGGATAATCTGGTTTCGCTTTGATGGTCCGCATGGCCAAGGAAGCACAAACCTGTACGACTCGCCCGAGTACGTCTTACACAAAGTCTTGTTTTGCGTTTCGGATGGCGCCTGGGGCTCTAGCTGGAGGTTCGTCGATGGACAACAGGAGACGCTCGTGACCGACAAGAACGAATACGTTCGACGATGTCTGGGACCGGATGCGGTTAGAGGAAAGGACAACAGTAAGTTCAGCGTAGGGGAATTTGAGTTTGAATACAATTTCGATACACAGAACGGGACGGTCAGCGGTTACAGGCTAATGGCAAGGCCGCGGTCGTACGGAATTACGGGCCTCCGCAGTTATCTGGCGGTTGGAACGATCAGTACCCCTCGGACGCTGAGAGTGTTTGCCACACCTCAAGACCGGTCCGCTACTGCAGAGGACCCGCTAGCTTTATCCCGAGAGATTGACATGCCCGCGGTTGGCCGCCTGGCCAGCGTCGACAACTAGAGCGGTGCGATCCCCCGCCGAATTGTCAAAACTGATGATTGCGAAGTGTTTTTCTTTCCCCCGGGACCGGAAGTTGGCAGCGGCTCGGCAGCAGCGCCAGCTCCGTCGCCAGCAAGCGGGCATCGCTACAAGCTAATCTATGCTCGTAGGTGACTGGCACATGCCGATTCGCAGGTCGCGAGTTGGTCTAGGCTTTTATTGACCATCCTTCACTCGCTCCAACTTCCACGGCTTAGGAGTGGGGACGTCGGGTGGCGCGAGTATCCGAAGCTCTGCCTGATCGGGTCCAGTGAGTTTCATCTCAAATTGAATAGTATCCTCCGAATCTTTTTCCTTTATAGTGATCCGCAGTATCCCGCTTGCAAGCGTGGCTTCCACGATAGGGTCAGGATCGCTACTGTCGATTGCATGCGCGCTGGTAAGTTCGCCGTCTTTGTCCACTTCGATGTCAGCGCCACGCACGCTCCCGGTCAGCTTGCCCTCTTGTTTCTCCAACTTGATCGTTTCGAAGACTTTGCCTTTGAATCTTGCCTGCCAAGTGCCAACAAATGGCTGCAGATTGGCGTCCGTGTTGTGGGGTTGAGTGACCTGAATGGAAAACCCCGATACTCCGAGACACGTCGTGATTAACAGTCCCGAGGCGCCAAGGGCCGAAGCTCGCGCCCATGTCTTGCGGAAGCGATTGGCTTTTGCGAGTACATTCATGATGCGATCCTCCAGTGTGTTTGTGTCGAATAGTCCCAAAGCATACCCAACCGTTGCCGGACGCTGGTTCGCAGCCATGGACTCGGCGATGCTCAAAAGGGAGCGGGCGTATTGCGTACGTGTGGAAAGGCATTCCGCCGCGATCTCGTCGCAGGCTAGTTCCCGTGTTTGATCGATGCGCGCCTTGATCAGAGCAGCGGCAGGATGAAAGGAGATGGGCAAAATTAAGAGTTCGTAAACCAGATTCAGGAGGAAATCGTGCCGCCGGATGTGCGCCAATTCATGACCCAGGACGGAAGAGAGCTCATCCTCCGATGCTTGCGAGAAGAACCACTCCGGCAAAACCAGAACGGGATTGTGGATTCCCAGCGTTGCTGGCCCCTTTCCCTCCAGTGACAACAATATGGGTACGGGTTTCATGCCCAGCAGCGAGTGACATTGCTCGACCACAGTTCGCATCGCCAGCGGTATCTGCGGCTCGCTTGACTCACGTAACATCGCCCGGAGTGACTGCCATCCGCGATAGAGGCGAACTGCTCGATAGAGAATGAAGCCTAAGTAAAGCAGTGCGACAAACCGAACCCAGAGCGGGCCGAACTGTACCGGATGGCCACCATGCCGCATTTGCCGCCAGAGAGCCCGGGAGGCGCCGCTAAAACCTGCCGGCTGAACCGTGCTCGCTGCGGCGACAGGCTCGGAACTTGGCTTGTCATTGTTTCGAGAACCACGCAAACTCGCAAAGGGAAGCAACACAGTAAGCAGCAAAGCCGCGACCCACAATGCATGCCGATGCGAAGAAGGTCCACGACGCAATGCTCGCGAAAGAAGCACTGCGACTGCCGAGATGACGCATGTCATCCAGAGGGCGTTCGTCACATACGTGACAATGATCTCATTAATCGGATTCATTGGGCTTTTCCCTCCTTGCCGCGCTCATGCTTCTCTACCAGACCGCTCAACTCCTGAAGTTTTGCGGGATCGAGTTGCTCGTTCTTGACGAGGCTCATGAGGAGACCGTCCACCGAACCGCCAAAGAGGCGATCAATCATGTCCCCGATTGCGTTGCTTGCTGCTTTCTCTCTGGTCAACACTGGTGCGTAGTCGTACGCCCTGCCCCGCAATCTCCGCCGCACCCTTCCTTTACGATGAAGAACGTTGAGCATCGTCTGCACGGTGGTGTACGCCAGTTTCGGCGATCCGGCAAGATTCTCTTGGACCGATTGGACGTTAGAAGGACCGCAGTCCCATAGCACATTCATGATCTGCAACTCCAGAGGCGTGAGTTGCTGCTGGGATTTTCGTTTGCCGCCCATCTCGATCTCCTAACGTGTTAGGACAATAGCTCCATGAATTTGGCTTGTCAACTAAAAAGTTAGGAGATACGGTTGAGCGGCCCTCAGGTGGCAGGGCTCCGGGAAGAAGCCGTGACCAAACGCTCTCTCTGTGGGACGATGCCACAAACGTCGATGCCGAGCTTCAATAACTTGGCCATGTGAAACGGAAGCGGGCACTGCAGGATGCAACGTGTCCTTTCGGTAAAGCTGCGTAATTGCAGAATTGTGTTTTCGGCGGGCGAGTGATTCATTTCTAAATCTATGCGGAATCGGGGAGGGGAACGGTCCGTTCCAAGGTTTCGCGGTAGTTCCATGGCATCCATTCCGCGGGCTTATTCTCCACTTCCTGAGCATGGCGCTGCAACTCGGTCAGGTAGTCGAAGGAGTTGGCGTCGCACAACTGACAAGTGTGAATCAAGCTCATGAACAGGTCGCCGACATCCGCTCCATTCAGCGTCCGATAGAACAACGCATTCTTTCGGTGCAGAACGGCCCTCTTCAATGCTCTTTCGACGACATTGTTATCTAGCGGGGCTCCGGCTTGTCGGAGAAACAGCGTCAAAGGCCGCCAGTGTCGCAGTAAGTACGTGATCGCCTTGCCCAGCCCCGAGTTCGGCTCCGTCTCGCAGCGTTACTGAGGCCTTTCAGAAGCGGGATCGATTCCCATGTGTTTCATCTTCGATTGCAGCGTCGTTCGCTTCATTCCCAGCCGCCCCGCTGCCCCACTTACGCCGCCGATCTGCCCATGGCTCTCCCGCAGCGCTCGAAGGATTTGGTCGCGCTCGGTTGCTCCCTGAGTTCGATCCTTGCTTATTTCTTGTTGTATCAGCATTATCTCGCTCAACGGTACTACTAGCACCGATCCTTGGGTGAGAATCACTGCTCGCTCGATAATATTTTCCAACTCGCGCACATTTCCTGGCCAATCCAGGCCGCTCAACGCATCCATTGTTCTCTTCGGAACGCTCGTGATCGACTTGTTCATCCGCAAGCAAAACTTCTTTACGAAATGTTCCACCAGCAAACGGATGTCCTCTCGCCGTTCCCGCAACGGCGGTATCCGGATCGGAAAGACTTTCAGCCGGTAATACAGATCGCTGCGGAACTCGTTGTCTCGCACGGCCTCTTCCAAGTCACGGTTCGTGGCCGCGATCAGGCGAAAGTTCACTTTCAACGTTTTTAACCCGCCCAGCCGTTCGAATTCTTGATCCTGCAGGACCCTCAGCAGCTTTGGTTGTAGTTCCAGCGGAATCTCGCCGATCTCGTCCAGGAACAACGTGCCCTTATCCGCCAGTTCGAGCCGGCCGGTCTTCTTGCTCACCGCGCCAGTAAATGCCCCTTTCTCGTGACCGAACAACTCGCTTTCCAGCAACCCGGACGGAATGGCCGCGCAATTCATTTTGATAAAGCTTGTTTCGCATCGCTTGCTTGTCCGGTGAATTGCGCGAGCCACCATTTCTTTGCCGGTTCCCGTTTCGCCCATTAGCAGCACTGTCGCATCGGTGGTCGCCACTGTCCGCACATTTTCCATGACGGTTTGCAAGGCTTTGCTCCGACCAACGATTTCCCCGAACCCCAGCTCCGTATCGATTTCCTGCTCCAGGTATAGTTTTTCTTCCGTGAGCTTTTTTTTGGCTTCGCGTAAGGCTTCGGTTGTCTCCCGGAGATCGGTAACATCGATCCTCACTCCAGTGAGTCCAATCACCGCACCCGCCGAGTCCAAGACGGGTTCGATTGCTACGTCGTAGTAGCGCTTCCTGCCGCCGTAAGCGATCTGCATGTCTGCCCGCGCCGCCATCCCGGTTTCTAGTACTTGCCGTCGGACTTTGGTATCGCTCGCGGCATCTGCGGTTTCAAGAAGTTCGTCTAAGGTCCTCTCCAGTTCTTCGCCCACCCGAAGATCGGAATTGTAGCTCCAGGTATAATGCAAATCCCGGTCCTGGCTGAACACCGCAATTCGAGAATTCTTGAGTGCCACGCGGAACCGTTCCTCGCTTTGCCGCAGCGCCTCTTCCATTTGTTTGCGTTGCGTGATATCGCGAATGTTGCATTGGATGACCCTCGCCCCAGCATTCAACGAATAGACGTTGCTGACAAACTCCACGGCAATGGAGCGGCCGTCTTTGGTTTGAAGCGGGAGAGATTCATATCGGATGTACTCTTTTTCTTGCAGTTCGGCAAAGGCGAGCTTGCATTCCTTGACGTCTTTGAATGGTCCTATCTCCCAGAGCTGCGCTCCAATAAACTCATCGAGAGAGTAGCCCAACAAATCAATGAGGAAGGGATTGGCGTCGGTTATCTTTCCCGTCTTCGCGTCGAGAATCAGGATTCCATCTTTAGCAGTTTCGAAGAGGCGGCGATATCTGAGCTCTGACGCTCGTAGCCTTTCTTCTGAATGTTCAGGGTCCGTTTCATCCTGCACGTCATACACCTCAGGAGTCGTGAATATTCACTTGGCCCGTTGTGCGGCAAGCCTACTCCTTTTTCAGATAATAGACAGCAAAACTGATTGAATTCCGAGGAGCCCCGCATCCGGGTGTACGGTAGGCGTATGTGGCAGGGAGCTATCTACAGTCTTGTTGAATCAGCATCTGGATCGGTACTCGGTATCGGCAAGTCGGTCTGCTGGCTCCTCCCGCGTAAGACCCCTTCTAGCGATTGGATCCACTTTTCACAGCCCGCTTCATCCGGTACCACCGCGTCTACCAAGTCAAATAGGCTGTCTAGAGTTTGCGTCGCGCGCACTACCACTACCGTGGGGATCAACGCCCGAGCACGTTTGATCTCCCGTGCGATTAACAAGACATCGGAGTGATTTCGGTCTAGTTCCAGCACCACGGCATGTATCTTTCCAGATGTGGACAGCTTGATTGTTTCGAATCCATTCTGCGAGTTAACGACACGATATCCCAGGGTGCTCAGGAACATCCCGTGATCGGTCAGAACGGGAGGGTCGCAACAAAAGTGAAGAATTACGAGCGGCTTTCTGAGTCGTTTGTCCACTCCAAGTTCCCCTCTCGCAGCCAGCTAGTTTGGCTGCCGTCCCATATTGGTGCCGCGCCGCACCATTCTTTGTGCAATATTGCTCACTTCTTGAAATAGGGGCTTCCCCGAGTACCAAAATGGGAATTTACTTGCGCGTGATCTCAGCTTACCGTGTGAACACTTCGATACGCGCCTCCACGCTTTTGGCCACGAGAGACGACCCGTACCCGCATTTTGCGTTTGCTGAGTTCAGGCTGTTCAACACCGCCGGCTGTGGCGTGTTCCAGTGTTCAAGGTCCGGCAAGTGCAGATGGACGGTGCTAGCGTGGTTACGCTAGTCCCAGATTACTGCTCGTTCTTCTGGGTCACGTTGATATCCGACGTGACCCATATCGTCCCGCACAACCAACCGGCCTTGCGCCTTCGCGCAGTATACGAAAATCACCTTCCCCGCGAATGTTGGAAAACAGATTTTGCAGAGGTCCGAACTCGGCCGATTTGAGCGATAAAGGATATTTTCGAAGCATCCGCACCATGCATTCCAACTCTGGGTGTATTGTCGGCAAACATTGAAAGGCGTGGACAATGGCAGGCAATAACACTAGCGCCGATTCTCGTATTCCGTCTTGGCTTCCTTCAAGATGGGAACATCGGAATCCGCATCTTTCCAAAGCGCAAAGAAGTCTTGATAAGCGGCCTTCGCCTTCGCGGAGTCGCCAGTCATGACATATGCCCGCGCCAGTCCCAGCTTGGCGTACGAATGCTCTGGGTATACGGGAGCGATCCCGCGATGGTCTACGATTTTCTGAAATTCTGCCACCGCATCCGCGCCCCGTTTCGCCTGCAGATAGGCCAGACCCCGGACGTAGATGGGAAACAATCCTTGAACTGCGCCCATTTCGTAAGGGGTTGCGGTCTGTAGAGCCGTGATCGCCTGTTCCGGAGCTTTTCGGTTCAATGCCGTCAAGGCGGTCGCGCAGGGAGACCATACGTTGCGCAGAAGCGTGTCGGACGGGAAACGACGGTTCAAGTCCCCGGTGATCGTCTGCGCGCGGCTTCCGTCTCCCGTCATAGCCAACGCCACTGCCACCGATCCCATATTGTTCCGGCCATGCGCAAGAGCGGAACTCGATGCGGCAAGTTCGCGCGCCCTCGCCGGGTTTCCTGCTTCGGCCTCGGCAACGGCCCAACCTGCCTCAGTGCTCGCGGTAGTTCCTTTGAAGCCAAGACGATCCGTCAGTTCTGTCGAACGTTTTAGCAGTTCCCGACTTTTCTGCATTTGGCCGTGCGCCGCCGCAACCGTGGCGGCCTCGTTCAGCAATAAGTACTCGCTGGGCTTTCCCTCGGCCCACTTCATTTGACGCTGCATTCCATCGTTATCGCCGCTCAGAAAAGCCAGTTCGTACTGTTGTTGATGAATGAATAGGTTGTCCGCCTTCATATCCACGGCTTTTTGCAGCGTCGCCCGCGCTTCCTCGAGGCGGTTCAGGGCCATGTAAGCCGTCGCCGTGTGGGCGTAGCCGAAGGGAGCGTCGGGCTCCAAACGGGTGAACTCATTCGCCTCCACGATCGCCTTGTCGAACTGCCCGAAGTAAAGGGCATACACCAGGGCGAGGTTCGCGTAGGCGCTGGAATCGTTGGGAAAGGTGCGAACCGCCAACTCCAGTGTCTGCCGGTCTTTGTCGATGTCTCCGGCGGTTGTATAGAAGTGATCGTCAATATAAAAGCGTTCGCGATCGCTGACCCGCTCGCGTAGGTCAAAAGCCTTGCGGGCAGCATCGACGGCTCGATCTTCTTCCCCCAGGTTGAAATAAATGGCCGATAGGCGCGCATAGGCCATGGCGAAATTGGGGTCGAGTTCCACCGCGCGCTGAAATAAAGGGATTGATTCGGCCTCGCCGCCGCCATTGCGCATCTGGTCGGCGGCGGCGAACGCCTTCAAAGCCTCCAGCGACGACGTTGTCGCCTCGCTCACCGGCGTATCGAACTTCTGAATCGACGCGAGCGATTCGCCCAGCTTTCCCCGCAGGCTTGACGCGGCTTTGCCGACTGCGGGCAATACCGCTTCTTTCGACGCAGCCGTCACCTGCTCGCGGGCCAGTGAATCGCCGGTCGCGCAGTTGGTTGCGTCGATCGCGACCACGTACTCGCTTCCCAGCGTCGCGATCGATCCGCTCAGCATGGCCTTGATGTGTTCGCGTTCGCAAATCTCCCGAGCCACGCTTCCGGTCACACGCTCATCTTTGCTGCGCCCCATAAACTGCAGCGCCTTGCGAACCGTTTGATCGGGAACAATGTTCAGATAAGGCGATTGCTCCAACTGCACGGCCAGGGCCTGCTTCAGCGTGCCGTCGAAGACCGCGTCGCCAGTGGTGTTCACGAAGTCAGCTAGCAGCACGCTATCTTTTTCGGTCAACTTCGCCGAGCCTCGAGAGTGCAGGTAATATCCCCCGGCAGCCAGAACGGCAAGGGCGACCACCCCGACAGGAAGAATCGTCTTCCAAGCTTTCTTCTCCGTTACGCCGCTACCCTGCGCGATTGCCACCGAGCTCGACGACGCAGCCGGAACCCTGCCAGAAGCAGAGACGGCCTTTTGCGAGCCCGAGGCCGCGGCCATCGGACGGGACGCCTCACTTTCGGCAGGGAAAATCGCCGGAGACGAATCCGATTGCGCCGCCACCGCCCGCCCGCTGCCCGTATCCCGCTTCAACCGCGACAGGTCAGCGCGAACATCCGCAGCGTGCTGGTAGCGCAAGTTGCGATCTTTCTCGATCGCTTTGTTGATCACATCTTCGAGCTTCGCCGGCAGGTCGGGATTCAATCGAATCGGCGACACCGGCGCACGATCCAGAATCGCCTGAAAAATCAGCGCCGAAGTCTCGCCCCGAAACGGCAGCGTGCCCGTAGCCATCTCGTAGAGCACCACGCCAAACGAAAAAAGATCGGTGCGCGAATCCAGTTCCTTGCCTTTAGCCTGCTCCGGAGACATATACGCCACGGTTCCCAAAGTCGATCCCGGGCTGGTCAAATGCTCCTCGACCGCGATATCGGTGGCCGCGGTCACATCATGCTCGTGCGTCGACGAAGAAGAAGCCGCCTTCACCTTCGCCAAGCCGAAATCCAGAATCTTGGCGTGCCCGCGCTTGGTCACAAAAATATTTGCCGGCTTGATGTCCCGATGCACAATGCCTTCGGTATGCGCGGCATCGAGCGCGTCCGCGATCTCAATCCCCAGATCGAGAATCGACTCCACTTCCATCGGGCTAGTCCCAATCAAATGCTTGAGCGTCGACCCGTCCAGAAATTCCATGACGAGAAACGCCCGCCCGTTCTCCTCGCCGATGTCGTAGATCGTGCAGATATTGGGATGATTCAGCGCCGAAGCCGCCTTAGCCTCACGCCGGAAGCGCTCCAGCGCCAGCCGGTCCTGCGCCAGCTCTTCCGGGAGAAACTTCAGCGCGACAAAGCGCCCCAGCCGTGCGTCCTCGGCCTTGTACACCACGCCCATGCCGCCGCCGCCAAGCTTCTCGAGAATCCGGTAGTGCGAAATGTTCTGTTCCAGCAAAGGGGAACCTCGCCCAGAAAGGTGCAAGTCATGCTACGACCCGCTGTGCCAGAAGTCAAAATGAGTGAAGATTAAGAGAAAACCAACTGAATATTTCGACCATACAAGTTCGGCTAGGGTATAGCCACGTTGCTTTCTAAAGCGAGCCAGGGTGCTCGCCCAGAGTCTCGCCTCCGAAATGCGGTTTCTTGATAGTGGGTCTCTTCGACGAGGAGATCCAACCTTTAGCGACGGGGGAGTACAGGCTGCGCGTAAAAGGTGGCAACGTAATACTTCAAGTAGGAAAATCCTTCGATATTAAACTACGTCCCATGTCTGCTTAGGAGGTCGGGATCGGTCAGGTTTTGGTGTCGGCCTACGAAACGGATCGGCGGCAGTTCTCGGCGCAGAGGGCGGTGCGTTTTGCCCTGGCGCTGGATGCGAGCATGGATGAGTTTCTACAGAGACCAATCCAGTCGTCCCAACGCTATGATTTGCTGTTTCTTCTCGTCCTTCAAGACATTCGCCACATATTGCGGGAGGCTACTTACCCTGCCGCTGCTGTCAATGTCCTGGACGTTTCTTCTGAAAGTATGGCCGCTTTTCCGGTGTTCCGGTATAGCCGCTTTTGGGTCTTCACTGAGGGTCACCACGGCTCATCACGGGCACTCCGGTTCTAGCTGACTCTCGGTTAAGTTCAGTCTTACTTCTGGACGAAGAACTCTGACATCTCAGGTGCACTGGCCGCCGCGCCCGGAGGATTTGCTAACTGGAGAGCCTCCACCATTGTTCGCAACATGCTTTGATGCTGATACAAAGCAGCGGAAGTTTGCATGTATCCCACCTTTACAATCGGTCCCCAGAGTACCGGAGCCACATGCCCTCCGCCGTTCGTGGAATCGCTGTCCGCTGCTTCATCGAAGTCAACAATGAGAACGCCATCCCCGCCCAATTGGAACGCAGAGAAGTTCGAGAGGGGAACGACCACATTGGTTTGCAACCAGGTGTCTGCTTGCTGAGGCGTTCCGTTGTGCGCGTCGTCATCGACGTCGGGAACGATATATGAAAATTCCGGCAGCGTTCCGTTTGCTAAGTCGGTAGCGAACTGGGAAAACGGCCAGATGGTTTCGTTCGCCACCTGCGGATTGCTAGCAACATCCGAGAGCATAGCGAAAGGATCATGTCGAATCAGATACAGCCCCGTATTTCCGCCAACGTAACCCTGGGTGATGCCTTCGGCATAAATCCTGAACGGAACTCCGGCGGCCAGCATTCGCCGGGCGATATTGTCGACGTCCCACACGGTGGTGGAGTTGTCGTCCGTGGTCAGCAATTGTCCTGTCGTCAGCATGAAGTAGTTGCCGATCGATGGGTGCGAGTTAGCGTAATAATTGGTCGGCAGCGCCCCGTTGCGAATCAAATTATTGAGATTGGGCCAGACATTACTGTTGCCCACCACGGTGTCGAAGCTCTGGTTTTCTTCCATCACAAGCACGACATGCTTGCTCAGCGGCGTCTGTAGTTGCACCGTCACTGAGGCCGTTCCGGACTTTGTCTTGTCTTGGGTGCTGGTCGCTGTCACGGTCGCGGTTCCGGCCGCGGCTGGGGCCGTAAAAAGCCCACTTGTATTAATGGTGCCCGCCCTGGAAGACCACGTCACCGCAGAGCTAAAGCTTCCAGTGCCCTGCACCTTGGCGCTGCATTGCGAGGTCGCGTTTTCACCAATCGTGGATGGATTACAAGTCACGGCCAAAGAAGTGATAGAGGAGCTAACCGACTGTACCGTCACTGAGGCCGTTCCGGACTTTGTCGCATCTTGCGTGCTGGTCGCCGTCACGGTCGCAGTTCCGGCCGTGGCTGGGGCCGTAAAAAGCCCACTTGTATTAATGGTGCCGACGCTGGAAGACCATGTCACGGCAGAGCTAAAGCTTCCAGTGCCCTGTACCGAGGCGCCGCATTGCGAGGTCGCGTTCATCGCTACCGCTGCAGGCGTGCACATCACCGAGACCGACGAGATGGACGGGGTTGGCGCCGAAGACGTGCTACTCCCACCCCTGCCCCCGCACGCCAACAAGTTAAGCTGAATTCCGCAAACAAGAAGTGCTCGCAGGAAAGGACTCGGGATCGTTCCGCCTTTCAGACTGTGCGACGAAGGGCTCATGCAAACCTGTAGCTTCCTTGAACAAGAAGCATAACCTTGTTTTGGGAATCTTGGAACGCATCCACTGTTTGGGTGAACTTGCGGCGAACTTGGGGCATTTCAGAGCGACTGTTGGCGAAAAAATCTCCATTACCCTCATTGTTCTCGCAGAGGGATTCTGAGCGTGATCGCCTGAGTACAGAATTACCCTGCAATCATTCGGCGTGACGCAAGAAAAGCCGCCCCGATTGGGTGGCTTGGTGGTTTGTGCGACTGAACCGCGAGAAGTGCGGCCTCAGGCTATTTTCCACTGCTCAGCTTTGATACTTCAGCGATGGTCGCCTTATCGTCGTATATCCCGGAGCACGCCACGTACGGACTCCCTTTCGCGCGCAAGCAATAAGCGAGCTTGCGGGAAGCCTCCTTCTCGCCAGGCTTCGGCCAGTTATACTCGTTCCAGGCGCCGGAAGGCGCGTTCTCCACTTTCTTGCACCAATCTTCCGGGAAGGCGCTTTTTCCGGATTTGGCGTCCTTAACCGACCCAAGGTCTTTGCCTATTTGCTCCGGCTTGATGGGGTGAGCCGCTACGACCTTCTTGTCGCAGTCCTGGATAAAGACGTAGGTGTCTTTCCATACCCATGGACCCTGCTTCTCGTTAAACTGCGCGACGTCGCTCGTCTTCGATAGCGTGGTGGCCGCTTCCCTTACCTTTTTAACGACCTCCTGAGGGGTTGCGTGGTCCTGCGCGACGGCGACAGCGCACAGGGCGGCCGTGAGGAGAGCTGCCCCAACGAGGACGGAAATCTTGCTGCTCTTCATGTGAACCTCCTTTTTTTGGCTCAAGAATCGGCCCCAGTGTACGCTTTTCTCAGTCGTTTGCAACATTGCGAAGATTGGATTGCGAAGATTGGAAAGATTGGATCGAAGACGAGGATGATCGCCAGGGACTCTCGCCGCTCCGAAAGGCCGGGTGAAGGATTTCTGAAAGTTGCCCCTAACGGTGTCAGCCGAGCCCCTCAATTCAAAATCCGGGATATTACAATTCTTTGACATTCTGCCGACAACTTCGAAGGATTTTTGTCTTAACCTCCCCTGTTATGTTAGGAGAAAAACCAATGCGCTGGTTCCTTATCCATTCTCAAGGTCAATCGAACCCTGCTCCTGAACGCAAAACCACAATGCCGTCGGCACTTAAGCTGTGTATGCTGGCGATCCTGGCCATCGCCTCGCTCCGCTCCCTTTCCGCACAAACCGAAACCATCCTGTACACCTTCGCCCAAGCCGGGGGAGTGCATCCCACATCGGGCTTGATTTCCGATGGGCAGGGCAACTTTTACGGGACGGCGTCAGGTTCGTCGGGACTTATTTTCAAGGTCGACGATCGAGGAAGCTTCTCCCCGCTCTATACCATCGAAGCGCCGTCCGAGATCGGAGTGGCCGTCAGTCCGCTAACCCTGGACAGCCAAGGCAACTTGTACGGCAATGTCTCCGGGGATCTGCCCCCTACTCTAAAACAGACTTTTCAGGTCAGTCCGGCTGGTACATACAAAGTTCTTTCAGCCACCGGCGGTCTTCCCGCAGGCGTTGTATTGGACGCGCGGGACAATGTTTACGCGCCCAGTTGCATTACCCACGCCGATCAACCAATCGTTTGCAGCCTCATTGAGATCACGCCTTCGGGAACCGTGAGCACTCTGCACACGTTCCCCAAAAACGCCACCCTGCTTGGCTTGACCGACGATGCCAGGGGCAACTTCTACTCAACGTTCGAAAATGGCGGAGCTGGCCAGAACCCTGTCTTCACCCTATATAAGACGACACCGACCGGTCAGACAACGGGGCTGCGAATGTTCGTTGACCTCCACAATGTGACGTTTCCCAGTTTCCTGACGGTAGGTGCAAACGGCAATCTTTACGGGATGACTGGAGACGGTGGCCCCACCCACAACGGCACGATCTTCAAGCTGACGCCCGCGGGCAAGCTCACGACGTTGTTCGACTTCAACGGGACCAACGGATCTTTTGGCTACAACGATACCGACTGTACTACTGAACTTCAGGAGGGGCCTGTGCTGGATACAGCCGGTAACTTGTACGGCGCGACTCCGGCTGGTGGGAGTCACGGCTTGGGGACGGTGTTCAAGCTATCGCCCACCGGTGTGTTTACCACCTTGTATAACTTTGGCGGGTCAGCCAGCGACGGCTCTATTCCAAACGGAGTCACGCTGGATCATTCCGGCAATCTTTATGGGACGACTTGTTCGGGGGGTGGATCGAACGGTTCCGGCATCGTGTTCAAGATCACGATGTAACGGGTGTCAAAAGTTAGTGCGGCGGTCCCCGGTCCGCACGGGCCGGGTCCCCGATTTCTCGCGCGGGTTGTGCGCAAGCAGCAGAGCTTTCGCGTAGGATAAAAACGTCCGCTACTCGGCGAACCCCGCTCGAGTCGTGCATCGGCGGCACCGTCGCTCAGGGTGATCGTCCTCGTCCCGGTGCGGTTCGTCAAAAGCGCCACACAGAGCAGCTCTACGCTCTGCGAGCCGTGAAGGGTGCGCCACCGGAAAGAAGAAATTACTTCCTGTTTGACCACTGGTCCTTTCGAAGGGAACCGATAGAAGGGAACCGAACGCCCATACGCGACGTAGAGATGGCAGAGGTGAGTTTCTTGCAGATGTGGCAGACAATCCGAACTGCTTCCGTGGACAGACATTTTCACGCCGGACCCTATGCTTCGATTGTCCTGTCGGGGGCCATGAGGAGGCAGGCGACCATGGTCGATTTCGCGTTGGCGCCGGTGACGTGATCTTCCATGAGAGGTTCGAGGCGCATCTCGACCGTTTTTCTCCGGGCGGCGCAATGGTACTGAACCTGAACCTCTGTGCCGACTGGAGTCCGCTGCCAGGACTCGCGAGGGTCACAGAGGTGGATGGATTAGTCCGCATTGCGGAGAAGGATCAAAACGAAGCATTGAATTTTTTTCGAGCAGGCAATGGAGAACGGCGATTAGGTCGGGCGTTTTTTTTCGTGGGTGTACGACCGCCGCCGGTGCGGCGCGA
>Ga0116113_1000058_pt1 | contig 28555 bp, 24 predicted proteins | sample June2015DPH_10_2_FD_89788 | JGI IMG/M metagenome (GOLD analysis project Ga0116113, IMG submission 89788) | Peatland microbial communities from SPRUCE experiment site at the Marcell Experimental Forest, Minnesota, USA - June2015DPH_10_10 | ecosystem: Environmental > Terrestrial > Soil > Wetlands... | reverse complement strand
CGACGAAACCCAGCCTGTCGACCCTGCTCCCGTCGAGACCAGCACGCCGCTCGAAGACTGAATCTCAGATTCTTGGCCACACGTGATCTGATACAGCGCGGAAATGTGGCTCCGGGCTCCTAGAAAGAAGTCGTTGAAGGCCAGCAGTCGCTGCCCGTCGTCAAGTCTTACCTCCGCTAACGTTATGTCGCGAATCTTGCCTCGCTCCTCCATCACGTGTTCTACCGCCGCGCGCGCCTGGTTCGGCAGGAAGGGTAAGAGTATTCCGTCAAACCGGTCCGGCTCAGGGTTCACCGCCACAATCGGCTGGGCCCCCACATACTTCGCGGTGTTCGCGACCAGTCCGTCCTGCCCGAGTGTCACCACGAGATCCTCTTTCTGAAAATGAAACGTCGAAACCAGACTCCGGTCCACCGGTTGCTGCGGCAATTCGAAGTCCAGGGACCGGCGGAGCGTCTCCAATGCGAAGCGGTAGGCATCGTCCTCGCGCTCATAGTCGGCAAAGTCCCCGCCCGCGTGCTCGATGTAAAACTTGGCTTGGGACCGCGTGTTGAAGCGCTCCATCAGTTCTTGCAACCTTGTCTTGCGGGTTACGATCACCAGTTTCTTGTACATGGCTATTTTCCTGCGGTGCCGATCCCTGTCGTTCCGATCAATGACTTCAGCAGGTCGGGCGAAACGTTCAGTTCGCCGATCTTCTGCGCATTCTCCGCCATTTCTTGGAACGCCATGGCAATCATGGCCTTGGGATCAGCGCCTCTTCCACCCAGCATCATGAGTGCCTTCCAGTCGAGGTCGCGCAGAGGTTTCAGGATCTCGGTGAGCGCATACGCACGAACATCTGCGTCCTTGCGATCGTTTTCGACGCGACGGGAGACGAGTTGCAAACGTTTCTCTTCGACGGATATTTCAGCCGCCATCTGGGTCTCGCGAATTTCCCGCTTTTGCTGCTCGGCGGCGATTTCGGCCGCAAGTTGCGTTTCACGGATTTGCCGCTTCTTTTGCTCGACTGCAATTTCGGTATTGAGTTCGCTTTCCTTGATCATCCGTTCGTTTTCGACGGCGGCGTTGCGGCGGGCGTAGATTGCTTCGTCGGCACGGCCCTGCAACGCCTCCCGCGCCTCCGCCTCAAGTGCCCTCGACATTTCTGGAGTGGGTTTGATATCCAGAATCGACAGCGCCAGAATTTCCAACCCCATGCTGGAGACTGCTTCCGACTCCTTGAGCTTTGCCTGCGCCTCTGCCACGATCAACTCCGAACTAACCAGCATCTCCTTGAGCGAGAGGCGTTGGGCAACGGCACGAGTCAACGATTGCAGAGTATGGACCAAACGTTCCGGCAATTTCTGTCGGTCGCGCGACTGGTCCGCAAAGTAAGACGTGTTCCGTTTGTCGATGGTGAAATCCAGGACGGATGCCAACCGCTTCGGGTCGGCGACCCGGTAAGTGAGTTGTCCCTGGATGGTGACGGACTGGAAATCTGCGGTTGTCTCCGGGAACACGAAAGGAACATCGGCGCTCGCCAGTGGGACCGCCACGATCGTGGAAGTGGGGGCTCAGTAGAAGAATGATAATCCGGCGCCTTCGCGCTTGATTTTGCCGTGTTTGTACTGCAGAACGTAGGTCGTCGGCGGTACTTTCATGAAGCTGAGCATCGTGAGCACCTCCATTAGTTTCTCTACGACACTTATATTAGTGTCTATGACACACTATGTCAAGGAAATTCTGGACCCCTTCACAGCTCCGAAGAGATATGGTGACCGGTCTGTAGTGGTTCCAGGCAAAACGGTTGTTAAGGCATTTGCTTTCTTGCTGTTAAGGTTGAGCAGACGGGACGCGATTGTAGTTGCGCTTGTAGCGATTAGTTGCTATTCTAGTTGCAGTTGTAGCGAATGAGTGACGTGCTTGAGGAGGTTTGGAATGTCTACATTTCCGGTTTCGATTGCCGAGTCCGAAGAGGAACAGGTAAAGGAGTTGGCGCAAATGATGATCCGACAGAGAGCCGCATTGGTCGGCCCAGATGACCACCGGCACGAAATTCCGGATTCCGTTTACCGCCTCCTGCTTAGCGTTCTGAAAATCATGCAAGAAGGTAAAGCGGTGTCGATTGTCCCGCAGATGCAAGAGCTCACCACACAGCGCGCTGCGAATCTCTTGGGAGTTTCACGCCAGTTTTTTGTCCGACTCCTTGATGATGAAAAACTCCCCTTCCATCGGACAGGGACCCACCGGAGGGTATATTTGAAAGACGTTCTTGAATTCAGGAAGCGGCGAGATCAGCAGAGAAAAGGATCCATTGAGAGAATCGCCAAAGAAGAAGTTGCCCAGGGAACGTACGACGATTTTCCCTTGCCCAAATAAGGGCGCCCAGTTCGACCGATGACAGCGGACTTTCCTGTTGTTCTCGATGCTTGCGTGCTCGTGCCAGCCTCCTTGCGCGACACACTTCTCCGTTGCGCCGAGAGGCGAATGTATCTCCCGCGTTGGTCGGACGAAATTCTGGACGAACTCCGGCGCACATTACTCGAAAAGCTCGGTCGTTCTCCTGAACAGGTTGACCACCTGCTGGCTGAACTCAACCGGCACTTCGCTGACGCCAGAGTCGAGGCGTTTGAGACTCTCGTTGCACTGATGACGAATGATCCGGGGGATCGTCACGTCATAGCAGCGGCCGTGAAATGCGGGGCCGAGGCCATCGTCACTTTCAACCTACGGCACTTTCCCGACACTGCGCTCGACAATTGGAATATCGAAGCCCAGCATCCAGATGAGTTTCTCGTTCACCTTTATCACTTGAATCCCGATCTAATGGTCAACATTCTGCACGAGCAATCCGCATTCATCGGTAGAACATTGGCACAACTCCTTGCCGTCCTGAAACAGGGAGTGCCGAATTTCGCGCAGCTAATTTCCGATTCATTTGGTGTCAAGGAGACCGAGTAGTTCGGAATCGAGGGGGATGCTGTCTACGATGCAGCTCACTCCTCCTCAAGAGACGCCTAGCCTCGAACTGATTTCAGCGGCCAATGGTGTTGTGAAGGGTTCCTTTAATAAGCCCTTGTGCTATTAAAGATTGTGCCATCATGTCTTAATACGCGAGGACGCGCAATTTCTCAGAAAATGTCGACCCTCTCTGCTGGGACCAAACAGCGCATCGATGCAGACGGTTTTGCCGTCATAGCCGGAGTACTCGGCTATCGCGAAATGGACACTCTGAAAGCTGATATGCATAAGATGCCCCTGCATCGTAGTCGAGCGGGTGCCCGTCACATGCTCGGAAATGCGAGCGTCGCCGCGCTGGCGTCGGATCCAAAGCTCCTAGAGATTGCCCGTCAGATTCTTGGTTACGAAGCTCGCCCTTTTCGAGCAACTCTGTTCGATAAATCTCCAAGTTCAAACTGGCTGGTTGTCTGGCATCAAGACACTACGCGAAACCTCAAATATATGAGGGCTTTCGCTGAAGCCTACCCCGACCAGCAATTTGTGCAACAGGTCGTTGCACAATTGCCCTGGGGACACAATGTGCGAATTCTTGAAATGGTGAAGGCCCCGGCAGAACGGGAATGGTATATCCGGCAGGCAGTCGAGAGTGGCTGGACACGCAACGTCCTCGTTCATCAAATTGAGGGTGACCTTCACCGCAGGCAGGGTCGGGCACTGACGAACTTTCAGCGAACCGCCCCTCAATCGGAACTGGCTCAGGAACTCCAAAAGGGACAATATTGTGGCTAAACGTAGGTGATGGAACTCTGACTGAAATTGCCGAGTCGGAGTTGGATTTTGAAAATGCATTGGCAGAATCGGCAAAACGTGAACTGTGGTTTGCGGAACAGCAGTTGGCAGCATTTGCTGAAAATGGCTTGAAGCCGAACGATCTGCAATGTGCCGGTTTCAAGACGCCTGTTGTTTTCGCTGAGAGCGAATGTCCCGAAAAACGCCTACATCGCCGACCTGTATGAACAAGTGTCATTCCTCGGGGATCTGCATCGGCAGATTGCCGACAGTCCTAACGGCGCAAAGGTCAGGCTCAAGGTCAGCCAGCCACCAGTCGAACCATGATGGACACGGTAAAAAATCGATTTCATGTGCCACGATGACGTGAAATAGCTGTGAAGAGGGTTTGCTGGTTGTGCAGGATTCCTTTAACAAGCTATGTTGTTATTAAAGGATAATGCGTTGTCTCTTAATAGCAGAAGGGACATTGTCAGCACTCCGCAACACTCCCCACGATCTGGATTTGAAAAGACCTTCCCGTCGACATCACCGTCTCGCAATGCCGATTCAATGTAAAAGCTCTCCGACAAATTGCTCCAAAGCCAACGCCTCAACTCCGGGAGCGATCGCGGCCGTAGAAACCTGAAGCCGGGACTTCCGATGAACCAATATCAATCTTCCTGCTCGTTTCTGCAGCGCGCGCCGAAGGGAGGTCAAGGGAGACGCCATGGCGGGACGAACTGTTTTCGCGGATTTCGCTTCTACCAGCCACAGCTTGGCGTTAGGACGTGGAACAAGAAAGTCTACTTCCAGGCCCTGCTGATCCCGAAAATAGTAGAGTTCCTTGCGCATCCCACGATCGGCTTGGCTTTTGAGTATCTCTGCTGCGACGAAGCCTTCGAACAAGGGGCCCAGGAATGGCGACCGCTCAAGCTCAGCCGATGATGTCAGGCCCAGTAGGTAACAGGCGAGGCCGGAATCACCCAGGTACACCTTCGGCGACTTAATGAGTCTCTTCCCGAAGTTTTCGAAATACGGCGGCACCAGAATGACCTGGCCTGTTATTTCGAGGATGTGCAACCAGTCGCCAATCGTGGGAACGGTCACCCCGAGCGGTGCAGCGAGGTCGGTCTTGTTCAGAATCTGGCCGTGACGACTCGCCAGAAGAGCGAGAAAACGGCGAAATGTCGCCAAGTCCCGCACGTTTGTAATCGCCCGGACATCTCTCTCCAAGTACGTTTGCAGGTAGGAAGCAAACCAAAGGCTTCGAGCCTTGGGCCGGGCGAGTACTTCTGGGAATCCCCCGTGTAACAGGTTCACTTTCTTGGTTTCTGCGAGGCTGAAAGGCAGGAGCTGGAGGATAGCAGCCCGGCCCGCCATCGATTCGCTGATGCCCTGCATCAGCGGAGCCTCCTGGGACCCCGTGAACAGCCATTGCCCCATCCGCCGTGGGCCCGTGTCGATAACGGTGCGAACATACGCAAGTAATTCGGGCGTGTTCTGAATCTCGTCAAAGACGACGGGAGGACGGAGTGCCTCTAGAAAGGCGCGGGGATCGCTGCGTACGCGTGCCTGAATGTCGGGATCTTCGAGCAGTATGTAGCGAGCTTTCGGGAACAGCCTGCGGAGAAGAGTGGTTTTGCCGGCACGCCGAGGCCCTGTCACAACAACCGCGGGAAAGTGTCGAGCTGCCTCCAGCAGCACGCCTGCCAATCTCCTTTGGATATATTGCATATGAGAAATATAAACTAGTACTTTAGATTACTCAATACTAGAAATTGGTGCTGTTCGAGACAGATGGCCAAAGATGTTGCTGGAGGCCCCTGACCTTCTTCGTCAGAGCATCCGCCCATCATTTACGCAATTTGAGTAAGAGCCTCCGCAATATGCGTAACCTGTTGCGCCGAAGAACACGGCTCAGTCGTAGTGCTTGACTGGGAGGGATGCTCCGGCGTAAGTCTTCCGTTCTGACTGCGTTGTTCCCCCGGGTACGGCAGGGCGTGCTCGCGGCTACGCTCGGCCAGCCAGATAAGTGGTGGTATCTTTCAGAACTCGCCGTCCGTTTGGGCACGAGTCCGTCGAGCCTGCAGCGGGAGCTATTATCTCTGGTGGCAAGCGGAATATTGGTGCATCGTCGGGAAGGCACAAGGGCTTATTTCAAGGCGGAGACCCAGTCCCCAGTGTTCCGAGACCTGCAGCACCTCTTCGAAAAAACGGCAGGGCTGGCTCCGATCTTGGAGCAGATACTAAAACCGTTTGAGAAGAAGATTCAGAGTGCTTTTATCTATGGCTCTGTGGCAAGAAGCCGGGAACATACCATGAGTGACGTGGATGTGATGGTCATTGGCCGAGCAGGTCTTGCTGACCTGTCTCCAGCGCTCCGCAAGGCGGAGGCGCGGCTGGGAAGAGAGGTCAACGTCACGGCCTATTCCCCAGAGGGGTTTCGGGAGAAAATCAAAACGGGCGACCATTTCCTTGCCGCTGTTTTACGAGGACGGAAACAGTTTGTGAAAGGAGGCCAGAGTGACTTGGACGAGCTTGTTGGCGAGTAAGGAAGCCCAGAAACACAAAACCTCCAAGAAGGAATTGGATATGCGAGCTCTGATCGCCCGTGACCTCGCAGACGCGAGTCTTGCTGGCCTTTCAGCAGATCGAAGATTCGCCACGGGCTACAACGCTGCTCTCCAGGCGGCGAAGGTGGCCATAGCCTGTGCGGGATGTCGGATCGTGAGCAAGATCGGACACCTCCGCGTGTCCTTGGAGAGCATGAAATTGGTGTTGGGTAAAGCCGCGCACAAGTGCGTATTCCGGGGCTAATTTTGGCGCCGGCCTGGCTTACGACGATCTGCCACGCCGACTCGCCCTTCGGGCTCTTGACTTGAAGCTCCCAAAGCCCGGAGATATCCGGCGCATGCTGGTCGGCGCTTGCAACCGGGGATGGTTCGCGCCGCTTCGCTTGGAACGCATAAGCATGTCCAGAACTTCCGCCGTAGGTCCCAGTCAACACTCCATCCTTAAGGGTCGCTTCCAGCTTCGTAGCGTAACTGTCGAAAGTCACACCAAAGAGCCGTTCTGGAACGTTCCACTTGTTGACGGGTTGACCCGGTCGTCGCCGTTAAAGAAGTAGCTGTGCACATCCGCTCCGGTGACGTCGATTTCGATCCTGAACGGTACGGAAACGTTGTTCAAGGTGACGGTCGCGTCCCTCGTGCCCTCTACTGGCGATGATTGTCCCGACACAGATTGTCCCGACGCCGAAAGGGTGATGGCAAAGATTGCCAGTACGGTTGCAGCGGCTAGTTTCGCGCTGGAAGTGGTATGCATGAAGGAATCCTTGGTGTGCTTGGAAGCCCTGACGCCTTCCAAGGCCTGTTTCCATTAGGCTGACACCGCCTTGCCTCACGAACCAATATAGGCTATCATATACATAGACATACTTACAAATACGAGATTCCAAAATGTTTACCCTCCGCCATCGCGTTCAACTTCGCTGTCGATGCACACCCATCTTCATTTGTTCATCGTTGTCATGAGTCTTTTTCAACTGCAATTGACGGGGCTGTTTTTGGATACTTGGCATGAAGCCCCAACCCTTTCTAGCCTCTCGAACCGAAAAAGAATCAGGAAGGATTGCCACCGTGGATACGAAACAGACGCAGATTAAGACCGACGTTGAATGGGTCCATGAGATCGGCGGTTATATTGCCCGCGGCGATACGCTGGATGAAGCGCTGGCCGCCACCGTGAGTTTCGCCAGCGCAATGTTCAATTGCGACCGCTGCTTCATCTACGTCCGGGACGGCGCAGAACTGGTGCTCTGGGTTTGGAAACATTTGGATCAAGAGGAGCCAGAGCACACCACGCTTCCGCTTGTGCAAGGCAACGCGGCATTGCTCGCCGAACATCGGGTTCCCATGGCCATTTCGAGCAACCCTGGGCAGCAGCCTGCAGCGAGATTTCCCGATCAATGGTCAACCGATCCTGGCGAGACGTTTGTATCGGTACCGTTGCTGGCCCGTAAGGAATTGGTCGGCATGATCAACTTGCAGCACGGCCGGCCCCGCCGATACAGCCTCCGGGAGGTCAAGTTGCTTTCCAGCGTCGGAGTTCTGTTGGGTGCTGATATCGGTATCTCCCGCTTGCAGAGCCGGAATTCTGACCTCGTGCTGGAATTAGAAACACGGAAACTGGTCGAGCGCGGCAAGGGCATTCTGCAACGGCAACTGGGTCTCAGCGAGCACGAAGCCTTCCTCGCTTTGCAGCGCCAGAGCCAGCAGAGAAAACTACCGCTGAAAGAGATTGCTCAAGCCATCATTCTGAGCGCTGATGTACGGCAGAGCATGGGCCAAAACTGAATAACCAAACCAAATAACCAGGGGCGCGGTAGCCGAGTGGCAAGGCAGGGGTCTGCAAAACCCTTTAACGGCGGTTCGATTCCGCCCCGCGCCTCCAAGCGTGAATAGGCTGCCGCCTTTGCCGGCACGGACAATCAATTACCCTTTCTTGATGACTCTCACTGTCTCGATGACGGTTCGCCGATCGGCTTGCCTTTCCAAAAACGATTCCAGTTGTCGCTGGAAGTGAAAGTGCGAGTGTGCATCCGGTCAAGGTAAAGAGTCCCGTGCAGATGATCGATTTCATGTTGCAAAATCCGGGCATACCACCCGGATGCTTCTACGGAGCGCGACTCTCCGAGTTCGTCCAAGTATTTCACGTGTACTGCCCGGGCGCGTGGCACGACCGCGGAAAATCCGGCGAGGCTGAGGCAGCCTTCGTAGAAAGACGCTTCGTCGTCTGCCGTGAAAGTAATCTGAGGATTGATGATCACGAGCAAGGGTACGGGCCGGCGATCTGTGTCCGCTAGTTCCTGAGGGGGAAGGTCCTTCAACGATTCTTCGCGATCCTCGATTACGGCAAGCTGCAGGGAAAGTCCGATTTGCGGTGCGGCAAACCCGACGCCCGGAGCGTCGCGCATGGTTTCTCTCATGTCATCGATAAGCCTTTGGATCTCGTCACGCAAGATTTCTTGGCGCGTCAATGAACGCGCGACCTGCCGCAAAACAGGCTCTCCTGCTTGCACAATCTTTAGCCCCACATCGCCTCCATCCGTTCATGAAGCTACCGCCTCATATCCTACGCGTCCGCTTACTGGGGACCGATGTGGTAATTGTTTGGCGGCAGTACTTTGACGAAAACATAATGGTGCCCGTCCGGAGCGGGAAAGGAGACCAATTGGTGCCATCGTCGTGCGTCAAAGCTGTCAGTATGGCGGCTCCGGGCTTTGAATTCCAACCACCCCGAATTGGAACACTGTTCCAGCAAGGGAGATCGAGGCCAAACTGAAAAGCGTCCGGAGGCGGCTGTCCGGTGAAGCGACACGACAGATTCCAGCAGCGTGCGAGTTGATCACAAAGACTGCGGCGCGGCCCGCGCCGAGGAAAAGCTCCCGGGTCGCCGTGCTGCCATTCGAGTACACCAAAGGTAGTGCCGACCTCACGGCTCTGAAGGGCTGACCGAGGAGATCGCTACTGACCGTCCCGCTTCTCATACCCCTTGTGATTGCCCGGGCGCTATTGGTCTCAATTCGCGCGATGTGACTTTGGATTTCCTCGAGTGTGTTGTCGGTCAAAATTTAGATGAAGGTCATCGAATCGAATAACCACCATCGACACGAATCGTGGTACCCGTCACAAAATCCGAGGCTCGTGAAGCTAGATATACAGCAGTTCCAGCAATTTCCTCGGACTGTCCCCATCGACCGGCTGGAGTCCGCGAAAGAATTTCGTCGTTGAGCGGCATTGTTTTTACAGGGGCGGTCATGTCGGTCTCAATCCATCCTGGCGCAATCGCGTTGACTTGAATGTTGTACGGTGCAAGTTCAATCGCCATGGACTTCGTCAACTGGATGATTGCGCCTTTCGCTGCGCTGTACGAGGGGATCAGCCCAGATCCGAAGAAGGAGTACATACTGCCAATATTGATAATCTTTCCTTTTCGACGACTCACCATCGCCTGGGCGGCAAGCTTCGAGAGAAGGAAAACCGCATTGAGTTGGGTCTCGATTACATTGTCCCAATCCTCAGGCTTCTCGTGCAAAATACCGCCGCTCAACGATACGTTACCGGCGTTATTGACCAGGATGCTGATGCCGCCAAGCCCGCTCGTGACCCTGCTAAGCGCTGGCTCCAATGCGGCACGATGGGTTAGATCGATCTTCACCGCGATCGACGGAACGCCGATAGCCTTCAGTTCCGAGAGCACATGCTGGTTCTTCTCGTCATTTCGTCCAAAGATTGCGACGGAAGCACCAGCTTCGGCCAGACCAAGCGCAATGCCGCGACCAATCCCACCGTTACCACCAGTCACCACAGCCACCCTGCCGGCCAGGTCAAAGAGCGCAGGTATCTTCATTCGACTTTCCTCATTTTCAAGTTTCGGTAACGGAATCTGCTCTGGAAACCGGTTCTTAGTGAAGCACGAGCGGCCGCCCTTCAGGGGAGGTCACTGAAGCTTATTGTAGTGGCCTTCCATAGACGAGTCTTTCAGTCTTTCGGCGTGCTTGCACAGCCTGTGTCAATCGGATTCTGCGTCAAATTGCGAGTAAGATTGATTGTGCCGCTTTTCGGATGGCAAGTGCGGCCACACGAGTGCGATTCCTGTAATGCTGGATTCTGGGCGGTTGAGGGCAACTCTTCCCTAATCTTGTAAAGAGGACACGCAATTTCTCAGAAAATGTCAACCCTCCCTGCTGGGACCAAAAAGCGCATCGATGCCGACGGTTTTGCCGTCATAGCTGGAGTATTCGGCTATGGCGAAATGGATACTCTGAAAGGTGATATGGATTAAGACGCCCCTGCACCGTAGTCGAGCAGCTGCCCGTCACATGCTCGGAAATGCGAGCGTCGAGGCAGCGGGCGTCGGATTCAAGGCTGCTAGAGATTGCCCGTCAGGTCCTTGGTGCCGAAGCTCGTCCATTTCGAGCAACTCTTTTCGATAAATCTCCAACTTCCAACTGGCTTGTTGTCTGGCATCAAGACTCTGGGTTGCCGTTGCTGGAAAGAACGAGAAAGGGTAGCAGCAGAGGCCGATTCGGAGACTAATGCGCTCCGCGATGATTGCCGCCACCATCGACATGAATGCGATGGTCATCGGCAGCCTGTCCCATACCAGTCGCGAATTGTTGGGAGACAGGTGATAGTAGGAGGAACCAAACGCTGTCAGTTGCAGACCCACAAACACAGAAGAGGTATGGCCACCGCCCGCCCGGCTCAAGAAAACGCCGAGTGGCTTCATTTGAATCGGACCGCAGCAAGTAGATCAGGCGCCATACTCCAATCACTGCGAAAGGCAAGTTGGGGATAGGGAATCAACAGACGGATGCTCCGAAGGCGAATGCAGCGGCGAAACTCAGGCTTCATCTGCCTTTTGGAGCATCCTCACGGGCGGCAAGTCGCTGAATAATCCGGGTTCTGAAACGGTTTGGGATCGCCTCCAATTAGCTGCCCCACAATACATTACCAGCTTTCGTGTTCGTCTTGACCTTCATCGGATTGCTCCTTTCCCTAGATTCTTGATCGTACGGTCCGTCGGTTAGCTGCGGTTCTGAACTCTTCGCGGCTCGATTAGCCTCCCCACAATGCATTACCAGCTTTCGTGTTTGTTTTGACCTTCATCGGATTGCTCCTTTCCCTAGATTCTTAATCGGTCCGTCGGTTAGCTGCGGCTCTGAACTCTTCCTGGCTCGATCAGCCTCCCCACAATGCATTACCAGCTTTCGTGTTTGTTTTGACCTTCATCGGATTGCTCCTTTCCCTAGATTCTTAATCGGTCCATCGGTTAGCTGCGGCTCTGAACTCTTCGCCGGCTCGATTAGCTGCCCCACAACGCATTACCAGCTTTCGTGTTCGTTTTGACCTTCATCGGATTGCTCCTTTCCCTAGATTCTTAATCGTACGGTCCGTCGGTTAGTTGCGGTTCTGAACTCTTCGCGGCTCGATTAGCTTCCCCACATTGCGTTGCCGGCCTTCGTGTTGGTCTTAACCTTCATTCGATTTCTCCTTGTCCTTTGTTTGCGTGGCACGCCTTACCTATTGCAAGCGCCATGCCGAAAGGCACGAGCGATTCAGACTGATATCGCTGACTGGTTTTGTATTGACAGGAAACGAGATAGCGAGGATCAGGTCTCAGCACCGCCGCTGATGCCTTCCTTGGGACAGTGGCGACCTAACGGTTACGTTCTGTAACCTAGCATTTGTGTTAGGGAGCGCCCGAAGTGGGCCGTTGGTATACTCCTCAGGTGACGCAGGACCCCATGCAACCGGCCGCACCTTCCAACGCTGTCCGTTTGGAGGCCGTGAGTGGCCCATTCGAGGGCCGAAGCTTCCCGCTTACAGAGGACGAGATATCGATCGGTCGCGAGCCCGACAATCAGATTTCGCTTCTTGACTCGCTCGTGTCGCGACGGCACTGCATCATTCAGAAGAATGGCGAGGGATTCCTGCTCCGGGACCTTGATAGCCGGAATAGCACTTTCGTGAACCAGGTGCCGGTAAATGAGCGATTGCTGGCTGATGGCGATGAGATCCGGATCGGGAAATCGATTCTGATATTTCAGGGGTTATCCACAAAAGCGTCCGGCGTCCATGCTTCTCTGGAGCTCGATTCGGCCCCCACGCCCGGCGGACCCACGTTGATCTTGCGAAAACAGGATGCAATATACCTGCAGCCTACCTTACCACTGGCTTCCGTCGCCACCGAACGTGCCCTTCGCGATCTAAAAGTACTTCTTGATTTCAGCGAAACTCTCAATTCGGTGCGCGGATTGGCCGCACTTCAGCACAAAGTGCTCGAAGCGGTCTTGGAGACCTCTTCTGCCGATCGGGCCGCGATCCTTCTGACCGAACAGGGCACGAATGGATTCTCATCCGCGATTGGATGGGATCGGCGGCTTGGTCCCAATCAACCCATTCAAGTCAGTCAGACGATTTTGAACCAGGTCCTCGGAGAAAATCTCGCCGTGCTTTGCAATGACGTTCCCAGCGATCAGGCGCTTCGGGAGGTGGAAAGCCTGCTGGCTCCGCGTGTACGTTCGGTGCTGTCGGTTCCACTGGAGGTTCAGGACAAAGTGTTGGGAGCTCTTTATCTGGATACCAGCTCGCAAAACGTCCGCTTCGATGCGGAGCTCTTGCAGTTAGTGACAGCGCTCGGGAACATTGCGGCGCTGGCCATAGAAAACGCGAGCCACGTGGAACGCCTCGGAGATGAGAATCGGCGGTTACAACAGGAAATCAACATCCAGCACAGCATGGTCGGCGAGAGCCAGCGCATGCGCGAGGTGTATCAGTTTGTCTCTCGGGTGGCCGCGCGTGAATCCACGGTCTTGATCCAGGGCGAGAGCGGCACCGGGAAAGAACTGGTTGCGCGGGCGATTCATAAAAACAGTGGACGTGCTGACCGTCCTTTCGTCGCGATTAATTGCGCGGCCATCGTAGACACCTTGCTGGAGAGTGAACTGTTTGGTCACGAGAGAGGCGCTTTTACGGGCGCGGTTGGGCAGAAGAAAGGGAAACTGGAAATCGCAGAGGGCGGTACGGTGTTCCTGGATGAAGTTGGGGAATTGGCCGCACCACTCCAGGCCAAGCTGTTGCGGGTTCTGCAGGAACGCGAGTTTGAACGGGTAGGGAGCACGCGCCCCATTAAACTCGATATCCGGCTGATTGCCGCAACCAATGTTGATTTGAACGAGGCGTCACACGCGGGAAAATTTCGTCAGGACCTCTACTATCGACTCAATGTCGTGTCGCTCGAAGTCCCTCCTTTGCGCACGCGCCCGGAGGATATTCCGTTGCTGGCGGCGTTCTTTACGGCCCGCTACAGCGAAAAAGTCAATCGCCGTGTGGCTGGCATCTCTCCGAAAGCAAGAGCCTGTTTGTTGCGGTATCCGTGGCCCGGCAACGTACGAGAATTGGAAAACGCCATCGAGCGCGCGGTCGTTTTGGGCTCGACTGAACTGATCTTGCCCGAAGACCTGCCAGATTCGATTCTGGAAGAGACTGCATCTTCTGAGGAGCCGATTACCGCGCTCCACGAAGGGATACGGGAGGCGAAGAAAAAACTCATCGAGCAGGCAATCGAGCAAGCAAATGGCAACTACACCGAGGCCGCTGGAATCCTCGGCGTACATCCCAATCACCTGTTCCGGCTCATCCGCACATTGAAACTTACGCCCAAGCGCCAGCGACGAACTTAGGAATGACGAGTATGGAACGAATCATAACGAATACTTACTTCAGACCGGTTACCAGATAAAGATTGGCGAGATCGTGTTGAAACGTAAACGCGGCTGACTTTCCATCCGCCGATAATGCCACACCTCCAACAAATTCCGCACCAGGCTCAGGAACTTTCAGCGTCTGCCAAGGTGCCTTACGCCCCGTGGCGAGCTCGACGCGGCTGATTTTGATGGCTTTGCCTTCCAGCCGCCGCAGAAACAGATAATGGCCATCGCCGCTCCAGCGCACCACTGCCTCGCCATTGGTTAACTCACTTACCGTCCTAGGAGCTCCGCCCCCAATCGGTGCGAGGGACAGCTTATGGGGATCGGCAATGACGAACCAGTGGGCATCAGGCGAGATTTGACTTCCCTTGGTTCCTTCGTCCGTCAGGGGTACGGCTTTGTCAGAATCGAGGTCGTACATCCAGGTCCGACCCGAATGACCGGAATCGTTCCCGGTAAATACAACTCGCTTGCTGTCCGGGAACCAACCGAGGGATTCGTAATACGCTTTGTCCACATTCAGAAAGCGCGATTCTCCGGGGCCAGTGGCGAGCAACATTAAGCGCGAACGTCCGGGCTCATGACGGATGCAAACCACCCATTTTCCATCCGGCGAAAGCGAGGGACGGTTGCCGAAGCCCAGTCGCACGGCTGGGGATCCATCGGTCCTTCTGAGATAAATCGCCGAGTTGCGCCCTTCGCCGTAGGAGAGTTCGACAAAAAGCACACGTTTCGCATCGCTGGAGATCTCGTAGAGCAAAGACGCATCCAACCAGGCGAGATCGCGTTCTGCGGAATGTTCGAAGTCGATATAGCGAATCCCCAGTCGTGAGTTGACTGTGCTTAGCAGTATACGGCCATCCGCGGCCACATCTTGCATCACGATCCAGCCGGGAGCCTGGGCAAGAAATCTCTGCTTGCCGGAGAGATCGACCGCGTAGAGAGCGGGATCGCGGCCCGGCGGGTTGGCGGAAAACCAGATCTCGTTCCCGGTGGGTGACCAGTTCAGCGAACCAACGTTTCGCCATTCTCGGGAGAGCGTCTGCTTCGGGCGGTTGGGGCCAACCAAACATATGGAGTAATCCCCGACCTCACGATCGAAATCGAAAAAAGCCACAAGTTTGCCGTCGGCGGAGACTCGTGGCCACAACGGAGGGCGACCTTCGGTTTCGTAGAGCACCGTCCCGACTGGATATTCCACGCGATGCTTTCCCCCGATCGTTCGCACGACTGCTAGAGCGTCCCCGCTTGGGCTCCAGTCCGCACCGCTGACATTTTCCAGAATTTCACGCGGTGCGCCTCCGCTGAAGGGAACGCGCGCCAGCGTCCCTATATCATCGTCCCCCACCAGGATCGCCATCTCGCCGGCATGTGAGATGGATAGAATCCTTCCCGTGGGCAGATCCAATAGTCGGGCCTCTCGATTTCCCGGCTGCGTCGAAAATAAGGTGGACGGAGTTCCGTCCCACGCGGCGCTGTAGACGATCGCATCCCCGGGACCAAACTTGGCTGCTGTAACATCGCCTCGCCGGAACGTCAGGCGCTGGAAGGTAAGCGGGGTGGAGTGCAAGAAGCGCCGCGCTGCATAAAACCCTGCAGCAAGCCCGATCAGCAACAGGCTTATAGCTCCTAAACTCAGCCAACGTTTGCGGACTGCTGCGCCTCTGCCTTTAGCCAGTGCTTTCCTAGCTCCGGAGGTAGTAGATTCCACCTCCTCCAGCACTTCATCCACCGCGACCTTTACGTCGGCCATACTCTGCCAACGGCGCGTTGGATCCTTCTTCAGACACCGCGCGATGATCTTGTCTAATTCGTGCGGAACATCAGGAATCGATTGCGACGGCGGCTGCGGCTCCGTGTGCAGCACCGACGAAAGTGACGACAGCTTCGAACCGCCCGCAAAGGCGCGCCGGCCGGTAACCATTTCGTAGAGCACAGAACCGAACGAAAAAATGTCGGTGCGGGAATCGACTCTCTTGCCGTCGGCCTGCTCGGGCGACATATACGCAACCGTGCCGAGAATCGTCCCCTGTTCGGTCAGAGAAGCGCCGTCACCGTGGACGGTTTCCGCAAAAGCATCGGCTTGGGTCTGATCGTTCAGCTTAGCCAGTCCAAAATCAAGAACCTTGACCAACCCTTGCGGCGTGACCATCACGTTGGCAGGCTTCAGATCGCGATGCACAATTCCAGCCGCGTGAGCCGCCGCTAGCGCGTCGGCAATCTGCGACGCGTATTTCAAAGCAGTGCGAACCCCCAGCCCTTTACGCCCGATCAAGTGGTCCAGCGTTTCGCCAGGCACGTACTCCATGGCGATATAGCGGACCGGCTTGCCGTCAATCTCCTGCGTGTCGACGTCATAGATGGTGACGATGTTCGCGTGATTGAGCGAGGATGCCGCCTTTGCTTCCTGAATAAACCGCTTCTCGCGGTCACCGCTGAACGCGGAGGCGACCAGAACCTTCACGGCCGCCGCTCGATCGAGATGGGAATCCATGGCTTTATACACGACGCCCATTCCGCCGGCACCGAGTTTCGACTCGATTCGATAGGAGCGAAGTGTTTTGCCAATCATGGATCGACCGCTTGAAGGGATGTGATTCTAACACAGATTTGCGGAGCTCTTCTCAAGGATGTGCCACCACCAGCAGAGTGCGCGCCCGGCGTAAGACGCATTCGAGTGCCAGCCTGACATTTTCCGGATCGAGTGCCGCAAAGCTCTCATCGAAAATCACCACTTCCGCGTCCTGGAGTAACGCACGGGCAATATAAACGCGGCTGCGTTCGCCGTGGGAGAGACGCCAGCCTGTCTCGCCGACCATCTGCAACATTCCCGCGGGCATTTTATTCAACAGCGGTTCGAGGCCGAGTTCGCTACAGATCGCTGTCGCCTCGCGCATATCCTCTTCATGAGGCGGCCAGCGGCGCCCCATTAAAAGGTTGAAGGCGAAGGTTTCGGTGAGCACATAATTCTCGTGAAACTGCGGCGCTGATACGACGCGCCGCCGCCAGCCTTCATCGCCCAAAGTTTGCCGGTCGAGCCCGTGCAGCAAGAGTAGGCCCGATTGCGGCACTCGTAAGCCAACCAGGAGCGAGGTGAGGGTAGATTTGCCTCCACCGGACGACCCTTCCAGCAGGAGCCGGTCGCCTCGACGAACGATCAGGCTGCATCCCTTTAATACCGGCTCGCCACGGTCCTGGTAACGGAAAACCAGGTCGTGAGCCTCCATGACGGTCTGTTCTTCGTTTTCGTTGGTTTCAGCGGCGGGCGTGAGCGCAATGGCGGGAGAGCCATGGAGTTTTGGCCTTCCCGCTGCCTGAAATAATGGAGAGACTTGTTGCCAGGCGATGACCGCGTCGGCAAGGGAAATTACGCCTGGGGAAAGTCTCTTCAGCGCACGATACGCCAACAAGATTCCACCCAGAGAAATCGCCAACGTAATATTCGGTCCTTGGCTTGCCACAAACGCCGAAGTCAAGCCGAGCATCCCGACAACCAGCCAGCCCCGAGGCACGAGGGCTGTTAGCTGGGCGGCGGCACCGTCCATCCCTTCCGCCATTTCCAAGTAGCGCGCCAACGCCTCATCTTCCTCATCGTGCCAGTGTTCAGGGGCTTCCTGCGCGAGGCGGGTGCGATGCCCAACCATTCGTTCGGTGAGATCGTTGGTCATCGAGAGCCGGGTTTCAGTCCAACGCTTCCGTTGACGGAAGTAGCGCATCCCCATAAACAGCGTGAGCGCGAGCCATAGCGGAAGCAAGAGCAACTCCACTCCGCGGCCCACACCTTTGGAGAGAACGATTCCGGCGGCAATCAACTCGATGGCCGCGGTCAGTCCCTGAAAACCGACAAGCAGCACCAATAATTCGAGGGCTTCCGATTCCATAACCTCGCCGAGAAATTGGCCGACACCCTTGTGGCGAATTTCCTCAGGTCTTAGTTGGAGTGCGCCGAAGAGTAGGCGCTGCCTGAAGATGGCGCCGCCGTGGACGGCCAGCACGCCCTGCAGCCAAGTGCTCAAAACACGAAAAGGAACCAACGTGAGCAGAATCAGCGCCCACGCGATCAACCAGCCGTTATCCAAGTGTCCGGAAAGCACGGCCTGCCCGATGAGCCACCAGGAAAGAATCAGCAAAAAGTATTCGGCGGCAAACGATACCACTAGCGCACCCAAGCGTCGCGGCAAGTGGAGTCGCTTCGCCTGGCTCCAGAAACCGGCGCCTGGCGACTGACGAAGCAACCAGCATCCGCCAACCTCCTTGGCTCGTAAACGTTCGTGCAGGAGTGCCGCCCGAGCGGCTCGGCGGCGCCCATCCGGAAGGGCGATTTCGTTGAGTAAGCGATCCACTTCCGGAACCACTGTTTCTTCAAGCGCGCTACAGAGCAAAGTGCGAGCGGCCTCTATCGGCAAGGACACCGTGCTCAGATCGGGAGCGAGTACCGCGATACGTCCCCGCGCTCGGGGAAAAAGGGTTCGAGACAGAAGAAAAAGGAACCGAAGGGGACCGTTTCCCGGCACTTGTAGCACGGCCGGTCCCGCGCTTTCCAGCAGTTGCTCCAATCCTTCGTACGGTATTGCCGAAGGCTCAGCCTCCACACCCAGCCAGTTGGCCGCGGACTCGATCCACTGATCCAACGCGTCTCGGCTTGCGGCAGGGTTGTCCCAGGCAGCAAGCGAGCTCGGAGGATCCGGTACCGGCACAACCGAAGGCTCAAGCTTGCTTCGGCGCGCCAGAGCTTCCAGACCCGATCCGAGCTGCGACAATGACCAGAAAGGCGCAGGGGCGTCCTCTTTTAATTTCATACCCGTGCCCGTTGTCGCTCCTCCATCAGACGTCCGCCTTCCAGCCGCAAGTGCCGCCAGTCGGCACTTGACCACGATCCTTCCCGAACACTCTCCTCGGCTTCCAAGAGCGCTCGATAGCGAGAATTTACCTGTCGCGCGAGCTCTCCGGGGTTTCCGTCCTCGACAATGCGGCCATTCTCGATCACCAGCGCGCGAGAAAATCCTATGGTCTCGCCCACATCGTGGGTGACGCAAAGCAAGGTTATGTCTTCCCAGTGATGGCGAGCACGCGCCAGCAGCTCTCGCCGTTGATGCCGATCAAGGCCCCGGAAAGGTTCGTCGAGAAGAGCCAGGCGAACGCCTTGCTTCAGCAGGGCACGTCCAAAGCGAACGCGTTGGCCTTCCCCGCCAGAAACCAGGCCGCCACTCTCTCCGAGATCGGTCTGCAGTCCATCGGGCAATTTTTCAAGAAGCTGGCGCAGATTGGATTGCTCCAATACGTCCGCGGTGGGCACCGCGTCCGGGTTGCCGTAACAAAGATTGGAAAACAGAGAGTGATTCCATAGTTGCACGGCCGGATCGACCCACGCCGTCCGCGCGCGTAGCTGGTCTAAGACCAAGCCTTCCAGAGCAAACCCATCCACCGCCACGCTACCATCCGCGGGCCTATGCCATCCCAGAAGCAAGCCGAGCAAGCTGGATTTGCCCGCACCCGAAACCCCGACGATGGCTACATGTTCCCCCGGCTCAATCTTCAGGTCGATCCCCGCCAGAATTATGTGTCCCGCCGCATGAACATTCACGTTGGCCAATGCAATGGCTACGCCGACGGATCGATCCGCGGCAGCCTCAAGTTCACTCGTGACGGATACGGCCGAAACCTCGCCTGCCGGCTCGGGATTGGCGTTTGTGTCTTCGAGTGCGCCGAGTGGCTCCAGCAGGCGGAGAGTGACGTTGCGGTAAGTAGGATACTGGCGCGCGACCTGTACGATTTCCTCTCCCAACACGGGCAGATTGAGCGACCAATACACGAGCAACAGCGCTCCTCCGGCCTCTCCCGCGCGGCTCATATGGTTGAGCATCAGCCAAGCGGCTAAACCGAATCCGGTCAGTCCCTGCAACACTTCGGCACAAAGTATCAGACGCAGTAATGCAAATGCTGTATAGGTCCATTCGACCAGCAAGCTCTCATATTCCCGACGCAAGGAGCGTTCGGCTCGATGCGTGAGCACAGGCACGAGACCGAGCAGCGCGTCGAGATAGAAACGACTCAACGCTCCGTTGTGATTGCGCATTCTGAGGTCACGCTCGGTGAGCCTCGGCTGCAGGATCAGGGGCAAACCTACCGCAAGCGAGGCAGCGATAAGCGCGGGCAGGGCTAGCCTCGGATCCAACCAGATGATTCCGGCAACCGTAACGATCAATTCGAACACGGAACGGAGCAGCTGCCCGCCCAGTCCCGGCAGCAGCCGTATGCGGTGCGTATTATGACTGCGCTCCGCCATGTCGGAGGTCAGGCGGCTATGAAAGTATCTGTCCCCCAGCTTAGGAATTTTTCTCAGAAAGGCGACCCGGAGGCGTGCTTCGAGATGCCGTCCGATGCGCATGATGCCCGATGCGATCGGCAATTCCAAGAGCATAAGAGCAGTCAGAAAAATCAGCAGGGCCGCCATTACGCCGAGCCGCTGTCCTGGCGGCCCGAATTCCCGAGGCATATCGAGCAAGCTGCGAAATAAAATTGCCTCGACGAACACTCCCAGGGTCGCAATTCCGAGAGCGGCCACAACAGCCGCCGGCGCGCCCAATCCATCCGCCTTTAACATCGGCAATAGTTCACGGGCGGGCCGGCTCGATTTCTCCTCCAGCGCGGCAGCCACTTCGGGGGGAAGCTTTCCCCGTTCCAGTTCCGCAGATTCCGAGAGGCGTCCTTTCACATGCACCAGCACCGCGCCCTTGAAGAAGACTCGCTCTTCTCCGTCTTCTGGCGGCGCTGGCCACGCAGACCAATAATGGGAGGGGATCACGCTGCGGCCGTCCTCCGGGTCTCGACTGGCTTGTTCGAGCAGCCGTTCCAAAACCCGCGCAGCCTCGTTTCCCCGGCGCAAGGCTCCGGATCGAACAATCGCGCTCAGGCTTCGTGTGCCTGCTTCCAGGCGGGCTAGGGTTCGCCAGCCAGGAGCGTTCAGAGCAGAGTCGATCAAGCGCGTGGCTGTCTTCCCCGAAACGCCCAAATCGTCTAACTTCCGCCGCACGGGCAGGGTGAATTTTACCGACTCCGCCCACTCCCTCCAGCCCTCGGCGGGAACCGGAAGGGTGTGGATGTAGAGGCTCGAAACAAATTGCGTTTTGGCTTCCCATTGCCGGCCGACAGCGGGATCCATGACTTGCAGAAGGCCGCCGAGTTCCTGCCACGCAACCACGAAGTGGGTGACCTTGCTCGCGCGTAAAACGACGGCGATCGCGGGTAAGAGATGGGCCTCCCGAAGCAACAGAAAGTCGGCGGGCACCATGATCTGTTCGGCATCCAGACCAAGCTGGCGCGCGACTTCTTCCATCGTGTCAATGGAAGTGCCATCTACGTCGGTCTGGCAGGCTTCACGCAAGCGACCGTAACTAACGGGTATTTCGTATCCCTCGGCCAGACACTTCAAAGCCGCCGGTCCGCAGTCCATGGCGGAAGTCTGTACGACTTCCGGAACGAGGATGCGTCTCCGGCCGAGATTCATTGCCTTATCACCGTGCTTAGGTTTGTGAAGTTGTTTTTGGGGCCAGCCAGCCAGCTTCCCGCTTTGCGCAGCACGAGATTGGCTGGTGAGAGGGTTTCGATCTCCACTTCAACGGAGCCGGGCAGCCCATGTTGGAGAGGAATGCGAGAGTCGGCGCGGGAATCAAGCGCCATTTCCACGCGGATGCTGCCATCACGAATCTCGCTGGCCACACTGGTGACGGTTGCGCCGACGCTTCCATACTCCGCCCAGGGAAAGCCCTCCAGCCGCAGACGTGCGTGCTGTCCTGGGCGAATGCGGCCCAAAGCCACCGGCGGGTCAAAGTTCGCCACCACCCGCAGCTTTCCAGTCGGGATGACCGCCGCCAGTTTTTCCCCTTCCTGGACGATGGCTCCGACCCTCAAGGGCGCCACTTCGCCCAGCCTTCCGTCAATCGGAGCGCGTATCCACCGTCGACCCACCTCATCTTCCAACCGTTGTATGGTCACGCCCGCCGTAGCCTTGTCGCCACGCAACTTGTTGAGCTCTCCCGTCAGTTGCTCGATATGCGCCTTTCTCTCGTTGGTTCGCGCGCGCTGCTCCCCTTCCAGGCGCACAACCGCATAATGCAGGCTGTCGGCTGCCGCCCGCCGCTGCTGGGCGTCGGCAACGGTCCGATTCAGATCCAGCTCGGCTATTACGCCGGCGCTGTACATCTTGCGCACTCGTTCCGCTTCAGCCTGTGCAAACTGTGCTGCTGCTTCCGCTTCGTTGTAATGCGCGCGAGCTTCCTCCAGGGCATCCTTTGATGCCTGTTGATCCTGCACCATTGCCTGCTCTTCGGAGGCAATCTGTTCTTCCCTCGAACGGATCTGCGGATCTGCGCCAGCCAGTTGCGTCTTCTCTTCTCTGAGCTGAAATTGCTGCGTTCCGGAGTCGAGCTCCACCAGGACATCGCCTGTCTTTACTTCCTGGTCGAGCACCATATGGGTTGCCACGACACGGCCAATGGCGAGGGATTCAACGGGATGCGCCGCCCTCTCTACTTCCAAATCCGCTTTGTTAGTGACCGCGTACACCGACACGTGCGCCAGAAAGAACCACAGAATCCATGCCGTCAACAACGAGGCTGCCAGGACGAGGCCGAGGTAAGAGCGCTGCGAATTGTCGGCCTCAAGAGAACGAACAGAGCGGAAAAAAGTGGATGCCATCCAATCAGAATCCTCACCTTTCGCGAACCTTCGAAAGAAACTCAGAAACAGCAACGTCCTCCGCGGGAGACAGTTCGCCGGTGTTCCTGCGGGATTCTTCCCATCCCTGGCTATGCCGCTTCCGATTAGCGGTCTTCCGATACTCGTCTCGATGAGTATCGCTGCCATCGGTCATCGTCGCATTCCGTGTGCCTGTTGTTGGCTGGTTATCGTACCAAGAACGTACGCCCAGCCACTCTCGCTGTCAACGAATGCATTCCTTTAAGGTGACGGCGGCTGCCTACCTGAGCACCAAGCAATAATTCGCAGGATTACTCAACGGCTTCCTCTCGGGAGTAGGAGGCCTGGCGCTGTTTGCCGCGTATCACACCAACGGCAACACGACCCTGATTACATCCGCAACCGCACTTTATCCCATGATCACGCTGGTGCTGCTGGTCTTGATCCTGCGGGAGCATTTTCCTCCGATACAGGCATTGGGTCTGCTCTTTGCCGCGATTGCCATCGTCATCTTTTCCCTCTGGGAGGACTGTCCGCGCATGCATTTTCCGCCATGGCTGTGGTATTCGGCGCTAACCCTCATTGCGTGGGGTGTGGTCGGATTGCTGCAAAAGCTTTCGACAAACTACATCTCTGCGGAGTCGTCGCTCATCTGGCTGGTAGCCGGTTTCTTGCTGCTTGAGCCGCTCGTTTATCGAGGCGCCGGCATGTTTCATTACTCTGCAACCAACCTGGTATGGGCGCAGCTAAGCGGCCTGCTGAATGCTTTGGGGGCTGGGCGTTGTTTGCTGCCCTCAAGAGCGGCGGAAAAGCCTCGATCGTAGCCCCTTTCACCGCGCTTTGCCCGGTGGTCGTGGTTGCTCTGGTGCCCTTTATCTTGCACGAATCGATGAGCAGATTGCAGTGTGTGGGAGTGGTGTGCGCATTGATTGCCGTCGTGTTGCTCTCAGCTTAACCTAATTCGGGTGGAAGGCATGTATCCTCCTTGGGGGTCTCGACTGGTGGGGGCGTGGAACGCATGGTTCGGCACGCCGACCGGAGGGTCGCGGATTTTTCATTTCTCAAAGAACTTAAAGGGGGATCGGTGCAAGGAGGCGACGTGGAATTCGTGATGTTTGAAGACGTAGACGGGATGGAGATTTTTGTGAACCCTGAACATGTTATTTGGGTCCGAGAGTATCCCGGCGAGATTACCGTGATTAGCTGCGGCGACGACCACAAGTTTAAGGTCCGCCTTAGTCCGGCTCAGGCCGTGGCCGCGTTGGGCAGGAGCGTACGTTAAGCGAGCGTACGTTAAGACATAGAGCGCTTCGCTACGGTTGCGGGAGCGCCCAGGCGAACATAACGCTGCCGCTGCCAGTGAGAACATACTGGCGGCCATCGAGCTGATAAGTGATGGGAGAAGTGGCGATGTTGCCGCCTGAGCCCGCGTGCCAAAGGGTCTTGCCATCGGTCGAATCGAGCGCCAGAAAGTTGCCCCGGGGGTCGCCGGTGAAGGTGAGGCCGGAGTCGGTGGTCAACACTCCGGCGGACGTGCTTGCGGCTTGGGGGCCAAAGTCGTGCGTCCAGCGGATTTTGCCGGTCTGATAGTCGATGGCCTCGATCACACTCTTGCCCCACAGATCGTAATCGGCACCCGCCCATCCGTAGGTTCCGTCGGCGGGTTTCGCGAAGTAGAGGCTATAGCTGGGGTGAGCGTCGACGATAAACAGATTGTTTTTGGTGTCGAAGCTGGGAGAGCGGTAGTTCGTCATGCCGCCTTCGTCGGGGGCGATGAGGCGGCCGTCGGGCGCCGGCTCTTTGGCAGGATTCGGAATGGGGCGGCCTTGCGGATCGATGCCCAGCGACCAATTGACTGGCCCGAAAGTCGCGGTCAGGAGATTTTTGCCATTCGTGCGATCCAGAACAAAGAAGTAGCCGTTGCGCGAACTCTGCATCAGCATCTTTTTGGGCTCGCCGTGGAAGTCGCCATCGACCAGCACCGGAGTTTCGACGGCATCCCAGTCGTGGGTATCGTGGGGCGAGACCTGGAAGGACCATACCAGCTTCCCGGTATCTGGATTCAACGCGACGATGGTGCAGGTGTAGAGATCCTCGCCCGGCCTCGTCGCGCCTGTAAGCACCGGTGTCGGATTTCCCGTGCCCCAGTAAACCAGATTGAGATCGGGATCGTAAGTTCCGGTCATCCACGTCATTCCGCCCGTGGTTTGATTCGGGGTTCCGGATGGGGGCGTGGAGTTCCACTGCCACTGAGTTGCGCCCGTCTCCGGATCGAGCGCGCGGATGTAGCCGGTCAGGTTATCCAAATCCCCGGAAACGCCGACCAGCACGTGGTTCCCGACGACCAGCGGAGCCATGGTGGTCCAATACCCTTTGGCCACATTGGCCGCGGTCACTTTCCAGAGCACGGTTCCATCTTTGGCGTCGAGCGAGATGAGGATGTCATCGGGAGTTAGGAAGAAAAGACTCTTCTTGTACATCGCCACGCCGCGATGCCCAATGTGAAGGCCTTGGCTGGTCGGATACGAAAAATGCCAAAGTTGATGACCGGAGCGGGCATCGACCGCCCAAACATTTTCCGGCACAGAAAAATACAGAATGCCATCCACCAGCAGGGGCGAAGCTTTCATTTGCGCCGACTGGCCCGTTTGAAAAGCCCAGGCGAGGCTCAGATTCTTCACATTCTGCGGGGTGATCTGGGTGAGGGCGCTGTGGCGCCGGCCGGAATAGTCGCCATGATACCCCGGCCAACTGTCGGCGGGCGGATGCAGGAGCATTTGCTCATCGACGCCTTGCGCCCGCGTCAAGGTTGGCGATGCCAGCGCGAACAGCGCGATGACTGCCCCTAGCAAGATAGCTTTCAGGAAATTCATTGCGATGGACCTTTTGGAGTGGCGGGTGCCGAGTCGGAGCCTGCCGCCTGGCGCAAGCTTTGCAGATACGCCATCAGATTGTGGATGTCGTCATCGGTATATTTGCCGAATAGATCGACGTGAGCGTTCAGCGCCGGGTCAACTTTGTATTGCACCGCGCTGGTGGGCCAGGATCGATACCAGCCCGTGGAATCGATGATTCCAATGACAAACTCATCCAGGTAGTCGAGCGCGCCCGTGATGCTTTCACCAGATGCGAGAGTCACTGTGACTTTTGGTTTGGCGTGTTTGGGATAGAGCATCCGCTCTTCGAGTTCAAGGCCCTGATAGCGCGTCGCGATGCCGGCGAGATCGCCGGTGGGCGAGTGGCAGGCGGCGCATCCGCCCGCGCCGTTGAAGTATTGTTTTCCTGCCTCGGCGTTTCCGGTTTGCAGGTCGGCGACGTCCACGCCCTTGCGCCCGCCTTTTTGCGCGAGCGAATTGTTTTGCTGAGTATGGATAAAAGCTACCAGCCCGGCGATCTGTTGAGCGTTGACGTCGAAGGGGGGCATGCCCTTGTCCGGGCGTCCGCTGCGCACGACGGGGCCGATCTTGTCTCCGCCCGCATCTGCGGTGACCAGTTTCGAGCGCGTGAGATCGGGGCCGGTTTCTCCGCCGCCGGCATCGCGGCCGTGGCAAAAAGAGCAGTCCTGTTTAAACAGAGCGCCGCCGCTTGCGACCAGAGCCGGTGGGTAGGGCTTGGGCGTGGCCGCCGACTTTGGCTTTGCGACGTTTGTCCTGGCGGCCGGGGGCTTGGTTGTGCCTTGAGCCGGCTTGGTCGTATCTGGCGTTTGCGCGTTCGCAAGGGCCAGAGTGAAGGAAACCAGCGCCGCCGATAGCAAATTCCGAGGCAAGGCCGAACGAAGAAAATTCATTCCGTAGATTGTTCCCCTGGGATTTCTCACATCACTGTCCATCGCCGGCAGATTGCGGCCGAGGATGCGACGCGGAGCTGCCTTCGGTCATACCCAGCACCCACTTGATGGCTTCGAAATACATCTTGCGAATGTCGGGGTCGCTCCATGCTTCTTCCGTATGCCCAAGGGTCGAATAAAAAACGCGGCCTTTGCCATACATCTTGTCCCAGGCTACTGCGAAGTCACGATCCGTTCGGTGAATGCGCGGATTGTTGGCATAGTTGAGTTTCGTGGGATCGAGACTGAGCAAGACGTTGACCTTCTCGCGCGACCACTCCTTGGGCTGATAAATCTCGTCATACTTCATGAAAGCCTTGGGAAAGTGGCGGACCGCGGGAAAGCTCGGGTCTTCATTGATGATCGGCGCGTTAAAAGTGAACCAGGGATGCTCGTCGAACCAACCGCCGATCATCTCGCCATACTCCGGCCACTTGTAGTTGGTGTCGAGCGCGGCGTGGACGCCGACGAATCCCTTGCCGTCTTCTTTGAGGAACGACATCATGTCTTTTTTCTGGCTGTCGTCCAGATCAAGCTCGCCGGTGGTGCTCACGAATACGATGGCGTCGAAGTAATTGAGATTCCTTCCGTTTCTGCCAAGATCTTTTTTTGTGATGAGCTCGGTGTCGGTGCGAAGCCTGGCATCCCAAAGACCGCTCTCGCGCCCCATATTGTAGATGGCGGCCATACCATCGGAAACCGAATCGTGCTCATAGCCCTTGGTTTGACCGATTACCAGAATGTGCTTGAGATGGATTTCTTTCCCATGCGGCGGAGGTGGGAGCGAAGGATCTACGGCCGGCTGATTCTGAGCGCAGGCCAAGCCAACCAGAAGCAGGGTAAGAGAGAGAAGTGAAGCTTTTCGGTTTCTTCGCAATCGGTTTCCCCGGCAGGGAGGTGTTCGTGAACGAGCCAAGAGCTCGCGGACTTAAGGTATCACAGGCGGACGCAAGAGTCTTTCCTGGCAGGATCGACATCAAAAGATTTCATTAAAGTCTTGGAGGAGAGCCGCTATGTCGATTCGACCGGTGAAGCGGGTGATTCAATCGAAGCCCACGCTGGAAGGCGCGGGCGTGCATCTGCGCCGCGCGTTTGGCTTCGGCAACACCAATGATTTCGATCCATTTCTTTTGCTCGACGATTTTCGCAACGATGTGCCCGAGGATTATCTCGCGGGCTTCCCTTGGCATCCGCACCGCGGCATCGAGACCATCACTTACGTGTTGGCCGGAACCGTGGAACACGGCGACAGCATGGGCAATCGCGGCGCCATCGCCGCCGGTGATGTGCAGTGGATGACGGCGGGGAGCGGGATTATTCATCAGGAGATGCCGAAGGGCGATCCCACGGGACGCATGCATGGCTTTCAGTTGTGGGCCAATCTTCCGTCATCGCTCAAGATGACCGCGCCGCGCTATCAGGAAGTGAAAACGGAAGAGATTCCGGTGATCACCGACGACGACGGTACGCACGTGCGCGTGGTGTGCGGAAGTTTCTGGGGAAAGAAAGGCCCGGTCGATGGCATCGCGGCCGATCCGGTTTATCTCGACGTTTCGGTCGCTCCTGGCAGGAGGAAGACGCTGCCGGTCGAGACCACACGTCACGCCTTCGCCTACGTTTTTGCCGGCGGAGGAAAGTTTTGCAACGCTTCCGGGCCGCTGGCGGTGCCCACGGAGGCGATCCAGTGGCTCGACACCGCGCCTCCGGTCGAAGCCGATAATCGTTCGCTGATCCTGTTCGACAGAGGCGACGAAGTTACGGTGCAGGCCGGCGACGATGGCATTCGTTTTCTTCTGGTCTCCGGGAAACCGCTGGAAGAGCCGGTGGCATGGTATGGCCCGATCGTCATGAACACGCAAGAGCAACTGCAGCTTGCTTTCGCCGAGCTGCGCGAAGGGACGTTTCTGAAAGACGCGGGCCGCAAGTAGAATGGTTACGCCAGACCAACAAGCCAGACCAACAAGCCAGACCAACAAGCCAGACCAACAAGAATGACCTCTAGCGCCGATCCACCCAAATGCTGGCCTGCGCTGCCGCTGGCT